>Ga0187781_10003496_pt1 | contig 11799 bp, 9 predicted proteins | sample 0715_SJ02_MP02_2_FD_132447 | JGI IMG/M metagenome (GOLD analysis project Ga0187781, IMG submission 132447) | Tropical peat soil microbial communities from peatlands in Department of Meta, Colombia - 0715_SJ02_MP02_20_MG | ecosystem: Environmental > Terrestrial > Soil > Wetlands > Peat | place...
AGGCCAAAGCCCCCGGTGGCGCGATTGCGCGATGGGTCGCCGCGATAGAAGCGGTCGAAGATGTGAGGCAGCTCCTCTGCCGTAATTCCCGGCCCGTGGTCCTCGACCGTGACTCGAGCCGGGCCGCCGTTCACCGTTGCAACTTTCATTTCTACTAATCCACCTTCTGGGCTGTAGCGGAGCGCATTCTCCAGCAGGTTGGACCAAACGAGCTGCAGATCCTCCGGATCGGCTCGCAACGGGACTTGGCCGTTCTTGGCCAGGCGGATCGTCATACCGCGCTCGGCTGCCAGATGGCGAACGCGTTCCACTGCTTCCTCGCAAGTGGTTGTCACGTCGATGACCTGCAGGTCCCGCCGCAAAGCCCCGTGCGCCCATTGCTCTGCGCGGGCCAGCCGCAGCATCCATTGCAGAAGCTGTTCCAGACGCTGCAAGTCCTCCAAAGAATGTTCAAGGCCTCCCTGATATTCCTCCGCGGATCGCGGCCGCTGCAGCAGGGATTGGAGTGTGGACTTCACCACCGCCAGCGGTGTCTTTAACTCATGAGCGGCATTTCCCAGGAATTCTTTCTGCTGCACAAAAGAGCGCTCCAGCCGCGCCAGCATGTTGGTCATCGATTGGAGCAGAGGACGCAACTCAGCGGTCCGCCCGGCCTCTTCGGGGGCGTGCAACTCCCAGTCCTGGCTGGAGACCAGAGCTGCCCGGTCGGCGAGTTCCTGCAAAGGCAGCAGGCCGCGGCGAATTCCCCACAGCGCCAGCATCCCAGTTATGGCAAGCAAGAGGATGCTCCACGCTGCGATTGATAGACCCGCAGCCTTGACCTGCTGATTCAGTTGGATCAGCGGAGCCGCATAGACGACGGTCAAGGTCTGGGGATGAAAGGTGGCGCCTTCTTCTCGATCGAGCACAGGCACGTGAAAAACTCTCAATCCACGATAATGGACATGCTCCGATTTAAAGCGCCAATGATCTTTTCCTGCTGGCGAGATATCCAATGCCTGGGGCCAATTGCGCGAACGGACCAGCAGCCCGGATTTTTCCGTCCATACCGCAAAGAGGTCGGGATGTGATGGGTCGATCGCAGGCGGAAGCAAACTGTCGTCGAAATACACGTTGCCACTGCTGTCCTCGGTATAACGCACCAGAGCGGCGACACTCATGGCCCGCCCTTGCATCGCAACGTCCAGAGTAGATAACAGGCGCCATTCGGTGTAATAGATGCCGGTGAGCAGGAGACCGGCAGCCAACAGTGTTTGCGAGAGCACCACGATGACAATGAGCCGCCGTCGGATGGAAGTCTGTCTCATGCTATTCCTGCAAAATATAACCTTGCCCACGAATAGTATGAATCAATTGTTTAGAAGAACCATTATCGAGTTTGCGCCGCAGACCCGAGATGTAAACCTCGATCACATTGCTGAACTTCTCCCAGTTGTAGTCATAAAGATGCTCCAGCAATTCGGTCTTGGAGACCACTGCCCGAGGCCGGTGCAACAGGTATTCGAGCACCCGATATTCCATCGCAGTTAACACCACCGGCCGCCCGCCGCGCTGCACGCTGCGGCTGACGGTATTTAATTCGAGGTCGGCGATCGACAACACGGGGGAGGGTTGTCCTTTGCCTCGCCGAATCAGTGCTTTCGTGCGAGCCAGCAATTCGCCCAGGTCGAATGGTTTGGTCAGATAGTCATCAGCGCCCGCGTTCAGCAAGGATACGACCGATTCTTTGTCATCGCGGGCCGTTACCACCAGGACAGGTGTTCTCTGGCCTGCCTTGCGGATGCGCCCGAGCAGCTGCATGCCGTCCATTTGCGGCAGCATCAGATCGAGCAGGATGGCATCGTAGTCGTTGGACTCCGCCATAAAGAGTCCTTCCTGACCATCGTTGGCGATGTCCACCGCGTAGCCTGCGCTTTCGCGGAGACTCCGGCCGATGTTTTCCGCCAAGCGCGGCTCGTCTTCGATAATCAGCACACGCATATCGACCTTCCCGCAGCGTACCTCCTTACACCTTAACGCGTCCTTAACCCAGTTGGAAGCGCCCGGCTGCACCCTGTCCCCGGGGACGGACACCTCAACGTCATGATCTTCTGCTGGTCCATGGTCACCCTCGGATTCCAGTTCGGCCTTGGTGTCTCGGACAAAAGATTTGCAAAGATACTTAGCCCCGGTCGCGGTACAATGTCGCCACCGCCACCCCGTCACACCTAGCAGACATTGGTGCCTGCCTTCGCTGAAAACGACGAGAGGGTGACGTGCTCCTCGTGCCGGTTCCGCTACCCGAGGAGCAGGGGATTTTGTCCTCTCTGTGGATCGGCTGCAGCGGTTGGCCAGGCCGCCGACGAAAGCCGCCGTGTCGGCAACAAGTCTGTTATAGGACACCACGAAACCGGCCTGATGATCGGACAGCGGGTCCGCAAGGCTCTGGCCCCGGTAGTCAAGAACCCGGTCCTGGTCGTCGTTCCGCTGGCACTCATCTGCGTGCTGTACTTTTGGATCGTCCGCAGCGGCAGAATGCCAAAGCAAGGCGCGTCGGCCTCCGTGGTTTCAACTACTTCTCCCGAGACACGCACGCGGAGCGTCACTGCTCCGGAAAGCGCTCCCCAGCTGGCCGTCCCTGCAACTGGAAGCTTTCCAGGTGCCACACCCGCCGCGAAAAAGACTATTGAGATTGCAGATGATCCCGCCCAATTGTGGAAGAGAGTTGCGCGAGGCGATGCGGGTGCGGAAATCGAGCTGGCCAAGATGTATTTGGACGGTGTACGTGTGGCCCAGAATTGCGAACAGGCTCGTTTGCTTCTGCTGGCGGCTTCGAAGAAGGGAAGCACTGTGGCCAGCAATCTCCTCTCCGGCACTTACTCTCAGCGCTGCCGATAAAGAACAGATGCCTCTAATGCCCGTTCTGAAACCGCTTCTCCCATATCTGGCTCGCAACAACACCACAACTGAATCATGAATAAGCCAACCTGTGGGATTCAAAGGTCTTCAGCCATTCGTGGCGATTAGCGAAGGTTTGGCGAAGGAGTTGCACTGCTCTGCGGCGTGCGCTTCCTAGGGAGCGCGACCTCAAGGAGAAGTGCTGCAGGAAAAAGCCATGATGAGTCTCGACGACATAAAAATTACCCGCCGCGATGAAGACGTCCTCAACCTGCTGGTTCAAGGATGCAGCAACAAAGAAATCGCGGAGCAGTTGCACATCAGCCCCCGCACTGTGAAACAGCACCTACGGACGCTGTTTCTGCGGGCGGGCATTACACAAGGACGCAAACGCGTGAAACTCGCGACTGCGATGTACCAGAAAGGGCAGAGGGAACTATGCAGCCATGTGACCGGCTAACAGCAAAGGAAGTACAGGTGGCGACGCTGGTTTGGCAAGGCTTCACGAATCGCGAAATCGCTACTGCAATCGGCACGACTGAGCAGGTGGTAAAGAACTATCTGCGCAACACATTCGACAAACTTGGCGTTTGGAGCCGGCTCGAACTCGCTCTCTATGTGGCCAGCCACGGCGGCGCGGAATGGAGGAAACCGCTCGATTGGCAGCGGGCGGCGGCGCCGGGCGCGGCCCTGCCAGCTTTGCCGCAGGCCGGTTAAGTCGCCAGGCAGGTGCGAAAACTAACGGCGTCTGGCTAAAGCAGATCTGCTGGAAAACCCTGCTGGTTCTGATTTCTGCCCAATTTTTCACAGGCGCGATTGCGGGACCGAGCCAGCTGTCGTAGATTCGGCTGCGAGAAATAGCGTCTAGCTTCGTTGGCGGCTACCCAGACGATCAAGCTATGCGAGTTGCACATTTCTTTGTGCCTGCGTCTGTGGAGAGCTGGCATCTCACACAAAAATCATAACTTACGGTTAAGCGAAAGCGGTTGACCGGGTACTCTGTCTGAGATACACACCCGGAAGTCCTCAGGGTTGATTCTCCCCAGGAGGATTCTCCGTCTCGGTTGGCATTTCCGATTGACCCAACTTGATCTGCTCAAGAGCACGGCTTGGCGATCCGCAAGCCTAGATTGAGCGACCGGCGAGACGGATATGCTGGTACGAAAATGTTGAGCGCCGAGACCCACCAACCTAAAGCCACGGTTCTGGTTATCGAGGACTCTCCCGAAGTACAGCGGTACTTCCGCTTTGTGCTGGAGCTGGATCACTATCGAGTCGAGGTTGCAGACAATGGTGAAGAAGGTCTGCAGCGTCTGCGCAAGGGTTGCACTCCTGGGGTTGTGCTTCTCGACATGCAGATGCCCGGCATGGACGGACTGCAGACTTTGCAGCGCTTGCGTACAGCTTACCCGAGCCTGAAAGTGATCATGTGTTCCGCTCTAGATGATCCAGACCTTATTCGCCAAGCCCTCCGAATGGGCGCGCAAGCTTACCTGGTAAAGCCGATCCAGCATTTGTATCTGTCGGCCGCACTCGAGCGGTGCTTGATTCAGCCGTTACCTGAGCGGTCTCGGCAGCCCAACGCCAGTGTCGTTGCGATACCGTTCAGCGGATTGCCCCGCCCCAACTGACGCGTCCTTAAATTGGAATTCGAATCGCGCTATCGAGGAATCGCTTCAGTTGCGTCTTTTCTTGCTCCGCGATCTCTGTGAATTGCACCCCGATTCCGTACCCGGGAGTGCTGAAAATCACTTTTCCTCTGGCCCACAGCTTGGTGTCTTTCACCCACATAGCGATCCTTATCTCGGTTCCCTTCGGAAGGGGATTCGTCATTTCAACAAAACATCCACCCAAACTCATGTCGCCAGTTCGCGCCCGGATTGGGGCGGTTTCGTTGTTAGGGTAGACCTCAACTGAGTTCGTGCACTTGATGCGCGGATGCGCCCGCCGATCATGAGCGTCGCGGGGAGATCCGTCGACACTCGGTCCGGGCAGGGGGAAGTCCCAGAGAGTTTTTTCCGGAGACAGGTTTAGGAATCCCACATGGCCAAGTGCCGCCGTTCCCGGCGGCCCCACCCATTTCACCCGAAAGTGGCTCTTGATTTCTCCGTAGGTCAACCCGATGATCTCGTCAATGTTGAGCTGGGCTTGCACCCCGCTGAGTTCAACCCCGTGTCGGCTGACATTGACCGTGAAGACCTTCTCCGAGAAAATTCGCCCCGCGCTGTCCGTACCAAAGATTCGGACAGGCACCCTGATGTCCTTTCTGGGTTCGCGGCGTTTGCCCATAAATCGGCCAGATGTGTGAGGCTGGGTATTGGAAACGTGATTCTACTGCAAAGCCTGTGGCCGCCAAAATAATTCGGTATCCACATCCCCTTGAGCGCAGCACCGCCAGGGGGAAAACACTGCAAAAGCTTGCACGATAGTACACCCTAAGATCGGTGAGACAGACCGGCAAATAAAGCGTTTGCCCGCAAACTGGTCGGCACTCCAATTGCTTCCAAGAGCGGGACGTAACGCTCCGGTATTTCTCGAAGTCCAAGGCGGAATGGCAAGTAAAGAAACCTTCTGGATGGCCTGCGATTCGGTCGAGCAACTACGCGCCGAATATGGCCCTTTTCATACCCGCGCCGAAGCCGAAGCCGAGGCCCGCAAGCTCGGATTCGGCTATCTGCTGCGCTACGAACATCTGATCGACGCCAACGATGAGATAGAGGAAGTGCGCTGCATCTTCATTGAGTTGTATGGCTGCCAAGGGCGCGTCGGGCCACTCAAGCCGGGAGATCGAGTGCGGGAGAACCGAAAATTCCACACCCGCTGTGCCACCTGCGGAGAAATGGCAGTTCACGACGAACCCTGGCTTGCCGAAGTTTGGGCCGATATCCATGAATTTGAGCACACCCGCCACCGGGTTCGCTTGTTCGAACAGACCCGGCTCGAGGGACTCAAGGAAATCGGCGACTGGCGCGACCGTTGTGCCTGAGCCTGGATAGCACCTGCAAAACCCCGCAATTTTCTGCTAGTCTGGTTGCCGAGCTTGGCCATTTCGTGGCCTTACCGAGAACAATTCTATGGTTCTGGTCTTACTTTTGATATTGGCATTCATTCCTCTGCTGGGCATCGCTTGGATCGCCATCTATGGCTCTCTATTTTCCCAGCCGACGGTCGACGCCCTCTTTATGTCTCTGATTTTGCTCACCATGTCGGGAATCCTCGGGACAACTGCCTTGTTCGAGCTGCGGCGAAAAATGTTTGGCTCCGGCTCGACGGCTGGTTCCGCACACTCGGTTTCGCCCGGAGGCTTGGTGAGAAGGGGAAAGGTGAAGGAAGTGATTTTCTTCGAAGCCAACGTCGGAGAGCCGAACAAATCCATTGTGACTCTGTCTGATAGCGATCGCTCGCCCCAGATGCTGGTCCTGGCTGGTGACATGCGCAATGCGCTTCCCGTGGGACAGAAGGTGCAGATCACCATGCGCAAAGAGGCTGGCCAGAACGTATTAGTAGGTGTGACCTACGCCTGAATCTCACACCTCAGAATTACCAACGTAATCTCGATCCCAACTTCAAACTCGCTCCTGAGGACGCTCTCGTTGGAGAATTCCTAAGTATCAGTGTCACGAACTAGGGTGGATCTCCGAGGAAGAGATGTTGCAAACGGGAAGATTGTTTCCGATTGAAGAGGAGCAGGTTGTAGCGCCCTCCATGCTCGAACGCGCTGAGCAAATTCAGCGCGAAATTCACCAACTTTCGGGCCGCGACCTGCAGTTGTGGTCGATTGGGATTCTGGTGATGTTGGTGCTTGCAGCCGGCATGCTAGCCCTGATTTTTCCCAACATCGTTTGGGCGCAGCGTGTCATCCACATCGAATCAGCTTACCTGCCACAGTTGTTCTTTGGTCTAATCTCACTGGTTCTGCTGTTTAACATCTATCTCATTGGGCAGAAGATCAGCCTGAACAACACACGTCGTGCCCTGATCAGCGAACTGGTTCTCAACGAGCGGCTGGAGAGCCTGTCGTTGATCGACCCACTCACCGAACTGCTCAATCGGCGCGCCTTAAATGAGCTGATTCCGCGGGAGGTTGCCCGTGCGAATCGTCTGGGAAGCCGTCTTACGTTCATGACTATGGACCTCGATGGCTTTCGGGAAATCAATTCCAAGCTTGGAGCTTTGGAGGGCAACCTGCTGCTCCGGGAATTTGCCAAGATGCTGAAAGCCACATTTCGCGGCGGCGATATGATTTTCCGCCAGGGTGGCGATGAATTTCTGGTCCTGATGCCCGACACGGATGAGGAAGAAGCCCAGCCCCCTTTGCGCCGCCTGCTGCGCGCCGTGGAGCACTGGAATGCCAGCAGCGGTAAGCACTATGAGCTCTCCTTTGCCTGGGCCTTAGCGCCTTATGTTACCGGCAGCGATGTCGCCGACGTGCTGCGCGCCGTCGATCGGAAGATGTACCAGAAAAAACACAATCTGGTGCCCGTGTTCTAGCTCAATACTTGGAACCTGAGAACAAACCGCCCAGCAATTATTCTTTTGCGTTGGCCACAACTGGCCCGATCCCGGCAGCCCTGTACCAAACAGGCCGGTCGTGGCCACACTCCTCGGAGAGATTTCCCAAGATAGATCGCGATACCGAATCGGGAACCCAAATTTACCCGCTCCGCTGCTGCCAGAAGTGAACCGTCAGGACTGCCGATAACCATGAGGAAGATGCAGAGATCGTCTGAAGGCATCCCTCCGTGAATAGCAGCTTGGCTGAAGAAGATAGAGCATTAGGCCGTCGGATCACGTACGGCGCGACCTGCGCACTCCTGTTCATTGCCTATCTCTTGTTAAGGCGTTCTACTTGGCAAGGCAGTGACCAACTGCACGCGCTGATGGAACCTGCGGCTACCCTCCTGGCCTTGTTTGTCGGCGTGCTTGCGCTCGTCCGCTTTTACAGCAGAAAAGACAATACGTTTCTTTTCATCGGCACCGGATTTATCGGAACGGGGCTGCTCGGTGGCTATCACACGATTATTTCAGTTGCGGCATTAGAGCAGTATTCTCCATCCCCGCCTTCGGCCCTCATTCCGTGGAGTGGATTCGTCCCGCGACTCTTCTTGTCGGTGCTCCTCTGGCTGAGCTGGGTGTTCGGGGCGAGGGAAACCAAGCGTGGAGAATCGGGCAGAGCCCCTGAACTTACTGTTTACCTGATCGCCAGCCTGTGGACGCTGGGGTGCTTTTGTCTTGTCGCCTTTGTCACTCTTCCTTTCGGTTACGGAGTAGTGCCAGTCTTTCACCGGCCGCAGGAATTCCTACCAGCCTTCTTTCTTATTCTGGCCGCCCGCGGTTATGTCCGAAAGGGCCGCTGGAAGAGCGATTCGTTCGAGCACTGGCTGGTGCTCTCGATCATCCTGTGCGCTAGCCAGTCGGTGTTCATGGCGGCCTCTGACAAGCTCTACGACCCGATGTACATGGCGTCCCATGTTGTAAGACTGCTGTCCTACTTCTGCATCCTTGTTGGTCTCATCATCGCCATGTATCGCATCTTTCTGGCGGAGGAGAACATCCTCGAGGAGCGCACCAGAGAGTTACAGAAGGAAATTGCCGAGCGAAAACAGGCACAGGAAGAGAATCTGGCTCTGCTCCACAGAGAACAGATGGCGGGGCAAAAGAGCCGCGAGGAAAGAGCGCTCGCCGAAGCTGTGTTCCAGGGCCTGCCGGCCATCGCTTGCGTCTTCGATCGCAACGGTCGATTTTTGCGATGGAACCATCAACTGGAAACGAGGCTTGGGTATTCGGCTGCAGAGGCGCAACAGTTAACAGCCCTGGATACGGTTGCCGAGGAAGACCGAAGCTTGCTCGGGCAGATCATGCAGCAAGTTTTCGAGAAAGGCGCTGCTGAGACAGAGGTCTGTCTTCTGGCCAAGGATGGAACCAGGGTCCACTGTTATCTGTCAGGCGCGAGGATCTTCATTGATAACCAGCCCTGCCTTCTGGGCGCGGCCATCGATATCAGTAAGCGCAAGCGGGCGGAAGAAGCGCTCCGCCTGAGCCGCACGATGCTGGCGCACATCCTGGACTCCGTGCCGCAATCTATCTTCTGGAAAGATCGTGAAGGCACGTACCTCGGATGCAATGCCGTCTTCGCCAAGGCGGCTGGGTTTGATTCCCCGGAGGCAATTGTCGGGAAGACCGATTACGACCTCCCGTGGCTGCGAGAGCAGACCCAAGCCTATCGAGCCGACGACGCAGAGGTGATCCGGCACAATCGAGCGAAACGCCACATCGTCGAGCCCCTGCGGCAAGCGGATGGAAGCCGCCTGTGGGTTGACACCACCAAGATTCCGCTCGTCGACCCCAAGGGTGGCGTGTATGGCGTGTTAGGAGTTTACGAGAACATCACCGAGCGGAAGCTGGCGGAAGAAAAAGTCCGGCTCCAGGCCGCCGCTCTGGAATCGGCGGCGAACGCGATTGTCATCACCGATGCCCAAGGAACTATCCAGTGGGTTAATTCTGCCTTCACCCGGCTCACCGGCTACAGTGCTGAAGAGGCAGTGGGTCAGAACCCACGCTTTTTAAAATCGGGGAAGCAAGACGAGTCCTTCTACCAGAATCTTTGGGACACGATTCTCGCCGGAAAAGTCTGGTCCGCCGAGATCATAAACCGGAAGAAGGACGGACAACTCTACACTGAGGATATGACGATTTCTCCGGTGTGTTCTGCCGCCGGCAAAATTACTAACTTTGTCGCCATCAAGCAGGATGTCACCGAACGCAAACGAATTGAGCAGGAGCTGAAATTCCGCAACGTGATTCTCTCTACTCAGCAAGAGGTTTCGCTCGACGGCATCTTGGTTGTGGATGATGATAACGACGAAATCATCTCCTGCAACCGGCGGTTTGCTGAAATGTGGGGTATTCCGGCTGATGTGCTCGCGACAAGATCTCCCAGCCAAGTTCTAGCAGTAGGACTGGAGAAGATGGCCGATTCCCAGAGCTTTCTTAAGAACGTCAAGGTTCTCGACTGCTCCCACAATGGGATTTACCAGGACCAGGTCGAGTTGAAGGACGGCAGGACCTACGAACGTTATTCTGCCCCGATGACCGGAGATGACGGGACATACTATGGCCGGGTCCGGTATTACCGCGATATCACCGAGCGCAAACGATCCGAGCAGGCCTTGCGGCAGAGCGAAGAAAAGTACCGCCGGCTGGTTGACAATATTCCGGATGTCGTCTGGACCTCGGCTCAGGACGGACACACAACCTATAGCAGTCCGAATGTACAAAGTATCCTTGGCTACACAGCACGAGAAGTTTGCGAAGGCGGTAGTGAGCTCTGGATTGGGCGGATTCATCCCGATGACGTGCAGCGTGTGCTTGACTCCTTCCTGTCGCTTTTCGCCGAGAACCGGCCTTTTGACGTCGAGTACCAGATTCAACGTAAGGATGGACAATGGATCTGGCTGCACGATCGTGCTGTCCGTACTCACGAAAAGGATGGCGTGCAATACGCCGACGGGATTTTTTCCGACATCACTGCCCGCAAACGGATGGAGCAAAAGCTGCGGGAGTACGAGAAAGTTGTGGAAAGCTCGGACCAGATGGTGGCAGTGGTCGACCGAAGTTACCGCGTCATACTGGTGAATTCCGCCTTCCTGAAGTATTACTCCGCGGCAAGAGAACAACTCCTGGGACGGTGTCTCTCCGAAGTGGTGCAGGAGGGTGCTTTTGAAACCGTCAAGCAAAAGTTAGATGAATGCTTCCAGGGCAAGACCGTCAACTATGAGGTGAAACGCACATACCGCGATCTGGGCGAGAGGGATATATTTCTATCGTATTACCCGATCGAAGGTCCGCGCGGTGTTGACCGTGCCGCCTGTTTATTGCAGGACATCACTGAGCGCAAAAAGGCTGAACAGTCCCTGCAGTTATTCCGCACGCTGATCGATCAATCCACCGATGCCATCGAGGTAATTGATCCGGAAACGCTGCGCTTCCTCGACGTAAATGACAGAGCCTGTTCCGACCTGGGCTACACCCGCGAGCAGTTCCTCTCCTTGAGAGTTCCCGATATCTATCCGCTTGCCGGCGACGAGTCCTATCGAAAGAACGTCGAAGAGCAACTGCAGCGTTCAGGTTTCACAGTCTTCGAAGGGCTGCACCGGCGAAAGGACGGTTCGACCTTTCCTGTCGAGATCGCCATGAAGCACGTTGTGCTGGGCCGCAGCTATTTCGTGGCCATCACGCGGGACATCACCGGGCGCAAGAAAGCAGAATTGGCCTTGCGCGAAAGCGAGGAACAGTTTCGGCAACTGGCCGAGAACATTCGCGAGGTCTTTTTCATCCTGACCCCGGACCCGCCTCGATGTGTCTACATGAGCCCGGCTTACGATCAGGTCGTCGGAAAATCTCGCTACGAAGTCTATGAGCGGGCCACAGCCTGGATCGACTCAGTCCACCCCGAGGACCGCGAACGCGTTGGCGGCGTATTTATGCAGTGTGTGCAGGGTGTTCCAGTGGAGACGGAATACCGCGTGGTGCGGCCGGACGGCTCTGTCCGTTGGATTCACGCGCGCAGTTTTCCCGTCTGCGACTCTGCCGGCAAGTTTATCCGTGCCGTTGGAATTGCCGAGGATATTAGCGAACAGCGTCGAGTGCTCGACGCAATCCAGGCCGCGAAGGACGCCGCCGAAGCTGCCAGCCGAGCTAAGAGCGAGTTCCTGGCCAACATGAGCCATGAACTGCGGACTCCCATGAACGGCATCATGGGCATGACGGAGCTTGCGCTAGCTACCGAGCTGACCTCCGAGCAGCGGGAATACTTAACCATGGTGAAGTCTTCCGCAGACTCGTTGCTCGGCGTCATCAACGACATTCTGGATTTCTCCAAGATCGAAGCCGGCAAACTGGAGTTCGAATCGATCGAGTTCA
>Ga0187781_10003498_pt1 | contig 11796 bp, 9 predicted proteins | sample 0715_SJ02_MP02_2_FD_132447 | JGI IMG/M metagenome (GOLD analysis project Ga0187781, IMG submission 132447) | Tropical peat soil microbial communities from peatlands in Department of Meta, Colombia - 0715_SJ02_MP02_20_MG | ecosystem: Environmental > Terrestrial > Soil > Wetlands > Peat | place...
CGATTCACCGTTCGAGCGGGCCGAAGTGGCGCACGAACTCCCGGGCATCCGCACCCTTACCGATTCCGACGTGCCGGGCCTGCTTGATCGCCCGGAATTCGATGTTCCCATAACCAGCGAAAGCAAGCAGCGCCGCACGTATTATGTGGCGGAATCGGAGCGCAGGAAGGAGTCTCGGGGATACGGTGATCGCTACGAAGCATTTCTAAGAACCTGCAAAATGGAAGCGCTGTTGTTCCATCCGAAGCAGCCGGACCAGATCGAGCGCTGCCTGGAACTGCTCCATCGTTCCAATCAACTCAATCTCTCGACCTATCGCTACAGCCGGGAGGAATTCCTGGAACTCCTCGAATCCCGCGGCGTGATGAGCGTTTGCACTTCCTGCCGCGACCGCTTTGGAGATTACGGAATCGTCGGCTTCGCCTCCCTCCGCGTTTCCGATGATGCCCTTACCCTGAAAGATTTTGTGTTGTCCTGCCGCGTGGCGCAGAAGAAGGTGGAGAACGCATGGTGCCGCTGGCTCATCTCGATGGCGCGGAACGCGGGCTATGAAAAGATCATGGCTCCTTATCGAAAGACATCACGCAACGGCGTGTTGCGCAGTGCGCTGCTGGAATGCGGATTCGTCGAGACGCGGCAAAGCGAAGATGGATCCATGCTGGAACTAAATTGCGAGGTAATTCCGCCGGCGGGCGATGTCGTAACCGTCGCGGCCCGCGATCTTGAGCTGTCGCGCGGTTCCGCGTCTGTCCATGAACTATCTCCTGAGATCACCGAACCCAGACGCGCGGCGTCCTAACATCGACTGCCTACTTGTACGCAGTGCAGGTAAGAATCGACAGGTGTCCCCATATCTGCCGTTTTTCTACCTGAAGATATGCCGACAATCGCTGCTCATCAAAGTATGGGTTCGCGAGGTTATCGATCACAAGAACGCGCCGGTAGCCCGCAAAGGATGCTCGCACCATAGCATTTTTTTCTTGCACCTTCGCCAGCAGCGGAATGAGTTCTGCCCGAACTGCCTCTACACCCTTCTGTCGATCCGCGGCATCTGCGGTCACCTGACCCAGAAACATCAGGCGCGTTAATTCCGTCACAGCCTTGGGATCTTCCAGAACGCGCTCGACCCACGCACCGTCTTTGCCCGTGAAATACAAATAGAGCGCCTGGCGAAAGCGCTGGATTTGCTGGTTCTGCTCCGGGCTCAACAAGACCTGCGCGTTGCGGCAGTAAAGCACATGCGCATGGGAAACCAGGGGCGCCCAGGCGCAATCGTCATCCACGAATTGCGAGCGGGCGATCACCAGATCATCCCTTTGCGGTGGCTCTGCCCGCAGATATCGCGCGAGTTCAGCTTCTTCCTCATTACCAGCCAGGAACTGCCGGTAGGTCGCATCCGCCACCAGCGCTCCGTTCAGCGCCAACAAAACGACAACCCCGGCGAGGGCATAACGCACTGCCGATTTCATCCGGACGAAACGCCTGCACACGGCCCCTACAAGAAAAACGAAAAGAACAGCGGCAGTTAACTGAACGAAATATCCGGCATGATGAGAGACCTGCAATGCAGTTTCCGAAAAGAAAACGTCGCCGAGCAGAAAAAAAAGATTGCTGATGCCCAAACCGGCAAGCGTCCAGCGGATCGCAGGCGCAAGGTCGCGTACAAGAAAGACGGAAGCGGTCAGCACCGCCAGCACCAGCCACATGCCCCCGATTCTGTGGGGCAACACCGAGAGCTGCAGGTGAACCAGTGAGTATTGCCCCGGTGCGCCCGAGCGCGCGACTTGGCTTCCGTGGAAGAAAAAAAATGTGTCTGCGAGTCCGCACGCGAGCCCATAAAAGAGAAGCGGGAGCCCTGAGACGGATGCTCTAGCTATCAGCAGTCCGATGATCGCAAACGCCGTAACCCCAGCCATCATCAGCATCGCGTAAGGAAACACCGTGAAGGCGAAGAGCTGCGTTAGGCCCATCGCTGCCCACAGCACCCAGTTTCGTTTCTGCAGCGCCCGGATCTGCAGCCCAAGGTACAAAACCAGCAATGGAATTGGAACCTGCGGAAAAAACGGCCGAATGTAGGGCAATTCCACATCCCGAAATCCGCGCAGCGACGGCAGATGGAGCCACGCAGTCAGTTCGCTCTGCAGCACGCCAAAATTGAACAACATCACAACCGCCACTCCGGCCATCACAACCAACGGAGAGTTGTCTGGAAGGATCTGCCGAAACAGCCACCATGCCAGCGTGCACAGCAATCCCCACCAGAACAGATTCCATAGCAACAAAGCCCGCCACAGATTGCCGTGCAGCAGCGTGTTGAGCGCACCAAACAGACGAAACGCCGTTCGGAATTTCAAATATCCGAGCCGTGCGGTGGGGAGCGGAACTCCGTAATAAGGGTCCACCTGCTGGCCTTCCGCGTTCGCCTTAATCGTGCTGATGTTCAGATAAAGGCTCGGGTCAGGCGCAGACATGGGTGGCAGGGCGCGCGAACCGGTGCTGGCCGAGGTCTTCAGTGCAGGATAGGAATAGATGCCAACAACGAGCGCGATCGCGCTCAGGAAGAGAAGAAAACGTGTTCGTGAAAATGAATTGTGCACGGCATGATCGTCCAGGCGATTTCGAGTGCTAAGGCGCAGTCCGACCACAAGCCCGCCGCAACGAGGCGGCCACGCGCTCCTGCTGTTCATTGGTCATCTGCGAGAAAAGCGGAAGAATGATGCTCTGGGCTTGCGCTCGTTCGCTTTCCACCAGGTTCGGACAGTTTCGGCTCGGCTTGCAACTCAACTGCCCACAACGCCAGGCGCCGGGGTCGCCGTAAGCTGGTTCCAGATGTGCGTTCATAATGCCGCGGCGCGTAGCGATCCTATCGTCGAGCATTTTCTGCATGACTTCCCGTTGATTAGCATTTTCCGGAAGTCGCACGCAGAAACTCTGCCAGTTGGTGCGCGCCCACTCCGCTTCCGCCGGCTGGACAAGCCCCGCAATGTCGGCCAGCAACTGCCGGTACCGCGCTGCCAGTTCGCGCCGCCGCGCGATCGCCTCCGGAAGCCGCTGCAACTGCTCTCGACCTACAGCCGCCTGAATATCGGTCATGCGATAGTTGAATCCCAGTTCCGGATACGACTCAAACACCACTTGCGCAGACGAATGCCGCACCGTGTCGGGCACGCTCATGCTATGTTGCCGCCAAAGCCGGAATTTGCGGTCGAATTCGGCATGAACCGTAGTTAACATGCCGCCGTCGCCCGTGGTCAGAAGTTTTCGCGGATGGAAAGAGAAACAAGCCACATCGGCATGTGGCTTGCCGATCTTCTCCCATCGGCCCTCCCAAAATAGCTCGCTTCCAACCGCACAGGCAGCATCTTCCACAACCGGCAGGCTATGTCGGCTCGCGATCTCCAGCACTGCCCTCAAGTCGCACGGCATGCCCATCTGATGAACGCACAGGATCGCCCGCGTCTTTTCGGCAATGGCCCCCTCGATTTTCGTCGGATCCATGTTGAACGTCGCCGGATCGATATCGACGAAAACCGGCGTCGCCCCGCAGTAGCGGATGCTGTTGGCCGTGGCGATGTAGGAATGACTGACGGTGATGACCTCGTCGCCCGGCCGCACTCCGACAGCCAACAGCGCCAGATGCAGCGCTGTGGTGCCGCTCGAGACGGCGCACGCATACGGCGTGCCGACAAACGCGGCAAACTCGCGCTCAAACGCCGCAACCTCGGGTCCCTGCGTGACCCATCCCGAAAGGATGGCGCGCCTCGCCGCCGATGCTTCCTCTTCTCCCAATTGCGGGCGCGCGACGGGAACGAATTCGTTAGACATGAAGTGAGAGATTCCTCGATCTTCGGTCGCAAGGCATGGCCGGTGAGCGGGTGATCCGCGGCCAGGTGACTGCGTCGCCCTTCAGGCGACCTGGATCTCCTTGGCCTCAAGCTCACCTTGGCGCTCGGCCTGCCACCACGCTACGAGCCTCCGCAAACCTTCTTCCAGCGGCACGGTCGCTTCGAATCCAAACATCCGCTTCGCCTTCGATACATCGGCAAGGCGCCGGGGAACGGCGTTGACCTTGCGTTCCGGTCCGTACTCCAGCGGCGCATTCGACCCCATGACGCGCAGCAGAGTGTGCGCCAGGTCATTCAAGCTGGTCTCGGTGCCGCTGGCGATGTTGAACACATCGTCGCTGATATCGGAATCCGCCGCCGCCAGGTTGGCCCGGGCGACGTCCTCGACATACACGAAGTCCATGGTCTGTTTTCCGTCGCCAAAAATCAGCGGACCCTTGCCCGCCGCGATGCGCTCCATCCAGCGAATCATCACCTCGGTGTACACGCCATAAATATCCATCCGCGGACCATACACATTGAAGGGGCGCAATGCGATGTACTGCAGGCCGTACATGTCGCAAAAGCTGCGCAGAATGCCTTCATTGAAACCTTTCGCCGCGCCGTAGAAGGTGCGATCGGCGTAGGGATGCTGCTTCTCTGTGGTCGGGAACTCTTCCGCCATCCCGTAAATGGACGCCGACGACGCCGCGATGATCTTCTTGACCTTCGCCTTGACCGCCGCTTCCGTCAGGTTGAACATGCCATCAACCAAAACTTCGAGCGCCAGGCGCGGATCTTCAGCGCACAGCGTGATGCGGATCGCCGCCTGGTGAAAGACGATGTCGATGCCTTCCATAACTTCGGCCACCAGTTTGCGATCGCGGATGTCTCCCTCCACGATGGTCACGCGGCCGCTGGCCATGGCACGCCTGAGATTCTCACGTCGGCCGCGGATGAAGTTGTCGAGAATCACAATTTCGCGCACGGGGCGCTCCGCCACTGCATCGGCGATGTGTGACCCGATCAATCCGGCTCCGCCGGTAATCAGGATTCGTTGGTTACGCACGGGGGCTCCCAAATTGTTGTTGAGGATTTGACTCCCGATTCTATCAGCCCCGCTCCAAAACAGCTGGGTCAGGTGAAAGTTCGAATGGTCGAACCGCCCTCCGCCTCGTCGGCGGCATTGACTTCTAATCTTTTTCTAAGCTGCGCGAGGCTTAGGCCTTTCACCGCCAGCAGAGCAATCCCCAAGGCGATGTTCGTCAAAAACACCCACGCGTGGATCACTACCGTGAGCGTCAGCGCGCTGCTGGCACGAATGCCGACCAGCTTGAAGACTTCCGTCCCCAGCAGTTCATACGTGCCGAGCGCGCCCGGAGCGGCGGGAATCATCATGCCGAGTCCGAGCACCGCCGACGCTATCGTCGCCGAACTCAGCGTCACACCCAGACCAAGGGCCCTTGCCAAGCCCCAGGTCAATGCCGCTTCCGTGGCCCAGATCGCAACCGTGATCGCGACTAGAATCACCATTCTCCCGCCAGAGTTCACCGCCGAAAGTCCATCCGCGAACGACATCATGAGCCCGTCAAATTTCCCCTCCAGCGACGAAAGATGCACCCGCCGGAACGCGACGCGAACCCAATCCGCGAAAGTGCGCGCGCGATAGCGCAGAACGATCAACAACACCAGCGCGCCCACAAAAATGAGCGTTGCCGCCCGCAGCAGGTCGGTCACCCAATGCGCAGGACGCAAAGCCGGCAAACACAACAAAAGCATTCCCACCAGCGCCAGCCCGTCCAGCACTTTTTCTACCGCGAGCGTGGCCAAAGTCCGGGTGCTTTCCGCCAGGGTCGCGGCACGGCCCACAAGAACGCAGCGCGCCAAATCGCCCGCGCGCGCCGGCAAAAGGAGATTCGCCATGTTGCCGATGCCAAGAATCGTCAGGCACGCCCCAAATCGCGGACGCGAAGCTGCCGGGAAAATCAACTGCCAGCGCCACGCGCGCAGCGGAATATTCACCAGGAAGGCCAGCAGCGGAATCAGGATGAGCCTTCCGTCCAATCGTGCCAGAGCATTCCAGGATTGTCTCAGGTCCACTTGCCGCAGAACGATGGCAACACATCCCAGGCCGATGAGCAGCCCCGCCAGGCCCGACTGCCACCCGAGTCTACGTGCCAAAGCTGCGCTCCACCGGCCTCGGCTGCCCGACCGGATCTGGCGAGTCCGCCGCGGAGGTCTCTTCCAGGAAGTAGACTGGACGCCGGCGCGCCGCTTCCAGCGTTCGCCACAGATATTCCCCCAGCACACCCAGCATCATCATTTGCACGCCGCCGAGCACCAGCACTGCCACCATCAGCGAAGACCAGCCCTGCACCGGGATCGAACTCCTCAGGCGCACAATGATGACCAACAGCGCGTAGGCAAAGCCTGAAAGACTGCATGCAATTCCCAGGTATGACATCGCACGGAGCGGAGTGTACGAGAACAGTACAAATGCGTCAGCGAAAGCCTTGAGCTTGCGGCCAAGAGTCCACTTGGTTGCGCCCGCCGCACGCCGTTCTTTGGTATAGCCGATCTGCCCCTGCGAGAAGCCCAGCCGTGCGATTTCGCCGATGATGCTGGGATGGCTTCCCGTCGACTTCAACAGCGCCTCAATCACTTTTCGATCGAGCAGGGCAAAGTCCGATCCGCTCGGCGGCAGGTTCACCTCTCCCATCAAGTTCAGCAACCGATAGAACGTGTTGGAGAGAAAAACGTCGAATTTCGATACGCCTTCCCGCTCCTCCCGCACGGCCCACACAATGTGACTCCCGTTTCTCCAGAACTCAAGCATGCGCGGAATCAACTCCGGGGGGTCCTGCAAGTCTGCGGCAAGAAAGACTGCGCATTGTCCGCGCGACTCCGCCAAACCTGCCAGAACCGCGATGTGACTGCCGCTGTTCCTCGCCAGCCGCGCATAACGAAATCTCGGATCCCGCAGGCTGACAGCCCGCAGCAGTTCGGGAGAGCGGTCCGAGGAATGATCATCAACCAGCAGAATCTCGATGGCGAGAGGCGCCAGTTGATCCGCGATGCCCCGCAGACGTTCCAGCAAAGCCGGGATCACGGCTTCTTCGTTGAACACCGGAATCACGATGCTGAGTTCGGGCCGGCTCATTGCATACTCGACAAGCTGATCACTGCGGATGCCCCACGCCTGCCCTGAGCGAAGCCGAAGGGTCTCGCCGCTTTTGCGAGACGTGGGAACCGGATTTCTTGTCGTCTCGCCAGCGCAAGAAGCGTGCAGGCACGCCCGCCACCACCGCATACGCGGGCACATCGGCAGTGACCACGGCGCCGGCTCCTACAATACTACCCTTGCCCACGGTGACTCCCGGCAGGATCGTGGCATTGGTGCCGATATCGGCCCACGCTCGGATGCGCACCGGCTTGATCACGAGATCGGTTTGGACGATGGGAACGTCGATCGGAATTCCGGTATGTTCCGACCCGAGCACTTTCGCCCCGGGGCCCCAGCCCACGTAGTCCTCGATCACCAGCTCGCGTGCGTCGAAATAACTCTGCGGCCCGATCCAAACCTGGTTGCCGATTTTGCATCGGCCGTCGAAGCGTCCCTGCAGGTAAGCTCCTGCGCCGATAAATACGCTGTCGCCGAATTCGAAGGTTTCCAGGTGCTTGAATCCGACCTGCGGGCCTATGTTCAGCCCGTGGCCGCAGCGACGTGCGACCGCGCGGAAGATGGCTCGCCGCATCAGCAGCGAGAACGGATCTTCTCCGCCGGAAAATTTCTGGTACAGCCCGAGCAGGGCATCGCGGCTGTGCGCGCTCGACAAGAATTTGGCAAGCCCCAGCTCGAATTCCGGGTCGCGCTCCCGCTTCTTCAGCCCGTGAACCGCTTTGACGACGCGAATCTTCGGCACTTTGTTGGTGGGCACCTTATCCTGCGTGCACTCCCGCCTGTACCACCCGGCAGACCGCTTCGATTTGTTCGTTCGTCATCTCCGCAAACAACGGCAGCGAGAGAACCTCAGCCGCAGCTTTTTCCGATTGCGGAAACGCACCGCGCGCATATCCAAGATCGGCGTACGCTGGCTGCAGATGCACCGGCACAGGATAATGGATGCCGGTTTGAATTCCTTCCGAAGCCAGCGCCGCTTGCAGCCCATCGCGGTCCGGTGAGCGCAACGTGTAGACGTGATACACATGCCGCGCGTATGGCATCTCGACTGGAGTCTGAACGTCGCTGCCGGAGAGCAGATCGTTATATCGCTCAACCACGGAGCGCCGTGCCGCCGTCCACTCGTCCAGATGCCGCAGCTTCACTGCCAGCACCGCACCCTGAAATCCTTCCATCCGGTAGTTGAATCCACGCAGCACGTGATGATATTTGCGATCCTGGCCCCAGTCGCGCAGCATGCGAATCGTGCGGGCGAACTCGGCGTTGCTGGTGGTCACTGCGCCACCTTCGCCATAAGCTCCCAGATTCTTCCCGGGATAAAAACTGAAGCACGCCATGTCGCCGATGCTTCCGGCGGGGCGTCCCTTATATTTCGCTCCATGCGCCTGCGCGGCATCTTCAATCACAATCAACCCATGACGCCGCGCTACTTCCAGAATCGGGTCCATGTCGGCGGTCTGCCCGTACAGATGCACCGGCAGAATCGCCTTGGTGCGCGGCGTGATCGCAGCCTCAATCGCCGCCGTATCCATGTTGAACGACCGCGGCTCGATATCCACCAGCACCGGACACGCCCCGGCATACAACACCGCCGCAACGCTGGCCACGAACGTAAACGGCACGGTAATGACTTCATCGCCCGGCCCCACTCCCGCTGCCAGCAGCGCCAGATGCAGCGCGCTCGTGCCGGAATTCAGCGCAATGCACCCTGTCGCTCCACAATAGGCTGCGAAGTCGCGCTCAAACGCCGCCACTTCCGATCCCAGAACAAACTGGCAACTCTCCAGGACTCGTGCGATCGCCGCATCGATCTCCGGCTTGATGCTCCGGTACTGCGCTTTCAAATCGAGATAGGGAACTTTGATGTCTGCCATTGGACTTGTACCAGTGTAATGCGCTGCGCTAAGCCGTGGCTTGCAGCGCGGTCGACCGTAATTCAATCGGTCGGCCGCGCTGGGCCATCGATTGCGACGCCGCCTGCAGAATCTCCACCACGCGCAGTCCGGCGCTGCCGGCGGTAATCGGCTCCTCCTGATTCCGAATGCAATCCAAGAAGTGGTCGACTTCGCGACGCAGCGCCTCTGTACTATCAAGGTTCGGCGCCAGCATGTCGCCCGTGCGGTAGCCGACCAGAATCTGATACAGCTTCTCCGGATTCTGCTGATTGCTCAGCGTGATGCCCTTGTCATACAGCTTGATCTTTTCGCTTTGTTCCAAATCGTCGTAGACGATCATCTTCCGGCTGGCGCCGATCAGCGTGCGACGCAACTTCACCGGAGCCAGCCAGTTCGCGTGAATGTGCGCGATCTGGCTGCCTTCGAAAAACAGCGTCAAATACGCCACATTCTCCGTCCCTCCCGGCACGTGACTCAGCCCGGTCGCAGAAACCGCGCACGGACGGAAGGAAAGAACGTAATCCATGATGGAGAGATCGTGCACCGCCAGGTCCCAGAGCACGTTCACGTCGTGCTGAAACAGTCCAAGATTCACCCGCACCGAATCGTAGTAATAAATCTCGCCCAGGCTGCCGCTCTCCACCAGTTCCCGAATCTTGCGCACCGCCCCGGTGTAGACGAATGTGTGATCGACCATCAGGATGCGATTCCGCTTCTGCGCCAGCTCCATCAGCCGCTGTACTTGCGTGGTGTCCGACGCCAAAGGCTTTTCGACCAGCACGTGCTTATCGGCCTGCAGGGCGCGTAGCGCAAGTTCATAGTGCGTCGAAACCGGAGTCGCAATGGCCACGGCATCGATGGAAGGATCTTCCACCAGATCGCGAAAATCCTGTGTAGTCCTGACGCCGGGATAGCGCGTCGAAACCAGCGCCAGCCGGTCGGGTCGCAGGTCGCTCACACAAGCGACCTTCGCCTCCGCCGCCTCGCTGAAATTCCGCACCAGGTTCGGACCCCAGTAGCCGTAGCCGATCACGCCAATTCGAATCAAGACTCCTCCATCTCTCCGCCGCTTACCCTAAACTGCCTTGTCTCGAGCCACAGCCCGAGCCAGCCGCGCCGGAACTCCCTTCACAATTCCATGATCGGGCACATCGCGCGTCACCACCGCTCCCGCTCCGACCAGCGCGCCTTCGCCAATCGTTACCCCCGCCAGAATCACCGCGGCGCTCCCAATCGACGCTCCTCGCCTTACGCGCGTGGGCACCACGCTCCAATCCTCTTCCGATTGCGGGCGCCCATCCGTCGTGGCCCGCGGATAAAGGTCGTTGATGAACATCACACCGTGTCCCACAAACACTTCGTCTTCGATCGTCACTCCCTCGCAGACAAATGTATGCGACGAGATTTTGCAGCGGCTGCCGATAAATGCGTTCTTCTGAACTTCGACGAAGGCGCCAATCCTGGTCTCATCGCCCACCGTGCAACCGTAGAGGTTGACAAGATCAGGCTGAAAGATTTTCACTCCGCTTCCCAGAACCACATTGGCGGCAATTGGCATGAAGAGAGATCCGCTACGTTCCCAACGAATGGATACTCATCTGGCAAACACTTCGCATGGAAAAAGCAGGCAAAAGGCACGATACAACAGGCACGCCGCACGCATCAACTACACCAGAACCTGACCGTGGCCTGGATTTCCTCTGTGTTCCTCAGTGTCCTCTGTGGTTCGCGCTTTTGAGGCCCTTCAGCCCTTCATCACTCCGCCAGCTTCTGTTCATCTCCCCCGTTTGGAAAAATCCCCCACGCGCCGTAGAGTGTATCTCTCTACTTCTCTGATCCAAAACGAGGAATCATGCGCGATCGAAACCTGCTACGCGACCGGCTCGTAAATTCCGTGCGTTCCCATCTGCGGGCGTGGGCCGCCTCGGCGTTAGCGGCCGCCCTGATCGTCGCGGTCATTATCGCCTCCCATTACGGGCCATACGCGACCGCAGCCGATTCTGGCCCACTCGCCACCAGTGCGGTGCGATCCGCGCCCGATTTCGACTGGCGCCAAAGCCCGGCTTCCCCAATCACGTCGACAGGGAAAAACTCGCTAACGCTGAATCCTTGCCCTCCGGGAGTCCTCGCCTCAGAGCCCAGCTATTACGTCTACCTCACAGGCACAGGCACGCCCGAAGCGGTGCGCGTGACCGGCGGAACCTGCAAAGGCGACGGACATCCCGGCACGCTGGAATTTGTCACCACAAGTTCTCACCCAACCGGCTACGTCGTCAGCAGCGCGTCCAGCGGAATCCAGGAAGCCTCCATCGCCGCGCGTTTTGCCCCGACAAATCCGACGCTGAAACCACAGGCGGGAAGGGTAATCGTTCCGCCGGGAGAGTATGACGTTTTCGCTCCCATTTCCATTCGCGCTTCCAATCAGAGCCTGGAGTTTCAGGGCTCAGTTTTGAACTGCTACACCGCCAACGACGCTTGCCTGTATGTGGGCGATCCGAAAAACGCCAATTGGTTCGAGAACATCACGCTCCAGGGTCCGCGCGGGCGGCCCATGGTCATGGCCAGCACCAAGCCCTTCATCGAGGTCAATGCTATGCAGACTCGCGTGTTCAACGTCAGCACTCGCTGGCCGGCGAAGGGCGCCAGTTTCGGTTCCTATGTGCAGGTCGACGACGACCAGGCTTTTCTGCTCGATGGCATGGACATTTCCCTCGGCGGCTCTGCCATCACTTGCAACCCGACCTACTGTGGCGCGTTCATCAGCGCCCCGGGGCCTTTCAATCACTGGTCTGCCGTGGGCTGGTTGAAGAACCTCAACCTTTCCATGCAATGCGCGGGCAAAGGCATCGAGTGGCTTTCCGGGAACGGCCTGCGCATCTCCGACAGCGTAATTCAG
>Ga0187781_10003500_pt1 | contig 11794 bp, 7 predicted proteins | sample 0715_SJ02_MP02_2_FD_132447 | JGI IMG/M metagenome (GOLD analysis project Ga0187781, IMG submission 132447) | Tropical peat soil microbial communities from peatlands in Department of Meta, Colombia - 0715_SJ02_MP02_20_MG | ecosystem: Environmental > Terrestrial > Soil > Wetlands > Peat | place...
GTGTGCGTGAACGCAACGGCCGAAGGTCTGCCCGGCCTGATCGCCGGATCAGCCGATCTGACGGGCAACACCGGCGTGAAGCTTGCCGCGGGCCAGGCGCAGGACCGGGCGACGCCCGGCGGCGACCAGGTGCACTTCGGCATACGCGAGTTCGCCATGGCGGCGAGCATGAACGGCATGGCCCTGCATGGAGGCACGCTCCCCCTCGGCGGGACGTTCTTCGTCTTCAGCGACTACGCCCGACCGGCCGTGCGGCTGGCCGCGCTCTCAGAGGCGCACGTCGTCTACTCGTTCACGCACGACTCGATCGGGCTCGGCGAGGACGGCCCCACGCACCAGCCGATCGAACAGCTCGCCTCCCTGCGGGCGATGCCGGGGCTGCGCCTCATCCGCCCGGCCGATGCGAACGAGTGCGCCGCCGCCTGGCAGATCGCCGTGGAGTCGGCTGGCCCGACGGCCCTCGTGTTGACCCGCCAGGATCTTCCGGTGCTCGAAGGCACCCTGGACAAGGCTCGAGACGGCGTGCCGCGGGGCGCCTACGTGCTCTCCGAGCCGGAGGGCGGCCCGCCCGACATCGTCCTCATCGGTACGGGCAGCGAGGTGCAGCACTGTCTGGCGGCCGCCTTGTTGCTGGAAGCCGATGGCGTGCACGCCCGCGTCGTGTCGTTCCCCTCCTGGGATCTCTTCGAGGAGCAGGATCGCTCCTACCGCCACGAGGTGATCACGCCGGGCCTCCCTTGCCTGGCCGTCGAGGCCGCCGCCTCCTTCGGCTGGGACCGGTATGCCCAGGCGACCGTGACGATCGATCGTTTCGGAGCCTCGGCTCCGGCCGCGAGAAACATGCAGGAATTCGGCTTCACGGGCGCCAACGTCGCCGCCCGGGCACGCGCGCTGCTCTCCTCGGCGAGCAGCTGAGAGCGACGACCGGAGCCGGGAGAGGGCCAACCCAGACCACAAGGAGGAGGCGTCGTGACGACCACGTTGGAGAATCTCTACGACAGGTGTGGCCAGAGCCCGTGGATCGACAACCTGAAGCGCGCCTACATCACCTCGGGTCGCCTGGCGGAGCTGATCGGCGAAGGCATCCGCGGCCTCACGTCGAACCCCACGATCATGGCGAAGGCGATCGAGGATGCCCCCGACTACGACGAGCAGTTCGTGGCTTCCATGAAACTTCATCACGACGTCGTGCCCGTGTACTGGGACCTGGTCGTGTCCGACGTCAGCGACGCCCTCGAGCTCTTCTCACCGCTCTACGAGGAGAGCGACCGGGGAGACGGTTACGTGTCGATCGAAGTCGCACCGGCTCTCGCCCGTGACACAGCCGGCACGATCTCGGCGGCCCGCGACCTGCACACCCGCATCGACAAGCCGAACGTGCTCGTGAAGATCCCGGCCACCGAGGAGGGTCTGCCCGCCATCCGGCGGATGATCTCGGAAGGGCGCAGCATCAACGTCACCCTGATCTTCTCGATCGAGCGCTACGAGGAGGTCATCGAGGCGTACCAGTCGGGTCTGGAGGAGCTCGTCGCCGGCGGGGGCGACCCGAGCGCGGTCGCGTCCGTCGCCTCCTTCTTCGTCAGCCGCGTCGACACCGAGCCGGATCGACGGCTCGAAGCCATCGCCGCCGCCGACGGGGGCTCGGAGAGGGCCGAACGGGCCTTGGCGCTTCGCGGCAAGACCGCCGTGGCACAGGCGAGGCTTGCCTACGAGAGGTTCGAGCGGCGGTTCGCCGGGCCCCGTTGGGAGGCGCTGGCGGCGCGGGGAGCCCGCGTGCAGCGTCCCCTCTGGGCGTCCACCTCGACGAAGAACCCTGCTTACCCCGACCTCGCCTACGTCAACACCCTCATCGCCCCCCACACGGTCAACACCATGCCGGAGGAGACGGTCGGCAAGTTCCTCGACCACGGCGTCGTCTCCCCAATGGGAGCTGGGGATCTGGCCGAGGCGAACCGCCTCCTCGACGATCTCGCCGGCGTCGGCATCGACCTCGAGGACGTCGCCCGCGTCCTCGAGGACGAGGGTGTCGCCTCCTTTGCCAAGTCCTTCGACGAGCTGATCGAGCGGCTCGAGCACAAGGCTGCGCAGCTGACCTCGCCCTCCTGAGCCTCGGGGAGACGATGCCGCCCACTCCTCCCGTTGGCGAGCTGCGGCTCGTCGACGACGTGCCGACCGCTTTCGCCGAGGTGGTCGTCGCCGAGTTCACGGCGGCCCGGTCGGCCGCCGCCGGTGGCTCCGGCGACGGGCGCTTCCGCATGGCCCTTTCGGGTGGGGAGACTGCCCGGGCGTGCTACCAGCAGTTGGCGGCGGAGGCAGGGATCGACTGGGCGGCCGTCGACGTGCTGCTCGGCGACGAGCGCTGCGTACCCCCGGACGACCCGGCGGCCAACCAGCGACTCGTGCGCGAGGCCCTCCTCGCCCCCACCGGTGACCTTGCCCGCTTCCGGCCGATGGACTGCGAGAATCCCGGCGCCTACGAGGCCTTGTTGCTCTCGGAGCCCCCCCTCGACCTCATCCACCTCGGGCTCGGTCCGGACGGCCATACGGCCTCGCTCTTCTCCGGCTCGGCGGCGCTGACGGCACCGGAGGACTCGCTCGTCGTATTGAGCGAGGATCCGTCCGGTCTCAACCCTCACCCACGATTGACCTTCACGTTCTCCGCCATCGCGCGGGGACGCCTCGTCGTGTTCACGGTCGCCGGCAGCGGCAAGCACGCGGCCCTGCGCCGCCTCCTCGACGGGGAGGATCTGCCCGCTGCCCGCGTGCGGGCCGGGCGCGTGCTCTGGCTGTGCGACCAGGCAGCCCTCCAGGGCTGAGAGGGCGGGAGATGGCCCCGGCGGCAGGCCGTATCGTCAAGGTGTGCGGGCGCGAGCTCGAGATCTCCAACCCCGCCAAGGTGTACTTCCCGGCGGCCGGGGCGACGAAGTCCGATCTCGTCGATTACTACCTGGCGATCTCCGAGGCCATCCTCCGAGCGACCGAGTGCCGTCCTGCCCTCCTGCAGCGCTTCCCCGAGGGGGCGCTCGGCAAGTCGTGGTTCCAGAAGCGTGTCCCGAGCGGCGCGCCCAGCTGGTTGCAGACCGTCGAAGTCTCGACGCCGAACGGTACGACCTCGAACGCCCTTGTCATCGCGGACATGGCCCACGTCATCTGGGCCGTCAACCTCGGCTGCATCGGCTTCCACCTCTGGCCGTACCGCGTCGACGAGCCCGAGTACGCCGACGAGCTCCGCATCGACCTCGACCCCCAGCCGGGCGTCGAGTTCGATTCCGTCCGGGAGGCGGCCACGCACACGCGGGCTCTCCTTGACGAGCTCGGCATCGCCGCCTTCGTGAAGACCTCCGGCAACCGGGGCCTGCACGTGTACGTCCGTCTCGAAACCCGTTGGGACTCCACCGAGGTCCGCATGGCCGCCCTGGCGCTCGACCGCGAGCTGGAACGCCGCCGGCCCGAGCTCATCACGGCGAAGTGGTGGAAGGAGGAGCGGGGCAAACGCGTGTTCGTCGACTTCAACCAGAACGCCCCTCACAAGACGGTCTTCGGCGCCTGGTCGGTCAGGCCGCGCACCGGCGCCCAGGTGAGCACGCCGATCGCGTGGAGCGAGGTGACGACGGTGATGCCGGACGAGCTCACGATCGCGACGGTGCCGGCCCGCCTCGCGGCTGAGGGCGATCCCTGGCGCCCGATGCCGGGAGCGCCCCAGTCGATCGAGCCGCTCCTCCAGCTGGCCGCCCGCGACCGGGCGGCGGGGCTTAAGGACGCCCCCTGGCCCCCGCAGTACCCCAAGCAGCCGGACGAACCGAGCCGCGTGGCTCCCAGCCGAGCCCGCAAAGGGTAGTGCCTTCGCCTTCGCCTGCCACGGCGGGTCGAGACCGCCACCTCCGGCCTATTCGCCAATAGCATTCGGCTCGGTGACCGAGACAACGCACGTCGAGCGTCGCCGGCGCCCACCCCTCTCCGAGGTCGTCATCGAAGCCGTCGAGCCCGTCGTGGACGGGGGGCGGTTCCCCGCCAAGGCCGTTGTCGGTGATTCCCTCGCGGTCACCGCGGACGTCTTCAGCCATGGGCACACGCTCGTGCGGGCGGTCCTTCGCCATCGGCCGGCGAGCTCGCGACGTTGGGCGGAGTCACCCATGAGGCATCTCGGCAACGACGCCTTCGCCGGCGAGCTCGTGCCGGCCGCTGAAGGGCTCCTCGAGATCGAGGTGGCGGCCGAACCCGACGAGCTGGCCATGTGGGCCCGCGACGCCCTCCGGCGCTTGCAGGCGGGCAGGCCCGACCGCTTCGACCCGGCCCTCGGTGCCCGCCTGCTCTCAGAGGCGGCCGACGACCTCGCCCGCGTGGCTGGTGTCGAAGTGGCTGAGGCGTGCGCGGCCGTGCGCGCACTTGCCGAGAGCATCAGCTCCGAGCTCGACATGCGAGCGCTCGCGCACCTGGAGGGCTGGAGCGATGTGCTCGCCGGCCGCCCTCTGCATGACGAGGCGAACGCCGCCACGTACCGCTTCCGGGTCGCCGTCGGTCCCGAGAGGGCTGCCTTCTCCAGTTGGTACGAGCTGTTTCCCCGCTCGGCGAGCCCGGATCCCCACCGGCCCGGGCGCTTGCTCGACGTGATCGACCGGCTCGACTACGTGGCCGAGCTCGGCTTCGACGTGCTCTACCTGCCTCCTATCCACCCGATCGGGACGACCGCCCGCAAGGGCAAGGGCAACACGAGCCCCGCCGGCCCGGGCGACGTCGGCAGCCCCTGGGCGATCGGAACGGCCGCCGGAGGCCACGAGGCCGTCGCCCCCGAGCTCGGCACCCTGGCCGATTTCGAACTGCTCGTCGCCGAAGCCGCCCGGCGCGGCATCGACGTTGCTCTCGATCTCGCCTTCCAGTGCTCGCCGGACCACCCCTGGGTGAGCGAGCACCCCGAGTGGTTCCGCCACCGCCCCGACGGCACGATCGCCTGCGCGGAGAACCCGCCGAAGCGCTACGAGGACATCTACCCGCTCGACTTCCACACGAGCGACCGGGAGGGGCTCTGGCTGGCGCTCCGCGACGTCACCAAGCGCTGGCTCTCACGGGGCGTGAGCGTCTTTCGTGTGGACAACCCTCACACGAAACCCTTCGCCTTCTGGGAGTGGTTCCTCGCCGACTTGAAGCGCGACCACCCGCGGGCGATCTTCCTCTCCGAGGCCTTCACGCGCCCGAAGGTCATGCATCGACTGGCGAAAGCGGGCTTCGACCAGTCCTACACGTACTTCACCTGGCGATACGAGAAGTGGGATCTGACGCAGTACTTCGAGGAGCTGACCGCTGGCCCGGGTCGTAGGTACTTCCGCCCGAACGTCTGGCCGAACACGCCCGACATCCTTGCCCGCAGCCTCCAGCACGGCGGCCGGGCATCGTTCATCGCCCGGCTCGTCCTCGCCGCCGGCCTCTCGGCCAATTACGGTATCTACGGCCCCGTCTTCGAGCTCATGTGGGACGAGCCGGCCGGCCCGGACTCGGAGGAGTATCTCCACTCGGAGAAATACGAGGTCCACCATCACGACCTCGAGGATCCTCGCAGCCTGCGCGACCTCGTCGCCCGGGTCAATGGCGCCCGTCGGGCGCACCGCGCCCTGCAGCGCGACTCCGGTCTGTGCTTCCTCCCGGTGGACAACGATCAGATCATTGCCTGGAGCAAACGGGACGAGGCGGGCGAGGATGTCGTCATCGGCGTCGTCAGCCTCGACCCGACCTGGGTGCAGGCGGGGTTCCTCGAGCTCGACACCGCCGCCCTCGGTCGTGGACCCGGCACGACGATCCGGGTCCACGACGTCCTCAATGACGAGACCTACCTCTGGCAGTCCGGCCGCAATTTCGTTCGTCTCGACCCGAGCGGCATCCCTGCCCACCTCCTCGTGCTGGAGCGACCGTGAGCCCTGGCAGCCAGTTCGGGCTCCCAGAGGCGCCCGACTGGTACAAGGACGCCATCATCTACGAGCTGCACGTGCGGGCGTTCGCCGATTCCGACGCGGACGGCCGGGGCGACTTCCGGGGACTCGCCCAGCGCCTCGACTACCTCCAGCAGCTCGGTGTCACGGCCATCTGGCTGCTGCCCTTCTACCCGTCGCCCCTGCGGGACGACGGCTACGACATCGCCGACTACACGAGCATCCACCCCGACTACGGCACGCTGGCCGATTTCCGCCGCTTCGTGGAGGAAGCCCATCGCCGTGATCTCAAAGTCATCACCGAGCTCGTCATCAACCACACGTCCGACCAGCACCCGTGGTTCCAGCGGGCGAGGCGGGCACCTGCGGGCAGCAGCTACCGCGACTACTACGTGTGGAGCGACACGACCGATCTCTACAAGGACGCCCGGGTCATCTTCCGGGACTTCGAGACCTCCAACTGGGCCTGGGATGCCGAGGCGGGCGCCTACTACTGGCACCGCTTCTACTCCCACCAGCCCGACCTCAACTTCAACAACCCGGCCGTGCACAAGGCCGTCTTGAAGGCTCTCGACTTCTGGCTGCGCCTCGGAGTGGACGGCCTTCGCCTCGACGCCGTCCCTTACCTCTACGAGCGGGACGGGACCGACTGCGAGAACCTCCCGGAGACGCACGCCTTCTTGAAGATGCTCCGGCGCCACATGGACGAGCACTATCCCGGGCGGATGCTGCTCGCCGAGGCGAACCAGTGGCCAGACGACGCCTCCGCCTATTTCGGCAAGGGCGACGAGTGCCACATGGCCTTCCACTTCCCCGTCATGCCGCGCCTGTTCATGGGTCTGCGGATGGAGGACCGCTTCCCGATCATCGACATCATGCAGCAGACGCCGGACATCCCGGCGAACTGCCAGTGGGCCGTGTTCCTCCGCAACCACGACGAGCTGACCCTCGAGATGGTCACCGACGAAGAGCGTGACTACATGTACCGGTCGTACGCGAGCGATCCGGTCATGCGCGTGAATCTCGGCATCCGCCGCAGGCTTGCCCCCTTGCTGCAGTTCCACCGTCAGAAGATAGAGCTCATGCACGGCCTCTTGATGTCCCTGCCGGGCACCCCGGTCCTCTACTACGGCGACGAGATCGGCATGGGGGACAACGTCTACCTCGGTGACCGCAACAGCGTGCGCACGCCCATGCAGTGGAACGCCGACCGTAACGCCGGCTCCTCGACGGCGAACCCGCAGCGGCTCTTCCTGCCCGTCAACACCGACCCGCAGTGCCATTACGAGTCGGTCAACGTCGAAGCGCAGTCCGACAACCCCGACTCGCTGCTTCGCTGGATCCGCCGGCTCATCGCCCTGCGCAAGCGCCATCCCGTCTTCGGCCGCGGCCGGATGGAGTTCGTTCAGTCGGACAACCCGCGGGTGCTGTCGTTCATCCGGGGCGATGGTCACGAAGAGGTCCTCGTCGTGGCGAACCTCTCGCGTTTTGCTCAGTACGTGGAGCTCGACCTCGCCGCCCATCGCGGCGTCACCCCACGTGAGCTCTTCGGCCAGACGACCTTTCCCATGATCGGCGAGCTCCCGTACCTCGTCACGCTCGGACCCCACTCCTTCTACTGGCTGTCGCTCGGCGACCCGACGGCGGACGCCCACACCGGCACGGTCTCCCTGCCGGCGCTGCAGACGGCGGGGCCGTGGTGGAGGCTGGCAGAGACCCAGGAGCGCCGCAAGCTCGAGGCCATGCTGCCCGCCGTCCTTCGCTCGCGCAGGTGGTTCGGGGGCAAGGGCCGGCGGATCGCCCAGGCGACGATCGTCGACTACGTCTACCTGCCGCTTCAGTCGGCCTCGGCCGACCGGGCCCAGCTGCTCGTCGTCAACGTCGACTACCTCGAGTCGGAGCCCGAGCGCTACCTGCTGCCGGTAACTTTCGTGCAGGGAGAGGCGGCCGACGCCCTTGTCCGAGACCACCCCGAGGGTGTCTTCACGATTATCACGTCGGGCGGGCCGCCCGGGTTGCTCATCGACGCTCACTACGAGCCGGCCTTCGGCAAGGCGTTGATCGGGCTGCTGCGCAACCGCCGCCGGCGGGACGAGAGCGGCGCCCACCTCGTCGCCTCGACGGTGCCTCAGACGGCGGCGCTGCTGGCCCGCGTGCCGACGGGGGTGCGCTCCTCGGCTCGGGTCGTCTCGCAGGAGCAGTCGAACTCCTCCATCATCATCGGGGACGCCGAGGACCACCGCTGCATCGTGAAGTCGTTGCGGCGCCTCGAGGCCGGCATCCACCCCGAGATCGAGCTGGGACGGCTGCTGGCGGCTGCCGGCCCGAGCGCAGGCGCCGCCCGCCTCCTCGGCGCCGTCGACCTCGTGGACGAAGACGGCCGCGCCTCGCTCGTGGCCTCCGTTCACGAGTACGTGCCGCACGAGTCCGACGCTTGGACGAGCACGCTGCGAAGTGCGGGCTCCTTCCTCGAGACGTGCGTGCCTGCCTTCACCGGCGTCTCCGAGCAGCCGCTGCCGCCACCGCGCCTCGGCGGGTTTCTCGACGGGGTGGCCGCCGGCAGCATCCCCGAGAGCGTGGAGGCGCTCATGTCGGATCAACTGGCGACGGCCGACCTCCTCGGTCGCCGCACGGCCGAGCTGCACATTGCCCTCACGGGGCGCGGCATCGGTGCCACGGTGCCCGGCGACTTCGTCCCCGAGCTCGTCACCCCCATGTCCCAGCGCTCCCTCTACCAGTCGATGCGGACGGCCGCACGTCGCACGCTCGTCCTCGTGCGGCAGAGGATGCGCGCCATGTCGGCGCGTGACCAGGCGCTGGCAAGGGAGATCCTCGAGTGCGAGGACGAGATGCTGGAGGCCTTTCTCGCCGTCCTCGACGTGCGCAGGGCCAAGCGCATCCGCGTGCACGGCGACCTCCATCTCGGGCAGGTGCTCTTCACCGGTCGCGACTACGTCTTCGTGGACTTCGAGGGTGAGCCGGAGCGGAGCCTCGGTGAGCGGCGGCTGAAGCGCTCCCCCATGCGGGACATCGCCGGCATGCTCCGCTCTTACCAGTACGCCGCCTACAGCGCCGTCGACGACCTCATCTCCCGCGGGGTGCTCGAACCCGAGTCGAGCATCGAGCTCGAGCACTATCAGCGGGCCGCTACCCGCTGGGCCTACTGGACATCGATCGCCTACCTCGGTGGCTACCTGCCTACGGCAAGGGAGGCCGAGCTCCTCCCGAGCGACTCCGAGCTCGCCATCGACCTGCGCGCCCACCTGCTCGAGAAGGCTCTCTACGAGCTTCGGTACGAGCTCGGCAACCGACCGGACTGGGCGCACATCCCGCTGCTCGGCCTGCAGTGGCTGCTGGCGCTCGACCGGGAGGCGCGCTCACCGTGAGAGCACGCGCGCCGGACGAGCCGCTCGCAACCCTGGCGGCTCGGCGGGGCGTGGCGGTTTCCTACGAGGATGCCTCCCACCGGCTCCGGACGGTCTCGCCAGAGACTCTCGTCGCCGTCCTCGCCGCCCTTGGCGAGCCGATCGAGCGCCCCGCCGATGCGGCCGACTGCCTCGCCCGTCCGGCCGCTGCGGCGGAGGCGGTCGGGCCGGTCGTGGTCGCCTGGGACGGGCAGCTTCCTGCGGCCGCCGTGGAACGCCTCGCCGAGGTGGCGAGGGCGCGCTCGGACCGGCTCCGCCTCGAGCTCGAGGACGGCTCAGAGACCCTTGAGGTCCCCTCCGCCCGGGCCGCCGGCACCCCTGTGAGGCAGGCGCTGCCCTTCGGCGCCCACACGCTCCGCGCCGGCGAGGCGGCGACGCTCGTCATCTCGGCGCCGAGCCGTCCTCGCGCCCTCGCACCGCGGGCGTGGGGCCTGTTTGCCCCGACCTATGCCCTGTGGGACGAGCGTCGCCGCCCGACGGGCGACCTCCGCTGCCTCGCTCGCCTCGGCGGCTTTGCCGCTTCCCTCGGTGCCTCCTACCTGGCGACCCTGCCGCTGCTCGCCGACTACTCCAGCCTCGATGATCCCGGGGCGGTCGTGAGCCCCTACTCGCCCCTCTCGAGGATGTGGTGGAACGAGGCCTATCTCGACCTCGCGCGCCTGGCGGGCTCCGCTGCCGAGGCGGGCGAGACCGTCCCCTCGGCGCCGCCCGGCGGACTCGCCGACATCGCCGCTTCGGCCGCCGCCGTCGACGAGGCGCTCGCTCGCCTGCTCGCCACCGCCCATCCCGGCGAGGGTGGGAGGAGCTCGGACTACGGGCGCTTTCGCCGGGAGCGCCCCGACGTCGTTCGCTACGCGGCCTTTCGCGCCGCCGCCCGGGCGCGGGGCACCGATCGCAGTACCTGGCCGGCCCGCTGGCTGGCCGGGGACATCCGCAGCGGGCGGGACGTCTCGCCCGCCGAGGTGGAGCTGCACATGTGCGCCCAATGGCTCACCGACGACCAGCTTGCAGATGTGGCGGCGTCGACGGCGGCGGCAGGATGCCGCCTATTGCTCGACCTTCCCGTCGGCTGCAGGCCGGATGGGTACGACACCTGGGCCTTCCCGTCTTCCTTCGCGGGTGGTGCCGCTCCGGGCCCCGGTGCCACCGTCGGGGCGCCGCCCGATGGTTTCTTTGCGGGCGGGCAGGACTGGGGCTTCCGCCCCCTTCACCCCGAGGGGGAGCGCCGGGCGGGCTATCCGGTCGTCCGCGGAGCCCTCCGGCACCTGTTGCGGCATGCGGGTGCCCTGCGCATCGACCACATCCTCTCTTTTCAGCGACTGTGGTGGATCCCGCCGGGGGCCGACGCCTCCGAGGGAACCTACGTCAGCTACCCGGCGGAGGAGATGGTGGCCCTCGCGTGTCTGGAGGCATGGCGTCGAGATGCCAGCCTCATCGGGGAGGATCTCGGCACGGTGGACCCGGCGGTGCGTCTCCTCATGAGCGCGCACGGCATTGCCGGCATGCGAGTCGCCGTCTTCGAGCTCGAGGCGGATCCGGCCGCGCCCCTTCTCCCCAACCCGGGCTCCTGTGCCCTCGTCGACACGCACGACACGGCGACCTTCGCCGGCTTCCTCGACGGCACCGACATCGAGCAACGCCTGTCCGCCGGCCTCCTCGATGCTGCGTCCGCCCGCCGGGAGCGACGAAGGAGACGCAAGCTCCGCCGTGCTCTCGTCGACCGCCTCGGTGGGGTCGCTGACGATCCTCGGGCTTTGCATGCTGCTGTCCTGGCCGAGCTCGGGTCATCCGAGGCCGGCGTCGTGATCGCCACCCTGGAGGATCTCTGGGCGGAGCACGATCCGCAGAACATCCCTGGCGGCGGTGGAGCGCACGCCGACTTTGCTCGCAGGACGGCCGAGCCGCTGGAGGTGATCGAGAGGGACGCCGAGGTGATCGGTCCCCTTCGCCGCCTCGACCAGGCTCGGCACGCCGGCGCGCCGGCCGCCGGGGCGGCCCCGTATCTCGAAGCCTCGCCGGGCGATCCCGCCGCAACGGCATGCGCCGGGGCCTCAGAGGGCATGGTAGAGGCGTGAGCTCCGCGACCAGGATCGATCCCGACGCCCTCTACCTCTTCAACGAGGGCCGGCAATTCCAGCTCTACGACCACCTCGGCGCCCACCTGCTCGCCGGCGGCGCCGGGGGGCGCTTTGCCGTCTGGGCTCCCAACGCCGAGGCCGTGTCCGTCCGTCACGACGGCAACGGCTGGACGCCGGGGGCCGACGTGTTGCAGCCGCAGGGAGATTCCGGGATCTGGAGCGGCGAGGTGGGTGGCATGCCCGCCGGTACCCGCTACAAGTACCACATCGTCCCGCGGGTGGGCGCGGCGCGCGACAAGGCGGACCCGCTCGCCTTCGGCACCGAGCCGCCCCCGCTGAGCGCCTCTGTGCTGACGGATCTGAGCTACGA
>Ga0187781_10003502_pt1 | contig 11788 bp, 9 predicted proteins | sample 0715_SJ02_MP02_2_FD_132447 | JGI IMG/M metagenome (GOLD analysis project Ga0187781, IMG submission 132447) | Tropical peat soil microbial communities from peatlands in Department of Meta, Colombia - 0715_SJ02_MP02_20_MG | ecosystem: Environmental > Terrestrial > Soil > Wetlands > Peat | place...
GTGCTGTGCGCAACGCCGTCCTACGCGCTCAATATCGCCGAAGTCGCGGTCGCTATGGGAATTGAGCTGCGGCGAGCGCCGCTGCGAATCGGCGTGTTTGGAGCGGAGCCCTGGAGCGAGGCCTCGCGGCGCAGTCTCGAGGAGCGGCTCGGCATTACGGCCGTCGACGTCTATGGACTATCCGAGATTTTAGGGCCAGGCGTCGCCTGCGAATGCCACGCCGCGCGGGCTGGCTTGCACGGGTGGGAAGACCATTTTCTCTTCGAGATCGTCGATCCGGAAACGCTGCAGCCCCGGCCGGCAGGCGAAAGCGGTGAGCTAGTGATCACCACTTTGACCAAGGAAGCGCTGCCGATGGTGCGTTACCGGACCAGAGATATCACGCGGCTCAATGACGAGCCTTGCATCTGCGGCCGCACGCACGTGCGGATCATGCGCGTGACCGGGCGTGACGACGACATGCTGATCATACGCGGCGTCAATGTTTTTCCTTCGCAGCTCGAGGCGGTATTGGTCGGCTTCCCCGGACTGGCGCCACATTATCAGATCGTGCTGACCCGCGCAGGCTCGCTCGACGCCATGACGGTGGAAGTCGAGGTCGCACCGGATGTCCCGGCCGCCGACGGCGATCATGGTAGCAAGGCCAAGGAAGTGAGCAAGCACATCAAATCGCTGATCGGCGTGACCTGCGATGTTGTGGTCAAGTCGGCCGGCGAAGTGCCGCGCTCGCAAGGGAAGGCCGTGCGGGTGCGCGACGAGCGGAAGCGGTAGCCCCTCGGCCGTTTAGCCTCGCAGCAAGCGCCTTACCCCGGCTCATTCCTGCGCCACCGGCGGGTCCGGGTCGCTGCGCCAACTATCGGCCGGCTTCGGATATTTGCGTATCAGCCTATGCACGAGATTGACGTGCTCGGCCTCCTCCTCGACGAATTCATCGGCCAGCTTTTTGATCGCCGGGTCTTTCGCAGAGGCGGCGACGGATCTGAAAAAAGCCAATGCGCGGTGCTCGGCTGCGAGCGCCAGCTGCAGCGCGTGCCACGGCGTCATCAGATAGTGCGCCTCCTCCAAGCTCGCGGCCTCCGGGCTCTCGCCCTTGCCCCACTTTGCCATTCTCTGCGCATGCGCGACCACGTCGACGCCTTCGGCAAGCCGGCGAATCTCGTCGCGGTGAATGGCTTCGGCTCGAGACAGGTCGCGAAACACGGCGGCGAGCTCCGGGTTGTTGTGCGTCGTCATCTGGTCGGCCAGTAGATCGTAGCGTTCCACGGCGTCGGCCTCGATCTGGTAAGCCGCCGCGAAAAGGTCGGCGAGGCTCGCGACCTTGGGCGTGCCGGCGACGACGGTCACAGCTCGAAATCCCTTTCCAGCTCCGGCAGGTCGCCGCATCCTTGCCCCACCGGCGGCTGGTAGGGTTTGCGGTCACCTCGGTAGAGAATGCCGATATTGAATCCGTCGTCGGTCATGATTCGACGAGCCGCCTTGGCGGGATCGTTCGTCGCTCCGACCGGCGCGGGATGAACGAGATTTTTCCACTCGCTCTCGTCGGGACGAAATGTCACACAGGGACTCAGGATTTCGACAAATGAAAATCCCGGGTGCCGGATCGCTTCGACGAGGACGGCCGCCGTCTGATTGGGCTCGCCGGAAAAGCACCGGGCGATGAAGTTGGCCCCCGACGCCAGCGCAATGACAAGCGGATGGAACGGACGCAGCCCCGTGCCGCCCGGCGACAACGCGGTATCGAATTCGGGTTCGGTCGTGGGCGACGGTTGACCCTTGGTCATGCCGTAGATGTGATTGTCCATGACGACATAGGTCAGATCGATGTTGCGGCGGCAGGCGTGAAGGAAATGATTGCCTCCGATCGAGTAGCCGTCGCCGTCGCCGCTGGCCACGACCACCGTGAGCTCCGGCCGGGTCACTTTCAGGCCGGCGGCGAGCGCGAGCGAGCGTCCGTGCACGCCGTGGAACCCGTAGCAGCTGGTGTAGGCCGGGATCCGCGAGGAGCAGCCGATGCCTGAGACCACGACAATATTCTCCGGCGGCAGCGCGAGCGCGGCGAAGGCGCGCGTAAAGGACATCAGAACGTGATAATCGCCGCAGCCGGGACACCAAATCGGCTTGATGTCGGATTTATAGTCGCCTGGCTTGCACGCGCCGCGCATCTCGACGATCGACATCGTCAACTCCATTCCGTGATGGCGCGGTGAACCTCGCTGGCGCAGATCGGCAGCGGCCCGGCGCGATTGAGCACATGAACTTCGCGCGGCAGGTCGTAGTGCGCTCTGAGATAGCGATAGAATTGAGCGCCGTGGCTCTGCTCGACGATGAGCGCGCGCGTTTTGCCCTCGATGGCGGCCGCAAATTCCTCGGGTTGGACCGGCGAAAGCAACCGAGGCGCCAACAGGCTCGCCGCAACGCCATCGCGGCCCGCGCGACCGATGGCTTCGCGCGCGGTCCCGGTGAGCGAACCCCAGGTGATCACGACGAATTCGCTAGTGCCCTCGGTCGCCGCCCAGTGGTCGCCGAACTTGAATCGCGCCAGCTTGTCGCGACGCTTGTCGAGTTGAGCATTGTGGTCGCCTTCGCCGCTCGTCGGAATCCCACGCTCGTTGTGGGTCAATCCGTCGGCGGTATATTGACCGCCGCGCGTTCCCGGGATCGCCATCGGAGAAATGCCGTTGGCCGCGAGCGCGTATCGTTTGTAAGCGCCAACGATGTCGGTGGCTCTAAGACGCTGGCCGATGAAGGCAACGTCGGCCGGGCGTTCGATGGCCGCGCGGGCCTGGCCGATGAACTGATCTGAAAGAACGATCGCAGGCGACTGCAATGCTTCAGCAAGGTATGTCGCCCATTGCGTGGTGAACAGGCAGTCCCCGATCGATTGCGGCGCCAGCACCAAATGCGGTGCGTCGCCGTGACACCCGTAAACCGCGATATTGAGGTCGGCTTGCTCGGATTTGGTCGGAATGCCGGTCGATGGTCCGCCGCGCATCACGTCGATGACGACCAGCGGAATCTCGGCGGCGGTCGCGAGCCCAAGCGCCTCGATCATCAACGAAAGGCCGGGGCCCGACGTCGCCGTCAATGCCGGCGTGCCGCCGAATGACGCGCCGATGATCATGTTGATGGCGGCGAGTTCATCCTCGGCTTGGAGCAATACGCCTCCCGTCCTTGTCAGATTCGGGGCAAGCCATTCGAGAATCTCGGTTGCGGGCGTGATTGGATAGGCCGCTGCGAAGCGAACGCCGCCGCGGATGGCGCCAAGGGCAGCAGCCTCGTTGCCGGACACGAGCCATCTCCGCGCGGCGGTCGGCTCCGGAGGAAGGAGACACGGACCGAAGTCGTAACCTGCTGCGGCCTCAAAGCCGGCATCGATAGCCGCGCGGCTTGCCTTGATGGCCGCTTGCCCTTTATCGGCCAGCCGCTTCTCCAGGAGGGCCGAGAGCACGTCGGCGCTGAGGCCTATCAATCGGGCGGCGACGCCGAGCGCGATCATGTTGGGGCGCCCGTCCGGAATCGCCTTCGCCATTTCCTTCATCGGAAGCTCGATGACGCGGGCCCCCGCTGCTGCCACGGCCGCAGGCAGTTCGCCGCCGCGGGGATCGCTGATCACCAAGCTGCGCGGCCCGACCTCGATCTCGCCCCCAAAACGCTGGGCATTGAGCCAATCGATGCCGACCAAAATATCGTTCTGATCGGTCAGACACTCCACCGGCCGAGTGGATAGACGTATGAGCGCGGCGGCCTCGCCGCCGCGAATTTGCGGGCCGACGGTCCGCGACAGCAGGCCTTGCCATCCCGCCAAGCTGGCTGCTTCAAGCAAAAAATTTCCCGCCGTGAGCGCGCCTGCCCCGCCGCTCCCGACAATCGCGATCGAGACGCTTTCCCGTCCCTCCACGCGTGCGCCCCCTCTTCATCGTGCTCGCCGCCAATTGCACCGGAACCGCCGGAAACAAAGACGCTTTAGATATCTTGGCCCGGCAAATTCTCGGATTTCCTTGCTTTAGATCAAGGAAGGCACCTCAGCGAGATACGAAATTGGGTTCTCCGGCCGACCAGACGATCGGTTGGCTGGTCGTTGGGGATGCGCATGACCGGAGAACCGGTTCGCTGGATGATGATGGCCAAGGGCGAGCCCCTCGTTCAGGTCAAAATCGACACGCTTTCTCCCGCACCGGACGAGGTGGTGGTCGAAATTGCCGGATGCGGTGTTTGCCATACCGATCTCGGCTACTACTACGACGGCGTTCGCACCAAACATGATCTCCCGCTTACGCTCGGGCACGAGATCAGCGGACATATCGTCGCTGCCGGCGCGAACGCATCGCAATGGATCGACCGAGCGGTGATTGTGCCGGCCGTAATCCCGTGCGGGCGTTGCGACGTTTGCCGCCGCGGCAGGGCAACCATTTGCCCGAACCAAAAAATGCCGGGCAACGACATTCACGGTGGCTTCGCAACGCACATCATCGTTCCGGCTTATGGTCTCTGCGAGGTCGACGAGCGACGGCTGCAATCGACTGGAATCGATCTTGCCGATCTGTCGGTGATTGCAGACGCCGTAACCACACCCTATCAGGCGGTGGTCCAGGCCGGTGTCACGACGGGCGATCTCGTTGTCGTCAATGGCGTCGGTGGCGTCGGCGGATACGCCGCGCAGATCGCGACCGCGTTCGGCGGCACCGTGATCGCGGTCGATGTCAATGACGACAAGCTTCAGAGCATTGCTGGAGCCGGCGCCGCACTCTCGTTGAACGCTCGACGCCTGACGCCTCGCGATCTCAAGGGAGCAATTTCGACTTTCGCCAAAGAGCGTGGGCTGCGGCAGACCGAATGGATCATCTTCGAGTGCTCGGGCACGCGGATCGGCCAGGAGAATGCATTTAGTCTGCTCAACCCAGGCGCCACCCTGTGCGTGGTGGGTTTCACCATGGACAAGGTGGAGATCCGACTGTCCAATCTGATGGCATATCACGCCCGCGCCATCGGCAACTGGGGTTGCCCGCCGGAGCTCTACCCAAAGGCGCTTGAGCTGGTTCTGAATGGCCGCGTCAAGGTGACGCCGTTCGTCGAACAGCACCCGCTGAGCGACATCAATCAGGTGTTCGAGGCGGCACACGCCGGCGCACTCAAGCACCGCGCCGTTCTCGTCCCCGCGCACTGAGGAGCACAGTCATGAGCGCCGAAGCCGTCCGCAACGTCGTTACCGCGAAGCGAGAAATGAAGGATCACGATCTCATCGATGAACAGAGCCGCGTGTCGGCAGGCAAGGGCGTGCGTTACGAGAAGCGGCCGGTGAAGGGGGCCGACGGGCAACCGGTGTCTGGGCTCTACAATGCCTGGATCACGCTCGACAACCCGACGCAGTTTAATTCCTACAACACTGAAATGGTCAAAGCCGTGATTCTGGCGTTCCGCGCCGCAAGCGCAGCGCGCGACGTCGTCGCCGTCGTATTCACCGGGGCGGGCGACAAAGCATTCTGCACCGGCGGGAACACCAAGGAATACGCCGAGTACTACGCCGGTAATCCGCAGGAATATCGCGGCTATATGCGGCTCTTTAACGATATGGTCTCGGCGATTCTCGCCTGCGATAAGCCCGTCATCTGTCGGGTCAACGGCATGCGCATCGGCGGTGGCCAGGAGATCGGGATGGCGTGCGACTTTTCGGTCGCGCAGGACCTTGCCCGCTTCGGCCAGGCCGGCCCCAAGCACGGCTCGGCGCCAATCGGCGGCGCAACCGATTTTCTCCCGGTCGTGATCGGCGCCGAACGGGCGATGGCGGCGTGCGTACTCTGCGAGCCGTTCTCCGCACACGAGGCCTATTTCATGGGCATTCTCACCGACATCGTGCCCGCTCTGAAAGTCGACGGAAAATTCGTCGCCAATCCGTTGGTCGAAACCGCTCGTGTCACCGACGAATACGGACGACTCATATTTGGCAAGCCGAAGAGCGGCGACGCGCTGAAGTCCGGTCAGGAGCTGATGAAGCGCGGCGTTGTCGATCTGACCTTGCTCGACGACAAGATCGAGAGCCTATGTACGAAGCTGCTGTACACCTTCCCTGACTGCACGACGAAGACGATCGAAGAGTTGCGTAAGCCCAAGCTCGACGCCTGGAACCGCAACAAGGAGAATTCTCGCGCTTGGCTCGCGCTCAACATGATGACGGAGGCCCGTGCGGGATTCCGCGCTTTCAACGAAGGTACCAAGGACACCGGGCGCGAAGTCGATTTCATCGCTCTGCGGCGAGCGCTCGCAGCCAACGCGAGGTGGGACGACGAATTGACTGAAAGCATTTTGCCCGGGGCGGCAGCACGCCGATCCGGCGCCGGCCGGCCCTGGGCAGAAGGTGCGGCGACTGCGGTAAGGTGACCGGGAGATCGTCATGTCCGCGCCGCTCAGGGTCTGGCTCGAGGCCGAAGGCAGACTGCTACGACTGCGTTTGAGCAGGCCGAAGGCAAACCTCATCGATGCTGCCATGATCGAGGCGCTCGATCGCGCGCTTGCGGATCATCTGGACAATCCGGGGCTCACCGCCGTCCTGCTCGATGCCGAAGGCCCGCATTTCAGCTACGGCGCGAGCGTCGAAGAGCATATGCCCGGCCGATGCGAGGCCATGCTGGACGGCATTCATCGACTGATCCTGCGGATGCTCGAGGCACCGGTGACGATCCTCGTGGCGGTGCGGGGACAATGCCTCGGCGGCGGGCTCGAAGTCGCGCTTGCCGGGCATCTCCTCTTTGCGGCACCCGACGCCGCGCTCGGCCAGCCGGAAATGAAGCTCGGGGTGTTTGCACCCGCAGCGTCCTGCCTGTTGCCTGAGCTCACTGGCCCGATGCGGGCTCTCGATCTTCTGCTGTCAGGGCGGACCATCAGCGGCGTCGAAGCGGCCGAACTCGGCTTGGCGCTCGAGACTGCATCCGATCCCGAACAGGCGGCACTGGGCTATTTCCGCGAATATCTGCAGCCGAAGAGCGCGAGTTCATTGCGCTACGCGATCAAGGCGGCGCGCCTCGACTATGCGGCGCGCGTGCGGGCCAAAATCAAATCCGTCGAACGCCTGTATCTCGAGGATCTGATGAAAACCTATGACGCCGTCGAAGGTCTCGGGGCCTTCGTCGCCAAGAGGGCAGCGCAATGGCAACATCGCTGAATGGCCACGGCGCCGCCGCTACGGTTGCGCGCGCACAGGCTCTGTTCGACGACCTCTCCTTTGCCGCGGCCCGCAAGTGGAAGGCCGATGCGCCACAGCGCAAGGTGGTCGGCTACATGCCGATTTATGTGCCGCGCGAGATCATCCACGCCGCCGGCTTTCTGCCGTTGGGAATCCTCGGCGGCGGCGACCAGCTCGAGGTCATTCACGGCGACGCCTATTACCAGAGCTACATTTGCCGCATTCCGCGCTCGACCATCGAGCTCGGCGTTTCCGGTCGGCTCGACTTCGTCGACGGCATGTTGTTTCCGTCGATCTGTGACGTGATCCGCAACCTGTCCGGAATGTGGAAAACGATGTTTCCGAATGTGTATGTTCGCTATTTCGACGTACCGCAAAACTACCGAGACGATATTGGCGGCAACTACTACGTCAACGAACTTGCCGAGCTGCGGCACGATCTCGAGGGGCTGCGCGGGAAGCCGATCACCGACCACGAACTGCGTCACTCGATCGAGGTTTACAACGAGAACCGGCGCTTGGTACGCGAGCTTTACGCGTTGCGGGCGCGCTCGCCGTGGCTGGTACCCGCGCCCGAAGCCTACCTCGTGCTTCGCGCCGGATTGGTCCTGCCGGTCGAAGAGCACTCGCAGATGATCCGGGACTATCTTGCCGCCGTGGCGAAGGAAGAACGGCCGCGGCGCGACAATTGTCGCATTGTTCTCACTGGAGTGTTCTGCGAGCAGCCGCCGCTCAACCTGATCAGGTCTCTGGAACTCGCCGGCTGTTACATCGTCGACGACGATCTACTGCTGATCACGCGGTGGCTGACGGCCGACGTTCCGACCGACGGAGATCCGCTACAAAATCTCGCCTTGGCATTCCTGCATCAATCCGAATCGACGGCGGCAAAATACGAACCAAATTTCAAGGAGAAGGGGCAACACTTGGTTCGCGCCGTGCGCCGCACGAACGCGGAAGGCGTCATATTCGCCTGCCCGAGCTTCTGCGATCCGGCGCTGCTCGAGCGACCCATGCTGCAGCATGTCCTCAAGGACGCCGAAATTCCCTACATCGCTTTCAAGTATGCGGAAAACTCCGGTCAAATGCAGCCGATCCGCGAGCAAGCCGGCACGTTCTCCGATTCGATCAAGCTGTGGAGCGGACGATGACGATCATCACCACGCCGAAAGCGGCGCCAGCCAAGGAGGTCGAGAAGGACGCCTCCATGGTCAAGCAAAAGGCAATGATGGCGGCGCATTACGATCGGCTGACCCGCGCGCCGGAAACCGGCGAGAAGGTGGCCTCGACCTTCGTGCCCGGCAACCTCAACGAACTGATCATGTGCTTCGACCTCGTGAACAACCTGCCCGAGGTCAATGCCATTCAGAACGGATTGCGCAGGCAGTCGGGCGCGTATGTGCTCGAAGCGGAGAAGATCGGCCACTCGGAAGACGTCTGCACCTACGTGAAGTCCGACATCGGCATGATGGCCAAAGGTAACCTCGCCCCGAACGGCAGAAAGTTTCCGAATCCGGACGTTCTGTTGCTCTCCTACACTGGCTGCTTCACCTTCATGAAATGGTTCGAGTTGCTGCGCGAGCAGTACCAGTGCGAGACGATCATGTTGCACACGCCCTATATGGGCGACGGCAAGATCACCAAAAACATGGTCGAGTACATGGTCAAGCAGCTCAAAGAGGAGGTCATTCCAAAACTTGAACGCATCTCCGGGGTCAAGTTCGATATCGACCGGCTGCGGGAATATCTGAAAAAGTCAGCGGCGGCCGAGGATGATCTTGTCCGCGTCCTACAGAGCGCGAAGCACAAGCCCTCGCCGATCGACGCCTATTTCGGCGGCATCTACTACATCGGCCCGATCTTTGGCGCGTTCCGTGGCACTGATGACGCGATCGACTACTACAAATTCCTGCGAGCCGAAGTGGAGGAACGCCTTGCCGGCGACAAGGGACCGGTCACGCCCGACGGCGACATGGGCAAGGAAAAATACCGGCTCGTCGTCGAGGGGCCGCCGAATTATACGAATTTCCGGCAGTTCTGGAAGATGTTCTACGACGAAGGTGCCGTGGTCGTGGCTTCGAGCTACACCAAGGTCGGCGGAGTCTACGATTTCGGCTTCCGTCACGATTCCGCCAACCCCCTTGAGACGCTCGCCGAATACTGCCTCGGCGTCTATACCAACCGCAGCCTGCCGATGCGCATCGACATGCTGGCGAACTATGTCGAGGATTATGACGCCGACGGACTACTGATCAATTCGATCAAGAGCTGCAACAGCTTTTCCGCCGGCCAACTCTTGATCATGCGTGAGGTGGAGAAGCGGACCGGGAAGCCGGCTGCGTTCATCGAGTCCGATCTCGTCGATCCGCGATATTTTTCCGCCGCCAATATCAAGAACAGGCTCGAAAGCTATTTCCAGATGATCGAGCAAAAGCGCGCCGGCGCGCGCGCCGCTGCCTGAGGGGACCGAGATGAAGACGTTTGTCGGCATCGATCTCGGCTCGACCACCACCAAGGCGGTACTGCTCGACGAAAACTGCGACGTGATCGGGCGCGGGATCACCAACTCCCGCTCCAACTACAGCACCGCGGCGCGGGTGGCTGGCGAAGAGGCAAAAGTCGACGGCCGTTTCACGCTTTTTCGCCGGGCACTGAGCGAAGCCGGCGGCCTTAACGCCGAGCTCGACGACTTTCTCGGCGCACTCGAGCGCGCATTCCGGCTTGAGCAGTTTCTCGAGCAGCTCGATGACCTCGAGCGGACTTGCGTGGGCCTGGTCAAGGGCGAGCGCTTCGCCGGATTCGAGTCCGGAACTAAGGACGCGCTCGGCGAAATCTTTCTCCGGTTGCGCAATGAGGCATCGGAGCTCTATGCCCCCGGCGCCAAGCGCAAGTCCGATTTTTTCCGTGACATCGCCGGCTCGCGATATCATAGCCACGCCGAGGACGTCGCGCGTTCGGCTGGTCTGCCTTACGACCTCCTGCTCAACGTCTACGACAAGTCGATCATTGATGTCGAGAATCGACCGCCGTCCGGCGCACTGAGCGACAAGTTTCGCCGTGCGCTTGCTCGAGTGCTTGAGGCCGAACCCGCTCTCAAGGCGGGCGCGCACGCTGTGCTGCCCGCCATCGAGCGCACACTCGGTGTCGATCTTGAGGAAACCTACCTCGTCGGCACCGGCTATGGGCGGGTGACCCTGCCGTTCTCCAAGGAGCATATTCGTTCGGAGATCCTGTGCCACGGCCTCGGCGCCCATATGATGTACCCAAAAACACGCACCGTCCTCGACATCGGCGGCCAAGACACCAAGGGCATCCAGGTCGATTCCAACGGCATCGTCGAGAATTTCCAGATGAACGACCGCTGTGCCGCCGGTTGCGGTCGCTACCTCGGCTACATCGCGGATGAAATGAACATGGGCCTGCACGAATTAGGCCCGCTGGCGATGAAATCCGATCGGCCGGCAAGGATCAATTCGACTTGCACAGTGTTTGCCGGCGCCGAGCTGCGCGACCGGCTATCGCTCGGCGAAAAGCGCGAGGATATTTTGGCCGGCTTGCACCGCGCCATCATCCTGCGCGCCATTTCGATCATTTCGCGCTCGGGCGGGGTCACCAACGAATTCACATTCACCGGCGGCGTGGCGAAGAATGAAGCCGCAGTGCGCGAGCTGAAGAAGCTTATCAAGGAGAATTACGGCGAAGTCACCATCAACATCAACCCGGAGTCGATCTACACCGGAGCCCTCGGCGCCGCGGAGTTCGCGCGGCGCGCACATGACAGTCAAACTGACGGGAGGCCAGCATGACGATCGCGGCCGGCATTGACGTCGGTACCGCCGCGGTCAAAGCCGCATTGTTTCGCGTGGAAAACAACGAAAGCCAATGGCTGTCGCGCGCAACGTTGCGCATTCGGCAACGCGATCCAATGGAACTCGCGCGAGTTGCCTACGACCAACTTCTCGCCGATGCAAGGGTCTCGGAAAGGGAAGTCGACTACGTGGCGACGACGGGAGAAGGAGAAGGGGTGCCATTTCACACCGGCCATTTCTATTCGATGACTACGCATGCGCGCGGCGCGATCTACCTCGATCCTGAATCAAGGGCGGCGTTGGACGTCGGTGCATTGCATGGGCGTGCCATCAGCATTGACGAACGCGGCAAGGTTCTCAGTTACAAGATGACGAGCCAATGCGCCTCCGGCTCGGGACAATTCCTCGAGAACATCGCGCGCTATCTGGGCATCGCGCAGGACGAGGTGGGCGCGTTGTCGCAACGAGCCGACAATCCGGAGGCGGTCAGCAGCATCTGCGCCGTCCTTGCCGAAACCGACGTCATCAACATGGTCTCCCGCGGTATTACCGGCCCGAACATCCTCAAAGGCATTCATCTCTCCATGGCAGGCCGGCTTTCGAAGCTGCTCAAGGCGGTCGGCGTGACCCAGGGAGCGGTGATGATGACCGGTGGGCTGGCGCTCGACAAAGGCCTTGTCACGGCGCTGGAGGAAGACATCGCCAAGATGAAGGACATGAAGATCAAAGTTCGCAGCCATCCCGATTCCATTTACGCCGGCGCGATCGGTGCGGCGCTGTGGGGCGCCTACCGGTTCGAGAA
>Ga0187781_10003503_pt1 | contig 11788 bp, 10 predicted proteins | sample 0715_SJ02_MP02_2_FD_132447 | JGI IMG/M metagenome (GOLD analysis project Ga0187781, IMG submission 132447) | Tropical peat soil microbial communities from peatlands in Department of Meta, Colombia - 0715_SJ02_MP02_20_MG | ecosystem: Environmental > Terrestrial > Soil > Wetlands > Peat | place...
CTCCACCTCCTTGGCGACGGTCACGCCGTCGTTGGTGATGGTGGGGGCGCCCCATTTCTTGTCGAGTACGACGTTGCGGCCGCGGGGGCCCAGCGTCACCTTCACGGTGTCGGCGAGCTTGTTGACCCCGCGCTCAAGCGAGCGCCGGGCGTCCTCGTCGAACTCCAGAATCTTGGGCATTGGAAATTCCTCAACCTACGGTTGGATCGAGTTCATGGGCAGCCGGCGGGGCAGGACCGCAGGCCTGCCCCGCCGGACCGCACGTTCCTACTTGTCGATGACGGCGAGCACGTCGCGGGCGGAGAGCACGAGGTACTCCTCGCCGCCGTACTTGACCTCCGTGCCGCCGTACTTGCTGTACAGAACCACGTCGCCGACCTTCACGTCGATCGGCACGCGCTTGGTTCCCGCGTCGTCAAAGCGACCCGGGCCCACCGCCAGGACTTCGCCCTCCTGGGGCTTCTCCTTGGCGGTGTCCGGGATCACCAGTCCGGACGCCGTGGTCTGCTCCGCCTCGAGCGGGCGGACCACAATCCGGTCTTCGAGCGGCTTGATTACTACCTTGGTGGCGGTCGTCACGATCTGACCTCCCCCTCCGGAAAGGCTAATGGTGAGTTGCTAGAGAGGGCGAGCGTGGCCGCCTGCCGTCGCGGGGATCAGACTGCCTCGTCGCGTTAGCACTCTACACTAGTGAGTGCTAAACCCGAACAGTACTGGCGCCAGGCGGACTCGTCAACACGGGCCACCCAACAGCGGGTTAGGGTGTGCGGTATGTCGTTGGACCGGGCGTACGCCGAGAAGCTGGACGCGGCGGACCCGCTGGCCGGATATCGCGACCGGTTCCAGCTTACCGATCCGGCGCTGATCTACCTGAACGGCAACTCGCTCGGCGCGCTGCCGCTGGCCACCCTGCAGCGGATGGAGACCGTGTTCCGGGAGGAGTGGGGCACCGCCCTGGCCCGGTCCTGGGTCCACTGGGTGGACCTGCCCGCGCGGGCCGGGGACGTGGTAGGCGAGCTGGTCGGCGCCGCGCCCGGGCAGGTGATCGTCACCGACAACACCACGGTGAACCTGTACAAGCTGGCCACCGCGGCGCTGGACGTGCGGCCCGGGCGGCACGCGATCGTCACCGACCACGACAACTTCCCCAGCGACCGCTACGTCCTGGCCGGCCTGGCGGCCCAGCGCGGCGCCGAGCTGCGCATGCTGGCCACCGACATCGACCAGGGCCTGAGCCCGGACCTGGTGCGCGCCGCCGTGGACGAGGACACGGCGCTGATCAGCCTGTCCCACGTGGCCTACCGCAGCGGCGCCCTGGCCGACATGGCGGCCATCACCGCGATCGCCCACCAGGCCGGGGCGCTCGTGCTCTGGGACCTGTGCCACTCGGTCGGGGCGGTGCCGGTCGACCTGGACGGCCACGACGTGGACCTCGCGGTCGGCTGCACCTACAAGTACCTCAACGCGGGGCCGGGCGCCCCGGCGTTCGCGTACGTCTCGGCCCGGCTGAGGGAGGTGCTGCGGCAGCCGATCTGGGGCTGGTTCTCCCAGCGTGATCAGTTCGCCATGGGACCCAGGTACGACCCGGAACCCGGCATGGCCAAGTTCATGACCGGCACGCCGTCGATCCCCGGCACGGCGGCGGTGGAGGAGGGCGCGCGGCTGCTGCTCGAGGCGGGCATCGAGCCGATGCGGGCCAAGAGCATGCGGCTGACCTCCTACCTGATCGAGCTCGGCGACGCCTGGCTGGCCCCGCTCGGCTGCACGATCGCCACGCCCCGGGAGGCCAGCCGCCGCGGCGGCCACGTCAGCTTCTGCCATCCGGAAGCCGAGCGCATCGTCGCGCGGCTGGCCGAGGAGGGCGTCATCACCGACTACCGCACCCCGGACCGGTTCCGGCTCGGCCTGTCGCCGCTCACCACGCGCTTCACCGACGTGTGGGACGCCGCCGAGGCCGCCCGCGACCTCATCGCGTCCGGACGGTACGGCCATGGCTGAGCGGGCCGGGGGGCACGGGGAGGCGGGGAGCCCCGCCGTGAGCAGGGGGACGGAGGGGGGGTCTGGGCCCGCCGCGGCGGGCGGCCAAGCCAGCGGGGATCGCTCCCCCCGAGACAGCGCAGCGCCCGTCACCTACGCCGGCTACCTGCGGCTGGACCAGCTGCTCTCGGCCCAGCAGCCCCGGTCGGCCGAGCACGACGAGATGCTGTTCATCATCATCCACCAGATCTACGAGCTGTGGTTCAAGCAGCTGCTGCACGAGCTCGGCAAGCTGCAGTCCCAGCTCGAGTCCGGCGAGACGACGCACGCCATGCGCACGCTGCGCCGCACGCTGGCCATTTTGAAGATCGTGGTGGCGCAGCTGGACGTGCTGGAAACCATGACGCCAACCCAGTTCACCCGGTTCCGGGACACGCTCGGCACCTCGAGCGGCTTCGAGTCGGCTCAGTTCCGCGAGCTCGAAGCCGTCCTGGGCCGCCGGGACCGGATGATGCTCGCGCAGTACCCGGCGGACGGCCCGGAGCGGGCCCGCATCGTGGCCGCGATGTCCCGGCCGTCCCTGTTCGACTCCTTCCTGCGCTACCTGGCCGGGCAGGGCCACGACGTGCCCGCGGACATGCGTACCCGCGACGTCACCCAGCCCCTCGAGGCCTCGGCCGGAGTGCAGCAGCTGCTGAAGAAGGTCTACGACGAGGACACCGACGCCACCGCCGTGTGCGAGCTGCTGGTCGACCTCGACGAGGGCATGCAGGAGTGGCGCTACCACGACGTCAAGATGGTGGAGCGGACGATCGGCGCGCGGCGCGGCACGGGCGGTTCGGCCGGGGCCGACTACCTGCGGACCACGCTGGGGACCCCGACCTTCCCGGACCTGTGGGCCATGCGGAGCCTGGGCTAAGGCTGCGGGCTGACACCACGCTCCGTTAGGTCGAAAAGTCTTTTTACTCCCACTCGATGGTGGCAGGAGGCTTACTGGTCACGTCGAGGACGACGCGGTTGATTTCGGGGACCTCGTTGGTGATCCGGGTCGAGATCCGAGCCAGCACGTCCGCCGGCAGCCGGGCCCAGTCCGCGGTCATGGCGTCCTCGCTGGTCACCGGGCGGAGCACGAGCGGATGACCGTAGCTGCGGCCGTCGCCCTGCACGCCCACCGAACGCACGTCGGCCAGCAGCACGACGGGGCACTGCCAGACCTCCTCGTCGAGCCCGGCAGCCGACATCTCCTCGCGCACGATCGCGTCGGCCTCGCGCAGAACCGCGAGCCGGGCGGCGGTCACCTCGCCGACGATCCTGATGGCCAGCCCCGGGCCGGGGAACGGCTGGCGCCGGACGATGGCCTGCGGCAGGCCGAGTTCGGCTCCCACCCGGCGCACCTCGTCCTTGAACAGCCAGCGCAGCGGTTCGACCAGGCGGAATTTCAGGTCGTCGGGCAGCCCGCCCACATTGTGGTGGGACTTGATGTTCGCGGCGCCGGTGCCGCCGCCCGATTCGACCACGTCCGGGTACAGGGTGCCCTGGACCAGGAACTCGCACGCTTCCCCGTGCTGGCCGGCCTCGGCGGTGATCTCCCGGGCCGCGCGCTCGAAGGCGCGGATGAACTCACGCCCGATGATCTTCCGCTTCTGCTCCGGGTCGGTCACCCCGGCCAGCGCGGACAGGAACGCGTCGGCCTCGGTCGCGACCGTGAGCCGGACGCCGGTGGCGGCGACGAAATCCTGCTCCACCTGCTCGGCTTCGCCCTTGCGCAGCAGGCCGTGATCGACGAACACGCAGGTCAGGCGGTCGCCGATGGCGCGCTGCACGAGCGCGGCGGCGACCGCGGAATCCACGCCGCCGGACAGCCCGCAGATCGCGCGGCCGCCGCCGACCTGTTCGCGGATCAGGTCCACCTGGTCCTCGACGATGTTCAGCATCGTCCAGGACGGGCGGCACCCGGCCAGCTCCAGGAAGCGGGCCAGGATCCGGGCGCCGTACTCGGTGTGCATCACCTCGGGGTGGAACTGCACGCCGAACAGGCGGTTCCTGCCGTTCTCGATCGCCGCCACCGGCGTGGCGGGCGTCCGCGCGGTCACCGAGAAGCCTTCCGGGGCCGCGGTGCAGGTGTCGCCGTGCGACATCCACACCTGCTGGCGCGCGGGCGTGCCGGACAGCAGCCGGCCGCCGGGCTTGCGGGGAGGCTTGGGCCCGCCGCCGGAGGCGGCCCGGCCAGCAGCGTCGTCCCCCCGGGCCACCAGAGTCTCCAGGGCGGTGGCGCCGTACTCGGCGGTACCGGTCCGCTCGACTGTCCCGCCCAGTTCGGACACCATGAGCTGGAAGCCGTAGCAGATGCCAAGGACCGGGACGCCGACCTCGAACAGGCCGGGCGGCGCGGGCGGGGCGCCCTCGGCGTAGACCGAGGACGGGCCGCCGGACAAGATGATGGCTTTCGGGTGCCGGGCCAGCATCTGGTCGGCCGGCATGGTCGAGGGTACGATCTCGGAGTAGACGTGGCACTCGCGCACCCGCCGGGCGATCAGCTGCGCATACTGCGCGCCGAAGTCCACCACGAGCACGGTATCAAAGCCGCTGGGCACACTAACCGCCTTCCACCTGGGATTTTTCCGAGGAGTCTAGCCGGGCTTGACCCCCCTGGCCCCCTTTACCCCCTTGGCCCCCAGGAACCCCGGGGGCCCCGGGAGCGGCGGGGACCTGAGCGGTGGGCACGGCGGGCGTGGCGCCCGGGGCGGGGCTGGGCGCGACGCGCAGACGGGCGATGCGGCGGCCGTCCAGCTCGGTCACGGTGATCGTGTGCCCGTCCACCTGCACGCTGTCCCCGGCCGACGGCAGGTCGCCGAGCGCGGCGAGGACGTAGCCCGCGGCCGTCTCATAGGGGCCCTCGGGCAGCGTGATCCCGGTCTGCTCGGCGAACTCGTCCAGGTTGAGCAGCCCATCCACCTCGACCTCGCCGCCGCGCAGCGTGGTCGCCTGGCCCTGCTCGGTGTCGTATTCGTCCCTGATGTCGCCGATCAGCTCCTCGACCAGGTCCTCCAGGGTGACGATGCCGGCCGTGCCGCCGTAGTCGTCGACCACGACGGCCAGGTGCGCCCGCTCGCGCCGCATCTCCGACAGGGACGACAGCACGGTCTTGCTGATCGGCAGGAACTTCACCGGCCGGACGGTCTGGCCGACCGGGCCCGAGAGGTTCGTGACCCCGGGCCCGAGCAGGTCCCGGACGTGCACGAAGCCGATCACGTTGTCGTAGCTGTCCTGGAACACCGGCAGCCGCGAATACGGAACGCTCGCGGCAGTGGCGGCGGCCGCGGACACCGGCGTCTCCGCGTCCAGGAAGACCACCTCGGTGCGCGGCACCAGCACCTCGCGGATCTGCCGTTTCCCGGCGTCGAACACCTCGCCCACGATGTGCCGCTCGTCCGGGCTGAGCGCCTGCGCGCCGGTGACCAGGTCGCGCAGCTCCTGCTCGGTCATGGCCTGGCGGCCGATGCGGGGATCGCCGCCGAGGATGGCCACCACCACGTTGGTGGTCCTGGTCAGCAGCCAGACGACCGGCCGGGCCAGCGACGCGATCCGGTCCAGCAGCGGCGCGGCGAGCAGGGCCAGCCGCGGCGCCCGCTGCAGCGCGATGCGCTTGGGCGCGAGCTCGCCGAGCACCAGGCTGACGAACGTGATGCACACGGTCACGACGACGAACGAGAGTGTGGCCGCCCAGCCCGCCGACACGTGCTGGCGGACCAGCCACGACTTGAGGAAGCCGGCCAGGGTCGCGGCCCCGTAGGCGCCAGAGACCAGGGTGGCCAACGTCACGCCGATCTGCACCGCCGAAAAGAACCGGTTCGGATCGCTGGCCAGCCGCGCGGTCCGCTGGCCGCGCCTGCCCCGCTTGGCCAGCGCCCTGATCTGGCCCTCCCGCAGCGACACGAGCGCCATCTCAGAACCCGAGAAGAATCCCCCGATGCACACGATGACCAGGACGACGATGATGTCCAGGACCACTCTGCTCACGCCGTGTCTACCAGATTGCTCACGGGGCGCCAACGGGCGCCTCCTGGTGTCTGGCCAGTCTAAACGGGATAGCGTAAGACTCTCGTGAGCAATGAGCCAATCTGGAAGGCGAGCACCAGGCTGGCCGACGGGCGCGAGATCGTGTACTTCGACGAGGCGCCCGGCCTGGACCGCGTGCTGGCCCGCGACACCCGGCCGCTGCCCATGCGGGCGCCCGGCCCGCCGGGACGGCCCGGGTCGGTGACACCGCCAGGGCCGTTCGGCCCGCCCGAGCAGGGCATCCGCTGGGACGCGCTGGCCGGCGAGTGGGTGGTGATCGCGGCCGCCCGCCAGGACCGGACGTTCCTCCCGCCGGCCGATCAGTGCCCGCTGGATCCGTCGGGGCCGGGACGACCCACCGAGATACCCGCGTCCAGCTACGACGTGGTGGTGTTCGAGAACAGGTTCCCGTCGCTGCGCGAGCCGCTCGGCCGCTGCGAGGTGGTCTGCTTCACCTCCGACCATGACGCCACGTTCGCCCAGCTCTCCCCGCGGCGGGTGCGCACCGTGCTGGCAGCCTGGGTGGATCGTACCGAGGTGCTCGGCGCGTTGCCCGAGACCCGCCAGGTGTACTGCTTCGAGAACCGCGGCGAGGAGATCGGCGTCACGCTGCACCATCCGCACGGGCAGATCTACGCCTTCCCGTTCGTTACCCCGCGCACCGAGCAGATGGTGACCCAGGCCCGCGGCTACGCCCACGGCAACCTGTTCGACGACCTGGTCGCCGCCGAACTTCGGGCCGGGACCCGGATCGTGGTCCGCAACGAGCACTGGATCGCGTTCGTGCCCGAGGCGGCGCGCTGGCCGTACGAGGTCAGGATGTTCCCCACCGCCCGGGTACCGGACCTGCCCGCGCTCGGCGAGCCGGCGCGCGAGGCGTTCGGGCCGCTGTACCTGGACGTGCTGCGGCGCTTCGACGCGCTGTTCGGGCAGCCCGCCCCGTATATCGCCGCGTGGCACCAGGCGCCGGCCAAGGACGAGGCCGCGCGCCGCCAGTTCGCAGCCCATCTTCAGGTACTGTCGATGCGGCGCGCGCCCGGCAAGCTGAAGTACCTGGCCGGGACGGAATCAGGGATGGGCGTGTGGATCAACGACATCGTCCCTGAAGAGGCAGCGCAACGACTGCGGGACGCAAGCCCAGGGGGGCACGGGGGACGGGCAGTCCCCCCGTGAGCGGGGGGTCTGGGGAGGCTTTACGGGTTCGTCCCCCCCGGGAGAAGGGAGGAGTTTCATGAGAGTGCTCGTCACCGGCGGTGCCGGATACATCGGCAGCGTCGTCGCCGCGCAACTGGTCGCGGCCGGGCACGAGGTCACCGTGCTCGATGACCTGTCCACCGGACACGCCGACGCGGTGCCGGCCCGGGCCGCGTTCATCAAGGGCACGCTGCGCGACTGCGCCGCCGAGGTGCTGGCCGACGGCATCGAAGCGGTCCTGCACTTCGCCGCGAAGTCGCTGGTCGGCGAGTCGATGGCGGAGCCGGCCAGGTACTGGTCGACCAACCTGGGCGGAACGATCGCGCTGCTCGAGGCGATGCGCGAGATCGGCGTGCGCACGATCGTGTTCTCCTCCACCGCCGCGGTCTACGGCGAGCCGGAGCGCACGCCCATCGCCGAGACCGACCCCACCCGCCCGACCAGCCCCTACGGCGCGACCAAGCTGGCCGTCGACACCACCTTGACCGAGTTCTCGCGGCTCTACGGGTTCGGCGCGGTCAGCCTGCGCTACTTCAACGTGGCCGGCGCGCACCGGGCCGAGGACGGCACCTGGTTCGGCGAGCGGCACCACCCGGAGACCCACCTGATCCCGAGCGTCCTGGCCAGCGTGGCCGAGGGCCGCCGGGTACAGGTCTTCGGCGAGGACTATCCCACCCCGGACGGGACCTGCATCCGCGACTACATCCACGTCAGCGATCTGGCCGACGCGCACCTGCGGGCGCTGCAGGCCTGCCGGCCGGGCCAGCACCGCGTGTACAACCTCGGCAACGGGGCCGGTTTCTCGGTCCGCCAGGTGATCGACGTCTGCGCCGAGGTCACCGGCACCGAGATCGGCGTCGATGTGACCGCGCGGCGGCCCGGTGACCCGGCCGTGCTGGTCGCCTCGGCCGAGCGGATCCAGGCCGAGCTCGGCTGGCAGGCGGACCGGGACCTGCGCGCCATCGCCGCCGACGCCTGGGAGTTCACCCGGGCGCGCGGTACCCGGTGAGCCCCGAGCCGACCGCGGTCCGAGGCCTGTTCCGCTCGCGGTCCGGCGGGCCGCCCGACGGCGTGTGGCTCGCGCCGGGCCGGGCCAACCTGATGGGCGAGCACACCGACTACAACGAGGGGTACGTGCTCCCGTTCGCGCTCGGCCAGGGCATCGTGGCCGCCGCGGCCCGCCGCGCGGACCGGCGGCTCGTGCTGTGCTCGGCCCAGAAGCCGGGCTCCGTGGCGGAGGTTGCCCTGGACGGCCTGGCGCCGGGCCAGGTCAGCGGGTGGGCCGCCTACCCGGCCGGCGTGGCCTGGGCCCTGGCCGCGGCGGGTTACGAGGTGCCTGGGGCCTGCCTCGCGATCGACTCCGACCTGCCGGCAGGCGCGGGCCTGTCCTCGTCCGCCGCGCTCGAATGCGTCACCGCGCTCGCGCTGACCGAGCTGGCCGGGCTGGCCGTCGACCGCCGCGAGCTGGCCGCGATCGCCCGCCGGGCCGAGAACGACTTCGCCGGGGTGCCGTCCGGCATCATGGACCAGTCCGCGTCGCTGCTGAGCCGGAGCGGCCACGCGCTGCTGCTGGACTGCCGCTCGCTGGAGTCCTCCCAGGTGCCGTTCGACCCCGCCGCGTCGGGAGCGCGCCTGCTGCTGATCAACACCCGGGCCAGCCATGAGCTGACCGCCGGGGAGTACGGCCGGCGGCGCGCCGAGTGCGAGCAGGCCGCCCGCCTGCTGGGGGTGCCGTCATTGAGATACCTGACGGAGGCCGGTGACGTGGACCGGCTCACCGATCCCGTCCTCCGGCGTCGCGCCCGCCACGTCGTGACCGACGATCAGCGGGTCCTGGACACGGTCGCGCTCCTGGAGTCTGCGGACGGTGATGCCTACCCCGGGATCGGGCAGCTGCTGACCCGGGCGCACGAGTCGCTGCGGGACGACTTCGAGGTCTCCTGGCCGGAGGCGGACGTGGCGGTCGACGCGGCGCTGGCCGCGGGTGCGCTCGGGGCGCGGATGATCGGCGGCGGGTTCGGCGGCTCGGTGCTCGCGCTGGTCCGCGCGGGCGCCGCGGAAGACGTGCGCGCCACGGTGGCCGACGCGTTCGCCCGGCGCTCGTGGACCGCGCCGGAGTTCCTGGCGGCCGCCCCGTCGGACAGCGCGCGGCAGGTGGGATTAGGGTCGTCACGAGGAGGATGCAGTGCGGGTACGTGATGAGGCGGCGCGCATCGCGGGCGAGATCGCCGAGCTACGGCACGCGATTCACCGCGAGCCCGAGATCGGCCTGGACCTGCCCAAGACCCAGGCCAAGGTGCTCGCCGCGCTGGACGGGCTGCCGCTGGAGATCAGCACCGGCCGGGGGCTGAGCTCGGTGACCGCGGTCCTGCGCGGGGGCCCGGGGCCGGTCGTGCTGCTGCGCGGCGACATGGACGCGCTGCCCGTCACCGAGGAGACGCACCTGCCCTACGGGTCGGCGATTCCAGGCGCGATGCACGCCTGCGGCCATGACCTGCACACCGCCATGCTGGCCGGCGCGGCCCGGCTGCTGTCGGCCGGTACGGTGCCCGGCACCGTGATCTTCATGTTCCAGCCGGGCGAGGAGGGCTACGCCGGCGCCCGGCACATGATCAACGAGGGGGTGCTGGACGCGGCGGGCGAGCGCCCGGTCGCCGCGTTCGGCCTGCACGTGACGTCGCAGCGGCTGCCGTGCGGCACGTTCTCCACCCGGCCCGGCGCGATGCTGGCCGCCGCCGACCAGATCACGGTCACCGTGCACGGGCGGGGCGGGCACGCCTCGGTGCCGCACCACGCCGCGGACCCGATCCCGGTCGCCTGCGAGATGGTGACCGCGCTGCAGGCACTGGTGACCAGGAAGTTCGACGTGTTCGACCCGGTGGTGATCACCGTCGGAAGCTTCCACGCCGGGACCACCGACAACGTGATCCCGGACGAGGCCACGTTCCTGGCCACGGCCCGCTCGTTCAGCCAGGAATCCCGGAGCAGGCTGGCCGAGCTGGTGCCGCGACTGATCGGGGACATCGCCCGCGGGCACGGGCTGGCCGCCGAGGCCGTCTACGCCGCGGAGTACCCGGTGACCGTCAACGACGCCGCCGAGACGGCGTTCGCGGCCGAGACGATCGCGGCCGTGTTCGGCGCGGAGCGCGGCGAGCGGGCCGAGTTCCCGATCACCGGGGCCGAGGATTTCTCCTTCGTCCTGGAGCAGGTGCCCGGGGCGTTCGTCATGCTCGGCGCGTGCCCGCCCGGGACCGACCCGCTGACCGCGCCGACCAACCACTCCGCGCACGCGGTCTTCGACGACGCGGCCCTGGCCGACGGCACCGCGCTGTACGCCGAACTCGCGCTGCGCCGGCTGGCTCAGGGCTAGCGGCCCGGCCCGGCCGGGCCGGGTCAGAGGGAGGCGACGTCGGCTTGCTTGGCGCGGACGGCTTCGGCGGCGGTGCGCAGGGCGGCCAGTTCGGCCTCGGTCAGGTCGCGCTCGACGATGCGGCGGACGCCGACCGCGCCGATCTCGGCCTCGACGCCCAGGTAGACGCCGGAGATCCGGTACTCGCCGTCGACCCAGGCGCAGACCGGCAGGATCGCGCCGGAGTCCTCGGCCACCGCGCGGGCCATCCGGGCCGCGGCCGCGGACGGGGCGTAGTATGCCGAGCCGGTCTTGAGCAGCGCCACGATCTCGCCGCCGCCGTTGCGGGTCCGGGTGACGAGCTGGTCGATCTCGTCCGCGGGCAGCAGGTCGGCCAGCGGCCCGCCGTCGACCGTGCAGGCCGAGGGCACCGGGACCATCGTGTCGCCGTGCGAGCCGAGGGTCAAGGTCCGCACCGAGCCGACCGGGACGCCGAGCTTCTCGGCCACGAAGTAGCTGAACCGGGCGGTGTCGAGCATGCCGGCCTGGCCCATCACCCGGTGGTGCGGGAACCCGGAGACCTTGGCGGACAGCGCGGTCATCTCGTCCAGCGGGTTGGACACCACGATCAGCACCGCGTCCGGCGCGTACTTGGCCACGTTCTCCACCACGTTGCGGACGATCTTGGCGTTGACCTCGATCAGGTCCATCCGGCTCATGCCGGGCTTGCGCGGCAGCCCCGCAGTGACGATCACGATGCCCGATCCGGCGATCGCCTCGTAGCCCTCGCCCGCGGGACCGGTCGTCCGGCCGGTCACCTTGGTCTCGAAGCCCTCCACCGGCCGCGACTGGTTCATGTCCAGGGCCAGGCCCTCCGGCCGGCCCTCGATGATGTCGGTGAGCACCACCTCGTCGAAGATGTCGTACTCGGCCAGCCGCTGCGCGGTGGTCGAGCCGTAGAACCCGGCGCCGACGACGGTGACCTTACCGGAACGTGCCATGAGGGAACTCCTTAGGGCTGCGGATCAGCGGGCCCGGGATGGTGCACCCACGGCCCGTTCGGAACAATGGTCTTAAGGGTTCATCGCCTGGTGCAGGTTATCGGCCAGCTTGGCGAGGAACTCCTCGGTGGTCAGGAACGGGGTGCCGCGGCCGACGAGCAGGGCGAGGTCCTTGGTCATGTCGCCCTGCTCGATCGTGTGCACGCAA
>Ga0187781_10003504_pt1 | contig 11787 bp, 7 predicted proteins | sample 0715_SJ02_MP02_2_FD_132447 | JGI IMG/M metagenome (GOLD analysis project Ga0187781, IMG submission 132447) | Tropical peat soil microbial communities from peatlands in Department of Meta, Colombia - 0715_SJ02_MP02_20_MG | ecosystem: Environmental > Terrestrial > Soil > Wetlands > Peat | place...
GATCTCGTCGGGTGCCACGGCCGTCTCGAGGAAACCCATGTGGAACTCCGTCGCCGGCACCTCCCGGGTCTCCGAAGGCCCGGTCAGCACGAGCGTCCCCCCGAGCGCCAGCACGACGGCAGGCAGGTCGGAGGCGGGATCGCCGTGGGCGAGGGAGCCCCCGATCGTCCCCCGGTGGCGCACCTGGGGATCGCCGATCTGCCCGGCGACGTGACCGAGCACCGGTAGCTCGGCGGCGATCAGGGGCGAGTGGGACAGCTCGTCGTGGGTCGTGAGCGCCCCGATGGCGATGTAGTCGCCACCCTCGCCCACGTAGGACAGCTCGCTCAGGCGGCCGATGTCGACGACCACCTCAGGCGCGGCGAGGCGCAGCTTCATGAGCGGCAGCAGCGAGTGCCCGCCCGCCAGCAGCTTGGCCCGGTCGCCGTGCTCGTTCAGCAGGTCGAGAGCGTGCTCGAGAGAGGCGGCGCGGACGTACTCGAACGAGGACGGGATCATGGCCGGAGCTCAGGGGCCCGGGCGGCCGCCATGGCCGCCTCCACGATGTTGTGATAGCCGGTGCACCGGCAGAGGTTCCCCTCCAGGCCCTGGCGGATGTCCGACTCGGTCAGCTCGTGCTCGCCCCGTTCGGCGAGGAGCGAGACGATCGCCATCACCATGCCAGGGGTGCAGTAGCCGCACTGAAGCCCGTGGTTCTCGTGGAAGGCCCGCTGCACCGGGTGCATCGTGCCGTCGGCTCCGGCCAACCCTTCGATCGTCGTGATGCTCGAACCGTCCGCCTGGGCGGCGAGGAGGGTGCATGACTTCACCGAGCGGCCATCGAGCAGCACGGTGCAGGCGCCGCACGAGCTCGTGTCACATCCGACGTTCGTCCCTTTCAGGCCGGCCGTCCCGGATGTAGTGAACGAGCAGCGTGCGCGGCTCGACGTCATAGGTGATCTCGGCTCCGTTCAGCGTGATGGTGACGTCCATGCTCAGGCTGCTCCTTCTGCCGACTTGGCGCTCCTTGGAGCGGCGGCGGATCGGGCGGCCTGCACCGCTTGCCAGACACGCTCGGGGGTGGTCGCCATGTCGATGTGGCGCACACCGAGGTGGGAGACGGCGTCGACGACGGCGTTGTGGACCGCCGGCGTCGAACCGATCGTGCCGGACTCGCCGATTCCCTTGGCACCGAGCGGGTTTCTCGGGGTGGCCGTCTCGGTGAAGGAGGTCTCGAAGCGGGGGAGCTCGGCCGCCGAGATGATCGAGTAGTCGGCGAAATTCGCCGTGAGGGGGTTGCCGGCGGCGTCGTAGCTGAACTCCTCCAGCAGCGCCTGGGCCGCTCCCTGAGCGATGCCTCCGTGCACCTGGCCCTCGGCCAGCAACGGGTTGAGGAGGCGGCCGGCGTCGTCGACGGCGACGTGGCGCACGAGCTCGACCGTGCCCGTCTCGGTGTCCACCTCGACGAGGGCCACGTGGGTGCCGAAGGGAAACGTCGCCCCCGGTGAGCTCAGATCCACCTCCGCCATGAGCGCCACGCCGTCGCGCTCGAGCGATGCCTGCGCCAGCTCGCCCCAGCCGCGGGAGATGGCTGGGGTGCCGGCGACGTGGAAGGCGGCGCCAGGCTTGTCGAGGACGATGTCGGCCATGTCCGCCTCCAGCAGGTCGGCCGCCAGCGCCCGCGCCTTGTCGACCACCTCGACGGCCGCCTGGTTGACGGCGGCGCCGCCCACCTGCAGCGAGCGGGAGCCGAAGGTCCCGACACCGCGGGGAACGAGGTCGGTGTCGCCGTGGATCACTTCGATGTCCTCGATGGCGATGCCCAGCTGGTCGGACACGAGCATGGACCAGGCGGTGTGGTGCCCCTGACCGTGAGGAGACGTGCCGGTGCGCACGACGGCCTTGCCGTCGGGGCGGATCTCGACGGCGCCGTACTCGCCCTCGGGGACGCCGTTCGTGATCTCGACATAGGAGGAGAGCCCGATGCCGAGCTGGCGGCGGCCGCCCCCGGCGCGCCGGGCCTTCTGTTCCGAGCGCAACTCCTCATAGCCCGCCATCTCGAGGGCGAGATCGAAGGCGCGCCTGTAGTTGCCGCAGTCGTACTCAGTGCCCGTCGGCGTCGTGTAGGGAAAGGCGTCGGGGGCGATGAGGTTCTTGCGCCGCAGCTCGGCCGGATCCATGCCGATCTCGGCGGCGTAGCAGTCCATCGCCCGCTCGAGGGCCGCGCTCGCCTCCGGCCGCCCCGCACCCCGGTAGGCCACCGTCGGCACGGTGTTGGTGACGACGGAGTTGCTGTTGCACTCGGCGCGGGCGATGTCGTAGACGCCCGTCGCCATCGTCCGGGTCATGAACGGCAGGACGGCGCCGATGGCGGGGTAGGCGCCGGAGTCCTGCAGCACGTCGATCCGGTACGCGAGGATGCGCCCCTCGCGCGTGCCTCCGATCTCGACGTCTTGCACCTGTCCGCGCCCGTGGCCGAGGCCGAGCATGCTCTCGGTGCGGGTCTCGCTCCAGAGAACGGGCCGGCCGACCTGGCGTGCGCACCAGGCGGTGACGATGTCCTCGGCGTACACGCTCGCCTTCGCACCGAAACCCCCGCCCACGTCCGGCGTGATCACGTGGATCCGGTCCGGCTCGAGCCCGAGCGAGGTTGCCAAACTCTCCCGCACGCCGTGCGCTGTCTGGGTGGACGAGTAGAAAAGGAGCCGTCCGTCCTCCTCGATGAGGGCGGCCGCCGCTCGGGTCTCGAGCGGGCAGGGGGCCACCCGCTGGTTGACGATCCGCTGCCGGACGACGACCTCGCACCCGTCGAAGAGCGCGTCGTCGTGCCCGAACTGGAGGGCGAAACAGTTGTTCGTGCCCACGTCCGGATAGAGGAGGACCTCGTCCTTGAGGGCATCGACCGGGTCGACGACGACCGGCAGCGGGTCGTAGTCGATCACGACGAGCTCGGCGGCGTCCTCGGCGGCGGCGGCGGTCTCCGCCACGATCGCCACGACCGGCTCACCGACGTAGCGGACGACACCACTGGCGAGCACCGGCCGCGTCATCTCCTGGTTGAGAAACACCATGCCCGGCGGCATGGGCGCCAGGCCGAGATCGTCATGGGAGAAGACACCGACGACTCCCGGGGACGCTTTCGCCTCCTCGAGGTCGATCCCCTCGATGCGCCCATGGGCGATCGTGGAGCGGACGAAGGTCAGCCGAGCTGCGCCGGGAAGTTCGAGATCGCCTACGTAGGTGCCACCAGATGTGAGGAGCTTCGGATCCTCACGCCGCAGTACTCGGTTGCCCAGGATGCTCATAGGGGGCGACCCTATCCGGCGTCGCTCACGTCCCGCCGGTCCGGCCGGAGGAATGTGCCGTCAGGGAACGGCTTTCCAGAATTCGAGCCGCTGCAGCAGCCTCGACCAGTAACCCTCCCGCTTCACGGGCTCGCCGCCCCGGCTCGGAGTCGAGCTGACGATGGCATCGGTCGGGACAAGATCGGATCTCGGCACGGTCGTGGAGTCGAGCGGGCCCGTCCCCTCGCCCGCTCCGGCGCTCGGTGAAGGCAACACGACGATGGAGCGCTCGCCCTCGGCGACGAGCCCGTAGTTGGCGTGGGCGATGCGGGCGATGGTGGCGTCCTCGTGCAGCGAGGCCACGTCGGCGGCGAGCGCCCGGTTCTGCGCCTGCAGCCGGCTCAGCTGGGCGGAGGCCTGCGCCACGGCGGCGCGGCCGCGTAGGAGCTGGCCGAGGGGGAACTCGGTCGCGATGATGACGGCACCGAGGATGAGCGCCACGAGCACGAGGAGGCGCGCCCGGGCGATCACGGCGCCGCCTTCCCGGTTCGGGGGCGGCTGGACGTGAAGGCCGACAGGCCCGGGAAGGAAGCCGAGGATCCGAGGCTCTCCTCGATCCTCAGCAGCTGGTTGTACTTGGCGACGCGGTCCGAGCGAGCCGGGGCACCCGCCTTGATCTGCCCGCATCCCGTAGCGACGGCGAGGTCGGCGATGGTCGTGTCCTCCGTCTCGCCCGAGCGATGCGAGATCACCGAGGCGTAGCCGGCGCGCTTCGCCGTTTCGACGGCGAGGAGGGTTTCGGTCAAGGTGCCGATCTGGTTGACCTTGACGAGGAGAGCGTTCGCCACACCCTCGGCCACCCCCCGCTCGAAACGTTCGACGTTGGTGACGAAGATGTCGTCGCCGACGAGCTGCGTCCTCGCACCGAGGGCCTGCGTGATGGAGGCCCAGCCCTCCCAGTCGTCCTCCGCCATCGGATCCTCGAGCGACACGACCGGGTAGCGCCCGACGATCTCGACCCAGTAGGCGACGAGCTCCTCTGGCGCGAGCGTCCGGCCCTCTCCCTCGAGCACGTAGGTGCCGTCGCGCCACAGCTCGGTGGTGGCCGGGTCGAGGGCGAGGGCGATCTCCTCCCCCGGTACCCGCCCGGCGCGCTCGATCGCCTCGACGAGCATGCGCAGGGCGTCCTCGTTGTGGGCGAGGTTGGGAGCGAAGCCGCCCTCGTCGCCGACGGCGGTCCCGAGCCCGCGCTCGTGCAGGACGCTCTTCAGGGCGTGGTAGGTCTCCGCCCCCCATCTCAGCGCCTCCGAGAAGGAGGCCGCCCCGACGGGGGCGATCATGAACTCCTGGAAGTCGACGTTGTTGTCGGCGTGCAGGCCCCCGTTGAGGACGTTCATGTGCGGGACGGGCAGCACGTGGGCGTCGACGCCCCCGATGTAGCGGAAGAGGGGGAGGCCGACGTCGGCCGCCGCCGCCCGGGCGGTTGCGAGGGAGACGCCGAGGATGGCGTTGGCTCCGAGGCGAGCCTTGTCGGGCGTGCCGTCCAGGTCGATGAGCTGGTGGTCGAGGGCGCGCTGATCGGAAGCGTCCATCCCGACGACGGAGGCGGCGATCTCGCCGCCGACGTTGGCGACGGCGTCGAGGACGCCCTTTCCGCCGTAGCGCTCGCCCCCGTCGCGGAGCTCTTTGGCCTCGAAAGTGCCCGTGGAGGCGCCCGAAGGCACGATGGCGCTGCCACGAACGCCTGAGTCGAGGACGCAGACGACCTCGACGGTGGGGTTGCCTCGCGAGTCGAGGACTTCCCGTGCGGTGAGCGCGTTGATGGAGGTCACGCCTGAGCCACTCCTGTTGAAAGTGTGAATGAAGTTATCAAAGTGAACGATGTGAGATGAGGCAGGGCTGGTGGCGCCGGCGTCCGGGCAGGGTGTGAGCCAGCGGCGGCTAGCCCTAACGCGCCGCCGGCGGGGCGGCGGGCGGCAGTCGGCGGTTGCTCACGACGGCCTGCACGTCTGCGTCCGCCAGGTCGCTCAACTCGACTCCCCTGGCGGCAGCGGAGGCCTCGAGGGCGGCGACCCCTTCGGCGAGGCGGTCAAGGGCGCGGCGGACGGCACCCTCCGGGTCGTGGCCACGAGCGGCCAGGGCACGGGCGAGGGCGAGGATGGCCTCGGCCGCCGGCTGCGCATCGTCGGGGCCGGGCGCCGGCTGCGCATCGTCTTGGAGGGCCGCCGGCTGCGCATCGTCGTGGACGGGCACGGGCTGCGCATCGTCGTGGCCGGGCACCGGCTGCGCATCGTCGAGGACGCCCGCCGGCTGCGCATCGTCTTGGTAGTGAGTTTCGGACACATATGTCCCAAACCCACTACCAAGACCGCGACCGGCGCCTTCAGCTCGGCCAGCCTGAGCGCCCGCGCCCCCGACGCCCTCGACGCCCCCGCCCCATCCGAGCCCGACGCTCGCCAGCTTGCGCTCCATGGCGGCAGCGCGGGCGAGCGACGGCAGGCTGGCGGGAATGCCTTCGAGGAGGCTCTCGCGCCCTTTCTCGTCGCGCTTGATGCGCTCCCAGTTGGTGACGACGTCCGAGGCGGTAGCGGCCACGACGTCGCCGAAGACGTGCGGGTGCCGCCGGATCAGCTTCTCCGAGATGGTGCGGGCGACGTCGGCGAGCTCGAACAGCCCCTCCTCGCGGGCGAGGGTGGCGTGGAAGACGACCTGACAGAGGAGGTCGCCGAGCTCCTCCTCGGCATGGGCGACGCGGTCGGGCGATGCCTCGGACGGCTCGCTTCCAAGTCCTTCGAGGGCCTCGATCGCCTCGTAGGCCTCCTCGAGCAGGTGGCGCACGAGCGACTCGTGGGTCTGCTCCCGATCCCAGGGGCACTGCAGACGCAAGGTGGCGACCGTCTCGACGAGGCGGGCGAGCTCGCCGCCCACGGGCGCCGCCAGGTGCTCGATGAAGACGCTCGTGAGATGATCCGCTTCGACGACCCGGTCGAGGTCCTCCCAGGCCACCTCGAGGATGCGCTCGTCACCCAGGCCGAGGTGGTGGAGGACGGTGGCCCGCTGCTCCGGCGCCGGCTCCTCGAGAGCGAGCTTGACGTCGGAGAGCACGGTGTTGGACCAACACTGGGCGACGAGAAGGGGGCCGTGATCAAACGCGGCGGAGCGGGCGAAGGTGGTGCCGTCGACGAGGCGGGCGGCCGCCGAGATGGGGTCGATGCGCAACCGCGCCCAGGCGAGGTCGCAGAACGACAGCCCCGGCACGAGCTCGATGTCGACACCGGCGGCGCCGGCCCGTGCAAGGAGCAGCTCGACGGTCCGCTCGGCCACGAGAGGCGAGCCGGGCACGGCGTACACGATCCGAGGCGCCGTCGCGGTGGCGGCGAGGAGCCTGGAGACGATGGAGTCGTAGACGGCCTCGAAACTCGCCTCGCCCGTGTAGCGGTCGTCGAAGGTGACCGGCGCCGGGCCGGCGGCGCCGGAGGCGAGCAGCTCGCCGGCGCACGGGTGCCGGCTCGTGCGGAAGAAGATCGGCCCGTGGGAGGACGCCGCCTCCTGCACCGCCTCGAGGGCGGCTGCCGTCATCATCTCGGTGCCGGCCGGCCCGAGTCCGACCACGACGATGGCGGGCGCCTCCGTGTGCGGGCGAGCCATCACCGCCTCCGAACGCCCGTCAGCGGCCGTTGAGGACCCGGCACCGCTTCAGAGGCTCGGCGCGCTAACCGGAGGAGCCGTTGGCGGACGTCGACGTCGCGGGACATCCGGCGGCGCCTGCCGAGAGGGCGTAAGCGCACGCCTTGTCGGAGGGGGGGACGATCGCCAGCGTGTAACCGCCCTTCACGGCCTTGCGCTCCACTGAGCCGTAAGCGGGCGAGACGGTGACTTCGGCGGCGGCGAGCGCCTCCGAGTACTGCGCCTCGAAAGCGGGCAGCTCCAGCTGGTCGATGGCGGGAATGACGTCAGCGGTGGGCTCGAGCTGGCGTTTGGTCACCTCGAAGAGCAGCCAGCCGTTCTCGTACCTGACCGGACGGCTCACGACGCCGACTTTGAGGGCCGCCACCACGGGGCCGAGGTTTCCCGTCCACTGGCTCTCGAGCACGCAGCCGACGACCCCGCCCCTGCCGGCGCCGGTGTTCTGCGAGTAGCGGTTCGCCTCGGCGGCAAAGCTCGAGCCGGCGAGCACGGCCGTCTGGATCCTGATGGCGAGGGACTCGGATGCCACGCCGATGACCGACGTGCACGACTGCGTCGTCGAGGCCGGGTGGGCGCGCTCCCAGCTCGCCAGGCTGGCCGTTTGCAGGGAGGTGCCGGCGAGGTAGGCCGAGTAGACGTCCTCATGGATCTGGTTGGAGATGAGGGCGGCCCCGAACGACGAGGGTGAGGTCCCGAGACCGTCGATGATCGTCTCGGGCGTCCCCTGGCACGTGACCGACTCCTGCTCGAGGACAGACAGGTTCTCGGCCACGGCGTTCTCGGCCTCGGCCCTCGCCAGGTTGGCGTCCGAGAGGGGCGTGCCCAGGTGGCGGGCGTCCACCATCTCGGTGAGGATGCGGTACTTGACGAGCTGGGTGAGGACGTAGTCGGCGAAGGTGGCGTTCCAGGTGTTGGTGCCCACGCCGGCGGTGACGACGTCAACCCCGGCACCCCCCTGGCAGAGGTAGCCGCTGTCGGCTTGCAGGTCCTCCATGGCGGCGTCGAGCGAAGCCGTGGTGATGTCGGAGCCACCGACATGGGCGGCGCTCGCCGGGATGGAGGAGATAGAGGAGGTGTTGCAGCCTGCCGAGCCGAGGCCAAGGAGAGCGAGGGCGCACACAGCCGCGAGGAACCGCTTCACGATCGGCAGATCGTAGGGGCCGGTCCCGTGCAGGGCCAGTCACCGACGAGCCGCAGAGTCGCCGCTGGCGGCTCGCTCACCCGCCTCATGAAGGCACCGGCGGCGCGGAGCCGGGCGCCGGCGATGGGCCGGAGGGTGCCGGCGGCGCGGAGCCGGGCGCCGGCGACGGGCCGGAGGGCGCCGGCGACGGGGCAGTCGGAAAGAGGTCGCCGAGCAGGCCCACGAGCCGGTCCGCCAGGTCGTCGCCGGCAGCGAGGGGCACGATCAGCTGGGCGGACTCCTCTTTCGAGATCGCCCGCGGGTGCAAGCGGTGCAGGCGGACCTGGGAGGACACGGCCAGCTTCACGGGCGACATCCGCACGACGACCTCGCCGAGGCGGCCCGGTCCGCCCACCCCCGGCTTGGCCGCCGCCGCCGTCACCTCCGTGACACCCGTGCGGACGCATTCGGCCCGCAGGCGGCCGACGGCGAGGAGCGCCTGCGCCTGGTTGGGCGGCGGGCCGTAGCGGTCCACCCATTCGGCGGCGATGTCGGCGACGGCGGCCGGGTCGGAGGCGTCGACGAGGCGCCGGTACGCCTCGAGGCGGAGATCCTCCCGCCCTATGTAGGACTCGGGGATGGACGCCTTCACGGGCAGATCCACGGTGATCTCGAGCGGCAGGCGGATCGGCTCGCCCTTCAACTCGGCGACGGCCTCAGAGACCATGCGCACGTAGAGGTCGTAGCCGACGGCGCTGATGTGCCCGGACTGGTCGCGCCCGAGCAGGTTGCCCGCCCCCCGGATCTCGAGATCGCGCATGGCGATCTTGAAGCCCGACCCGAGCTCGGTGTGCTCGCCGATCGTGCGCAGGCGCTCGTAGGCCTGCTCGCTCACGACCCGGTCGGGCGGGAAGAGCAGGTAGGCGTAGGCGCGGCGGCCGCTGCGGCCGACGCGGCCGCGCAGCTGGTGCAGCTGCCCGAGGCCGAGCATGTCCGAGCGGTCGACGACGAGGGTGTTGACCGTCGGCATGTCGATACCGGACTCGATGATGGTCGTGCAGACGAGGACGTCGAAACGGCCCTCGGAGAAGTCGAGCACGACCTGCTCCAGGCTGCCCTCGTCCATCTGGCCGTGGGCGATGGCCACGCGGGCGTCGGGCACGAGGTTGCCGACGTCGCGGGCGATCTTCTCGATGTCCTGCACGCGGTTGTGCACGTAGAAGATCTGCCCCTCCCGCAGGAGCTCACGCCGGATGGCCTCGGCGACGGCGCGGTCGTCGTACTCGCCCACGTAGGTGAGGATCGGCTGGCGCTCCACCGGGGGCGTGTTGATCAGGGAGAGATCCCGGATGCCCGTGAGGCTGAGCTCGAGGGTGCGGGGGATGGGGCTCGCCGTGAGGGTGAGGACGTCGACGCCGGCGGTGATCTGCTTGATCGCCTCCTTGTGGCTGACGCCGAAACGCTGCTCCTCGTCGATCACGAGCAGCCCGAGCTTCTTGAAGCGGACGTCGGCGGCGAGGACCCGGTGCGTCCCGATGACGAGGTCGACCGAGCCGTCGGCGAGCCCGTCCACGACGGTGCGGGCCTCGGCCGCCGTGAGAAAGCGCGAGAGCATCTCCACCCGCACCGGGTAGGGGGCGTAGCGCTCGGCGAAGGTCTGGAAGTGCTGCTGGGCGAGCAGGGTCGTGGGCACGAGCACGGCTGCCTGGTAGCCGTCCTGGATCGCCTTGAAAGCCGCCCGGACCGCCACCTCCGTCTTCCCGAAACCGACGTCCCCGCACACGAGCCGGTCCATCGGCACCGGCCGTTCCATGTCGGCCTTCACATCGGCGATGGCGCGCAGCTGATCGGGCGTCTCCGGGTAGGGGAAGGCCTGCTCGAGCTCGGCCTGCCAGGGAGTGTCCGGGGCGAAGGCATGCCCCGGCTCGGTCGCCCGCCGCCGGTAGAGCGCCACGAGCTCCCGCGCCACCTCCCGGACGGCCGCCCGCACGCGGGCCTTCTGCTTCTGCCACTCGTTGCCGCCGAGGCGGTTGAGGCTGGGGTGATCGCCACCGGCGTACGGGGTGATCGTGTCGATCTGGTCCGAGGGCACGTAGAGCCTGTCCGCCCCCCGGTACTCGAGAAGGAGGTAGTCGCGCTCGGAGCCGCCGATGGCGCGGCGCACGAGGCCGCCGTAGCGGGCGACGCCGTGCACGTGGTGGACGACGTAGGCCCCGGGGGCGAGATCGTCGAAGAAACCCTCCACGGGCCGCGCCCTCGGCCTCGCCACCCGGTGCGGCCGGCGCCGCCCGGTGATGTCGGGCTCCGAGACGAGGGCGAGTTTCGAGTCCGGCAGGAGGGCGCCCTGGTCGAGGGAGACGACGACGATGTTGACGCCGGGACGGCGAAGGATCTGCTCGGCCGACTCGGCGGGCTCGTCGTGAAGGACGCGGGTGTCGAGCCCCTGGCTGGCGAGCACGCTCGCCATACGGTCGGCGCTGCCGCGACCGTCGGCGCAGATGACGACGCGATGACCGGAGCGGGCGAGCTCGCCGAGGCGGCGGGCGAGGCCGGCGTCGTCGCCGAGGACCGGCGGCCACCCCCTCGCCACGAGGGCCGTCGTCTCGGCACGGTCCGCCGTCGGCAGGAGGGTGGCAAGGCGGGCGCTCGTGCGGGCGAGCAATCGCTCGAAGGGCAGGTGGAGGCGAGCGACGGTCTCAGAGGCAATGGGGACGGCGCCACCGGCAGCGGCCGCCTGGCCCGGCGTGACCCACGTGGAGGCGAGCGACTCGGCGAGCGCTGTCTCCTCTTCGATCAGCTCGGTCGCCCGATCGCGCATGCGGCGGGGCTCGACGAGCACGACGCGGGAGTCGGGGTGAAGCAGGTCGGTCAAGAGGCGCTGCTCATCGGTCAACCACGGGAGCCAGGACTCCATCCCGTCGAACAAGGCGCCTTCGGCGATGCGCTCGAAGACATCGCGGGCGACGGGCGCCTCCTTGGCGAGGCGGGCGGCCCGCTCGCGCACCTCCTCGGTCAGCACGAGCTCACGGCAGCCGAAGATCTCGCGACTCTCGACCTCGGCGATCGAGCGCTGGTCGCCGACGTCGAAGAAGCTGAGGCGCTCGACCTCGTCGCCCCACAGGTCGATGCGCACGCCGTAGTCCTCGGTGGAGGGGAAGACGTCGATGATCCCGCCCCGCACGGCCAGCTCGCCTCGGTGCTCCACCTGGTACTCGCGGCGGTAGCCGGCGCGGACCAGGCGGGCGACGAGCTCCTCCGGATCGATCTCCTGGCCGCGATGCACGCTGACCGGTTCGGCGTCCTCCACCCTCGGCCCGAGCTGCTGGAGGAGGGCACGGATCGGAGCCACGACCAGCCGCGGGCCGGCGGCCGTCTGAGCGAGGCGTGACCGCTCCTCGCGTGACGAGGTGGCGGCGTGGCGGAGCCGCCACATGGCCCGCAGGCGGCGCCCCATCGTCTCGGAGGCGGGCGATACCCGCTCGTAGGGGAGGGTCTCCCAGGCGGGCAGCACGTCGACGCGGTCGGGGCCGACGAAGGCGGCGAGGTCGTGCTCGAGCTGCTCGGCCTCCCGCAAGGTCGGCGTGGCCACGAGGATGACCGGAGCGCTGCTGAGCTCGGCGAGGGCGGCGAGCACGAGCGAGCGAGCCGCCTCCGGCACGACGATGGAGGCGTCGTCGGCAGAGAGCAGCTCGGCGAGGGCAGCCTCGCCCGAGAGCA
>Ga0187781_10003505_pt1 | contig 11787 bp, 7 predicted proteins | sample 0715_SJ02_MP02_2_FD_132447 | JGI IMG/M metagenome (GOLD analysis project Ga0187781, IMG submission 132447) | Tropical peat soil microbial communities from peatlands in Department of Meta, Colombia - 0715_SJ02_MP02_20_MG | ecosystem: Environmental > Terrestrial > Soil > Wetlands > Peat | place...
CGAAACCATGCTCTATATCAGTCCCGTAGAGTGCATCGACTGCGGCGCCTGTGTGCCGGTTTGCCCCGTGACCGCCATTTTCGCTCTTGAGGACCTGCCGGAGAAATGGCAGAAGTTCACGGCCATTAACGCTCAGTGGTACGAGAAGAAGTGACCGGGCGCCGCAAACTCGCTTTGCGTCCTTAATTTCGAGAGGTGCCGCGATCTCCTCGTGGCGCCCTTTCTTTTGCAGGCCGCCTTTCTGGGGAAGGGCACATCCAAAGGGCTGAACCTCGATCCAGCCATTCAGGGAGTTGCGATTGGGTAATTTCAGAGTGCTGCGACTCGCGATTTTAGGGTTGTGTCTTATTTCGACGGCGGTAGCAGTGCGGGCCCAGATGCCGCTTCCCCTAGAGGGTACCTATTCCGGGACGTTGCAGGCCGGGGAAGCCAAGCTCCATATTGTTTTACACCTTTCGAGAAATGGAGCCGGCGCGTTGCGCGCCACGCTGGATAGCCTGGACCAGGCCGTCTTTGCGATTGAAGCCAGTTCAGTCTCCCTGAACTCCGACACCCTCAAGTTCGAAATTCGCCCGGTTGGGGTGAACTTTGAAGGCAAGGTGTCGGCAGACCATAAGACCATTGAGGGGGAATGGATCCAGGGAAGCGGTTCTCTTCACGTGATCTTTCGGCGGGACGCCGACTCGCCGAAACCGGATAGCGCGAAATTTCCGGTGGAGGGACTTTGGCAGGCAGCGCTGGAGTCTCACGGCTTGCGGTTGCGGTTTCAATTGCACGTTTTTCATGATTCGAGCGGGGAATTGATCGCGGCGCTGGATAGCCTGGACCAGTTTGTCAGCGGACTTCCCGCGACGAAAGTCACGCAGAAGGAAAACGCCTTTCATTTCGAAATCCCCGCGCTTGCGAGTACGTATGATGGGACGCTCGAGACGAATAAGAACAGCATCACAGGGGAATGGGCGCAGAGCGAAATCAAGGAAAAGCTGGATTTCAAGCGGTCCGACCAGCCTTTGGAATTGCGGCGGCCACAGAATCCGGGAAAGCCGTATCCGTATCGGGAAGAAGAGGTCACGTTTTCGAATGAGAAGGCAGGCGTGAATCTTGCCGGAACGCTGACTCTCCCCAAAGGAGCAGGTCCATTTGCCGCGGCCGTGCTGGTGGCAGGTTCCGGTCCTCAGGACAGGGACGACACCATTGCGAATCACAAGCCATTTCTGGTGCTTTCGGATTACCTGACGCGAAAAGGATTTGCTGTTCTGCGATACGACAAACGGGGGATCGGCCAATCCACAGGGTCCGAGGAAATGGCAACGACCTTGGATCTGGCGAGCGACGCGCAATCTGCGGTTGCCTATCTGAAGACTCGGAAGGAAATTGACTCGGCGAAGATCGGTCTGATCGGACATAGCGAGGGGGCCATGATTGCCCCGGCGATTGCGGCCGCTTCGAATGATCTACCCTGGGTTGTGCTGCTGGCCGCTCCGGCGACCAAGGGAGAAGATACCCTGTTGAATCAGTCGGATTTGATCGCGCGCGCCGGCGGCCTGAGCGATGCGCAGGTTCTCTCCAGCCTGAATTTTGACAAGCAGGCGTACGAACTCGTGCAGAAAGAACCAGATAACGCTGTGGTGACGGAGACACTGAAGACTCTCGTGAAGGAAAGCGGGTTGGACGCAGCGGTGCCACCTGCGGCACTGGAGGCACAGCTCCACATGATGACCTCTCCCTGGTTCCGTTTTTTTCTGTCGTACGATCCCTTGCCCGACTTGAAAAGAACAAAGTGCCCGGTGCTGGCGCTGTATGGTGAAAAGGACCTGCAGGTTCCTCCGAAGATCAATCTACCGATGTTACAGCAGGCACTTTCCGACGGGGGGAACAAACAGGCGGATGCACGACAACTGCCGGAACTCAACCATTTCTTCCAGCACGCCTATAGCGGCTCGCCGACGGAGTATGCGGCCATCGACGAGACGTTTGCGCCTGAAGCCATGAAAATCATCGGGGACTGGCTGACGGCGCGGACGAAATAAAGGCAAAACACGGCTTTTGAGACGTGATTTGTGGCGTTGCTTTCCCGCGCGGGTCTCGCGGTATCATGGAACGTGACCTCATGACCCAGAACGTCCCCTCATTACATTTTGTACTGATTGTCCACGCCCACCAGCCCGCCGGTAACTTCGAGCATGTCTTCGAAGAGTGCTACCAAAATTCCTACAACGCATTTCTGACCCTGATTGAGGAGCACCCCAAGATTCGCATGGCCCTGCATTATTCCGGCCCGCTTCTCCAATGGATCGAGAAGAATCACCCGGAGTATTTTGAGCGTGTGCGAGCCTTGGTGATGTCCGGTCAAATCGAATTGATGGGGGGCGGTTTCTATGAGCCAATCCTTATTTCCATCCCTGAGGCGGACCGCTATGAACAGTTGACGCGCCTTGCGGATTACGTCGAGAAGCATTTTGGAAAGCGTCCCACGGGCGCGTGGCTTGCCGAGCGTGTTTGGGAGCCGCAACTTCCTTCGTCGCTTGCCGCCGCGAATGTGGGCTACACGCTGGTGGACGACCTTCCATTCTTGGCGGCGGGCTTCGAACCTCGGGAGCTATTTGGTCCGTACATTGCAGAAGACTGCGGCCGATCGGTCTGGTTGTTCCCGGGGCTGAAGGAGCTGCGTTACCTGATTCCGTTCCGGAACGTAGAAGAATCGATTACCTACTTCAAAGAGGCGGCGAAAGCGCATCCCGGCGGGGCGGCAGCGTTTGGCGACGACATGGAAAAGTTCGGGGTGTGGCCGGGAACCTATAAGCATTGCTACACGGACGGATGGCTGAGGGAGTTCTTTGAAGCACTGGAGCAGAACAGCGACTGGTTGAAAACGGTGACGCCCAGCGAGTGCATCGCGTCGCATGTGCCGATGGGTCGAGCGGACCTGCCGACCGCATCCTATGCGGAGATGATGGAGTGGGTGCTGCCGACGAGCACGCGCCTGCGTTTTTACGGCTTACAAAAGGAGTTCTCCGCGCGGACAGATTTGCTCACGTTTTTGCGCGGCGGGGGATGGCGGGGCTTTTTCCGGAAGTATCCGGAATCGAATCTGCTTCACAAGAAGATGCTGCGCGTTTCCGCCTGCGTGGCCGCCGTGCCTGCACGGCGCTCAAGCCCGGACCACAGTGCCCAGGTGCAGGAAGCGCGCGACCGGATGCTGCGTGGGCAAGGGAATGATGCGTACTGGCATGGCGTGTTCGGAGGACTCTACGCTCCGCACCTGCGCACGGAGCTCTGGCGCAATCTGGTGCGAGCGGAGACGCTGGTGGATCAACTCAACCCAGGGGCTTCGCTGCCGCGTGTAGAGTTCCTCGACTATGACGCGGATGGACAGTCTGAGTTGCTGTTCAGTGCACCCGAATATCAGGCTTTGCTGAAGCCTTCCGACGGCGCGACGCTTTCTGCCTTCGATTTCCGGCCGTCCACGGCCACCTTGATCAATTCCGTCCAGCGCCGGCCGGAAGCGTATCATTCGAGGCTTCGCGAGGCGGCGTCTGCGACACCAAGCTCCGGTGGGGCGGTTTCTATTCATGACCAGGTGCGCGTAAAGGAGCCCAATCTGGAGCGATTTTTGTACTATGACCGTTTTGCACGGCACTCGTTCCGCCTGCTCTTTTTCGATCCTGCGCGAACCTTCGGCGATTACGAAAAACTGCAACTGAACGAAATGGCTGGGCCGGCCGCAGGGGATTTTGCCATTCGGAATTCTTCGGCGAATAATGCGGATCTCGTCTTTGAGCAATCCCTGCCAGAGTTCGCCAAGGGATCGGTGAGCAGCCCGAGGCTTGCGATCACGAAGTACTTTTTATTTGGACCCGCGCCGCAAGGATGTGAGGTCAGTTGCGACATTTCTATTACACTTTCGGCCCCGCTGACCGTGCCGCTGCGGTTTGGGGTCGAGTCGGTCATCAATCTTCTGGCGCCCACGGAACCGGACCGCTTCTTTGAAACGCCAGCCGGCAAACAGATTCTGCGGTTCGCGGGGACTTCGGCCGGGCCATTTCTGCGCCTGGAAGATGGCTGGCAGCGCTTGAGAGTCACGCTGCATGCCCCAGGTAACGATGAATTCTGGATTGCCCCGATTGAGACGGTCTCGGAGTCAGAAGGCGGATTCGAGCGCGTATATCAAGGTTCACAGATTCTTGCGCTATGGAGCCCCGACTTTACGAAAAAAACCTCGTTCTCAGCGCGACTGATGTGGAGAGTCGAATCCATTTAGCCCAGGCAAGAAATAAGGGCGTCAGATATTGGCCTCCTTCGGTAAACGCAGTGACTTTATCAGGAATCAAGATTTGATTCCCAACATCTCCCTCAGTTTGGCGAGCACGTCCTTGATCCCGGATGCTTTCTTCAAGGCGTCGCCCAGGTTGCCCTGGGTTGCCGCAGAAGAAGCGTCCCCCCAGGTTTGTTTCAGTTGTTCGTATTGCGCCTTGGCGTCAGCGAGTTTGTCCTTGTCGAGCCCCGCAGGCATGTGAGCGCCGTGGGAGTAGGCGTCCAGTTTCTTTTTCACTTCATCCAGGGACTTGGGCAAGGAGGCGCTCATATCGGCCCAATCCTTGGTCCACTCCTGCTTTTTCGCTGTTGCCGCCGCAGCCAGATCCCGCGCCTTGTTGGCGGCGTCCTGCGCCGCGTTCAATGCGGCCTGGTAGTCTCCCTTGGCGAGCGCGTCTTTTGCATTCTGCAGTGCCGTCTGAGCGGCTTGTAATTGATCGGGAACGTACTTCACTGCCTGGTCTTGAGCTGCGTTAATCGCAGCCTGAGCCGCGTTAATTGCCGCTTCGGTAGCATCCTTCTGCGCGTTCGCGCAACCTGCAAGGATCAGCGCGATACCGAACAAAGCACAGAGAAACCAGCCGGTCTTCCTGGCCATGTGGTTTTCCTTTCCGGGATTGCTTCAAGCTGGGCGGTACTTGAGCACCGTGTGGTGCAGGGGGCCAAAGAGAACTGTACTCGAATGCTACGGTGTCTGACAAGGATCCGAGTGGAAAGTTGTATAAAAATGGCCAGAACTGGTTCGAGAAATGAACGAGTCCACTGTATGCTTTTTTCTGTATGCGCGAGCGAGCGATTCGTCTGGTGAGTTCGGCATGGTTCATTGCCCTTGTGGCAATGCTCCTGCGCCTGGCCTACGTCCGGTTCATGGCGCACCAAGTTGCGGCCGAGGTGCTTGCGATAGTGCCGTTTCAAAATGAAGTGGGCAACGTGGCCTCGGCGCTGGCGCAGGGAAAAGGATTCTGCTGCCTGTTTCGCCAGCCAACCGGCCCGACGGCTTGGCTCGCTCCGCTTTACCCGTTGTTGGTGGCGGGAATATTCAAAGTCTCTGGAATTTTCAGCCTGCGCTCCTTTTATGCGGCGGTAGTTTTGAATTGCTTGTTCTCGTCGCTTGCGACGATTCCCTTATTTCATGCTGGGAAACGTACCGCCGGAACGGCGACTGCAACGCTCGCAGGCTGGATCTGGGCCTTCTTTCCGAGCGGCATCATCCTGCCCTTTGCGTGGATCTGGGATACTTCGCTTTCTGTGTTCTTTGCCGCGGCCCTGCTTTGGAGCACGCTTGAGCTTGAAGATTCTGTGCTCCCACGGAGTTTTGGTCTTTACGGGCTTCTCTGGGGACTGGCACTGCTCACGAATCCGGCACTGGGAGCGCTTCTGCCATTTCTGATTGGGTGGCTGCTTTACCAGCATCGGAGCAATCGACCGCTGCAGTTGCACCTGGGCCTTACAACGCTGGCGCTGGTGATGCTCACGTGCTTGCCCTGGGCGGCGCGAAATTATGTGCAGTTTCACCGGCTGATTCCACTGCGTTCGAACTTTGCGTATGAGTTCTGGTCTGGCAATAACGAGATTTTTGATGAACATTCCCGAGCGGTAAACCGCATTACCCGCTATGAGCAGATCCGTCTTTACGCCCAGCTTGGCGAAACAGAATTCCTGAATGAAAAAAGACAGGACGTTCTCGAGTTTGTGAAGAGTCACACAGCTCTCTACCTACAGCTTACCGGAAATAGAATCGTTGCTACCTGGATCGGCTCGGAATCTCCCTGGCGAGACTTTCAACGCACTGACTCACGGCTTGCGCAGTACCTTCTGGTCTGGAATTCCCTGGCACTTTTGGGTATTGTATGCGGGCTGGTGCGGCTTCATGTTGAACGGGGTGAGTACTTCTTTCCGATTGCCTCTTTCCCGTTCTTTTTCCCGATCACGTTCTATATCGCACACACTTCGCTCCGTCACCGTCATCCGTGCGACCCAGTTTTGGCACTTTTGATAGCAATCAGTATTTTGGGTGCAAGAATACGGAGGACTGCAAAATAGGGTACAATCACGGAATTCATCCAGCCCAAACCGCCCGGAAGGTAAGAGAATAATTCCTAGGTTTCCCGGATTTGCCGCAATGATCCTTGGCTTCGAGACATTCTATTATTCCGCGACTGCTCAGCTATTGCTGACGGTGTGCCTGGTCTGCTTGTTGTGGGCACTCTATACGCGCCTGCAGCGATTCGAATTCGCGCGCTATTGGGCTTGGGCGTGGACTGCATTTGCCGTCTATCTGTTAACGGCCACCTTTTCTTTGCAGCTGGGTACGGTATGGACGCCGCGAAAGGCAAGCCTGGTTGCGATCCTCCTGGTTTGCGGATTCCTTCAGGCTATTCTGCTGATGTTAGGCGGTCTAAGTTGGCGTCCTGCAAGGAAACCGTCGGAGCGGCAGGTTTGGGGCGCAATGGCGCTGGCGGTGGCCGGGGCGATGATCTCTTTTGCCCTGAGTGCGAGGTTCAGGGAGCTTCCGCTGGTCAGTTTTTCTGTACGCAACGCGCCACGCACGCTGGTTCTTGCGGTTGCGTTGCTGTTTTGTTGCGGGGTTTTTTGGCGGGAGTTTCGAAGAAGCAGGTCCTTCGCAGCTGCCATCACCGGGATATTTTGTCTCGCCTATTCCGTCGACCAGATTATCTATTTTTTTAGTTTCAGCGAGATGTTTGGTTCCCACTTTGGCGTTGGCTTTCCTGGCCCGTTGCACGCCCTTGCGAACCTGGAGCATTTAGATCATCCGCGGCTGCTCTTCCTGGACCTTCTGGATACCTGTGGCATTTGCCTGGGAATGATTCTGTTGCTCGTCGAACGCTACCAGCACACGGCCTCTGAGCTGGAGCTCAGCGAACAACGGCGCCTGGGACTTGCGGCAGACAATGCGACGCTTCAATTTGAAATCATGCATCGTCAGAGAGTCGAAGAGGAATTGCGCCGCAGCGAAGAATTCAGCCGGCAAGTCGTGCAGAATTGTCCAGTGGCGATGGTGGTATCCCAAGGGCCACTCGAAGCGGTTGTTTTAATCAACGACAAATTCATAAATCTTTTCGGTTACGCAAAGGAAGAAATGCGCCGGGTGTCGGACTGGTGGCCACTGGCCTACCCCGATCCCGCATACCGGGAATTGGTCCTTGGCCGTTGGAACCAATTGGTGGAAAAAGCCAATCAGGGCAGCAACGAAAAACTGGCGATGGAGGCGCGCGTCCGCTGCAAGGATGGATCTTTCCGCGACATTGAATTTCATCTTTCGCTGGTGAACGGACTCTACCTGGTCAGTTTTGTGGACATTACGGAGCGGCTGCAGATTGAACGGGCTTTGCGGGACAGCGAAGGAAAATTCCGGCTAGTAGCGGATACGGTTACTGCCGCAATCTGGCTGCTTCAGAACAACCGGCTCGTCTATCTGAACAAGGAAGTCGAGCGAATCACCGGCTACTCAAAGGAAGAGATGCTAGCGATGGATCCCTGGGAGCTGATGGATGTCGAACTACGGGCCGAGAATTTCGCGCGGGCTCAGGCAAGGCTGGCCGGGGAACCTGTCCCTTCCCGCTACCAGTTCCCCATCGTCACAAAGAGCGGCGAACGACGCTGGCTGGACTTCTCCGCGGCGCGAACAGAATTTAATGGCCAGCCCGCCCTTCTGGCTTCGGCTCTGGACATCACCGCCACGCGGCGGGCCGAGCAGGAACTCAAAGAGCACGTCATGTATATGGACGCTTTGATAGCCAATATTCCGCTGGGGATTGTCATCAAGGATGAGGACCAACGCGTACGTTTCTGCAATCCTGCTTTTGAGCAGATGTTTCAATACAGCCAGGCAGAGATTCAAGGCAGGAACCTCGACGAACTGATCGCCCCGCAGGATAAACAGGAGGCAGTACAACTCTCGCAAGCCGTGCAAAATGGGGGAGTGGTGCACACGACGGGACGGAGAAGGCGCAAGGACGGCACGTTCCTCGACGTTGAACTTCACGGAGTGCGAGTGTTTTCTGGGAAGACCTTTGTTGGCGCATTTGCCATCTATCAGGACATCACCGAACGGCGCAGGTCCGAAGAAAAACTGATCGCCCTACGCAACCGCCTGGCGCGCGCGCAAGAAGAGGAACGGGCACGCATTGCCCGCGACCTGCATGACGATGCGGGGCAGCGCCTGGCTCTGCTGAGCATCGATTTGGAGCAATTGAAGCAAGCTTCCGAGGAGCTGAAGACCTCTCTGACAGAGCAGCTGGAGGCGCTTGTCAAGGCGGCAAGCGAGATCACATCGGACGTGCACAACGTCTCGCGGAGGCTACATCCGTCGCAGGTTGAGTTGCTTGGTCTGGCGCCGGCACTATCCAATTTCTGTAAGGACTTTGCCGCGCGCAACTTCATGGAGATTGTTTTCGTCGACTCCGGCATGCCGCAGAAACCAGCGCAAGATGCGGCCCTGTGCCTTTTTCGCGTAGCCCAGGAAGCGATTCGAAATGTCCAGAAGCACAGCGGGACGAGACGGGCGCTTGTTCAACTCGATGAGATCACAGGTTCCATGCGGCTGCGGGTCTCTGACCAAGGCGAGGGCTTCGATCCGAATTCCTCTGAGATAGCTCAGGGGTTGGGTCTCCTGAGCATGCAGGAGCGGCTGCACAGCCTAGGTGGTGAGCTATTTATTCACTCGCGGCCAGGGGCTGGCACCTGCATCGAGGCTTGCATTCCTCTTTCCGCAGCTGTCTCGGCGGAACCGTGAGCGGAAGGATTGCGGCGGCCCGGCACACCGGCCCGGCGTTGTCCTACCAAACCTTGCAGATCTTTTCCGGCGGCTTGGTCATTGGCTGCCCGGTTTTGCAGGAAAACGCCCTGGCAAATTCCGGCATGTTGACCACCACGCCGTTGATGCGGTATTTGCCGGGAGAGTGAGGGTCCGTTGCGGCACGAACGCGCAACTCTTCCGCGCGATCGTTTTCGCAGGCCCATTGCGCAAAGCCAACAAAGAAGCGCTGTTCCGGCGTCAGACCATCGCGCGGCTGGAGAGTTTGACCTTTTGTGGCATCCTGCCATGCCATGTAGGCCAGAATCTCGCCGCCCAGGTCGGCCACGTCCTCGCCGAGGGTAAGCTTGCTGTTGATGTGAATGTCGTCGACCACGATGTAGTCCGCATACTGGTCTTCCACGCATTTGGTTCGGGCATCGAACTTCTCGCGGTCCTCTTTCGTCCACCAATTCTTCAGGTTGCCATCGGCGTTGTATTTGCTGCCCTCATCGTCGAATCCATGCGTCAGTTCATGGCCAATCGTTCCGCCCGTGTTGCCGTAGTTGGGGGCATCATCCATCTTTGCATCGTAGAGAGGGGGCTGGAGAACACCGGCGGGAAAATTAATGTCGTTCATCTGCGGATTGTAATAGGCGTTCACCGTCGGGGGGCTCATATCCCATTCACTGTGGTCCACCGGCTTGCCAATTTTGTTGAACTCCCGGTGGTATTCAAATTCCGTCGAACGAGCCATGTTGTTGGCAAAATCGGTGCGGGCGATCCTTATGCTGCTGTAGTCTCGCCACTTGTCGGGATAGCCGATTTTGTTGCGGATGCTGTGGAGCTTCTGAAGGGCCTGCGCCTTGGTTTCCGGGCTCATCCAGTCGAGCAGTTGAATCCGGAGCGCCATGGCGTCCTCGATGCGGCGCACCATATCCAGAGTGCTCTGTTTCAATTCGGGAGAGAAAACCTTGGCAACATAGACTTGGCCTAGTGCCTCACCAAGCTGGCGATCGGTATAGCTGACACAACGCTTCCACCTAGGTTGTTGCTCCTTCGCTCCTCGCAGATATTGGCGGTAGAAGGCAAAATTCTCGTCGACGAAGGTGGAGGACAGATAGGGAGAGACTGAATCCACTACATGAAAGCGCAGGTAGGTCTTCCAATTGTCGAGGGGCTCCGACGACAGCTTTGTGTTGACTTCCTTGAAGAAATCCGGCGAGGCCACGTTCAGGATCTCAAACTGAGGATACTCCGCGGTGGCGTAATAGGCTTTCCAGTCAAAATTGGGCACGAGCTGGTTCAATTCCGCCAACTTCATCTTATGTTTCCGCTTGTAGGGATCGCGGCGGTCTACGCGCGTCATCGAGGCTTTGGCAAGCTCTGTTTCCATGCGCATCACAGTATCCGCATCTTTCCTTGAGGACTCCGGGTTTTCGCCCATGAGTTCGAAGACCTTTTGCACGTGCTGAACGTAGCGCTCCCGTATCTCCTTGGATTTTGCATCTTCCTTGGTGTAGTAGTCGCGGTCAGGTAGACCCAGGCCGCCTTGGTCGACGACCGCAATCACCTGTTCGGAATTGTCGGGGTCCTGCTCGGAGCCGGCCGAAAATAAGATCGAACGGCCGAAATCTTGCTGCAAACGAGCCACGACGGGAGCGATCTTCTCTATTGACTTGAGGTTGGCGATCGCATCCAGGCTGCCGCGCACAGGAGTTAAGCCTTGCTTTTCGACCGCGACCTCATCCATGCACGCGGCGTAGAAATCACCAATCTGCTGCGCGACGGCATTGCGCTGGCCGGTATTCACGGAGGCCTGTTCCAGAATTCCCTTCAGGAACAGGAGATTGTCCTGATAGAGCTTTGCGTACACGTCCCAGGAGGTCTGGTCCGGCGGTATAGGATTGTTCTTCTTCCATCCGCCACACGAGTATTGATAGAAATCCACGCAGGGGTCGGCGGTTTTGTCCATCGAGGCGAGATCCAGACTTGGAATGTAAGGCAGGATCGGTTCTTGCGCAGTTTGCGCAGAAGAAGGTGCCTGGCCCCAGAGCGCTCCGGCCGCTAAGAGTGCAACGAACGAAACACACCAGAACTTTTTGATCTTCTTCATTGCGTCCTCGCGTTGCGAATGGTTTTAGCGATAGGAAGTAAGAACAGCCTGTGCTCGCCGGACGGCATGCGGCTTCCGGGATGCAAGTATATATGGAATTAGCCGGGGAGAAGCGTTTCCTGGCTGGCGACGACTTGCCAGCCCCTTTGACCATAGACATATACATGGGTGACGCGAAACTGTTTGTAAAACGGTTGCCCGCTCCGCGTGCCACGTGAGCTCCATAGGCAGGTGACTACCGCCGTCTCCTGATACATACGGACGCGAATATCCGTGGCAATAAAAGAGCTGTACGTGACGCCTGAATTCTCAATCGAAGCAATCCAACCGGCTTTGTCTTTGATCTGTCCGGAAGGGAGAACCGCGACGAAGTCGTCGCCGTAGATTCGGCGGAACAGGGTGCCATTATTCCACTGCAATGCTCTGGCGATGTCCTTCTCCAGGTTCACCAGCTCCTCTTGCTTGGCCTCATTCTCCTTGGCGATTTCCCTCATTTGCAGCTCCGCGGTGCTTTGTGCCCCGGCAAAGGGAGCAAGCAGGAGCGCGAGAAGGGCAAATAACGGCACGGCTGGCTTCTTCATGCGGCGACACCTCAAATTGA
>Ga0187781_10003507_pt1 | contig 11786 bp, 10 predicted proteins | sample 0715_SJ02_MP02_2_FD_132447 | JGI IMG/M metagenome (GOLD analysis project Ga0187781, IMG submission 132447) | Tropical peat soil microbial communities from peatlands in Department of Meta, Colombia - 0715_SJ02_MP02_20_MG | ecosystem: Environmental > Terrestrial > Soil > Wetlands > Peat | place...
CGCTTCGGCGGTCTCGGGAGCGAGTCCGGCGTCGACGTGGGCGAAGAACTCGGTCAGCTCGCGTGCCCCGGGCCCGGCGGGCATGATGCCCTGCTGGTAGTTCCGGAACTCCGCCCAGACCAGGTCGAGGTTGCGGTCGGCCTCGTGCTTGTTGACCTCGGCCAGGAACTCGGCCTGGGCGCCGCCGGGACGGGAGGCGTATCCCTCAGTCGTGGCCACGGAGATGTGCTTGAGGTGCAGTTTCGCCGCGAGCAGGCCGCCGGGGCGGTAGGCCAGCTCGATCGCCAGCGTCAGGTCGGGCCGGTACGCCTCGGCGGCCTCCAGCAGGCGCACCGCATCCCGGGGGGTCGGCGGGTCCCGGTCGTCGCGGGCCGCCCTGGGACGGGTGGCCAGGTCCGCCGGGTTGCGGTCCATCCACCGGCCACTTGACCGCGACGGCGAACGCCCGGTGCAAGATCGCGTGGATCTGGTGAATCGCCGATGCCGATGCAGGCTTGCACCGATGGGGACGCAGCGCTGGTCGCACTCATGGTCCGGCTCTCCGCCGGGCCGGCGCCTGCCCAGGCCGACCGGCCGGTGATCCACCAGGCCCGGCCGACCGCCGCACAGCCTGCGGCACCGGCGCAGCTGGGCGTACAGCTCGTCGAGCACCTCGACGCGGTCCTGGATCTCGCGCAGCTGTAGCCCGCCGAGCGCCGGGCGGATGACTCGCTCGATGTAGCTCTGGTAGTTGACGGAGGTAATCAGCTCGAGCTCGGCGATGCTCAGCCAGCGGTCGATCAGGTCGCTGACGGTGGCCCGGGCCTGCGGGGCGCGGCCCTTGGTGATCTGCTCGATCAGGTCGGCCCGGCGGCGCTCGGCCTGCTCCTCGGAGTCGGCGTAGTCATAGGCATATCGGTAACGCTTCGTGATCGGGTCCCGGCCGACGGGGACGGCGATCTCGTACCGGCTCCCGTGGCGGCGGATGTGCCCCTTGGGTGTCCTCATGGGAACCACCCTCAGCCCATTGGCAGGTTTATTGGCAAAGGTGGAGCCAACATACTCGCGAGACGCGCCGGGCCGGGCAGTATGGACAGGGAAGAACGCAGTTCAAAGACATGATTCGAACTAGCCGCTGATGGCGCGCTCGGAGGGACTCGAACCCCCAACCTTCTGATCCGTAGTCAGATGCTCTATCCGTTGAGCTACGAGCGCACGAATCAGCAGTATACGGCAGTCCGAGCGCTCACCGTGCGTGCTGACGGCGCGGGCACGGGCGCACAGCGGTGATAGAGCGTCTGATTTTCTGATCCTCAACGGGTTAAACCTGATGGTCGTGAGCGTGCTTGTAGGCCTACGTACCACCAGGAAGGTCGCTACCCGGCGCGCAGGGCGGCGATGGATTCGACAAGGCCGTCACGTTCGAGCTGGCTGAGTACGTCCTCAATGTCCTGTGGCGGCCGGGTCCGCGAATCGGCGACCTGCTGAACGCACGCGGTGACGGCCCGCCCGTTGATGCCGATCTGGTCCAATATGAAGTCATCGGGCGACTTGGCCTCGACGTTCCACTGTCGGAGGTCGGCGGCCGGGAAATGCAGCAGATTGCTAGTGACGATAACCTGGGCACCGGTCTTGATCGCCGCTGCCAGCACGTGCCGGTCCGCTGGATCTGGGAGCTTGAGTCCTTCGATGAGGGGTTCGTATCCGGAGACCAGGCAGTCCCTGACCGCCTCGTTCATCAGCTGCCGGAGGCGGTCAAGCTTGCCTGATGGTATGTCTGGCCGGTTCCTGCTCAGCGCCCGGAGCATTTCGTCCAGGATCTCGTTGGTCCACTTAGCCTGTACCAGGCCGGCCTGGCTGATGCGGATAAGCAGGTCACGCAAAGTGTTGGGGTAGAGCACGTTCGCGTCGTAGACCACGATGAATGACATCGATCAGTACAGCCCTAGTTCCTCGCTCAACTGAGTGAGATCGTCCGCGGCCTGGCGACGCTTCAGGTCATCCCGTCGCCGGTACTCACGAAGATCCTCAAACCTGATCCTGCGGTGGGTACCGACCTTGCGGTAAGGAATCGCGTCCGCCTCCAGCAACCCGATCAGGTACGGCCGGGACACGTTCAGGAAATCGGCCGCCTGCTGCGTGGTAAGTTCAGCGGAATCGGGGATGATCTGCACACCCTGCCCGCTGGCCAGCAAAGCGAGGATCTGAGCAAACACGACTGCTGCGGCCCGCGGGACGGCAAGAGCATCATCGCACGCAAGCTCGCCCCTGATCCTGACCGGATCATTACCAGGGTGAGCCGCCAGGTAGTCCCTGATCCGGCGCGCTGCCCGACTGGCCAGCTCCGCGTCAGCATCACCTGGCCTGATCACACCACCAGCCTTGGCAGACACCGCCATCCTTCTCCAATGTCGTAGCCGCTATCTGCATTATCCGAAACAATCGCAGCATCCGCAATCATTCCCGAGACCATCGGCGGGAACATAGAAACCGCCGCCGACGTGCAAGACGCCATGGGCTACGTCGACTCCACCGCCCGCCTCGCATCACCGGGATGAGCCGCCCGACGCTATACCGCTTCCTGGCCAGCACGTCCAGGCGAGCCGAGCGGTCCAGGTCGGCTCGGGCCGCAGGCGCGCGGTCACCACCAAGGAGCCTCACGGTGAGTAACTGTCTCACGAATTGTCTCATCTGCTGTCTCCCGTGCGTGTCTGCACGTGAAAGCGCGAATGCAGCCGCTGAGACAAAATGCCGAGACAATCACACCGCGTAGCAGCCGGGGACGGCGACGTCTCATAGCAGCCAAGGACATCAACAGCGGATCGCGGCTGAGATCTCGTGGAGCCGCACCGACGACCGAACCGCTCGCACCCGTGCCGCCCCCGAGAAGTTCCTGCCGCGGTTCGAGCGCGAGGTCGACCCCGACGTTAAGCTGTAGCCTGAGGAGCGCCGCCGTGCCGAGCGCGCCTACATGCTCCGCCTCGCCGAGCGCCTCCTCAGCCCGCCCCTTCACTCTTGGCGGCGGAACGGCGCCTCGTTACGCTCAGCGGCCGGATCGTGCGTCTCCTCATCGACGAGTGCCGCGGCCTCGGTGAGCCCGGCGGCGCGGGACCGGGCCGCGAAGTCGCCGGGGAGCCCGCTCTGCTCGATGCACCACTGCGTCCACTCCGGCAGCAGGCGGAGCGCCGCATTAGCGTAGTCGGGGAGGTAGCCCTCACGGATCAGGTGCGCCGCCATCTCGATCCGGTGCGGCGAGCAGGCGTAGAGTGAGCGCTCCCCGGGATGTGCCCGCGGTCCCCACTCCTCGATAATCGTGTCCACAGCGTCGGCCACGTCCTGCGGGACATCGTGGTGCCGTGCCGCGTACCAGCCCAGGAACGCCTCGCGCACCGGGCCGAGGTCGTCGGCACCGGATGAAGCCGGGGCGGCGCCAGTGGCGTTGGCGAAGCCGGTGAGGCCGCGGGCGCGCCGCCGGAGCCGATAGTACTCCCGGATGAGTTCCCGGGACTCGCTTCCCTGCAGCATGTCCGACAGCGGCCCGGTCTGCAGGCAGGGTGCCAGCAGCCGGGCGCTCGTCTCGGGCGCGCTTGGCGACAGCGCCGTCCCGGCGGCGGGCCCGACGGCGTGCTGCCATTCAGCCAGCGCATCCTCCGCCGACCCGAAGACCCCGGCTCCTGTGACGGTGACGATCCAGCACGAGTCGATGTCCCATGCGTACCAGTGATCCGGTGCCTCCCCGTGGTAGCCGAACGGAGTCACGAGCAGGAACCGGCTGCCGTACGCATCGTGCGCGACCAGGGGGTCCCCGGCCGCCCGGCAGCCGTCAGCCGGGTACCCGATGCCGGAACCCAGCCCGCGGTCTGCCAGCAGCTTGGCGGCCTTGTCGGCTTCGGCCAGCGCGGTCGCGTAGGGATCCTTGATGTCTGGGAAGCGCGCGCGGGCCAGCTTCGCGGTCTCGCTTTCGGTGTCGCCGGGCGGCACCATCAGCGCCAGCCCGCACAGCAGCGCCCACAGCTGCCGCCAGTCGCCGGTGCCGTCGGCCACCGACGCCCGCAGCGCCGCTCCGGTCTCCTCCGCCAGCGCGCGCAGCCACTGGGGCGGGTGCAGCCCGGTCAGCCGCGAGTTGAGCCGTTCGTAGAACTCGTCGCCCACAATCCGGCACGCTTGCGTCTCCAGGTCGACGAGGCGGGACGGCCAGGTAGGGGCGCGAGCGGCGGCGAGAATCCGCTGATGGGACTCGCCCCACCAGGGCCTGGGCTCCGCCCCGCCGGCCAGGGCGTAGGCCAGATCCCGTAGCGGGGAGTCCTCCGGTTTCGCCGACCGGAAGTCCAGCACCAGCGGCGGGAGATCCGGCTCATCCGCGCTTGTCGGCCGCCGCTGAGCCAGTTGCTCAGCACGCCGCTGCGGGTTGCCGCTGATGCCCTGGCGGGACCCTTTGCCTTTCCCGGAACGCCGTTTCTTCGATGCCACCCGGTCAGCGTAACGATTCGAGGCAGTGCTCTGCCCGGCGCCCGCTTGTCGAAGCGACCCCGGATGCGGCGCTGGAGCAGGGCCGGTTGAAGGAGCGGCAGCGGGCCATAAAAGTTCGACCCGGGCCACGCTTTACGTTCTCGGCGTAGGGCTTGATGCCTACGGCAGCGAACCGCCCTGCTATCGCCTCATACTCCTCCTCAGTGATCCCGAGCTTTCCGTCGGTGAGGAACTGACGTTGATGCAACGCCCACTCGTGCCAGCGGTCGAACGCTACTTGGAGGCTGTTGCCGATCGCCGCGGCTATGGCCTCCATCCTCGCGCCCGCGAGGACCGCGCTGTGGATCGCGATCGGCTGCCAGCGGGTGAGCCACTTCGCCAGCGCGGACATGGTCGCCAGCTCGGCATACGCGGTCCGCTCGCTGATCGGCCAGGCGGTACGGTCTGCCCAAAGCTCTGCCAGCTGAAGGGCGCCGAGATCCTCGGCCGCGTTGAAGGTGATGGGCCGCTCCGGGGTTTCGGAGCGCTTGTGAGACGGGATCATGACGGTGTCCTGACCTCCTGCCGAAGCCGAGGACAAGCCCCAGACATGTACCCGCAAGATCAATTTTTAAGCGTCTGATTCGGTGCACACCGGTCGGCCGTTATCTGGGTTTTACCTGGTCAGCACAGCGGGGAACGAGAAACGATCCGTAGTCAGATGCTCTATCCGTTGAGCTACGAGCGCAGTCACTGGAGCATACTGCACTCCGCGCCCTCACAGCGCGTGCTCCAGACCCGGTACCCGCCGCCGAAGCGAGAGAGCCTTTCATATGAAGCTGGCCGAGCACGTCCTGGATGTCCTGTGCCGACCGGATCTATCAATCGATAGGAAGGAACGCGACGACAAGGTGCATCGGCGGCGACACGGGCCAGTACGAAATCATCGGTCGGTTTGGCCTCGGGTTTATTCCGCCTGGATCCAGCTGACCATGTCTTCCCGGCTGACCGTTTCCAGCAGGGCCGGATGGTCGGTAGTCAGATGCCCCCGGATCATCCCGACCACCTGATCATCGCTGTCGCCGCGAGCCACGAACCCGCATTCGCATCGGATCAGCTTCATCCTGACGCCTCCTGCCCTGGCTGTATGACCAGCGTAATGCCAGGATGTTGGCGTGACCTTGGCGTCCTCGCAACTGGTGCGGATCCAGATCTGCGGCCCGCTGGCGGTCGAGTGCGACGGCCAGCGGCTGGAGGGACGCCTGCCCGGCCGTCAGGGTCGGCTGCTGTTCACTTACCTGGTGGTCAACCGTCACCGCTACATCTCCAGGGACGAGCTGGCCGAGGCGCTGTGGCGTGAGCCCGATCCGGCTGCGGTCGACGCCCGGCTCAACCCGCTGCTGTCCAAGCTGCGCCGGGTCTTCGGCGCCGATGCCGTGGACGGGCGCTCGACCCTCCGGCTGTGCCTGCGCGACGCGTGGATCGATCTGGAAGCCGCCGCCGATGCCGTCCACCGGGCCGAGTCCTCGGTCGCCCAGCAGGACTGGCCGCGGGCGTGGGGGCCGGCGCTCACCGCGCTGTTCGTGGCCGAGCGGGACTTCCTCCCCGGCGAGGACGCACCCTGGATCGATGAGATCCGCCACCAGCTGACCGAACTGCGCCTGCGCGCGCTGGAGTGCTACGCGGCGGCCGCGCAGGGCATCGGCGGGACCGAGCTCGCCGCCGCGGTCCGGGCCGGTCGGCAGCTCACCCGGCTGGCGCCGCTGCGGGAAAGCGGCTACCGCTACCTCATGCAAGCCCTGGCCGGCCAGGGCAACCTCGCTGAGGCTCTGGCCGTTTACGGCCGGCTGAGTGAGTGCCTGCGGGATCAGCTCGGCGTCTCACCCAGCCCGGCCACTCGCGAGCTCTACGGACGCCTCCTCGCCGAAACCTGACTGGTGACCGGGTACCGCCCGGAACCGCTCAGCTGCAATCGGCTTGCCTGACCGGCTAGCGGTGCTAGGGCACCAGGCCTTGACGCCAAGGTTTCGCCAACCCTGCGGCAACGTCGCGGCAAGGGCGCCGTCGTAGACCTGTGCCCAAGAAGCCGACCACGCGGAGGTTCTCATGAAGACCGCGACAACGACGGGTGCGTCCGGGCCGCGCCCGGGCACCCGTCACGGGGTGCTCGTAGATCGGGGATGGCTGCAAGCTAACCTGCATGACCCGCGGGTGCGAGTCGTCGAAGTCGACGTCAGCCCGGCCGCCTATACCGACTGGCACATTGACGGCGCGGTGCTGTGGAACATCTACGCCGACCTGAGGGACGCGGATTACCGCCTGGCGGACACCGCCGCGCTGGAACATCTGGTCAGCCGCTCGGGGATCGGCCCGGACTCCACCGTGGTGTTCTACGGGTACGCGCCTGCCCTGGGCTTGTGGCTGATGACGCTGTACGGGCATCCCGACGTGCGCATCCTGGACTGCTCACGTGACACCTGGCGGGCCGGAGGCTACCCGTGGAGCACCGCCGCGAGCGAACCGCCGGGCGGCGGCTTCCGCCTCGGCGTCGAGGATTCTCGTATCCGGGCCGACGGGACGGCGGTGCTCGCGGCCATCGGCCAGCCGGGAACCACCCTGGTGGACGTGCGCTCAGCGGCTGAGTACCGGGGAGAGCGCTTCTGGCCGTCGGGCGGGATGGAACCTGGCGGCCGCGCCGGGCATGTGCCTTCGGCCGTCCACCAGCCCCTCGACGGCCTCTATAACAAGGACGGCTCGTTCCGCTCCGCCGCGGAGCTACGCCAGGTGTTCGCGCCGGACGTCGTGGATGGCGGCGGGGAACTGATCACCTACTGCACCATCGGCAACCGCGCCGCCATCGCCTGGTTCGTGCTCACCCACCTGATCGGCCGCGACCGGGTCCGGGTCTACGACGGATCCTGGGCCGAGTGGGGCCGCAGGCCAGACAACCCCGTCGAGGGCCCATGACCGGCGCCGCCGGACGCCGACCGACAGACACAGGTCAAGAACTCACAACCTTACCGTCGCACACACCGCACACAGGAGGCTCATCATGGCTGTCGACATGGACAAGCTGCAAGAATTCCTCGGCCGGTTCGTCACCGACCTGGGCGCCACCTTCGCGGCCGGCAACGTGGTCATCGGGCACCACCTCGGCCTGTACCAGGCGCTGGCCGCCGGCCCGGCCGACGCCGCCGAACTCGCCGAGCGGACCGGCACCAATCCCCGGTACATCGCCGAGTGGCTGCGCGGCCAGGCAGCCGGCGGCTACGTGGAATACGACCCGGTCACCGACGCCTACTCTATGACCGAGGAGCAGGCCTTCGCGCTGACCAACCCGGACGGCGGCGTCTACCTTCCCGGGGCGTTCGTGCTCGCCCTCGGCACGCTGAAGGCCGAGCCGCGTATCACCGAGGCGTTCCGCACCGGCGCCGGGATGGGCTGGCACGAGCACGACCAGGACGTCTTCATCGGCTGCGAGCAGTTCTTCCGCCCCGGCTACCTCGCCAACCTGATCCCGTCCTGGATCCCGGCGCTGGACGATGTGCAGGACAAGCTCCGGAGCGGCGCCAAGGTCGCCGACATCGGCTGCGGGCTTGGCGCGTCTACTATCCTGCTGGCCCAGGAATACCAGAACTCCCGGTTCACCGGCTCGGACTACCACAGCCAGTCAATCGAGATCGCCCGCAAGCGGGCCGCCGACGCGGGCGTCGCCGACCGGATCAGCTTCGAGGTCGCCTCGGCGGCCGATTTCTCCGGCACCGGCTACGACCTGGCCGCCACGTTCGACTGCCTGCACGACATGGGCGACCCGCTCGCCGCCGCTCGGCACATCCGCCGGGCCCTCAAGCCGGATGGCACCTGGCTGGTCGTCGAGCCCTACGCGGCCGATGAGGTGGCCGGCAACCTCAACCCGGTGGGGCGGATCTACTACAACGCCTCCACCCAGCTCTGCGTGCCGAACGCGCTGTCCCAGCCAGGCGGCTACGCTCTGGGCGCCCAGGCTGGCGAGGCCGCCATCCGGCAGGTGACCGCCGACGCCGGGTTCACCAGGTTCCGGCGCGCTGCCGAGACCCCGTTCAATCTTCTCTTCGAGGTGCGCCCGTAGGCTGCCACAACAAGACCACGTCATTCCCGGGGGCCACGGCACCGTGCCCCCGGGCGCCTGTTCGGGGAGCAGATTCAGGCTCATTACAGGTGGCACCCGTACGGAATGGTCAGGTGGCTCGCGGGCTCATCTGCCATAGGTAGGCCCGGCCGTTACCGTCGGCCACGGCCAGCAGGTCACCGTCGGGATCGAACGCGACACCCATAACACCCCGGAGCATGCCGAACAACTGAATCGCTCCGGATCGCGGGGCTGCCGTTCACCGCCGTCCGCACGCCATCTCCGACGGGCCGATCCGCAGCAATCGCGCGGACGCTGGCTCCCATTCTGGCATCGGCTACGGAGATGCTCGAGATCAATTCGTTACCCTAAGTGAGCAAACGGCGCGCTCGTGCGCAATGGGGCACGAACCGGGGCTCGCTGTGCTATGTATTCCTTACCAATAGGCATTTTCCGTTGATACTGGCGGGTTCGTGTGCTCAGCTGTGGCGCGTGAGTCCCTAGAGACGTGCGGCCGAAGGGTGGCGACTGTGGGTGAGGACAATCGTCTGGCGCCGCCCGGAGGCATGCTGCTGAATATCGACAGCCGGACCCGGCCGGACCGGCCGGGAGAGCCTGCCAGTGCCGTGCGGACCGGGTGGGCTCCCGGCAGGCCGCCGACGGCCGAGCCATCATGGGGCCGGGTCCTGGCCACCACCATCAAGCTGTGGGTGCTGCGGCAGGTAACCATCCGGCGCTGGCGGACAGTCACCGTGGTCGCAGCCGTGGCGATCGTCACGGTGGCGGCCCTGGCGGTCAGCGGCGTCTTCGCCGGCACCGTCGGCTCGGCCGCCCGGGCCCGGGCGGCCGGCACGCCGCCGGAAGCCACCGTCGTCCCGCGCCGCACCACCCCGCAGCCCAGCCCGGCACAGGCGGCCGCAGCCTGGGTCGCCGGCCAGCTGAGCGGTGACGCCATCATCGCCTGCGATCCGGTCATGTGCGCGGCGCTACAGGCGCATGGCGTCGCCGCGAGCCGACTGATGCCGCTGACGCCCAGAGCGCCCGACCCGCCTGGCGCCGCCGTGGTGGTGGTGACCTCCGCCCCGGCCGCCACCCAGCGCACCGAGGCCTACGCACCCGCGGTGATCGCGAGCTTCGGCTCAGGCAGCGCCCGGATCGACGTCCGAGCGGCCGAGCCCGGCGGCGCGGCCGGGTACGAAACCGCGCAGCGTGCGGATCTGGCCGCCCGGATGAGCGCGGGCTCCCAGCTGCTTCGGAACAACCGGATCCGCTTTACCCGGCAGGACGCCGCGCAGCTCCGGGCGGGTGAAGTGGATACTCGTCTGCTGGCGACGCTTGCGGCGCTGTCGTCTCAGTACTCGTTCACCGTGACCGCATTCGGCGACGCCTCGCCGGGCGTGGCCGTTCTGTACCGGGACGTGACCATCACCGGTCCGGCCCAGAATATTGCGAGGGCGCTGGCGCTGGTCAAGGCCCAGGTGCCGCCCTACCTGCCGACCCAGGCCGCGATGACCCAGCTAGCCAGCGGCCTGGCCGTGCTGCGCATCGAGTTCGCCGCGCCAAGCCCGCTGGGGCTGCTGACGGCCGTCCTCGACGTCAACCGGAGCCCGGCCCAGCTCGCCCAGCGCTGATCACCGGCGCCATCAGGTACCTGGAACCAGAACACAATGAGGGGGTTTGTAACGTTGAGACGGTCTCGCCATCTTGCACGGCTAACCGCGGTCATGGTGCTGGTCGGGGGGGTCGCTGGCTTCGTCGCAGGCGCGTCGCCGGTCGCGGCCGCGAGTTCCACGGCCTCGGCGACCGCACAGGACGGGTGGGTCCGGATTGCCCATCTGTCCCCCCAGGCGCCAGCCATGGACATGTACCTGTACCCGTTTGGCGATCCTGAGATGGCGACCGTTCTGCGGGATGTCGCCTACGGCGACGTGTCGGCCTACATGGCCCTCAGCCCGGGCCAGTACACGGTCGCGATGCGGGGGTTCGGCGCGCCCGCCTCCAGCGCTCCCGCGCTGACTACGAGCTTCATGGTGAGCGCGCATACGGCCTACACCCTGGCCGCCCTCGGGCCGGACCCGGGCCTGCGGGTGGCGGTGCTGCAGGACCAGATGACCACGCCGATGGGACGGGCGCTGGTCCGGGTGTTCCAGGCTTCGCTCAGGGAGCCGACGGTGACGGTCACCTATGGGCCGGACGTGCTCGCCCGGCAGCTGGCCTTCGGCTCGGCCACGTCGTACATCTCTGTTTTGCCCGGCACGCACATGGTGCGGCTCTCCGCGTCGGGCGCGGACGCGAGCATGCGCGTCAAGCTAGCCGCCGACACGGTTCACACCATCGTGGTCCTCGATGATGCCTCCGGGCTGAGGATCGACGCGCTGACTGATGCGGTAGGCAGCCAGATCATGCCGTCCGGCGGAGCCGACACCGGCCTCGGCGGGACCGCGCCCCGCCCGCCCGCCAGTCCCGTGCCGTGGCTGCTGCTAGTCGCGGCCGGGGTGGCGCTAACGGCAGCAGGCTTCAGCGGCCTGCGCCGACCGGCCCGTACCGCCGTCTAGCCGGGAGATCATTACCGCCCGCCGGCTGCGCGACGCGGACCGGGCCACCGCGGCGATGTGCACGCACCTGGCCCGGGTGTCGCGGCACCTGCTGGGCACCGAATAAGGGACCCGGAATCCTCCTGCCGCCGTTGCGCGGCGTTTCTCCTGGCTACAGCGGTGTCCGATGGTTAGCATGACTGCCGGTAAAAGCCTGCGTCGACAGCTATCCGGCGGGACGGGACACGACCACGAATTCGCCCAGACGCGCGCCCGGGCTGGATGGAGTGCGGGCGCTGGCCGTGCTGGCCGTCATCGGCTTCCATGAGGGCGCTTCCGAGCTGTCCGGCGGCTTCCTCGGCGTGGACGTGTTCTTCGTGCTCAGCGGGTTCCTGATTACGGACCTGCTGGTCAGCCGGTACGACCGGCTGGGCCGGCTGGACCTGAAGGATTTCTGGTCCCGGCGGGCCAGACGGCTGCTTCCGGCGCTGGCCCTGATGCTGATCGTGGTCAGCGCGGCGGCGACCGTGATCGAGCCGGGCCAGGGTACCTCGCTGCGCATGGCGTTGCTGGCCGCGGTCACGTACACCAGCAACTGGTACCAGATCCTGCATCATGTGTCGTACTTCGCCTCGCTCGGGCTGTTCGCGGCGCCGCCGCCGCTGGACCATCTGTGGTCGCTGGCCATCGAGGAACAGTTCTACCTGATCTGGCCC
>Ga0187781_10003510_pt1 | contig 11781 bp, 8 predicted proteins | sample 0715_SJ02_MP02_2_FD_132447 | JGI IMG/M metagenome (GOLD analysis project Ga0187781, IMG submission 132447) | Tropical peat soil microbial communities from peatlands in Department of Meta, Colombia - 0715_SJ02_MP02_20_MG | ecosystem: Environmental > Terrestrial > Soil > Wetlands > Peat | place...
ATCGCCTCGCTGTCGTCGCGGTCCTTCTTCGAGGCGGTGAAGCCCACGGGCGCCTTCTGGAGATCGACCGCGCCGGCGTTGGTGGTCAGGATCAGGATCACATTGCGGAAGTCGATCGTCTTGCCGTTGTGGTCCGTGAGCTTGCCGTGGTCCATGACCTGCAGCAGGATGTTGAAGAGATCGGGATGCGCCTTCTCGATCTCGTCGAGCAGCAGCACGCAGTGCGGATGCTGGTCGACCGCATCGGTCAGCAGCCCGCCCTGGTCGAAGCCGACATAGCCGGGGGGCGCGCCGATGAGCCGGCTCACGGTGTGGCGCTCCATATATTCCGACATGTCGAAGCGCACGAGCTCGATGCCGAGCGAGGTCGCGAGCTGCCGCGCGGCCTCGGTCTTGCCGACGCCGGTCGGGCCGGAGAAGAGATAGCAGCCGATCGGCTTCTCGGGATCGCGCAGGCCCGCGCGCGCGAGCTTGATCGCCGAAGAGAGCGCCGCGACGGCCTTGTCCTGTCCGTAGACCACGCGCTTCAGAGTTTCTTCGAGATGGGCGAGCACCTCGGCGTCGTCCTTGGAGACGCTCTTTGGCGGGATGCGCGCCATGGTCGCGATCGTCGCCTCGACCTCCTTGAGCCCGATCAGCTTCTTGCGCTTGGCGTCGGGCAGCAGCATCTGCGCGGCGCCGCTCTCGTCGATCACGTCGATCGCTTTGTCTGGAAGCTTGCGGTCGTGGATGTAGCGCGCGGAAAGCTCGACCGCCGCCTTGACCGCCTCGGCCGTGTAGCGCAGCTTGTGGAAGTCTTCGAAATAGGGCTTGAGCCCCTTGAGGATCTCGATTGCGTCGGGGATCGACGGCTCGTTTACGTCGATCTTCTGGAAACGCCGCACGAGCGCGCGGTCCTTCTCGAAATACTGCCGGTATTCCTTGTAGGTCGTCGAGCCGATGCAGCGCAGCGCGCCATGAGACAGCGCCGGCTTCAAGAGGTTCGAGGCGTCCATCGCCCCGCCCGAGGTCGCCCCGGCGCCGATGACGGTGTGGATCTCATCGATGAACAGGATCGCGTTCTTGTGCTGCTCGATCTCTTTGATGACCTGCTTGAGCCGCTCCTCGAAATCGCCGCGATAGCGCGTGCCGGCGAGCAGGGCGCCCATGTCGAGGGCAAAAATTGTCGCGCCGGCGAGCGCGTCCGGCGCTTCGCCCTGCACGATCTTGCGCGCCAAGCCTTCGGCGATCGCGGTCTTGCCGACGCCCGGGTCGCCGACGAGCAGCGGATTGTTCTTTTGGCGTCGGCACAGCACCTGGATCGTGCGCGCGACCTCGGCCTCCCGGCCGATCAGCGGATCGATGCCCTGATCGCGCGCCTTCCTGTTGAGGTTGACGCAATAGGCCTCCAACGCGCCCTCTTTTTTGCGGCTGTCGCCGTCGCGTCCCTCGCGGCTTTCGGAACGATCCGATTCTTCTTCGGCTCCGCGCGGCGAGCGCGACGCTTCGGAAAGGCCGGGCCGCTTGGCGATGCCATGACTTATGTAGTTCACCGCGTCGTAGCGGCTCATGTCCTGCTCTTGCAGAAAATAGACGGCGTAGCTCTCGCGTTCGGCGAAGAGCGCCACGAGAACGTTGGCGCCGCTCACGTCCTCGCGGCCCGAGGACTGCACGCTGATGATCGCCCGCTGCACGACGCGCTGGAACCCGGCGGTGGGCTTGCATTCGTCGGATTCGTCATTGATCAGATTGCCGAGCTCCCGCTCGATGCAATCGCGCAAATTTCTGGCGAGCAGATCGAGATCGACCGCGCAAGACCGCAAGACCGCCGCGGCGTCGGGGTCCTCGATGAGGCTCAACAGCAGATGCTCGAGCGTCGCATATTCGTGATGGCGCTCGCGCGCCGAGGCCATGGCCCTGTCGAGTGTCTGCTTGAGATTGCGCGAGAAGGCGGCCATGGGCTGTTCCCTACTTTTTTTCCATGATGCATTGGAGCGGGTGCTGGTGCTTGCGCGCGAACTCCATCACCAGCGTGACCTTTGTCTCGGCGACCTCATAGGTGTAGACGCCGCACTCGCCGACCCCCTGGCGATGGACAAGCAGCATGATGCGGATCGCCTCGGGCTCCGACTTGTTGAAGTAGCGCTTCAGCACATCCACAACGAACTCTTGCGTCGTGTAGTCGTCGTTGAGCAGCAGCACGCGATACATATGGGGGCGGCGGGTCTGCGTGCGCGTGCGTGGGATCAGCGCCGTGCCGCTGCCGCCGTCGTGATCGCCGCTCTTGCGCGGCTCCTTGCTCGCCCGCGGCTCCGCACCGGGGTTTCCCGCGTCATGCGCGGAAAAGAGGCGCCCATCCCGCCTCGTCCCCGTCGAGCCTTCTGAACCGGTCATTTCCGTCCGCCCTTCACATAATTCCCGCATATAGGAGCCGGCCGAGCCGGATTTAAGGAGCGCGATCTCAATCGACGCGCTCGGGCTCCGCCTCCGCCGAGTGTTGTTTCTCTCCCCGGCGTTGGCAAGCGCCAAAAGACGGTCTGGCGCAAAAATAGTTTCCGCGCCTCGCAAGAGGGGCGCCAGCTCGCCCGTAACCGGACGTTTACCATGACGGGCTAGCCTCTCTCGGAGCAAAGACTGGGAATGGGCGATGATCGAGCTTCAGCGTTCCAAGCAGGCTCCGGCCGCCTTCGGCCTGGTCGGCGTCGCCAAGATGGCGGGCGCCGTCGCGTTCCTCGGCGTCGTCGCCGCGCAGGTCCTCGCCACCGCCGCCGAGCGGGGCCAGCTGCCGCATCTTGCGGTGGTGTGGCCGCAGGACGCAGCGCGAGGCAAGTCCGCGACGCTGGTGTCGACAACCATCCGCAGCGTCGGCGTCGACGGCGTGACGACCTCGACGATCACGACCTCGAAGCCCCCACGCGTCCAAGCTCAGGCGCTGTCGCCCTGCGGCGAGGCCGACGCCTTGCGGAACGGAAATTAATTTCGATTCCTCGATCTCGCCGCCGCCGCCAGCAAAGTTCTTGACATTTCCGACCGGCGCCCCCAAAAGCGGACGCAGGGGTTTCACTCTCGCGCGCTCCGTTGCGTCATGGGGCGGCGGATGATCCGCCCGCATGGCAGCCCTCCCAAAAATGCGCCAGGGTACTGGGGCTGCGACGACGCGGTAGGCGACGATTCGCGCCTCGCAGTCTTTGTGGCGCGCAGGACAATGATGACATTCGACGAACTCGGCCTTTCGGAAAAGGTTTTGGCGGCAGTCGCCGCCGCAGGCTACGCCACCCCGACGCCCATCCAGGCGCAATCGATCCCGCACGCGCTGCAGGGGCGGGACATCCTCGGCATCGCTCAGACCGGCACCGGCAAGACGGCGGCTTTCACCCTGCCCATGCTCTGCCGCCTCGAACAGGGCCGCGCCCGAGCCCGCGTGCCGCGGACCTTGATCTTGGAGCCGACCCGCGAGCTCGCCGCGCAGGTCGAGGAAGCCTTCATCAAATATGGCGGCAATCATAAGCTCAACGTCGCGCTGCTCATCGGCGGCGTCGCCTTCGGCGACCAGGAAGCCAAGATCATGCGCGGCGCCGACGTGCTCATCGCGACGCCCGGCCGGCTGCTCGACTTTTTCGACCGCGGCAAGCTGCTGCTGACGGGCATCGAGGTCCTCGTCATCGACGAGGCCGACCGCATGCTCGACATGGGCTTCATCCCCGACATCGAGCGCATCTGCAAGCTCGTGCCGTTCACGCGCCAAACGCTGTTCTTCTCGGCCACCATGCCGCCCGAGATCACGCGGCTCACCGAGGCGTTTCTGCACAATCCCGTGCGCGTCGAGGTGGCCAAGCCCTCGACGACGGCGGCCACGATCCGTCAGACCCTCGTCGCCTCGCACGGCCACGCCGAGAAGCGCGAGACGCTGCGCCGCCTGATCCGCGGGACGGAGAGTCTCAAGAACGCGATCATCTTCTGCAACCGCAAGCGGGACGTCGCCATCCTGCACCGCTCGCTGGAGAAGCACGGCTTCTCCGCCGGCGCCCTGCACGGCGACATGGACCAGATGGCGCGCATGGCTTCGCTCGACGCGTTCAAGAACGGCGATGTCTCGCTGCTCGTCTGCTCGGACGTCGCGGCGCGAGGCCTCGACATCCCCGACGTGAGCCACGTCTTCAACTTCGACGTGCCGACGCACAGCGAGGATTATGTCCACCGCATCGGCCGCACGGGCAGGGCAGGGCGGTCGGGGGCGGCGATCACGCTGGTGACGCCCGAGGACAAGAAATATGTCGATCAGATCGAAAACCTGATTGGCAAGGCGGTTGAGTGGGACGGGCCGTTGCCCTCCGAGCTGCCGCCACCCGCTGAGCCGACGCACGGCCACGACCGGCGCCACGGGCGCGACCGGGGTTTTGGCCGCGGCGGGCGCGGCGGAAGAGCTCCTGCGCCGGTCGCGGAGGCTCAGCCCGCGCCGCGGGGAATCCGCCCCGTCGAAGCGCCGCGCGCGCCACGCCGTCATGTCGAAGCCGAGCAGCCGCGCCTTTCGCGCTCGCACGCTTACAACGAGCGCCGGCGGCCGAGGCCGCAAGAGGATGACGGTCCGCCGGTGATCGGCATGGGCGACCACGTTCCGTCTTTCCTGTTGCGTCCCGTCGTGTTGAAGCCGGCCAAGGCCGGCGGCGAGGAATAGCGCGCTCCGCCCGCGCGCGGGCCTCGATTGCGGCGCCGCTGCACCGAAACCCGCGACGCCGCGCGGACTTCGCCCGTCCGCTTTTTCGCGCGCCGACGGGAAGCTTTTTCCCGGCGCAAAAAACTGTTTCGCTCCGATCCCTTAGATAGGTTTCGGAAGATTTTGAAATTATCTTCGTCTCAAGAAGTCCCGCTCAAGCGCAGCCAGCGATTTAGGGCCGCCTACAGCAAGCCGCGGCGCGCGAGGACGCGATCGGGCGCCGCGGCGCTCAGGAGAGCTCGAGATGACAGACCCCAAAGTTTTCCCCGTGACGCGCACCGAGGAGGAATGGCGCGCGCGGCTCACGCCAGACCAATATCAGGTCATGCGCGAGCAGAGCACCGAGCGCCCCGGCAGCTGCGCGCTCCTGCGCGAGAAGCGCGCCGGGGCGTTCTCTTGCGCCGGCTGCGACCAGCCTCTGTTCGCCTCGAGCACAAAATTCGAGAGCGGCACGGGCTGGCCGAGCTTCTTCGATCCGCTGCCGGGCGCGTTGGAGACGCGGGCCGACGACAGCCATTTCATGGTGCGCACGGAGGTGCATTGCAGCCGTTGCGGATCCCATCTCGGCCATGTGTTCAGCGACGGTCCGCCGCCGACCGGGCTGCGCTACTGCATCAATGGCGTCGCGCTGAATTTTTTGCCGCAATAGCGGCCTTCGCGCGCCTTGTCGCGCCCGGCCAGTCGTGTTAGGCGAGGCGCCAAATTGCGGCGCGGCGCGAGGCTTTGCCGGGATTTTGGCTATTCTTGGAGGACGAACGATGGCGGAAGGCAACGGCAACGGCGGCGACGCGGGGCAGGCGCAACAGGGCGCGCCGATGCTCAACGCGCTGGCGCAATATCTCAAGGATTTCTCTTTCGAGAACCCCCACGCCCCGCGCTCGCTCGGTCCGCAGGAGAAGCAGCCGAACATCGGCATCCAGGTCAACGTCAAGTTCAAGCAGCTCGCGCCGACGGATTTCGAGGTCGCGCTGACGCTCGACGCCAAGGCGGGCGAGGAGGGGCCGAACTTGCTGTTCAAGCTCGACCTCGAATATGCGGGAGTGTTCCGCCTGACCAACATTCCGCAGGAGCAGGTGCATCCGATCCTGATGATCGAATGCCCGCGGCTGCTGTTCCCCTTCGTGCGCCAGATCGTGGCCGACGCCACCCGCGACGGCGGCTTCCCGCCGCTGTTCATCGACCCGATCGATTTCGTCGGCCTTTACCAGCAGCAGGCCCAGGCCGCCGCGGCGGCGAATCAGAACGCGCAGGCGTGAATCTTTTGGCGACCTTCGCGTTCGCGCGGCTTAACGCTGCGCGGACGCTTTTATTTTGACGCCGACGTTAAGAACGGGGCGGACAAGAGACCGTAGCGGCTGAGAACCTCCGCGAGCGCTTCGCCCGGCGCTTTGCCGCTCGTGAAGACCGCGCGCCGAAGCCCCGGCGCGGCCAGGCCTGACGCGGCGCCGAAGCCGCCGAGCAGCATTTGGTTGGCGCGGCGGGCGATCGCCGGCGCGGGATCGATCCAGGAAACCTCCCACGGCGCGAGCGCGCGGAACCGCTCCAGCAGCAGCGGATAGTGCGTGCAGGCGAGCGCGATGACGTCGGTGCGCCCGTCGCCGTCTTCGACGAAGCAGGGGGCGATCTCCGCCCAAATATCGGCGTCCGCGACCGCGCCGCCGTGCATGTGGCGCTCGGCGTAGCGGGCGAGATGCTTCGAGCCGACGAGCTTGACGGCGCAATCGCCGGCGAAGTCGTCGATGAGCTTTTGGGTGTAGTCGCGCGCGACGGTGCCGGGCGTCGCGAGCACCGAGATGAGGTTCGTCTTCGAGATTTGGGCGGCGGGCTTGATGGCGGGCACGGTGCCGACGAAAGGCGGATGCGGCCAGCGCGAGCGCAGGGCGGGCAAAGCGAGGGTCGAGGCGGTGTTGCAGGCGAGGACGACGAGATCGGGCGCAAAGGAGGCGATAAGCTGCTCCATTACCTTGAGGATGCGGGCGACGAGCTCTGGCTCGGCCCAGGCACCATAGGGGAAGGCGGCGTCGTCGGCGCAATAGAGATAGTCGGCGCAAGGGCGCAGCTTCGCCACCTCGGCGAAGACGGTGAGGCCGCCGAGGCCGGAATCGAAGACGATGATTTTGGGCGAACTGGACATTGCTTATGCGCCGATTTCGGGGAGGCTCGCGCCACGGCTTTCGGAATAGGGCATGCGTGTGGCGCAAACAATGGCGCTTCGGAGTCCGGTGCGATCAGACTCATTTAGGAGATATCCGCTTGACAGGATGCTCGTCGCGCTGAACTCTGCTGCAGTCATGTGCAAATACGTCCCCCGCTCATTGCTTTCTCGCGGAGGTCTCAGTTGTCAAAGAAGAATCCTCAGCCGGAGCCCGCGGTGACGGGCGAGGTGCTGATCGAGGAATTCAATCAGATTCACCACCCGATCATGGACCTGCGTCGTTATCCGTCTCGCCTTGACAAATATGTCGAGGCGAGACGCCGGCTGACACCCGGTTGGCGTGCGCTTTCTTCAAACCGGCAAAACGAGCTGAGCGCCGCCTTTGCGAGCGATTGGAGAGGGTTGAGCGAGGAGGGTAAGGAGATCGAGCTTGACCTTCGTCTTGCACAGCTTCACGCGGCAAGTGTGCATGCTCTCAAAACCAAGGACGAGCAGCCGGGACAAACCGCGCTCTGCCTCTCTGGAGGAGGCATTCGGAGCGCGGCGTTCGCCCTCGGCGTTTTGCAAGGGCTGGCCCGCCGCAGGCTGCTCTCGCAATTTCACTATCTCTCGACCGTGTCGGGGGGCGGATATATCGGGGCATGGCTAACGGCCTGGACAACCCGTGTCGCGACGAACCGCGCAACGATTGGGGATTTTCTCCAGGGCGGAGAATCCGATGTTTTTCAGAAAATCGAGGCCGCGCTGGGCGGCAGGGGGGAGGAGCCGGGCCCACTTCGCGAGCTGCGCAAGACACAGACGTTCATCACTCCGAAGGCTGGCGCAGCGTCGCCGGACAGTTGGACGGTCGTCGCAACCTGGGTGCGCAATACAGTTCTGAACTGGCTGGTGTTTTTCCCTATGATGGCGGCGTTCCTCATTCTGCCGCGGCTCGTGGAAGCGCTCCTAATCTTGTGGAACAATGCTGCTCCTTGCGACGGCGTAGGCCGAGCCTCGATTAGCGCTTCTCTTGCCCTATTCGGATCTCTTTCCCTTCTCTATGGCTTGGCGACGGCCGCCGCCAATCGTTCTAGAGCCAGCATCAGCGCAATTGACGACAGCGCCTTCCGTCTTCACGTGCTGACGCCAATTCTGCTCTCGGCGTTGCTTTTTACTTGCCAGATCGAAGTATTACCGGTCGATGCGGAGGTGAATCTTCACACATTGTTCTTGTGGGCGGTTTTCAGCGCGTGGATTTTCGCCATAATCCACCTGCTGTCTCCCTTCTTCGGCCCTCGGGGCGACTCCTCGTTCAGAGCGGGGACTGGTTTTAGCTTCCTTCAGAGCATCCGCAATGCAAAGAAATACAGATTGCGGATGGGCGAGGAGTATGAGAGCTGGAGGATTTTCCAATTCGGTCTGTTGGCCCAGGCCGCGGCGGGAGCGATTACTGGCGTCGCAATCTGGGGTGGGCTGAAGCTGCGTGCTCTCGGCGCGAGCTATCAGCAGCAGTTCGATGCGGTTTACGGCGTCCCCTGGCTGCTTCTTGCGTTTCTCGCTGGGCAAATCGCCTATTCGGCGCTGACGAGCCTCATTCTGGACAAGTCGGGCGATCGCACGCGGGAATGGTATGCACGCGCCATGGGATGGTTCGGCGCAGTCGCGCTCGCTTGGCTGTCCATTTCATGGTTGGTCATTCTAGGAGCTGCTTATTTCGACTCGATCGAACATTATCTGTTCTTGATCGTGACGACGGGGGGATCCGGTATCACGAGCAGCCTGCTCGGAGCGAGTCCTCTCACCGGGGCGGCGGACAAGCCACTGAGGGGCGCTCAGCTGACCACGGCGCGGCTGATCGACCTCGCCTCCCTTCTTTTCATCGTTTGTCTCTGGGTATGGATTGCGGAAGGCACGAACGCCCTTGTGCTTTGGTCCTCCACCGTGGTCGCAGGATGGGATCTCGACGACGCGACCCGCGCGCTTGCGCCGGTTGATCTTTCAGCGCCGCTCCTGACCTCCGGCGACGGCCAGGCGTGGGCCGCGTGGGCACGCTTTCTTTGGGTCTCCTCGACTTTTGTGGGGATCCTGGTGTTTTCCGGGGCCGCCTCACTCCTCGTCAACGTGAATTACTTTTCTCTGAATGCAATGTATCGTAATCGGCTGATTCGGGCGTTTCTCGGCGCGTCGAACATCGCCGAGGTGACCGGCTTGAAGCGCGAGGACCGCAATCCTTTCGACGGCTTCGCCGAGAGCGACAATATCCCGATGGCCCAGGCCGGCTTTCGAGAGCTGGCGACAAAGCTCCTGAAAGGTCCCTTCCATGTCGTAAACATGACTTTGAACCTCACGGCGACGAAGAACACCGCCTGGCAAGAGCGCAAAGCCAACGCTTTCATCTGCAGCCCGCTCCATTGCGGGGGTCATTTGGTCGGCTACCGCCCCACGACCGAGTACGGAGGCGGCATCTCGCTCGGAACGGCGATGTCGCTCTCAGGCGCGGCGGTCTCGACGAACTGGGGCTACCATTCATCGTCGCTCACCGCCTTCATCATGGCGATCTTCAATGTCCGGCTCGGCGCTTGGCTTGGGAACCCTCGCGGCGCCGAGGACGCCACAGACTGGAGGAATGATGGACCGCGCAAAGGCTGGCGGTTGTTCCTTCAGGAGATATTGGGTCGAACCAACGAGACGGACACATTCGTCTACCTCTCAGACGGCGGCCACTTCGAGAATCTCGGCCTTTACGAGATGGTCCGCCGACGCTGCCACACAATCGTCGTCAGCGACGCGGGCGAAGACCCGGAGTGCTCTCTCGAAGACTTGGGAAATGCGCTGCGCAAGATATTCATCGATCTCGGCGTGAAGATCGAGTTCGACCATGTGGAAGTGCGCAAGCGCGACCCCGGCGTCCCAAAATCTGGCGTATATTGCGCCGTGGGCCGTATCGCCTATCCTGAGGCCGGCGCCCAGCCGGGAACGATTGTCTACATCAAGCCCGGAATCTACCACGACAGCCCCGCCGACATTCGCGCCTATGCCGCGGCGAATCCGAAATTCCCGCACGACAGCACGCTCAATCAGTGGTTCACCGAGTCGCAGTTCGAGAGCTACCGCGAGCTTGGCGCACACGCGATCCACATGATGACGGCCGAGTTCGACCCAACCTCGGGGCGCATCCTCAAGTTCGGCGCGCCGCCGCAGAAAGTGGAAAACCTCCGCGGCTTCTGCGCATTGGCAGAGGCCTACGTCAAAAACTACCGCGACCATTTCAAATCGTGAGCCGGCCCGCCACAGCCTCTTTGCCGGCGCCTTCGCTCTATGTTACGAAATTCGCGACGCGCCCTTGAAGCTGGCGAAAGCTCGAAAAAAGGAAGAAAGATAATGAGCGAACGTCGCTCCTCATTCGGCTATGAAGATCTGCTCGCCTGCGGCCGCGAGGAGCTGTTCGGTCCCGGCAATGCGCAGCTGCCGCTGCCCCCGATGCTCATGTTCGATCGCGTGACCGAGATTTTCGAGGAGGGCGGCGAGCACGGCAAGGGCTACATGCGCGCCGAGCTCGACATCAAGCCGAGCCTGTGGTTCTTCGATTGCCACTTCAAGGGCAATCCCGTCATGCCCGGATGCCTCGGCCTCGACGCCCTGTGGCAGATGGTCGGGTTCTACCTCGCCTGGCTCGACAATCCCGGACGCGGCATGGCGCTCGGCGTCGGCGAGGTGAAATTTTCAGGTCAAGTGCGACCCACCGTGAAAACAGTCACTTATAGTGTCGACTTCAAGCGAATCTTCAAGGGCAAGCTCGTGCTCGGCATCGCCGACGGCTGGGTGGCCGCCGATGGAGCCCGCATTTATGAGGCGAAGGACTTGCGCGTCGGACTTGCCAAGAGCGAAGCGGCCTGAAGCGAAGAGCGAGTAGCGAGTAGGGAGTAGCGAATAGCGAAATTTGGGCGAAGGGCGATCTATTCGCTATTCGCCATTCGCTACTCGCTTCCCGAAGGGAGAGAAACATGAGACGAGTCGTCGTCACCGGAATGGGCATCGTGTCGTCGATCGGCGACAATGTAGACGAGGTCGCGGCTTCCCTGCGCGAGGCCAAATCCGGCATCGTGCGGGCCGAAAAATACGCCGAACTCGGCTTCCGCTCCCAGGTGCACGGAATGCCCAAGCTCGACGCCAGCAAGGTCGTCGACCGCCGCGCCATGCGCTTCCACGCGGCCGGAACCGCCTGGAATCACGTCGCCATGGAGCAGGCCATCGCCGACGCGGGGCTCAGCCCCGCGGAGATCTCGGACGAGCGCGTCGGCATCGTGATGGGCTCAGGCGGCCCGTCGGCGCGCGTCATCGCGGAGTCCGCCGATATTACGCGCGACAAGGGGCCGAAGCGCGTCGGTCCCTTCGCCGTGCCGAAGGCGATGGCGTCGACGGCCTCGGCGACGCTCGCGGTCTGGTTCAAGATCAAGGGCGTCAACTACTCGATCTCCTCGGCCTGCGCGACCTCGAACCATTGCATCGGCAACGCCTATGAGCTGATCCAGTGGGGCAAGCAGGACATGATCTTCGCTGGCGGCTGCGAGGAGCTCGAATGGGAGCTCTCGGTGCTGTTCGACGCCATGGGCGCGATGTCGTCCTCTTACAACGACACGCCGGGGACGGCGTCCCGCGCCTACGACAAGAACCGCGACGGCTTCGTGATCGCCGGCGGGGCGGGGGTGCTGGTGCTCGAGGAATATGAGCGCGCCAAGGCGCGCGGCGCGAAGATCTACGCCGAGATCGTCGGCTACGGCGCGACCTCCGACGGCTTCGACATGGTGGCCCCCTCGGGCGAGGGCGCGGTGCGCTGCATGCGCCAGGCGCTGGCGACCGTGAAGACGCCGATCGACTACATCAACCCGCACGCAACCTCGACGCCGGTCGGCGACATCAAGGAGATCGAGGCGCTGCGCGAGGTGTTCGGCTC
>Ga0187781_10003512_pt1 | contig 11775 bp, 11 predicted proteins | sample 0715_SJ02_MP02_2_FD_132447 | JGI IMG/M metagenome (GOLD analysis project Ga0187781, IMG submission 132447) | Tropical peat soil microbial communities from peatlands in Department of Meta, Colombia - 0715_SJ02_MP02_20_MG | ecosystem: Environmental > Terrestrial > Soil > Wetlands > Peat | place...
ACCAAATGCAGGATCGTGTACTGGTCGATCGCCTGCGGTGCGTCGCTTTTGCCGTAGCCGCGCATGTCCGGAGCCACAACGTGGAAGCCCGCCGCGGCAAGCGCGCCGATCTGGTGCCGCCACGAGTACCAGGACTCGGGAAAGCCATGGGCCAACACTACCAGCGGACCTTCGCCCTGCTCGGCGATGTTGAGGCGGATGCCGTTAGTTTCGATCATTCGCTGTTTTGGCTCGGTCATGTTTTCCTCGGACTCGAATGTGGCCGCTGGCGCCTGCGACACGCGCACGGCCGTGATTCGTAACACCAGCGGCAGCAGCAGCGCCGTCGCCAATTGTCGTCTATTCATTGTCGCGCTCCAATCAGGCTGATGCGCGGGCCGGAGCGGGTTGACTGCTCAATTCGTTCTGCTGCCCGCGCACGAATTGCTCGAAGCTCATGGGCTTCGCACCGCCAATTTTCTCGATTGTGTCGGTGACGGGGAAACGACCGGCTTGCGGCGAGATGCTGGCGCGAAGGGCTTTCCAAAGTGACGACAAGTGCTCTACCGCGTGCGCGTTCCAGCCGCGGGCGAGGACCTCATTGCGCCACTCGTCGTCTGTGACTTCCTGGTAGTGCACGTCCCTGCCCAGCACGCGAGCGAACGTCGCCACGATTTCCTTCAAGGAAATCGCCGTGCCGATCACCGGATAGACGGCGCCGGGAATCAATCGTGGGCCTGAGAGCAGACCGACGGCGATGCGCGCCACATCCTTGGCCGAGACTAGGGGCAGAATGGTATTTTCCTCGCCCCAAGGGAGCCGGATGGCGCCTCGCGCCGGCAGACTTGAACGGACCAGACGCGCGACGTTCTCGAAGAAGACGGTCGCCCGGATGTGCACCGCTCCAATTCCGGCCCATTCGAAGACTTGCTCCGACAGATAATTCTGCCGCATGCGCGGTGTCGGCGCGTCGGTGGACGACTGATACATCACGAGGTTGACAAGGCGCGTAACTGCTTCCTCGCGGGCGGCATAGGCCATGGCCGCCGTGGCATCGGCCAGCCCTTCCTGCACGGGGTAGGCAAAATAAATCGACGATACGCCCCTTGCAGCTTTCTGCACGTCACGCACGTCGAGAAGGTCTCCGGGGAAAATTTCGGCACCACGCGCTTTGAGCTGATCAGACCGCTCATCTACCTTGCGTACGAAGGCACGGACCGGGATACCCCGCGCAAGCAGCATTTCCGATACGTGCCGGCCGGTCTTGCCCTGGTTGCCGCCGGCCGCCGACGTCACGAGAACTGGCTTTTCCATTTCGATGCTCCTTTTACATTTTCCCCGACCTGGTACTACGTGGTATCATTAAACACGGGATATGGTACCTATTGGTACCGAGTCAAGAAGAAAAATGGCGACTACCGGACCAAAAGCCAAAAAGCCAGGGGCAGCGGAGGAGACACCCGTCCGCGCTCGGATTCTCGGCGCGGCGTTCTCCGCGTTCACGGAGAGCGGTTACGCGCAGACCAGTACGCTGGAAATCGCAACACGCGCGCACGTATCGAAGCGCGCCCTCTACTCGCTGGTGCGCAACAAGCAAGAACTGCTGGTCGCCTGTATCAGCGAGCGCGCGCAGCGACTGAAAGCACCCGCGGACCTTCCCCAGCCGCGCGATAAAGTCGAGCTGACCAGCGTACTTGTGAGTTTCGGCACGAGGATTTTGAGCGAGGTGACCGATCCGCGGGTCATAGCCATGTTCCGCCTCGCAATTGCGGAGGCGGTCAGCGCGCCCGAGGTGGCAAAGGCTCTCGATTCGATTGCGATCGAGGCGAGCCGAGCCGCGCTGCGGGATATCTTAGCTCAGGCCCAGGCTTCGGGACTACTGAACGGACAGCCCGCCGAAATGGCCGAGCGGTTTACCAGCCTGTTATGGGGCAATTTGATGATGGGGCTGCTGCTCCAAATCGCGGAACGTCCCAAGGCCGGCGAGATTTCGCGAAGGGCGCGTGACGCGGCGGCGGCCTTTCTGACGCTGTATTCCCGATCGGACTGATAGGCATTGCCGCGGCAACCGTCGGCCACCCCCGAAGGGCGTAGCGAAGCGGCGCCGGATCGCCTATCTCTAGGCCGAAACATAAGAAAAATGCCCTTGGAGTTTTTGCATGGCCTCTTCGCCCTCTTCACTGGTCGACCGCGCCGGGCTCGATCGGAATAAGCTTGGCAAAATCATTTCCCGCGGCCTAGACGGCGCCGATGACGGCGAATTGTTCCTCGAATACCGCCAGGCCGAAATGCTAGTCTTCGATAACGGCCGGCTGAAACAGGCCACCTACGACACCTCGCAAGGATTCGGGCTGCGGGCAGTCAAGGACGAGGCGGTCGGCTATGCGCACGCCTCCGATGTCTCCGAGGAGGCGATTGCCCGCGCCGCGGAAACCGTGCGCGCGGTCAAAGGCGGCTATTCTGGCCGCTACGCCGCACCGCCGCCGCGGACCAATGTCAAACTCTATGGCGAAGACAGCCCGCTCGGTAGCCCCGCTTTCGAGACCAAGGCGCGACTCCTCGAAACGATCGACGCGTATGCGCGCGGCAAGGATCCGCGGGTGCGGCAAGTCTCCGTCAGCCTCGGCGCCACGTTTCAAGCGGTGGAGATCGTCCGCGGTGATGGGCAAACCTATCGCGACATGCGCCCGCTGGTGCGCGTCAACGTTTCGGTCGTGGTCGGCGACGGCGACCGGCAAGAAACCGGCAGCTCGGGGTATGGCGGCCGCGAAGGCTACGAGGGCTTTATTGTCACCGACCGCTGGCAGCACGCGGTCGACAGCGCGGTGCGCCAAGCATTGACCAATCTCGAAGCAGTGCCGGCCCCGGCCGGCGAAATGGATGTCGTCCTTGGATCGGGCTGGCCCGGCGTCATGCTGCACGAGGCCGTCGGCCACGGCCTTGAAGGCGACTTCAACCGCAAAAAGACCTCGGCGTTTGCCGGCCTGATGGGCCAGCGCGTCGCCGCCAAAGGCGTCACCGTGGTCGACGACGGCACCATTGCGCTCCGCCGCGGCTCGCTCTCAATCGACGACGAAGGCACGCCGACAAATCGCACCGTGCTGATCGAGGACGGCATTCTCGTCGGCTACATGCAGGACCGCCAGAACGCGCGGCTGATGGGCATGAAGCCGACCGGCAACGGCCGGCGCGAGAGTTTTGCGCACGTGCCGATGCCGCGCATGACCAATACCTACATGCTCGCTGGCGGTCACGATCCACAAGAGATCATAGCTTCGGTGAAGAACGGCATTTACGCCGTGCATTTCGGCGGCGGCCAGGTCGATATCACCTCGGGCAAATACGTGTTCGAATGCACCGAGGCCTATCGCATCGAGAACGGCAAGCAAGGCGCGCCGATCAAGGGTGCCATGCTCATCGGCAACGGGCCGACCGACCTGCACCGCATCTCCATGGTCGGCAACGACCTCGCGCTCGACGAGGGTATAGGTACCTGCGGCAAGAACGGGCAAGGGGTGCCGGTCGGCGTCGGCCAGCCGACGCTGCGCATCGACCGCATCACCGTCGGCGGCACCGGCTAGCTTCCGGCCGCTGGCGCAATTGGCCGTATCACCATTCTGCCGCGCCGTTTCGTGAACATCGTAGTGCAGTGGCCGAGCAGGCCTCGCGCACCGCAGTAAAAACAACGCGGCGCCGGCCATCGAGTACGATCGCTCTGACATCTGTTAGCTTGCACGCCATCGCTCATGCTCAAGCGACTAAAGGACAGCCGCTATGGACCACGCAGAGCCACCGGAGCACCCACAGCCGACTGAGTATTGGTCGCGGTTATCGGAGCAACGCGAGAGGTCCGGCGACTATTTGGGGGCGTTTGACGCAGCCTTCCTCGGTCTTGAGCAGCATCCTGCTGCACGCGATTTGCAGTACCGGGCTATTCTCAACCTGTCGCGCACCGGCGCCAACAAGCGCGCCAGGGAACTTTGGCGCCGATTCAACCTACGGGAAAATTCCGACGATAGCAGCGCTAACGCCTCTCTCGAACTGAATATCGCCGCCCTCAGCGCCCGACTCGATCGCGAAGAAGCGCTCGTCGCCACTGCCGAGCAACGACGAACCGCGCTGGAGCAAGCAGCAGGTCGTTATCAGTCCATCTATGACCGGACCGCGAGCAGTTTTCTTGGGATCAACGCAGCCGTTCTGTACGAACTGAGCGGCGAAACCGCTCGCGCCAAAGAAATCGCGGCGCGTGTCGTTGCCGAATGCAAAAGATCAAAGCCGCGATCTGAAGACGATTGCTATCAGGTGGCGGCTGATCGAGCTGCCGCAGCGCTCCTGCTCGACGATTTGTCCGATGCGCGGAGAACAATCGCGCAGGCTGCCGCGCTAGCGACCAACGCCGCATCGATTGCCTCGACACGCAAGCAATTGGTCCAAATTTGCGATCACAAGCACATCGATCGCGAAATCATAGCGCCGCTCCGCAATCGAAACGTTATTCATTATACCGGTCACATGATCGCTCCCGCAGGTGCACTTGGTCGTTTCCCTGCTGGTGCAGAAGGCGAAGTCGCCAAGGCGATTGGCGTGCAACTCGACCGTCATGACGTCGGCTACGGGTTCGGTTCCTTGGCCTGCGGGGCGGACACGCTGATTGTCGAAGCTCTGCTTGAACGTAAAGGCGAGATCGAGGTCGTGCTGCCATTTGAGACCCCCTCATTCGTAAGGGAATCGGTCGCTAACGGCGGCGCCGCGTGGTTGGATCGGTTCAAGAAATGTCTTAGCAAAGTCAGGGTCATTCATGCGACCGAGGGCGAGTTCGTAGGCGATCCGGAAGTCTTTGCTTATGCCTCTAGTCTTGCCATGGGACTTGCGATCTTGAGGGCCCAGCAACTTGGTTCTGATGCGATGCAGTTGGCGGTATGGGACGGTCGGGAAACGGCCAGCAAAGCCGGCAGCTTTGCCGATATCCGGGCGTGGCGCGGCCACGGCTTGCAAACCGTGACGATCGACAGCGGCAGCGACCTCGCCAGCAATGTCACGGCGGCGGAGCCGCCCCTGCAGCCGGCATTGCCGCAGCGCAAGCTGCGCGCGATCATGTTCGGCGATTTTCACGGCTTCAGCCGGCTTACGGACCGGCAGTTGCTGATCTTCTATGGCAAGGTGATGACTCGCCTTGCATCGGTCCTGGATGAATACGATCGTGATATTGCCACCCGCAATACCTGGGGAGATGGACTATTTGTGGTGTTTCGGGAGCTGGGCGCAGCGGCGCGTTGTGCGCTCGATATTCAGTCCGACCTCGGCGCACTAGATTGGGCTGCGCTCGGACTGCCGCCGACGCTTGCGTTACGACTGGGGTTGGACGCTGGGGCCGTATTCGAGGTCCAAGACCCTATCCTGAAGTCGCTGTCGTTTACCGGCGGCCACATCAATCGGACCGCGAGACTTGAGCCCAGCACGCCGCCCGGCGAAGTGTATGTCACCGAGCCGTTTGCCGCCTTGTTCACGCTGCTGCGTGATCCGCATATGACATGCGAATATGTCGGCATGATGCAGGCCGCGAAGAATTTCGGCAGGCTACGAACGTATCTGCTGCGCAAGCGCGCCTAAGTCGGAAGCTTCACCGGCGCGTAGCTACTTCAAGCAGGAGAGAGAGTAACAATTGGACGGCGGTCGCCCACCGCACTTCGGCTGCAATTTGTGACAATAATTTTCTACAGCGGCCCGCCAATATTCCCCATGATAGGACAAGCCGCACGATACACACTCTGCCATTGAGGAACGGTAGGCACATAGACCCCAGCATTTGCCCGTCGCCATCAGCGCGGAGTATTCGGGTACTCCGCTGCCCAAAGCAAACGCGTGGCTCGTAGCGATGAGGGTTAGCGTCACAGCGATTACAAAGCGCTTCATCGTATGTTCCTCAAATTAATGCTACCCGCAAGCGTTGACATCACGTGAGTGCACCGGAGTAGGACCATGATGTCATTCGCCGTTTTGTTTGCCCAGCCGCGTGACCGCCCTCGGCATCAGCCAGGCGAGGTCGGCGCTGAGCCGATTTTCGCGCGTTAGATTTTGCAACCGCTGCACGATGTCGCGCAGGCAGGCTGCCGCTTCATCCCCCTCCTCTACCCGGCGCCACTCGGACCATAAAAGAACCGTTTCCCAGTCGGCATTGTCGGGATCAACGCCGACGATTTGTTGAGCAAGCGCGGTCGCCTTCCGAAAACCGGCGATCGCTTCGTCTCTGCGGCCGAGCGCCACCAATGCATCACCGGTTTTTAGGTATCCCCAGGCGAGATCGCTCTTTCGCAGAGCGCTCCTTGAATCGGACTTCGCGATATCCTCCAATATGTCAGTTCCTCGCTGATAGGCGTCCAGCGCGCCATCCGCATTGGACCGCGCCTTTTCTACGTCGCCAAGACACAAATGCGACCACGCTAATTGCCGCCGAACTTGGAAATTGCGCACATCACGCAATGCCTGCGGTTCGACCAACGCAAAGGAAGCACGACATTTCGCCTGCGCCTCATCAATCCTTCCCATTTTCAATTCTGCCTGGGCCAGCTGAAAGTATCCGGTCCATAAATGCCAAGCCCACAGGATGTTCTTCACGTCGCTGGCAACCAAGCTTTCATCAATCGCGATGGCCGAATGCAGCGCGTCGATTGCTTCATTGACGGAGCCAACCTTGCCAAGAGCCCAAGCCAGATGCATCTCGGTCCAAGCCAAGTCGCGTTGCCACCGCGAGTTCGTGGGATATTCCGCCACCAGAGCCTTCATCGCCGCCACTGCGGCGCGACAATGCTCGATCGCTTCGACATAGACTCCGCGCGCGCGGCGAACCATGCATCGGACCAGATCCGATAATCCCAGATTTCGCCGACCGATCGCGTCCTTAGGATTCTCCGAGACTACTCGTTGCGCAAGGTCACGCCCCAGTTCGACGTAGGCCAAAGCCGCGCCGTTGTCGCCGATCAGCAACTGCGTATAGCCGAGCCAGGTGTTTGCCCAAAATTGGTAATACAACGCGCTGTCTTCTCCGACGAAGGACAAAATCCTGCTCTGCGTTTGCTGAGGGTACCGTTTGAACAGCTCGGCGCTGGCGGAAAAGTGTTCGAACGCTTCAGGGAAATGCCCCCAATACATATTCACGTCTCCGATCTTGTACTCGGAGATCGCCAGCTGATTTTGCCATTTCATATTCCGCGGGTCGCGAGCGGCGAGGGCTAAGAACAGATCACGCGCATCCGCGGCACGGCGTATCGCCTCATCGTATTGGCCCAAGAGCCGGAAGCTGTCGGAAAAGCTCATCAACATTAAGGCCTGGCGGTGCCGCAGCATCGCTGTATCGGCACCTCGCGCGATGAGACCCTTGAGCGCATTTTCTGCTTGACCAAGAAGGTCCAGCGTCAAATCCTGCGGGACCCCATAGCGATCAGCGACCGTGTCTGCCTTGGTGACGATGCCATAAGCGATCTCAATCGCTTCATCGAGTCGCTCGTTTGATTCCGTAAGCTTCTGATAGGCGTAAACAGCGCTTCCTGCGGCTGTTACGGCAAGTACCAGAAATACCCCCGCGAGCGCAGCTACGTATTGCAGCTGACGCTTTCTGGCTCGCTCTGCCCGCCGCATAATTTCATCAAGGCCGAGGCCGAGCAGACCAGCAATCACCTTGTGCTTGGCCATCTCCTTGCCGTCGCCTTGCGGCCGTGCATCGGCGGCGAGCGGTTCGTCCGGCTCATCGGTCAGCAAGCCGTCCGGCCCCAATTTGAACCGCAATGCGGGAGGAAAGCAGTCGCTTCCACCGGGCTCCCCTCCTACGATGATTGGAATTACCCGCGAGCTGCCGCCCTTTGCTTTGAAATAGCGCACCTCCTCGTTGACGTATTTGCTTCGGGCAGCGTCCGGCGAACAAAGGACGACGAGAAATTGCGAGGCGTTGAGAGCCGACAGCGACTGCTCGGTCAGAGAATGGCCGGCGGAAAACTCGTCGCGATCGCGGAAGATCGGCCTCAACGTCTTGGGCACGGGTCCCGCCGAGCTTTGTCGCCCAATCAGATCCCGGTCAATGCGATAGCGTTCGAGCGCGTTGTGCAGCCAGCGCGCCCACGCCGTATCTCGGTGGCTGTAGCTGATAAAAGCGCGGTATTTGAACCCGGAAGTCATTTCTACGAGGTGCGCACCCATAAACGCATCCAAAAGATCCGCGCAAATTGTATGCAAATGACTCGGATAAACAAGCGGCTCCGAAATTGCCGCCCCGCCGCATCCGAACGCGCCGCCGGCAAATCGGCAGGAATCGGAGCGATGAGCGATCCGCCGTGTGGCCGCAAGCTGTCAGGTCGGTGGTGCGTTGCAAAAGCCTCCATGAAGGAACACCGCTCGGCAGCGAATGTGCACTGAAATTGCACCTGCTCGCCGCGCGCCGAAGCTTGGCTGCCAATTCCCCGCGCGACCTCGCTAAATTGCGATCGACGAATCGGCTTGTTATGATAAGGCTTATTCATGTACGCTACTAAGCTTGCTTCGGTCATGGCAGCGGCATTGCTCCTTTCCGAGGTCGCCGGTTACGCTGCCGATGCCGGGCACGGCCTCGATCTCGCTAAAAGATGGTGCGCCTCTTGCCACCTTGTGTCGCCTGATCAGAAGCGTGCAAGCGCCGACGTGCCGCCCTTCGCGACGATCGTCCAGTCACCGGATTTCGATGCTAAGCGTCTGGCCTATTTTCTGCTCGAGCCGCACCCGAAGATGCCGCAAATGGCTCTAAGCCGGTCCGCGGCGGACGACATCGCTGCGTACATTCAGACGCTGAGAAAATAACATCTAAGCGCATCTAATAGACAATCTGCAAACCATCATTGATCCAGCTTTCGGTCGTAAAAAACCAACCAGCCGCACCGAGAGCGTTTAATCAGAGTCGCACGAACTAACCGCTGCCGAGTAAGCTTGCTTTTCGAACTATTGCGTTGGCCCGCCAGTCCTCGCCGATTCGACGGTGGCTGCTTTTTGCGTGGCGGTTTGTTCCGCCGCCCGTTCAGCGGGACTAATTTTGGTTTGGCCGTTGATTCTGCTCTCGCGGGGGAAGGATCGGCCGGCATCTCTGAGGGGAAGCTGCTCATGTTCCAGCCCGTTCGCTTTGCGAACGGCTTCCACCATGCCCTGCGGATACAATAGCCCCATCGCAGCGACCGGCGGCATCTTGACGTTTAGGAAAGAGGCAACGTCCCGTCCAAAGACCACGCAATTTGCAAAAAGCGCGTTCCACGGCCCTTTCTCAGCCTTGCGTTCCTTTATATACGCGCTCAGTCGTTTGTACTGATCGGCGTCGATCCACACCCGAAAACGGGCGAGCACGTACTGCTCTTCAAGATCACCGTCGCTCGCGCCGATTTCCGAGGGGACCGGCAACACATGACCAATGGTCCAGTAATAAATGCTGCAATTCTCGCAGCCACGCGCATCACCGGCAGGAAACATGCCGGCAATCTCGCTCTTAATGATTTCATGGCGCGTGTTCACTTCGCCAAACATGACGTACATGTGCCCGTAACTCGCAGCATTGCGCGCGCGGAATTCGACAAAATAGCGCCAATGCGGTGCGCCTGCCCCGATATACGGCTCTTCGGCCGCAGACCAAGCCTTGTTGCGCGCCTCCCGTCCAGATGAAGGCGGAGCGGATGCGGACTTGTGCGCCGGCGCGTCCACCTCGTCCGAGGCGGTTTGTGCGCGAGCGAGCGTGGGATGGAGGCCTTGGATAAATGCCACGACCACCACAAACCAAATGCTGCGAGCAAGTGACCCGTAACTCACGCACGCCCCCTCATTAAAGGCATGGTCGTTAGCGAGGATTCATCAAGGCCCTCGCCTTTCGCCATCGGCCGCTTATCGCGGAACCGACGAACCTGTTCTCCCCGCCGCAGAGCCTCGCGCATGAATCCGCTCGCCTTGAACGTAGGGTCGGCCAGTACGCGTCAACGGTATTCCTCGCAACTGCCAACGAGCGGGTACAGGTCGGGATATTTCTTCGCCAGCCTCGATTCAGCGAGCTTCAGGGCCCTTTTGCATTCGTTTAGGCTATCATAATGCGCCGAGGTCTGCCGCTCACCATTCGGATTATTGGAGGCGAATTGCCACCACGCCGAAGCAGATGAAAGCGAAGCTCCCATTGTGACGCCAATGACCAGAATCCTCAGGACGGCTTGAAGCGTCACCTCACTCCCTCATCTGCCGGGCCCCGTAGCCAGCAGGAATATCGCCGTTGTTGGGCGAAAACGCGGCCTGTGACTTGCGGTTTTAGGCTAAAACCTTGAAAATCGAACTCTGGTCCCCGCGGGAACCCCTTCCTCTCCATAAAGAATGCCCCTGTGGCTTTTTTGCACTAGTCACCGCGCCGTTCCTAGTTAAAGGATCGGCTAGGCCGAGGCTTTGTCGACAGGAGCGCTTTTGATGAAACGGATCCTAGCTTTAGGTGGCTGCGCGGTTTTGGCGCTGATCGTGATGAGCACCTATCAGGTGGTGAAAGCACCGTCCGGCTTAGCTGTTGTGAAGGGCGGCCAGGCGTTTGCGGCGGATATGGCCCCTCCGCGCCCAATGCCCCCACCGCCCCCGCCCCCCATCGGGAAGGGCAAGGCGCCAGTCGGCAAAGGGCCCGTTGGTAAAGGCAAGGCGCCGATCTCGACCAAAGGCTAGAGAGATTTGGACCGCTTCTTCGCGGTCCCCAGCAACTAATTGTCTAAGCCGACATCGGACCGCGCGTGTCTGTGTGCGCCACAGCGGGCAACGCTGGCTGGCGTCGGATACCTGACCATACCATTCGGCTGTTATCGACCGTGCGGCGAACATCGCCGGGCGGCGCCAGGGCATGCGGCTGACCTATTAATTCGGGTTGATCCAGTGGGTGCCGCTGTTTACTCGGCGACTAATGCTTCCGTCGCAGGCTTACCAGGGAGCATTCGCCGCATCACGCCGTCGCGATAATAAAACAAATGCACCAGCGCGGCGCTGATGTGCAGTCCAGCCAGAACTAATAACGCCCACGTGAAGTTTTGATGCCAGCCGTCAAGTGCCCTTGCCAGCGAGCGGTTGCCGGCGGTCAGCATCGGCAATGGCATGGCGAAAAACCAGGACACGCTCCAGCCGCGAGCGGAGGCGAACAACCATCCGCTTAGGGTGGTCAACAAGACCAGAAGATAGAGGAGCCAGTGCACCGCCTCAGAGGTGATCCTCTGCCATGGCGGCAGCGAGCTTTCCGGCGCCACCGGATGCGTCAGGCGCCACAACAAGCGGCGGGCGATGATCAACGCAAGGATCACCATGCCCATTGAAATATGCCCAGTCATCGGGACGCCGGGCGGTCCGGCATGGACGTCCGGCATGAGCCAACCGATCGAGTATTGAAGGACGAGGAGGGCGACGATAGTCCAGTGCAGGGCCTTGGCGGTCGTTCCGTAATGCAGGCGTTTGGTCATGAAATCTCCCGGCAGAAATGGCCGCCACCACGGGCGGCGGTAGCATCCAGGTGATCACCTTACCTAAACAGGATGGTAGAGAGGGTGTTGGCTTTTTGTTCGTGCAAGCGCACTAGCTGCAGGTTGCACGACCCACAGCGACATCGCTTTCGCCGGCCCGCCATCGCTTTCGCCGGCCCGCCCGGGCATTTTCTGGCCAAAAGCCCCGTGTGCTCGGGCAACGAACGCCTGGGCGCGCGCTGCTTGTTTCCCGTGCGCGGGTTAACGCAGCACGCCGGAAATACAGCAGGGCCGGTGGTTCGGCGGCTTGATGGCTTCTTTGAGG
>Ga0187781_10003513_pt1 | contig 11774 bp, 11 predicted proteins | sample 0715_SJ02_MP02_2_FD_132447 | JGI IMG/M metagenome (GOLD analysis project Ga0187781, IMG submission 132447) | Tropical peat soil microbial communities from peatlands in Department of Meta, Colombia - 0715_SJ02_MP02_20_MG | ecosystem: Environmental > Terrestrial > Soil > Wetlands > Peat | place...
GGCAGAAGGAGGGTATTACGCATGGGTGCGCCGCGGGCTCGGTAATTTTTGGGGATTCCAGGAAGCTTGGCTTTCGCTCGCCGCGAGCATCTTCGACATGGCGATCTACCCGACATTGTTTGTGATCTACCTGAAGCAGATGGTGCCGTGGTTCGCGGAAGGCAACCATGGATTGCTGGCCGCGCTTTTCGTCGTGGTCACCTGCGTTTTTCTGAATCTGGCCGGTATCCGCGTCGTCGGCCTGACTTCCGTATGGCTGTTCTTCCTGCTGTCTTTGCCCTTCGCGATTATTGTGCTGCTGTCTCCGATGAAGGCGGGGGCCTATTCAGATGCCCACGCCGCCGGCGCGGGAGCTTCCGTTTCCTTGCTCGGTGCTGTGCTGGTAGCTATGTGGAATTACATGGGCTGGGACAATGCGTCCACCATCGCGCAGGAAGTGGAACGGCCGCGGCGGACCTACCCTCGCGCCATGATTGCAGCGGTGATTCTGGTCTCGCTGACGTACATCTTGCCTTTCGTCGCCGTGTACTTCACCGGGCTTCCGGCCTCGGCCTTCAACGAAGAAGGCTCTTGGGCCACGATTGCGAGTACGCTGGGCGGCTCCATTGGCGGGGTTCAGTGGCTGCGCTTCATGGTGACGCTCGGAGGCATGATGAGTGCCTTTGGCATGTTCAACGCGCTGGTGCTGAGCTACTCGCGACTGCCCTTAGCTATGGCACGCGATGGCATGTTGCCCAAAGTGTTCAGCAAAGTGACCAAGCAGAACGGGACTCCATGGGTTTCCATCATCGTCTGTGCCGCGTGCTGGGTCCCCTGCCTCGTGCTCGGGTTCCAGAGGCTCGTGACGCTGGACATCATGTTGTACGGTGCGTCGCTCATGCTGGAGTTCGTGACCCTGGTCGCGCTGCGCATCCGCGAGCCGGAACTTCGGCGCGACTTCCGCGTGCCGGGCGGGATGGCTGGTGCCGTTACCTGCGGGCTATTTCCCCTGGCGCTGCTCATTCTAGCGATGGTCGAAAGCGACCATGAGTCCTTGCTCGGGATGAATGCGCTGGTGTTCGGGGTGATGATTATCCTGCTGGGTTTCGCGATCTATTTCGGGACGGGTAAGTTGCGGATGCGGTACGTGCCACGGACCGAGATGCGGGCCAGCGAAACGGATTAAGAGCTTAGTACGGCCCGCCTCGGAAGGCTGGCCCTAAAAAGACAGGACTAACCCAAGGGAAAGGATGGCTCCCCTCCTTCGTCAGGACAAGCTGAAGACCCGCCACTACAAAAGCAAGAGCGTTAGAGGACTGGCATAAAAGCCAGCGCTGCGTGCAAGCGGGAAGATTGCGCAGACGTCTCTTTTTCGAGGCATGCGGGAAGGAGATACAGTTTCGAAAGCGCGAGATTTGGTATTCTGCTGTTCGTGAAAGAGTCCCGAGGACAAGGCAGATTGTGTAGTTTGGCCCTGATGGGTCTACCCCTTGGTTTTGTCGCTCTCCTGTACAGTACACAGGCAATCTCACAGACGCCCACGAACCCACAAACCAGCGCACAAGCTCCGGTCACTGCGCCAGCGACTTCTGGACAGACTACGGGCGCTGCTCCCGCCGCACCCACCCCGGCGCACCCAGCGCCGAGTGTTGGATTGAACATCGTTGTGCTCGATCCTGCCCATGGCGGGATCGATCTTGGCGCGCGCGGAACGGAAGGCATCCACGAAAGCGACGTTGTGCTGCAATTTGCGGCGCAGGTTCGGCGGGCACTGGAAGGGCAAGGATTTCAGGTGATTCAAACGCGCGACGGCAATGAGAACCCGTCGTTGGACGACCGCTCGGCGCGAGCCAACGCGCAGCGCGGGGCTATCTTCATTACCTTGCACATTGCTTCCACGGGATTGGCCGGCACGGTGCGCACGTATGTCCTGCCCGAAACGCCGGCTGTCCGAGATCCTTCCGGGCTGATTCCGTGGGATCAAGCGCAGGCACCGTTTGTGGCGCTTAGCCGGAAGCTGGGCGATCTGGTGCAAGCGGAATTCGCCAAGCGATTCAAGGGATCGCCGGATACGGCGCAGGCGGCACCGGTGCGGCAGCTTCGCACCACAGCCGCTCCAGCGATTGCTGTGGAGATTTCCAGCGTGTCTGTGGAGGAACGCGAAGACCTGGATCGCATGATTCCGGGGGTGGCCGAGGCGATGGCGCACGGCGTGGCGGCTTTCCGTCCTTCGTACGTGGTGCCGGCAATGCCTGGAACCCCGTTGGCGGCGCAACCATGAGTGCAAAGTGGCGCGTCTGGTTGGGAGGAATCCTGCTGGCGGCAGTGATTGGGGCAGCACTGTACTTCCCTGCCTTGCGCCGTCAGGTCGAAAAGGCCAAGGACTTGACCGAGAAAACGGCAGAGCAGGCACGGCGCGAACTGCTGCCGCCTGCTCCCGTGAACAGCGGCGAGCCGCGGGTAAAAGCCAAGATGTTCTGGGGATCCACGGCGAACGATGGGACGTTGATGCCGGTCACGGTAGAGCTTCCGCTTTCGAGCGACCCGACTTTGCGCGCGAAAGAGATTCTGAACACCCTTCTGGCCGGGCCGGTGGATCCGGAGGCGCGGACATTACCTCCCGATGCGGCGCTGCTCGGATTTTACATTTTGCCTGACGGTACCGCCGTGGCCGACTTTTCGGAGACCCTGGCAAGTTCGATTCCTTCGGGGATTCAGAGCGAACAGTTGGCCGTCGATTCCATCATTCGAACGCTGCAGGCAAACGTGCCCAAGGTCGAGCGGCTGAAAATCCTGATCCATGGGCAGGAAGTGGACACGCTTGCGGGGCATGTTGATCTGACGCAAACCTTCCAGGTGAATGGACTGGGGTCCGAGCCTGCACGTCCCGGGGTATCGGATGTGCTCGCGGCGCCAATCAAAAAAGCGATTGAGAAGGTGAAGGGCGCCAGGAAGCAGCAATAGGCCGGAATTCCTTCTTCGATTTCTCCGCGCTTCCGGACTATTCTTGAAGCAATCGTTCCACGCAAATCCTCAGGAGGACACTTGAGAAGCGACGGTCGAAGCCGGGACCAGATCCGGCGGTTGAAAATCACGCCCGATTTCATTTCGCAGGCGGAAGGCAGCGTGTTGATCGAACTTGGCAAGACGCGCGTGATTTGCACCGCCACGGTGGAAGATGGCGTGCCCTCATTTTTGAAGGGCTCAGGCAAAGGCTGGGTGACCAGCGAGTACGGTATGCTCCCGCGCGCAACGGAGGAGCGCACGCCGCGAGAGGCGTCGCGCGGGAAGCAGTCAGGGCGCACGGTGGAAATTCAACGGCTGATCGGCCGATCGCTCCGCGCAGTGACGGATCAGGAAGCGCTTGGCGAAAGAACGGTGTTCCTCGATTGCGACGTCATCGAGGCGGACGGAGGAACACGGACGGCGTCGATCACCGGGGCGTTTGTGGCTTTAGCACTGGCGATGGAACGTCTGGCGGTGGCAGGAATTTTGCGGATTTCGCCGCTGATCGATACGGTGGCGGCGACGAGCGTAGGAATTGTAGACGATGTTTCACTGCTCGACCTCTCCTACGAGGAAGACTCACGCGCGGAAGTGGACATGAATGTGGTCATGACCGGCAGCGGCGATTTTGTGGAGATTCAAGCGACCGCCGAGGGGCGGCCGTTCACGGGCGGAGAGATGCAGGACCTGCTGGCGCTGGCCGCGGCGGGGATTCGCCGGTTAAACGAGGAACAGCGTACCGTGCTGCCGGCCAAGTTTTTGGGCGGACGTTGAGTTTTAAGTTCTGACGCTTCAGACATTCGCATTTATGTGGGCGTTCTGCTTGCGAGCGGGGCTCGTGCAGGAGGAAGGATGTCTGTGCACGTGACTTTTTATGGGAGAAACAGGCTTGGATAAGGCCAAGAGGTTAGTGCTGGCGTCGAGAAATCCGGGAAAGCTAAAGGAGTATCAGGTGCTGGCGGCTGGACATGTGCTGGAATTGCAATTGCTCGAGGGATTTTCGGCGCTGCCGGAATTTCCCGAGGATGCGCCGACGTTTGCCGAAAATGCGGCGGGCAAGGCGCTCTACTATTCGAAATATTCGCAGCAGATGGTGTTTGCGGATGACTCTGGGTTAGTGGTCCCCTCGCTCGGTGGAGCGCCGGGAGTGCTGTCGGCGAGGTACGCGGGGCCTAGGGCCAACAGCGAACAGCGAAACGCAAAATTGCTGGGAGATTTGCGCGGGAAGCAGGGTGAGGAGCGGGCAGCGTTTTTTGTGTGCGTGATCGCGCTGGCGCTGAAAGGAGTGTGTCTGGTGGTGGTTTCCGGCAAAGTAGATGGAGAAATTCTGGAGCAGCCGCGCGGGGTTGCTGGGTTCGGGTATGATCCTGTGTTCTACTTTCCGTCGATGGGGAAGGCGTTTGCGGAATTGGATGCAGAAGAGAAGAATCAGCATAGCCATAGAGGCAGGGCGTTTCGTCGGTTGATGGAATTGCTGGAGTAAATGGGATTCACCACTGAGAGCATAGAGGAGAGGAAGAGATGGCAACGAAGAAGAAAACGAATGCCGCGAAAAAGAAACCGCTAAAGAAGGCTGCTATCGCCAAGCCAGCCGGGAGGAAGGGCGCGGGAACCGATCCGAAGCGCGTGGCGGCGATTCTGGAGAAATTGGACGAGGCGTATCCGGATGCCTCATGCGAACTGAAGCACGAAAACGCGTTTCAACTTCTCATTTCCACAATTCTCTCCGCGCAGTGCACGGATGTGCGCGTGAACCAGGTGGCACAGGAGTTGTACAAGAAATATACAAAGCCGGAGGATTTTGCCTACGCGAATCCCGCGGAATTGGAAAAAGAGATTCGACCGACGGGGTTCTTCCGGAACAAGACGAAATCGATCATCGGCGCGAGCAAGGGAATCATCGAGAAATTCGGCGGACAGGTTCCCCGCACGATGGAGGAGATCCTAACGCTGCCGGGCGTGGCGCGCAAAACAGCAAACGTGGTGCTGGGCACGGCGTACGGCATTGCCAGCGGGATTGTGGTCGATACGCACGTGCAGCGCTTGTCTAACCGGCTGGACCTGACGCGAAACGAGGACCCGAGGAAGATCGAGCAAGACCTGATGGCCATCATCCCCAAAGAGAAGTGGATCATTTTCTCTCACCAGATCATCTGGCATGGCCGGCGAGTGTGCTTCGCGCGCAAGCCCAACTGCTCGGAGTGCAACCTTGAAAACCTTTGTTATTCCAAGGACAAGACCATTTGACCGGTTTTCAGTTGAGAGTTTTCAGCTAACAGTAAGAGGTAATGGATTTGGCGTCATAGATTCTGGTCGCTCATCCCTTGTTGATCCAGAAGCTTCCAGTCGCAAGGTTGTTGCATCTTTGACTCGAATTCGAAGTTATGGGATAAGTGGGCGTAATGGCGGATGCGAGAAACACTCGATTCGCTGCCTCGCAAGAAACGCTGATTGCCGGGTTCACGCTTGTTGCAATATTTTTGCATGTCGCTCTGAAGTACTTCCTGCACTTCCCTCCCCTTCGCGCCAACCTGCCTCTCTTTGCCGCGCTGGTTCTCGGCGGCGTACCAATGACCTGGGAGTTGCTGAAAAAACTCTGGAAGCGGGAATTCGGCTCTGATTTGCTTGCCGGAGTCTCCATCCTTACGGCCATTGTGCTGCGGGAGTATCTGGTGGCCGCCATCGTGGTGCTGATGCTTTCGGGCGGGGCCGCGCTCGAGGAGTTTGCGACAACACGGGCGTCGTCTGTGCTCGATGCCCTGGCGCGGCGCATGCCGAGCGTAGCGCATCGCAAAGAAGGTGGCAGACTAATCGACGTGAAACTCGGCGATATCCGCATCGGCGACGAACTCACCGTGTTGCCGCACGAGATCTGCCCCGTGGACGGCACGGTTCTAGAAGGCCATGGCATTATGGACGAGGCTTACCTGACTGGCGAACCGTATGAGATTTCGAAGACGCCGGGCTCGATGGTGATTTCCGGCGCGGTCAATGGTGAGGCGCTGCTGGTGATTCGGGCGGAGAAGCTGGCGGAAGATTCGCGGTACGCGCGCATCATGCAGGTGATGCACCAGACAGAGCAGCAGCGACCCAAACTGCGGCGGCTGGGGGATCAACTCGGCGCGTGGTACACACCCATTGCACTGGGCGTAGCCATCGCGGCGGCGCTCCTTAGTGGGCAATCTACACGATTCCTTTCCGTCGTCGTGATTGCCACACCCTGCCCGCTGCTGCTGGCGATTCCTACTGCGATTATCGGCGCAATCTCGCTAGCGGCGCGGCGCGCCATCATCATCAAGAATCCCGCGGTGCTGGAGCAGATCGAAAAGTGCCAGACGCTGATTTTCGACAAGACTGGCACGCTTACCTACGGCCGGCCCTCGCTCACCGAAGTAATTTGTGCGGAGGGGTTCGAACGAACGCGTGTGCTGCAGCTGGCGGCGAGCCTGGAACAGTATTCGAAACATCCGCTGGCCAGCGCGATTGTCGCAGAGGCGAAACGCGGAGAGATTTTCATCCTGCCGGTCGAGAAGATCAGCGAACGGCCTGGAGAGGGCTTGCGCGGCACGGTGTCAGGACATCTGGTGCAGATTACGGGAAGGAAAAAGATCGATCCGCAGCAGTTCCCTCTCCCGCCCCTCGAAAGCGGGCTGGAATGCCTGGTGTTCATTGCAGGCAAGTATGCGGCGGCGATTCGGTTTCACGACGCGCCGCGTGACGAGAGCGCGTCTTTCATTCAACACCTGCATCCGAAGCATGGTGTGCGTAAGGTGATGCTTGTCTCCGGCGACCGCGAGCCGGAGGTGAAATATCTCGCCGAGAGCGTGGGGATCACGGAAGTGTACGCAAGCAAGAGCCCCGAAGAAAAGGTAGCAATTGTGAAAGAGGAGACCGCGAAGGCGCGCACACTGTTTGTGGGAGATGGAATCAACGACGCGCCCGCGCTGATGGCAGCTACCGTGGGCGTGGCATTTGGTTCGCAGAATGACATCACGACAGAGGCTGCCGATGCGGTTGTGATGGAAGCAGCCCTTGAGAAAATTGATGAGCTGATGCACATCGCGCGGCGCATGCGTCAGATCGCCCTGCAAAGCGCACTGGGCGGAATGGCCGCCAGCTTGATCGGGATGCTTGCGGCTGCTTTTGGGTACTTGCCGCCGATTTGGGGCGCCATCGGACAGGAGCTGATTGATTTGTTGGCGGTGCTGAATGCGGTGCGCGTAGCGTTGCCGACGGAGGATTTGCAGGATTTCTGACTGCGTAGATATCAGATATCAGTAATCAGATATCAGAAAGCGAGTCGGTGGTCACTAGTCGGTAGTTTGTAGTTAGCAGGAGTGGGGAGCCGTTATCTGATTACGGATTACTGATTGCTGATTGCCTTTATCTCGCTTGTATCAAGGCTTCGTGCCGGTGGCTGGCTGCTGCGCCGGCGGCTGGGAGGGAGCCGACTGCGTCGGGGGCTGGGCGCTGTTCAGGATGGCGTTAAAGTCGGGATGATTTGCCGGCATCTGACCGCTGGTGCCGTTCGTTGCGGGATGGCCTGGCGGCAAAGCATCAGACGGAGGCATCTCGCCCCCCGCGGGGTGCTGCATGCCACCTGTCGACTGCCCTTTGACAACAATCCATTCGCCACCTTGCTTCTGAAGGTCATAGCTAAGCTGCATGGCAGGAGCGCTCGGATCGCCATTTTTTGCGCGGATTTCCACGTCGGCCTGGGCCATGTCGCCGCTGATCGTGGCTTTGGTCACCGTGATGGTCATGTTGTTCACGTTTAACCCGTTCATGCCGGCAAGGCGCTTGGTGATGGCGTCGCGGATCGCGTTTTTGTTGTCCGTCTTCGATTTGCAGCCGCCGTTCAGGAGCAAAAAACAGCTCAGCAGCGCCGCGAGGAATGCCCGATTCATCGAATTTTCCTTTCGTAAACGGAGAGTGATGCTGGTGTTTGAATCCGCTTCTTTGATGGTAGCGCAACCAGCGGAGAACGCGAAACGCTGGCGTATGTGAGTTGAGTCGCGGCAGGTGTTTTATCTGTATGCCGCGGCCATCATGTTCACTGGATGAAGAAATTTGAAGCACTGTAGAATGGATTTCTCACTAGTCGGGGCGTAGCGCAGCCTGGTAGCGCGCCTGCCTTGGGCGCACGACCACCGACTCCAACAGCTCCTTCGGTTCTTTCTAACTACTAATGTTTCCAACAAATCGAGGAATCGGCTTCCCGCTAGAGGATAACTCGCCAATTCCATCCCGCGGCGAAGCCCTTTACTGATAACCGGTTCGTTGTCCAACTGGCCGAAGACCACCTTTTCCTTATCGTCCGCGTATTCGACTTTACCCACTCGCTTTCACCCGTGCGGTCGTCCTTGAATTCTGCTTTCACGTAATCGCCTGGCTGATAAGTTGGCATGCTCACCTTTCACCTACAGGAATCCGCTGTATTGCGGCGCCCGTTAACGGCCGTGCCCCGCCTGCTTAGGCCCTTGGCTCGCCGCTTTGAGCTCTTCGTGCTCGAACGCCGATGCCATCCGGTCCGTCTCAGCCCGCGTCAGGCCTTGACGCCCCGCCTCGTCCCGCCACCGCAATACCGCCTTGCCAACCTGCATCGCGATATTGCGTGCGCTGTTGTCGTCAAGTTCGAAATATCCGGCAACCTCCATGGCCAAACCGAGGGAAGCGGTCCCGTCGTCTTCATTGATCGCGGTGCTAAGAATGCGGGCTTGATGTCGGTGGGAATAGGATTCAGGTCATACGCCGGGGAAAGCCGCCAGCCTTCTCGACCCGCATACAGGAAACCGTGATTGCGCAAGTGGTCGTCCGTGTTGGAAATCAGAATGTTAAAGACCAGCCTTCGCCACAACTCTTCCATGTCCGTCATCGCCCCGACGGCAACATTCTGGGCGAAGTTCGCGGTGGCGAAGCCTTCGATCTCCTCCAACTCTTGAATACCGGGCATTCCAGCACCGCTTGGCGAATGAGATGCCGCCGGATTCTGGTACAGCGGTGATCCAGTGAAAGTATTTGGTACAGTTTTGGTACGGTCGATGCAATGGCAAGAGGACTGGCAGTGCAGTTGGAAAGTGCTTTAGAATCTATAGTGCACTTCTTGTCGGGGCGTAGCGCAGCCTGGTAGCGCGCCTGCCTTGGGCGCAGGAGGCCCCCGGTTCAAATCCGGGCGCCCCGACCAACTCACATTAGATCCTTTTACCCATAATGTTTGGGGCGGGATACCGATACAGGCTACAGGTTCGCGCCGAATGCAAGCAGACGGCCGTCGCAATCCTTCACTACAAACTCACGGCAGTGCCATGGCATGTTGGCAAGTCCGCGCACGAATTCCAGGCCTCGAGCTGCATACTCGGCGTACAGCGCGTCCGCATCTTCGATGAATATGTAGGCGTCAAGCAGTTCTTCCGTATATTTGTCGGGGTTGGCTGTGGGGGGTCCAGCACAGCGGAAATGAATCGCATGCTGGTCGCGCTGAACGATGGCATAAACCGGCGGGTCCTGCCACGTGCCCAGACACTTGAAGCCAAGCTTGTCCTGGTAATAGGCGAGAGTTCGGGGAATGTCCCTGGTGAAGAACACGGGCGCAATTTGACGGATCACGGGCGGAGTTTACTATCTCGGGCGGCCGAGAAACAACGTAGCCGTCGGGGTCAGCGACCTCGAAACCGCGCAAGCCGTCGTCGTTGGGCGTGTCATGAACGTTCTCCCTTCCTAGCGGATCGACACCGCCGTGACCTCCCGCCAGCCAATCGATAGCGGTAGTAGCTTAGAATGGAGACGAGTTGCGCACCCTAGAAGTTTCGCGCCTTTCGATTGATGAGGGCTTCGCCGCAGACTGAAACGTTTGGAAATAGGCGATCAGAGCTTGCAAGGTTGCGTAGTCAAAATCCGGGTTGCCCGGCATCTGAGCGTCCTTTGCCTGCGATTGTGGATCGCGGACATACGCAGCGAAATTCTTCGGCGACTGGGATGCGAAAAATGCGATTCCTTCCCAGCTGAGTTTGCCCTTCCATGGTCCTTCGCTTTCAGGGCCGTGACAGCGGAGGCAGTTTTGCCGAGCAACGCCGTAGCCGGATTGTACGGTTGGATCCGCCGCGGCTGGGCCATGTGGCTTAATGGACGCGAGCAAGGTCTCTTCCTTCCAAAACTCCAAGCGAACGACGCCCCAGGGAATTTGCGCGACCTCTTGCTGTGACAGAATCCTGGCGGTTGGGACGAAATGCTCGTGGGTGATGAGATAAGGTCCCATCGAAAACCCATCCCTACGTTTCGCCCAGTCTGAGGGTTGCTTGCCATTAAGCTCCAATGCCAAGACCGGCTTGTGGATTTCGCGGTAGCGCCGTGGATAATACGCGCGGTACCAGTCATTACAAACGGCTACGATGATTGACCTGTCTATATCGACGGCCAATGCGCGAACCAACGCTTCCAGGTCAATTCCACGCACAGCCGTGGGGCTATCGAAGTTTGGATCGTCCTTTACTGTGAAGCTCACTTGGGGAAGCGCAAACAGATCCTCACGGCGAAGGTAGCGTCGTGTGCCGGGCGCTTGGCCTTGCCAGTCACCTGAAATCTCGAGGTCCCAAGGCGAAGACCGTTCCGTTCTCAGAGGCAACTGGTCATTTTTAGATGTTCCATCACTCGAATCGATACGCAGGAGCAACAGAAAAGCGAGAAGGATGAGACATGCCCTCAATATGCGTGACACTTCACGCTCCCAGGTTTCTTCGTGGCGGTACGAGGATCCCGCGCACGGGGTAATCAGCGTTTCCACGGGGCTGCAGATTCAGCGGGGTGAGTTTCGCTTGCCTCATGCGAAAGTCCTAGTTTGGCAGAGGATCGACCAAGTTACAAAAGAGAACCTGGTCCATCCTAACGTCACGATTTCTTGTTTGGATCCAAGGACATAGCGTTCATGGGACCTGGGGGAAGCCCATTTGGAGGGACTTAATGAGGTGTCTCCATTCAAGACACACCCGCCAAGGGTGCTCAAGAATGTCCAAACGGCGCTTGATTCGTCCAATACGAAACGCCGCCTTCTTGCCATGCTCCAACTGTAATTTGGGTGATTGGCAACGAAAGGGGGCAAACCATGGCAGAGACTTCCTCGTTTCGGCTGCATGCAGAGTTCATTATGCTTGCGGCGCTCCACGTCGCTGCCGGCCCCTTCGCGGGGCTTCACCTTGGCGGACTCTCAGAGAAGATCCAGCCGGGTCAGGCAGGAAAAGAACAACGGAATTTGGCAGGTGCCCGAAACAAGCGCTGGGACAAATTCTGGGTTGTTCCTACTGTGACGGCTGGGAAAAGGGAGCGAAAGATACGTCTGTCCTAGCCCGGTCAGTACACCATTACCTGCAAGCAGACTGGTAAAGGGGGGATCAGGGCTGAGCCTTCCCGTAACACCGGCGCCCGAAGCCACCAAAAGTGCCAAGCGCGGCAAGCGGCGGCTTCCCTGTGGAGTCGTGCACGATGAGATTCAATTCCACGTCTCTGTCCTGCGTGACTTTAGTGTTCGTGCTGCGGGCTACCCGATGCTAGCAAAGCCGCGCCAGAACTCAGGTATCTAGCGGAGGAAAGAGTGACAAGGCGTTGTGAATTAATTAACTATACGGAAGTAAAACTATGATTTGCGGAAACAGAACGGTGTCGAGGAAAGCCAAATGGCCGTATTTGCCGACGGACCACCCTATATAGCCTCCAAATATGGAATTAGAGCCATTGGCTGACTGGGACTTGATATGCGACTTGAAAGGTCCTATTTTATTAGATGCAAATGAATTGCA
>Ga0187781_10003514_pt1 | contig 11774 bp, 4 predicted proteins | sample 0715_SJ02_MP02_2_FD_132447 | JGI IMG/M metagenome (GOLD analysis project Ga0187781, IMG submission 132447) | Tropical peat soil microbial communities from peatlands in Department of Meta, Colombia - 0715_SJ02_MP02_20_MG | ecosystem: Environmental > Terrestrial > Soil > Wetlands > Peat | place...
AGAGCGTAAACGGAGAGCTGCAAGCTCGAGTCAGCATCCTTCTGGGAGCGGGGCCTACCGGTTTTGTAGTCAATCAGTTCGACCCCGTCCTGGTCCGCCGGCGCCCTCGAGACCAGGGGATTAATCTGGTCGATACGACCTTCCAGCAATACTTGGCCGAGGTCTAATGAGAAGTAGCTTTCCATACCCAAGGGCAACGTCTCGCTGCTTCCCTGCTTCTCGACAAAGGCGCGCAATTGTTCCAGCCCGGCTTGCTTGTAAGCCCGCTCCTGGTATTCATCCTCGAACCCGCTCTTCTTCCACGACGCCTCGTAAAACTCCTTTACCGCCTCGAAGCTGGCTTCCCCCTTGGCTCGCAATTCGAAGTAACGCCTTACTGAACGGTGCATGATGTTTCCAAAGGTGAGGGCAGCCTGCGGCCCGGTGGGGATTTTAAGGTATTGGCCGAACTTGAACTTGAGCGGGCAGTCCTGGTAATCCTCAATCGACGATGCGCTCAGGCGCAGTTTTTCCCCAGGCTTGATTTCAGGTTCGCGTCCGGCCCATTCCGCAATCGGAGGATGCACTCCAGCCGGCCCAGGTACCTCGCCGAACAGTTCTTGCTGGGTGGCCCCTGTGCCGTCACGAGCCTTGCCGTCATCCTGAGCGGAGCGAAGGATCTCCGTAGTTTCGCTGGTATAATCGACGCGCGGTACCGCCGAACTGCCGGGATTCTTCTCCCGCGACTGCGGGATTAGAATGACAGGCGTGGGGCTCGCGGGCTGTTCTTTCACCTGCACGCGCGCGATGTCGCGAGCGGTTACCACGGGATCGGCGAGCATGTCGTCGATGAGCCTTGACGGCTTCTTCCCAGGCCCCGCCACGCTCGAAACATAAAGGCGATCCTGGGCGCGTGTCAGAGCCACGAAGAACAGCCGGCGCTCCTCTTGCGTGTGGATATTCTTCGGCGGCAAAGCGCCTTTACGGAGCTCGTCAGGGAACTCGATAACGGCTTTTCGCTCAGTGGCCGGGAAGCGCCGCGGGGCCACGCTGAGCACGAAGACGATGGGGAACTCCAACCCCTTGGCGGCATGGACAGTCATCATCTGGACAGCACTGACACGGTCTTCGATCAAGGGGGCCTCGATCTTACCTCCCGCCTCGAGGTAACGCTGCAAATAATAAAGGAACTCCCCTAAGTTCTTGCCAGGCTTTCTTCCCTCGCGTTCTTGCTCCCACTCAGGCCCGGCCAGCGCCGGGAATTGGGAGATTTTCTCCTCCCACGCGCGGAGGAATTCTTCGAAAGCGCTCTTGTAACGCAAGTCCCTTGCGTCAAGCGACGGAAGTACTTGTAGGCGCTCGAGGAGCAGCTCGAACAGAGCCGTCACCGTCGCATTTTGCGCCGCCCAGTGTAACTCTTCAAGGAGCCGCCTCAAGGCACGCCAGTTCGTGGCGCTGAGCCGGGCAGACTCCGAACCTTTTTCCCAGGAATTCAGAACATCGTAAAGCGAGCAGCGGAGCTTTTCCGCCTCGACGCGGACTTGCAGCGCGACTTCTTCCGGAAAGTTCCAGCGCGGGGCCAGAAGCACGCGGGTTAGGCTGATGTTGTCGTGGGGGGAATGGACCAGGTTGAGGTAAGCGAGGAGATCCCGGATAATTACCGTGGAAAGAACCGAAAGGCCACGAATGGCGAACGGTATGCCGCGGCGCTGAAATTCCTCCACGAGCCGGTCGCGATAGGCATGCGCCCGGTACAGGACAGCAACGTTGCCATAGGACGCGCCCTGGGCGACAAGCCGCTGTATTTCATCGGCAACCCAATGCGCTTCGCTCACGTAGTTCGGGCTGCCCGGCAGATAAACGGGGCAGCCTTCTTCACGCTCAGGCTTTAGCCCCGGCTTGCCTGAATATCGGTCCTCATTCTTCTTGATGACTACATCTGCTATGCGCAGCACACGCTCGGAAGAGCGGTAATTGCGACTTAGAAACACGGTCTGATGTCCCGGGAATACTCGTCTAAACAGGTCGAAGGCCCCGTGGGAGGCGCCCCGAAAACGGTAGATGGCCTGGTCGTCGTCACCGACGGCCGTTATGTTGAAGGGCGGAGCCACCAGCCGCCGGAGCAGCTCTACTTGTGCGTAGTTGGTGTCTTGAAACTCATCGACCAGGACGTAACGGAACTGCGCGCGGTAACGCCGGCAGGATAACGGATCGCGGTCCAAAAGGCGCACCGCCTCCGGAATCAGGCTGCCAAGACTAGAACTGCCTGCCTGCTCGAGTAGCCGGCGGCTGTTGCGGAAGACCCGCGATAACTCCTTTTTCTTTTGAATCTCTTCTTCTTCCAGAGCACGTTCCCCAGCGTCGAGGTTAGCGGCATTCTCTAGAAAAGCTCTTTCGGACTTCCGGACATATTCCTCGAAGTCGTCCGGTTCGATGAGCTCGTCCTGACAACGAGAAAAGAAGTCGTTCAGGGCGTGCAGGAAAGCCCCAGGTTCAGCCAATTTTTGGAAGAACTCAAGTTGGAGCTGCTCCAGGCGTTGGCGGAGGAAAACCCACACATCCTCTTTGTCCAGCAACATGCGCTCGCCAGCGTGCGATGTAGCGCCGACCTTAAGGTCGGCACCGGGAGCTGCCGGGCTGAAGCCCGGCGCCACGTGTATTGCTGGGTTGCACACGAGTTCATAGGCGAAAGCGTGAAAAGTGGAGATATGTGGGAAGGTAACGAGGTTGGGCAAGGCCTGGCGGACACGCGACTTCATCTCTCCGGCAGCCTTTTCCGTGAAAGTAAGAGCCAGAATGTTTTGCGGCTCAAGCCCGGGGACATGCTCAAGCAAATGGACAATCCGCTGTGTAATAACGCGGGTCTTGCCGCTTCCCGGGCCCGCAATCACGAGCAGAGGTCCATCACCATGTTCGACGGCCCGAAGCTGTTCAGGGTTGAGTTTCAGCATAAAAGCAAGCTGGGATTGAGGAGTCGGGAGTCAGGAAGCTGCAAGGCTGGCTGCCGGCGCTGGCTCACCTGGCCCCCGTTGGAAACAGAGATTGGGGATGCAAAATGCAGCGCAGGTGGTCTTCCCTGAATCCCGAATCCTGAATCCTGAATCCTATCCTTTCCTCAGAAACCAAGCAACCATCATGATCACGCCGTCCCAAATTTTGAATGCCGAAAGCCGAATCCTGGATTTCCGGGGGATCGATGGAAGTGCCGCCGGTGCGCATCTCTGAATCCAGAATCCTTTTGGTTGACCTTCTAACGCCACTCGGTTATCTTGAGTTTTCGATGTCAAGGGGTGTTCGAGGACTGACCCGACCGGCCACTTGCCGGGTTGCCTGCCGGGCAAGAGCGTGAGGTTGCGTGGTATAAGCTCTTGGATCTGGCGCGTGGGAGACCTAAAACCAAGAACTTGTATGCCAGGTTCACACCGCTTTGCTGGCACCGAGTTGTTGTAGGGAATTGGTAACCAAGCCGACGATTTTGCCGTCCATTACAAATGCAGCGCTCATCCGCGGATGAGCCTGACTCGACGCGTGGCCCTAGTCCAAAGATGGGCAAAACACTGAGATCAAGCTATCGTGCAGCCTGCATTCAATTGAGGATAGAAACATGAGCACGCCCGGTACAATAGAGAGAAGTGATGAGGCCCAGGTAAAGCCCAGGATTTCGCCAAGCCCTCCCGGGCTTCCGGGCAAGGAACGCAAACCACGCTGGTGGATTTGGCTCCTGGTGATCGCGGTTTTGGCCTTCGCAGTGTACCGCATACGGAAGGGCAAGGTAGCCCCGCAAGCGGCGAACAGCACCGCAGCCGGGAGCGTGCCCGGGCGAAATTACGGCGCCGTCCCGGTGGTCGCCGTCCAGGCCACCAAGGGGAGCATTGGGGTCTACTTTACCGGTCTGGGCGCGGTCACCCCGATTTATACGGTGACCGTCCAGAGTCAAATTGCCGGGTATCTGATGGAAGTCTTCTATAAAGAGGGTCAGGCCGTTCACAAAGGGGATCCGCTAGTGGAAATCGACCCGCGGCCCTATCAAGTCATGCTAGAGAACGCGCAGGCGGGTTTGCTTCGGGACCAGGCCAACCTCGACAATGCGAAAGTGGACCTGCAGCGTTATCAAACGCTCGTCCCTCTCCACGCCGTTCCTGAGCAACAACTAGCCACCCAGGAAGCCTTGGTGAAGTCCGACGAAGGAATTGTTGCAGCGGACCAAGCACAGATTGATACCGCCAAGCTGGACCTGGTCTATTGCCACATTACAGCCCCGATTACCGGCCGTGTTGGCCTCCGCCTGGTCGATCCCGGGAACTACGTAACTCCGGCCCAGAGCACGGGGCTGGTGGTGATTACCCAAATCCAACCTATCACCGTCATTTTCACCCTTCCGGAAGATCAGCTCCCGGCCCTTATGGAGCGGCTACGCGTCGGAGCTCACCTGCGGGTCGACGCCTATGACCGGGAAATGACGAAGAGAGTGGCGCAAGGCTGGCTGGAGACGATCGATAACCAGATCGATCCGACCACGGGGACGGTCAAGCTGCGTGCCAATTTCGACAATCGAGACGGCGCGTTGTTCCCGAATCAGTTTGTCAACTGCAAGCTGCTGGTCGAGGAGAAGCAAGGGGTGACCTTAATCCCGACGGCGGCCGTGCAACGGAACTCTCAACAGACGTACGTTTTTCTCGTGAAGCCTGATTCGACCGTGACGGTAAAGGCGATTACCACCGGCACGGCGGAGGGGGATGAATCGGAGGTCACTTCAGGGCTGGCTCCGGGCGACGAAGTGGTGATGACGGGCGTGGACAGGCTGCAAGAAGGAACGAAGGTCCGGTTTCAGAAGACCAAACAAAAGTGAGGAGTGACAGGGGCAGCGAGGAATGACGAGCTGGAAAACCCACCGGTCACTGGTCACTCGGCACTGTCCTTGGCAGCCAAGGGCGAGCAAGGGGCAACAACCAGGGCTGGTTTGTTGCTCCTCACTCGTCACTGTTGCTTGAAGGAGCGAAGGAATAGGGAAAAGGGGTAGGTCGGGAGTGATGTACAAGAAAGCGTTCTTGCTCGTCACTCCTCACTGTTTTTGACCAATGAGTCCGTCGCGGATCTTTATTATCCGGCCAATCGCTACGTCCTTGCTTATGGTGGCCATTCTGCTGGCGGGCGCTGTGGCATTCAAACAATTGCCAATTTCAGCGCTGCCGGAGGTGGATTATCCCACCATTCAAGTCATCACCTTTTATCCTGGGGCGAGCCCGGATGTGATGGCCTCTTACGTGACGGCGCCACTGGAGCGCCAATTCGGTCAAGTGCCCGGGCTCCAGCAGATGACCTCCACCAGTTCCGCCGGCAGCTCCATCATCACCTTGCAGTTTAACCTCAGCCTGAATATTGACGTGGCGGAGCAGGAAGTGCAGGAGTCCATCAATGCCGCCGGGACTTATCTGCCTCCAGACCTTCCCACCCCGCCTATTTACAGCAAGAGCAATCCTGCCGACGCTCCGGTTCTGACCCTAGCCCTCAGTTCTGACACGCTGCCCTTACCGAAGGTTGAGGACTTGGCAGATACTCGCCTCACACCAAAGATTTCGCAGTTGCCGGGAGTGGGTTTGGTGAGCATCAGTGGGGGGCAGAAACCGGCCGTGCGTATTCGGGCGAATCCTACCCTGCTGGCCTCCTACGGCATCAACCTCGAGGATCTGCGCAGCGCCATCGTGGCCGCCAACGTAAACCAGGCGAAAGGCAGTTTTGATGGCCCGCACCAGAACTATCAGATCGGCGCCAATGACCAGTTGCTCTCAAGCGACGACTATAAGCCGCTGATCGTGGCCTACCGGAACGGCGCCCCGGTGAAAATGACGGATGTGGCAACCGTCCAGGACGATGTCGAAAACGTGAACCAAGCCGCCTGGATGAACGTCACTCCTGCGGTTATCGTGAATATTCGGCGCCAGCCGGGCGCCAACGTCATCGCCGTGGTGGATCGCATCAAGACTCTCCTGGATCAGCTCATGAAGTCGTTGCCCTCCTCCGTGAAGGTCAGCATCCTGACCGACCGGACTACCACGATTCGCGCCTCCGTCCATGACGTCGAACTTGAATTGATGCTGACGGTGGCCCTGGTGGTAATGGTCATTTTTCTCTTTCTGCGCAACCTATCCGCCACCGTCATTCCCAGCGTGGCCGTGCCCCTCTCGCTGGTCGGGACCTTTGGGGTGATGTATCTTCTCGGCTATAGCCTTAATAACCTGAGCTTGATGGCATTGACCATTTCCACCGGATTTGTGGTGGACGACGCCATCGTGATGATCGAGAACATTACCCGATACATCGAAGAAGGCGAGCCGCCGCTTCAGGCGGCCCTGAAAGGGTCCGCGCAGATCGGCTTCACGATTGTTTCGTTGACCATATCCTTGATTGCGGTGCTCATCCCCTTGTTGTTCATGGGTGACATTGTGGGACGGCTCTTCCGCGAGTTTGCCGTAACCCTTGCCGTCACCATCCTGGTTTCCGCGATCGTCTCTTTGACGCTTACCCCGATGATGTGCTCGAAGCTGCTAAGGCATGCTCCCGAGGCCGAGCAGAGCCGCTTCTATCGGACCACCGAGAAAAGCTGGAAAGCCACCATCTCTTTATACGACCGGACGCTGCAGTGGGTCCTGCGACATCAAACCGGAACCCTGGTAGTTGCCGTGTCGACCCTGGTGCTGACGATCCTGCTCTATATTTATGTCCCCAAGGGCTTCTTCCCCATTCAAGATACCGGGGTCATTCAAGGCATCTCAGAGGCCTCTGAGACGGTGTCCTTTCCGGAGATGACCAGATTGCAGGAAGATCTGGGCAAGATCATCCTCCAAGATCCTGCCGTCGAAAGTCTCTCCTCCTTTATTGGGATCGACGGGACCAACACTACGCTCAACAGCGGGCGCATTCTGATTAATCTCAGGCCCATCGAGGAACGCGGAATCAGCGCCAGCGATGTCATCCGCCGCTTGCAGCCGGAGCTGGCTCAGGTCCCAGGGATCACCCTGTTTATGCAGCCAGTGCAGGATATTACGGTGGAGGACCGCGTCAGCCGCACCCAGTTCCAATACACCCTCGAGGACCCTAACTCTGGCGAGCTTTATTCTTTTGCCCCGCGCATGCTCAGGAGACTGCAACAATCACCGCTGTTGCGCGATGTGGCGAGTGACCAGGAGGTGGGCGGGCTGTCGACCCAATTGATATTCGATCGCCCCACAGCCTACCGTTTCGGCATTTCCCCCTCGACTATCGACCAAACTCTTTACGACGCGTACGGCCAGCGGGAAGTCTCCACGATTTATACTCAGTTGAACCAATACCACGTGGTCTTGGAGTTGGATCCTGCCTATATGAAGAACCCCCTGGACCTCCGTGACCTCTTCATTCGGACCAACCAAGCCAGTACGACTGGATCCGCGGGATTGGTAGCTGGGGGCTCGTCCGCCGCCCAATTATACGGACCGACAAGCTCGCTAACCGCGGCCAACACCAGTCTCTCGAATTCGACCTCGTCTTCCGTCCTCTCCTCAGCCACTATTCCCTCGGATAACGCCTTTGGTGGCAGTCAGATTGCCTCTTCTGCGCATTTCCCCAATGGCGGTCAGGTCCCGCTATCAGCCTTCACGCGCGTGGAGGAGACGAACGTTCCCATTACCGTAAATCATCAAGGCCAGTTTCCTGTGGTCACACTCTCTTTCAACCTGGCTCCACAGGCTTCGCTGGGAGACGCCGTGAATGCGGTGAACAAAGTGAAGGACGAGATTCACATCCCTACCGCCGTTCAAGCGGCCTTTCAGGGTACGGCGGCGTCGTTCCTGGCCTCGCTCTCCAACGAGCCCGTGCTGATCCTGGCGGCCCTCATCACGGTTTATATCGTGTTAGGAGTTTTGTACGAGAGCTACATCCATCCCATCACTATCCTCTCCACGCTGCCCTCGGCAGGTGTGGGCGCCCTGCTTTCGCTCATGATCTGCCGGATTGATTTCAGCGTGATTGCGCTGATCGGTTTGGTCCTGCTCATCGGGATTGTGAAGAAAAACGGCATTATGATGATCGATTTTGCCTTGGACGCGGAGCGCAAGGAAGGGATGACGCCGGTGAACGCCATCTACCAGGCCTGCCTGCTGCGGTTCAGACCCATCATGATGACCACCATGGCGGCACTGCTGGCCGGCGTGCCGCTGGCCCTGGGCACGGGTATGGGTTCGGAGCTGCGCCGGCCCTTGGGCATCACCATGGTCGGCGGGCTTCTCTTGAGCCAGTTACTTACGCTTTATACCACTCCGGTCATCTACCTCTGGTTTGACCGCCTGGCGAGACGACTCTCGCGCCACCACGAAACCCGCCGGGGTGCGGAGCCCGCTCCAGCAGATTAAGGCGATTTTGAGCGATGAATATTTCTGAGCCCTTTATCCGGCGGCCCGTTGCGACAACACTTCTCGTCATCGCCGTGTTTCTGTCGGGCGCGGTGGCTTTCCGTTTGTTGCCGGTGTCGCCCCTGCCGCAGGTGGATTTTCCCACCATCTCCGTGGGGGCAGGTCTGCCGGGGGCAAGCCCGGAGATTATGGCTTCCTCAGTGGCCACCCCGCTGGAGCGCCAGTTTGGGCGCATTGCGGCGGTCAGTGAGATGACCTCCTCGAGTGCCCTCGGAGCGTCCGCCGTCACCTTGCAATTCAATTTGGACCGGAACATCGACGCCGCGGCGCGCGATGTGCAGGCCGCTATTAATGCCGCCCGCGGGTACCTTCCCATTAATCTCCCCAACAATCCAACTTATCGGAAAATCAATCCTGCCGATTCGCCGATTGTCATCCTGGCGCTTACCTCCGACATTCTCTCCAAGAGCCAGATTTATGATTATGCCTCCACGATTATGGCGCAGAAGTTGTCGCAAGTGAGCGGAGTGGGCCAAGTGTTTGTATGGGGTGGTGCGTTGCCCGGAGTCCGCGTGGAAGTGAACCCCACCATGCTCAACAAGTATGGCATCGGGCTCGAGCAGGTTCGGGGCGTGCTAACCAACGCCAACTCGAACACTCCGAAAGGTTTTTTTTCCGACGCTCATCGCATCTGGCAAGTGGGCGCTAACGACCAGCTCTTCCACGCGGTGGACTATCGGCCGCTGATTGTCACCTATCGGAAGGGCTCGCCCGTACGCCTTTCCGATATTGCGGTGGTACGCGACGGGCCGGAGACCGTTCTGGCCTCCGGCTATGCCAACGGGAAGCCTTCCGTGATGCTCGTTATCTTTCGTCAGCCGGGCGCGAATATCATCGACACGGTGGACCGCATCCGGGCGATCTTGCCTCAACTCAAGGCGGACATCCCCCCCTCGATTGACACCCGCTGGGCCATGGATCAGACCCTCACCATCCGCGCCTCCGTCCGTGACGTGGAGCGGACTCTGGTCATCTCCGTCTTGCTGGTAATCTTGGTCGTTTTTGTTTTCTTGCGCAACACGCGCAGCACCTTCATCCCCAGCGTTGCCGTGCCCGTGTCACTGGTGGGCACATTCGGGGTCATGTACTTGCTCGGCTACAGTATCGATAACCTCTCACTGATGGCTCTCTGCATTTCTACCGGGTTTGTCGTGGATGATGCCATAGTGGTCATCGAAAACATTACGCGGTACCTCGAGAAGGGCATGGCGCCCTTCCAGGCCGCGCTTGCGGGCGCGCGGGAAATCGGCTTTACCGTGCTGACGATCAGCATTTCGCTCGTGGCGGTATTCATCCCCCTGCTGCTGATGGGTGGGATTGTGGGCCGGTTGTTTCGCGAATTCGCCGTAACCCTATCCGTAGCAATTATGGTTTCGCTGGTGGTCTCGCTCACCGCCACTCCTTCCATGTGCGCGCATCTTCTTAAGCAGCATGAGTCCCATGGAAGGCTTTACCGGGCCTCCGAGCGCGCCTTCAATGGAGTGGTGGGGTTTTACGGAAGAACCCTGTCCACCGTGCTTCGTTTCCCAGCCATCACTCTGGCCGCACTGCTGGCCACGATCGCCCTGAATGTTTACTTGTACATTTACGTCCCCAAGGGGTTTTTCCCGCAGCAAGATAATGGGCGGATGATGGGACAGATCATCGCCGATCAGGACACCTCCTATCAAGCCATGGACGGGATTCTCCGGCAAATGATTGAGATTATTAAGGAGGATCCCGCGATAGACACCGTAACCGGCTCCTGCGGCGGAGGCGGCCCTGGCGGCGGCGCCATCAACCAAGCGCGAATGTTTATCATGCTCAAGCCTCCTGCCGAGCGAAAAATTACCGCCGACTTGGTGATTGCGCGTCTGCGCCCGAAGTTGGCGCGTGTGCCTGGCGCGACTCTTTATATGCAAGCTGCGCAAGACATTCGTGTGGGGGGACGCTTCGGCGCCGCCCAGTATCAATTCACCATGCAGGGTGATAATCTGCGCGACCTCCAAGTCTATGGCCCGCGCATGTTGCAGGCGTTGAGGACGATTCCGATAATCGTGGATGTGAACAGCGATCAGCAGGATCGCGGCTTGCAGGCCTACGTGAACGTTGATCGCGCCACCGCTGCCCGCTTCGGTATTTCCTCGCAACTGGCTGACAATGTTCTTTACGACGCTTTTGGCGAACGCCAGGTCTCCACCATGTACACGGCCCTCAACCAATATCATGTGGTCATGGTGGTGGGGCGCGAATTCTGGCAGAACCCGCTCTTCCTGCGCCAGCTCTACGCCTATGCGCCGAACGGGCAGGACGTGCCCTTGAGTGCGATCTCGCAATATAGTCCCATCACCGCCCCGCTGGCGGTGAATCACCAGGGCCTCTCGCCCTCGGTTACTATTTCCTTCAATCTGCAACCGGGTGTGCCCCTGGGAGATGCGGCTCAGGCCATCTTGCAAAAGGCTGCTCAGATTGGTTTGCCCTCGACCATCCACACGGGCTTCTCCGGAACCGCGCAAGCTTATCAGGATTCGCTTTCCAGCGAGCCGCTGCTGATCGCCGCCGCCCTCGTTTCCGTTTACCTGGTCCTGGGGATCCTCTATGAGAGCTACGTTCATCCCGTTACCATTCTCTCCACCTTACCCTCGGCGGGGGTGGGCGCGCTACTGGCACTCCTGCTTACGCGCACCGAACTGACCGTAATTGCCATTATCGGAATTATTCTGCTGATCGGCATTGTAAAAAAGAACGCCATCTTGATGATTGATTTTGCTCTCGCCGCCGAGCGTGGGGAAGGCAAGTCCTCGCGGGATGCTATCTACGAAGCGTGTATGCTGCGCTTCCGCCCCATTCTGATGACCACCATGGCGGCCATGCTGGGCGCCGTGCCGCTCGCCGTCGGCCGCGGCACCGGGTCGGAATTTCGCCGTCCGCTCGGAATCGCCATCATCGGCGGGCTGGCCGTAAGCCAGTTGCTCACTCTGTACACGACCCCGGTGGTTTATCTCTACTTTGACAGGCTCCAACAGTGGTGGTGGAACCGCATTGGCATTCGAAGGCAAGAGCCGTGAAAGGGCCCCTCGTCCAGCTCGCGGCGGCTGGTGAGAGCCCCGTCGCGGTCCACCCTCTCCCTTGGGAGAGGGCGGAATCTCTACGATTTGCAGAGGTGTGAAGATGCGCCCAATGAATCGTGGGAAACCCAAACTGCTTTACTGCTTACTGCCATTTGCCCTCTGCGTCCTGTTTTCCTCCATAGCCTGCATGGTGGGACCGAAGTATCAACGGCCCGCCGCGCCGGTTCCACCGGCGTACAAGGAAACCGCACCCGCCGACTGGAAAGAAATGCAGGGTTGGAAGCCGGCTCAGCCCAGC
>Ga0187781_10003515_pt1 | contig 11773 bp, 10 predicted proteins | sample 0715_SJ02_MP02_2_FD_132447 | JGI IMG/M metagenome (GOLD analysis project Ga0187781, IMG submission 132447) | Tropical peat soil microbial communities from peatlands in Department of Meta, Colombia - 0715_SJ02_MP02_20_MG | ecosystem: Environmental > Terrestrial > Soil > Wetlands > Peat | place...
GATCAGATACCACCGCTCCGGGAGCTCGACGGGGGTCAGGCGCTCTCCGATCCCCTCCCCCCAAGCCGAGAAACCTCCAATAAAAACAGGCACATCCGCCCCCAGCGGCAATCCCACGGCGGCCAGCTCTGCCGGGGCGAGACCGCAGTTCCACAGCCGGTTCAGGGCGAGAAGCGTGGTCGCCGCATCGGAGCTCCCGCCGCCTAAGCCCCCGCCCTGGGGAATGCGCTTCAGCACCCGCAGGTCTGCCCCCAACGGCGTGCCGCTCGCCGCCTTGAGCGCGCGCGCCGCGCGCACCGTGAGATCGGATTCGGCGGGCACGTCCGCCGGCCCCTCGCACCGCGAGATCGCGCCGTCTTCACGCACCCGGATCGCGATCGTATCGGTGAGGTCGACGAGCTGAAAAAGCGTCTGCAGCTCGTGGTAGCCGTCGGCGCGGCGTCCGGTGACATGGAGAAAAAGATTCAGCTTCGCCGGCGCAGGCCAGCGGCTCTCGTCCGCTGCTGCCGCGGGCTTCACGACTGCCAGTCGTCCACCAGCAGCTTCACTTTGACGTCGGCGCGCTCGAGCGTGAGGCGGGCCGGCAGCCATTCGCTCCCCACCGCGACGTAGCTGGCGTAGTCGATCCGCCAGCCGTCCTGCTCGAGGCGGGTGAGGCGTTGCCGTGCGGAATCGAGCGTCTCGTCGGCAGGACTCGCGGGATCCGGCACACCGAGAATCCAATAGCGCAGGCTGGTGAGCGGCGGTTCGAACCCTAAGCGCGCGTTGAGCTCGGCACGCGCCGCATCGCTCGCCAGGCGCGTGCCGCTCGCCGTGACGATGTCGAGATCGCTCCCCGCGGCGTCGATGTGCACGGCGCCGGCCCCGAGCGGCCCTTCGAGCGCCACTTGTGCGCGGCCGCCGTCCTGCGCCCAGCGCAGCCGCGCGTTGAAGCCCTGGGTGCCGGCGGCCACCGCCACCCGGCCCTTGAACTCGAAGTGCGCGCGCGCCTGCAGCTCGGGGCGGCGCGTGTCCCAGGGCGGCGCGGCCGGCGCGGACACCGGCACCGTGCGGCAGCCGGCCAGCGCCACCAGCGCCGCCGCCGCCGCACCCCACGCCAGGCTATTTCGCATCGGGTATGAACCGCTCGAGCGTCGCCTTCAGCGGTTTGGACTCGGGCTCGCGGGCGAGTGCCGCCGCCCAGACCTTGCGCGCCTCGCCCTGCTCACCGCTCGCCCACAGGGCCTCGCCCCAGTGCGCGGCGATCTCGGCGTCGTGATCGATCGAGTAGGCACGCTCGAGCGTGCCGGCGGCGCTGCGCGGGTCGCCGCGGCGGAAATGCACCCAGCCGAGGCTGTCGAGCGCCGCCGGATTGTCCGGCATGACGGTGAGCGCGCGGCGGATGAGCCCTTCGGCGCGCGGCAGTTCGAGCGAGTGATCGGCGAGGGTATAGCCGAGCGCATTCTGCAGCGAGGGATCGTCGGGCCGCTGTGCGAGCAGCTGCTCGAGCGCGCTCACCGACTCGTGCACGTGGCCCGCCTGGTCGAGGATGACCGCGCGGTCGTATTCGATGGAGGGATGGTGCGGATGGCGCTCGAGCTCGCTGGCGAGCAGCTTCAGGCCCGCGTCCGCATCGCCGTGATCGGCCAGCAGGTGGGCCTTGGCGAGGGTGAGCTGCAGCTCTTCGTCCGGGTGCTCGGCGGCATAATCATCGAGCAGCGTCAGCGCCTCGGTACGCGCGCTGTCGGCGCGGCTGGCGCGCTCGAACAGCAGCGCCGCGGCGCGCGAGCGCGCCCGCAGCGCGACCGAGGAATCGTACAGCCGGCGGTATTCCGCGATGGCGCGCTCCGGATCACCGTCGCGCGCGGCGATGTCGGCCAGATAGAGCCGCGTGTCATCGCCCCCCTCGCCGCTCGCGAGCAGGGCCGCGAAGCGCTGCTGCGCCTCCTTCAGGTCGCCCGACTGGTACGCGAGCTGCGCGAGCCGCCGGTCGATCTCGGGGGCCGGAACCCCGGAAGTTGCGCGCAGGCTCTCGAGCTGCTGGTGCGCCTCCTCGACCCGATCGAGGGCAGCGAGAATCTCGGCGAGCTCGAGCCCGCCGCGCGCCTCATCCACCGCGGCGGCGGAGCGCGCGGTGGCGATCGCCCGCGTGCCATCGCCGCGCAGCAGCTGCGCGCGCGCCAGCACCCGCAGAGCCGCAAAGTCCTTGGGATCGTGGGCGAGCACCTGCTGGGCGAAGCCCTCGGCGCGCTTGCCGTCGTAGGCGGCCAGCGCCAGCTCGCCGAACAGCGCCAGCGCCTGCGGCTCACTCGCGGTCGGCTCCGGAACGGCGCTGATCGCGGCGAGCACCGCCGAGGCGTCGGTCTCCTCGAGCAGCAGCGAGAGCAGGTCAGCGAGCGCACGCACGCCCTGGTCATTCCCCGGCCGGGCACGCCGCGGGGCGTTGGCCGGTGAGCTCTCGGGAGCGCTCGCGACCAGCGCGGCGGCGCGACAGTAATCGCGCACCGCGGCGCGCGCGTCGGCGGTGCGGTAGAGCTTGAGCGCCACCAGCGCGTAGAGCGCGTTGGCGTCGCGGTCCCCGGGGGCGAGCGTGCGCCAGCGGGTCGCCGCCGACCAGGCGGCCGGCAAATGCTCGCAGGCGAGCGCCACCTCGGTGGCGTGGCGCGCGAGGCGCGCGTCAGCGGCAGCGGCCGCCTGGGCGTAGTCCTCGGCGGCGGTGCGGCAATCGCCGCGCTTGAGCGCGATTTCGGCGGTGAGGGTGAGAGCGGTCGGATCGGCCGTGACCGGCGCCGGCGGCGTGGGGTGGGACTTGAGGCCGGCGCAGCCCGCGAGCAGTGCCGGAAGCATCAGGCACAGCGTCCGTGCCGGCTTGAGACGGTTGATTGTGTCCATTCGCAGCACTATAGAGCCTCCGACCGGGTGGCGCATTGCGCAACTTGTCACAAACTGCGGACATCCCGGATCATTGCCGAAAGCGGCCTGCCACTCTTAATGAAGGAAACCATCCGACATAGACTCGAGAAGCTCTCCGATCGTTTCGAGGAGGTCGGCAGGCTGCTGGCCACCGATGAGGTCGCCGGCGGCTCGTCGCAGTTTCGCGACCTGTCGATGGAGTACGCGCGCCTCGCCCCGCTCGCCGAGCGCTACCGCGCCTACCGGGGACTCGAGCGCGACCTCGAGGCGGCCGCCGACATGGAAGGCGATGCGGACGCCGGCATGCGCGCGCTCGGCGCCGAGGAACTGGCCCGCGTCAGAGGGCAGATCGGCGCCGCGGAGGAGGAGCTGCGGCAGCTGCTGCTGCCGAAGGATCCGCGCGACGAGAAGAACATCTTCCTCGAGGTGCGCGCCGGCACGGGCGGTGATGAGGCGGCGATCTTCGCCGGCGACCTGTACCGCATGTACGCGCGCTACGCCGAATCGAAGGGCCTCACGGTCGAGGTGTTGAGCGAGAGCCCGGGCGAGCACGGCGGCTACAAGGAGATCATCAGCCGCATCGCCGGCAAGGGCGCGTTCTCGCTGCTCAAGTTCGAGTCCGGAACGCACCGCGTGCAGCGCGTGCCGGCGACCGAGGCGCAGGGGCGCATCCACACCTCGGCGGTCACCGTGGCGATCCTGCCGGAGCCGGATGAAGTCGGCGAGATCGAGATCAAGCCCGCGGAGCTGCGCATCGATACCTACCGCTCCTCGGGCGCCGGCGGCCAGCACGTCAACAAGACCGACTCGGCGGTGCGCATCACGCACCTGCCGAGCGGCATCGTGGTGGAGTGCCAGGATGAGCGCTCGCAGCACAAGAACCGGGCGCGCGCCATGGCACTGCTCAAGGCGCGCCTCGCCGCCGCCGCCGAGGAGAAGCAGCAGAGTGCCCAGGCGCAGTCGCGCCGCCTGCAGGTCGGCAGCGGCGATCGCTCCGAGCGCATCCGCACCTACAACTTCCCGCAGGGACGCGTCACCGACCACCGCATCGAGCTGACGCTCTACAAGCTCCCGCAGGTGATGGACGGGCAGCTCGACGAGCTCATCCAGGCGCTGCAACAGGAGCACCAGGCGGAGCTGCTCGCGGAAGAGGCATGAGCCAGAGCGCTCCCGACCTGACGGTCGATAGTGTCACGGGCATCGACGTATCGCTGGCGGTGGCCGGCCCGGGCGCCCGCTCCTACGCGTTCCTCATCGACTGGCACATCCGGCTGATTCTGGCCTTCGCCTGGTTCGCCTTCGGTGCACTCCTCTTTAATGGGCGCATGAGCCTGGCGGTGCCCGCCACGCCGAACAGCCGCTGGTTCGTGCTGGTGCTGCTGCCGGCGGCGGCGATCTATTTCCTCTACCACTACGTGCTCGAGCTCGCCATGCACGGGCGCACCCCGGGCAAGCGCGCCGCGGGTGTGCACATCGTGACGCGCGACGGCAGCGCCCCGGGCGTGGGCGCACTGCTCACCCGCAACGTCTTTCGCCTGATCGACTGTCTGCCGATCTGCTACGGCGTGGGACTGGTGGCGGTGGCGGTGACGCGCGAGCACCTGCGCATCGGCGACATGGCGGCCGGCACGCTGCTGGTCTATGAGCGCGCGGCGGCGGCGCCGCCGGCCGAGTTCCTCAACCACGCGACACTCGACGCCACCGGCATGGAGATCGTCCAGGAGCTGCTGGCACGCTGGGGAGCGCTCGATCCCGAGGCGCGCGTCGCCCTCGCGCGGCGCGTGCTCTCGCGCTACGCGCCGGGCGAGCCGGGGGAGGCGGGCGATGGGACCGGCGCCACGGGCGAGGGCGAGACGCTGCGGCGGCGGCTCGAGCGGCTGACCGGGGCATGAGCGTGCGCGGCAACGGCGCCGCGCGCGAGCGCGCACTGACCGTGAGCCTGATGAAGCGTGCCGCGCTCTGGCGCGACGCCGATGCGCGCGCGCGGCGGCTCGCGCATGGACGCAGCGACGACGCCGCGGACGCCACGCGCATGGCCGACGACTATCGGCTGCTCGCGCACGATCTGGCGCGCGTGCGCACCCTGCTGCCCGACAGCCGCACACGCGAATATCTCGAGGCAGCCTACGCCCGCGCCCACGCGACGCTGCATCACGGCGCCTGGCGCCTGGGCAGCGCGCTGCTCGAGCTGTTCCGCGACGAGCTTCCGGGCGTCAGCGCCGCGCTCGCGCCCCACATCGCCTGGTCGACCGGGATCTTCGTGCTCACGGTCGCCGCGGGCTACGCGCTCGTCGACCGCTACCCCGAGCTGATCGCCCTGTTCGCCTCCCCCGACCTGATCGCGAGCGTCGAGCACGGCCGGCTCTGGACGGCGGGCCTGCTGAACGTCGTGCCCTCCTCGGTGCTGTCGGTGCAGATCCTCGCGAACAACATCGTGGTGAGCCTGATCGCCTACTGCGCCGGCTTTTTCTTCGGGCTGGGCACTCTTTATATACTCGGCCTGAACGGCCTGATGCTCGGTGCGGTGTTCGCCTTCGTCAGCCGCCACGGCCTCGCCGGGCAGCTCGCCGCCTTCATCGTGCCGCACGGCTGCGTCGAGCTCTCGGTGATGTGCCTGTCGGGGGCCGCGGGAGCGGCGGTGGGCGAGGCCCTGGTCCGTCCCGGCCAGGCGAGCCGCATCGAATCGTTCCGGGTGGCGGCACTCAGCTCGGGCAAGCTGCTGGCCGCCTGCGCGGTGCTGCTGGTGGGCGCGGGACTGATCGAGGGATTCGTCTCGCCCGATCCGCGCTTTCCCCTCTGGAGCCGGATCGTGATCGGCGTCGGCTACTGGGCCGTGATGCTGGCGCTGCTGTCGGGGCGGCTGTTACCGCGGCCGCGCGGGCGCTAGATCACTTGCTCGGGATCGCGACGTCCCTGTCGCGCCCCTCGCGCGGCTCGCGAAAGGCGCGACTTTCGCTCGCCGCTCGCCACCTGCGGCGGCGGGCACATCCATGTGCCTGAGGCGATTCGCGCACTACACGCGCCGCGAGCGCCGCAGCGCCTCGTACTCGGCGAACACTGCCACCTCGAGGTCCCCGGCAGGAGCGGCGACCACCGGTGCGCCGAGGCGCACGAGCAGCGCGCGCTGTGCGGCAGCCCGCGCCTCGTGCTCGGTGGCGGCGAGCGCGATCCACGGGTCTTCCCAGGCGCGCGCCTCGCGACGCGCCAGCGCCTCGATCTCGGTGCTGCGCACTCCGGCCACCACCGTCAGATGCGGCGGAGACAGCAGCCGCACCGCGCGCGTCAGCTGACCGGCGATGCTGGCGTCGTCGAGGTCGGTGAGCAGCACCACGAGGCTGCGGTGCTTGAGCAGCGCGCGGATGCGGATCGCGGCAGCGGTCGGATCGGATTCCGCCGCCTGCACCGCGAGCTCCTCGAGCGAGCGCCGTACGCGCGTCATGCCGGCGAGCCCGCGTGCCGGCGCACAGGCTGCCAGCACCCGGTCCGCATAGACGACGAGCCCGATGCGGTCGTCGTTGCGGGTGGCGATCTCGGCGAAGCGCGCCGCGATGTTGGCATAGAGGCCGAAGCGATCGAGCCTGCCGGCACCCACGCGGCTGAAGCGCCCGGCGTCCACGGCGACCAGGATGTCGAGGTGCTGATCCTCGCTGAACTCGCGCGTGATGAGCGTGCGGCTGCGGGCGCTGGCCTTCCAGTCGATGCGCGAGAGGGGATCGCCCGGCGCATAGGCGCGCAGCTGATGGAGCTCGGCGCCAGCGCCGGCGACGCGCCGCGTGCGGGTGCCGCCGGGCAGCCCCCGCGGCCGCAGCGCGGGGCGCAGCGTGTCGGGGGCCACACGCACCTCCTCCGCCGGCTCGAAGGCGCGCGTCCACCAGCCGAGGCGCAATGGCCCGAGCACCCGCGCCGGCAGCCTCGGCCAGCGCTGTGGCCCGAGCCGCACGGGAGTCAGCGTGAAGGGATCGCGGGCCGTGCCGTGCGCCGGTGCCGTGAGGCGGCGCACCGCGCCGAGCGGCTCGAAGCCTGGCGGCATCGCCGGCGCGTACTCGATGGTGAGCGGCCGCGCCGCCGCGTTGGCCAGCTCGAGCGCCGCCGGCTGCACGCGGCCGAGGAAGGCACGCGGTGCGGTGGCGAGGTGCACCGCGAGGCTGACACGCCGCAGGCAGAGCACCTCGATCGTGAGCCCGACGAGGAGCAGCGCGAGCGGAATGCGCCACAACCCCGCGAGGCCCGCCTCCCCCGACCAGATCGCGCCGATCGCGAGCACGGCGGCGAGAAATACCAGCAGGTAGGCGCGGCGGGCGAGATGCATCAGCGCGGCACCGGCGTCTCGGCCAGGAGGCTCATCACCACCTCGACGTCGGTCGCGCCCTCGAGGGCCGCCTCGGGCGTCAGCACCAGGCGGTGTGCCATCACCCAGACCGCGGCTTCCTTGACGTCGTCGGGCGTCACGAAGTCGGCGCTGCGCAGCCCCGCGGTGATGCGTGCTGCCTTGAGGAGCGCGAGCGCGCCGCGGGTCGACAGCCCGAGCGACAGCCGCGGGTGCACCCGCGAGGCCTGCGCCAGATCGAGCACGTAGGCGATCAACGCCGCCTCGACGTGCATGGCCTGCGCCGCGGCACGCGCCTCAGCGAGCAGCGCGCGCGGCAGCGCCGCGACCTCGGCGAGCGTCGTCTGGGCGGCGGCCAGCATGCCGCCGTAGCGAGCGAGGATCTCGGCCTCGGCCTCGCGCGCGGGGTAATCGACCTCGATACGCAGCATGAAGCGGTCGAGCTGCGACTCCGGCAGCGGGTAGGTGCCTTCGAACTCGCGCGGATTCTGGGTGGCGAGCACCAGGAAGTCCTCGGGCAGCGGCAGCGCCTCGCGCTCGATGCTCACCTGGCGCTCTTCCATCGCCTCGAGCAGCGCCGACTGGGTCTTGGGACCGGCGCGGTTGATCTCGTCCACCAGCACGACGTCGGCGAACAACGGTCCGGGGCGAAACACGAACGCGCTGCGCGCCTCATCGAACACCTGCACGCCGATGATGTCGCTCGGCATCAGGTCGGGAGTGCCCTGGATGCGCTTGAACTCCCCGCCGAGCGTGCGCGCCAGCGCCTTCGCCAGCAGCGTCTTGCCGAGGCCCGGCACGCCCTGCACCAGCACGTGGCCGCGCGCAGTGAGCGCGATGGTGAGCGCGCGCGCGGCGGCCTGCGCGCCGATCACCGCACGCCCGAGCTCGCGGGCGAGCCGGCTTTCGAGTTCGAGGATCGATGCACTCATGCGGCGAGCTGCCTTTCGATGCGGATCATGAGATTGTGGAGGCGCGCGAGCGGCACCCGGCCGGCCGAGTGCGCGGCGGCGTACCACTCGCGCAGCTGCTCGAGGTCGTCACGCGCGATGCGCGGATGCTGCTCGAGCAGCTGCCACGGCGGACCGCCGGACTGCGCCGCGCGCGGCGCGCGCGCCCGCAGCCGCCGGAAGAAATGCTCGAACATGCGCCGCGCCGCCGCCGGTGCGCTCAAGGCGCGCGCCAGGAACAGGCCCGTGGCGCGCACCAGCTGTGCCTCGCGCGGCGCGGCGGTACGTCCTGCCGGCACCCGCAGCCGCGTGCCGCCCAGCACCCACGTCAGCCAGAGCGCCGCGAGCACGCCGAGCGTGGCGTAGAGGCGCGGATCCCGCCAGAACTTCTCCGGGTCATAGGCGTCGGACAGTCCCTGGTGCTCATCGTCAAAGAGCACCGTGCCGCCGGGCCCGAGGCTCGCCCCGACGATGTTGGCGAGGAGGCGCGCGTTGTCGGCGAGCCCGAGTGCGCGGTTGCTGAAAAGCGAGCCGAAGCCGCTCACGATGACCGTGCCGCTGCCGTGCGGCCGCACCCACAGCGCTCCCGCGGCGGTCTCGCGCGCGTGCGCCAGGCACAACATGAACCCATCCTGCGGCAGGCCGAGCGTCCACGCCTGCGCGGCAAGCGCGCGGCGCGGATAATCGGAGAGCGCCACCGCGGAAGCTACGCCGTCGAGAAACACGTGGGCGCGATTCGGCACCAGGATGCTGCGCTGCGGCTCAGCGAGCCGCCGTGATGCGGAGGCCACCGCCGCGCCGAGATCGGACGCCTGGGCCGCCCGGCGGCGCACTGCCGGCGCCGTGCGGGGGCTCGCGCGCGGCAACGCACGGCCGAGGCCGGTGAGATCGGCCAGCTCGCTATCGAGGCCGCTGCGGCCTATCGCCCAGTCGGGCCGGTCCTCGAACGCCGCTAGCACCAGCAGCGTGTTGCCGGCCTCCAGCCATTCATCGAGGGAATGCAGCTCCCCGGCCCCGAATGGCGTCGCGACCGGCAGGCTGACGATCAGAAGGTTGCCGCTCAGCGTGAGGTCCACCGCGGTCAGGGCGCCGTCGAAGCGTGTGCGCACCGCGCGCGTCCGCAGGCGCTCTCCGGCGAGCCAGGCGCTCGCGGCGGCGAGGCCGTTGTCACCGCGCTCGACGGTGGTCGGCAGCGTCACCTCGGCGCGCTGCGCCTCGCCGACGTGCACGAACAGCGTGATGAACAGCAGCAGCGCGCCGAGCGCGCAGGCGAGCGTGATCAGGCGCTCGTTCATGCGGGCGCCCGGCTGAGGCCATCGAGCAGCTCGCGGCCGCGCGCGAGCGCCCCGGTGAGCATCCCGGCCGGCAGCGCCCGCCCCGAGAAGCGCAGCTGCTCGCATACCTGCGCGAGGTCGGCGAGGCGCGCGCGATCGCTCGCGTCGCTGAGATGGGCCGCGCGCAGCAGCTCACGCACCGTGAGCGCCCTCGCCGGCGGCAGGCGCTCGAGCTCGGCGAGGCGCGCGGCGACCAGCTCGAGCAGCAAACGCGGCTGCTCGGAGGGCGAGGCCGCCTCGATGCTCACCAGGCCGGCGGCCGCGGCGGTACGCAGCGCGCCGCCGCCCGCGGCCCGCGGCCGCGGACCCAAGCGCAGCCACCCCGCGGTACGCAGCTCGCTCACGACCATCGTGCCCGCGAGCAGCGCGACCAGTGCCAGCGCGCCGAGTGCCAGGATCCGGGCGAGGGCGGCGCGGGTGCTGAGGACATCGAGCAACCGCGCGAGCCACCCGGGGCGGCTGGCGGATTCACGCTCGCCCAGCATCTCGCGCAGCCACCCCTTGAAACGCTCCCACCACGTGCCCTGGCCGTGCGGCGCCGGTGCGAGCGCGGCGAGCACCGCGGCCAGGTGCGCGGGCTGCGGCATATCGGCGCCGGGACTGCGCCGTGACTCACGCGCGATCAGCGCGCGCAGCTCCCGGAGGCCCGCGGCCGACAGGTTGTTGCCCTCTTGGTCCCAGCCGCGCGGCAGCCAGGCCGCCCACGGGCTCTGCGCCAGGGCGGGGGTAAGCTCGGGACAACGGGCAGCGATCCGCTCGTAGCCGGCCTCGAGGCCGGGCGGGAGCTGCGCGATGCAGGCGTCGAGCGCGCTCGCGGCGTCGCGCGCGAGTGCCGGCGGGGCCGCCAGCGCGAGGAGCAGCGCCGCAAGCGCAGAGCGCATGAGCTACCCGGCGGCGGAGATTCTCTGGGCGATGTCGGCGCCCTCCCTGCGCACCGACAGGTCGCCGTACACCGCGAGCGCCAGGGAAGTATAGAACGGCGTGCCGAGCGCGCTCAGGATCACCACCATCACGGTCGTGATGGCGGTCGTGACGGCAAGATCTCCGTGCGCCAGCGGGATCGCCACGGCCATCGACACCACGCCGGCGAGCGCATACAGCACGAACAGCAGCACCAGCCCGACGGTATAGATTGCCGCCAGCCGCCAGAAGCTGCCGGACACCAGCCGCCAGCTGTGCACCATGCTGTCGAGCGGGCCTTGGCCGGTGATCAGCAGCACCGGCCCGGCGCACGACAATGCGACCGCGACATAGGTCGCGGGGAGCGACAGCACCAGGACCGCGAGCAGCATCATCGCGGGACCGGCGCTGCGAAAGGCTGCCACCGGGATGAACCATACGGCGGTCGCCAGCAGGATCAGGATTCCCATGAGCACGATGGCCGGGAGCCTGCGCAGGACGGTCGCGAGCTCGCCGCCCGCATCGGCGGCGCGGCCGCTGATTACCGCGTATTGGCGCAGCAGGATCGCGCTCCACAGCAGCACCGTGAGCAGCGTTCCCACCAAGTCCAGCAGCCAGAAGACCGGGTCGCGCTGCTCGAGCAGGCTGCCGAGCGGGTGATGGGTGGCCAGGTTATAGATGTTGGGGAGCTCGCTGCCGATCACGGCGAGCCCCGCAAACAACAGGCAGGTGAGGAGCGTCGCGCGGAAGATGCGGAATGCGAGATCGATGGTCTCCCCGACCGACAACGGCCGCGGCGGCGGGTACAGATTGGTGGCCATTCGTGCATATTAGCCAATATGACCGTCGAGGCCCTGCTCAATCGGGCGGCCGGAGCGGCCGCCGGCCTGGACGCGGAGCTGCTGCTGGCACATGTCCTCGCCGTGCCACGCGCCCGGTTGAAGTCGCACCCGCAGGCGCCGGTGGAGCCGGCGGCGGCCGAGCGCTTCCTCGCGCTCCTCGGGCGGCGCGCCGCGGGCGAGCCACTCGCCTACCTCACCGGCCGGCGGGAGTTCTGGTCGCTCGACCTCGCGGTCACACCTGACGTGCTGATCCCCCGGCCGGAGACCGAGCTGCTGGTGGAGCGCGCCCTCGCCGTTGGATCGGCCGAGCCGCTGCGCGTCGCGGACCTCGGCACCGGTTCCGGGGCGGTCGCGCTCGCGCTCGCCCGGGAGCGCCCCCGCTGGCGGATCGTCGCCACCGACGTGTCGGCGCCCGCGCTCGCGGTGGCGCGCGCCAACGCCGCCGCGCTCGGCTTGAGTCAGATCGAGTTCCTGTCGGGCAGCTGGTTCGAGCCCCTCGGGGAGGCGCGCTTCGACCTGATCGTGAGC
>Ga0187781_10003516_pt1 | contig 11765 bp, 11 predicted proteins | sample 0715_SJ02_MP02_2_FD_132447 | JGI IMG/M metagenome (GOLD analysis project Ga0187781, IMG submission 132447) | Tropical peat soil microbial communities from peatlands in Department of Meta, Colombia - 0715_SJ02_MP02_20_MG | ecosystem: Environmental > Terrestrial > Soil > Wetlands > Peat | place...
ATCCTGGACACCGCCGTCGCCGAGGGCGCCAGCGCGGTCGGCCTGTCGGGGCTGATCACGCCGTCGCTGGACCATATGGTCGGGGTGGCCGAGGAGATGCAGCGCAGGGGCCTGCAGCTGCCGCTGCTGATCGGCGGCGCGACCACGTCCCGGCAGCACACCGCGGTCCGGATCGCCCCGGCCTACGATCAGCCGACCGTGCACGTGCTCGACGCGTCCCGCGTCGTCGGCGTCGTCTCGGACCTGCTCGACCCGGTCCGGTGCATCAGACTGGACCGCGACAACCGCGCGGACCAGGAGCGGCTGCGCACCGAGCACGCGGGCAAGCAGCGCCGACCCTTGCTGCCGCTCTGGCAGGCGCAGTCCAACCGCGACCAGGTCAGCTTCGACGACCTCGCCGTGCCGTCCTGCACCGGCACCCGGCTGGTCGAGCCCGACCTGTCCCGGCTGCGCGAGCTGATCGACTGGCAGTTCTTCTTTACCGCCTGGGAGCTCAAGGGCAAGTTCCCGGCGATCCTGGACCAGCCCGCCGCCCGCGAGCTGTTCGACGACGCTAACGCGCTGCTGGGCGAGATCATCGCCGGCGGTCTGCTGCAGGCCCACGGCGTCTACGGCCTCTGGCCGGCCCGCGCGGAGGGCGACGACATCGCGCTCGAAGCCGGTCCCCGGTTCCCGATGCTGCGGCAGCAGGCGGCGCGCACCGACGCCCGGCCGAACCGCTGCCTGGCCGACTACGTGGCGCCGGCCGGCGACTACGTCGGCGCGTTCGCCGTCTGCGTGACCGGCGCGGCCGAGCTGGCGAGCAGGTACGAGCGCCAGAACGACGACTACCGCGCCATCACGGTCAAGGCGCTGGCCGACCGGCTCGCCGAGGCGTCGGCCGAATACGTACACCTGGCGGCGCGCCGAGCCTGGTACGAGCCAGCCGCGGAGCCGAGCATCGAGGACCTGCACGCCGAGCGGTTCCGTGGCATCCGGCCCGCCTTCGGCTACCCGGCGTGTCCGGATCACTCGGAGAAGCGCAAGCTCGTCGACGTGCTCGACGCCGGGCGGATCGGCGTGGGGCTGACCGAGTCATACGCGATGACGCCGGCCGCGAGCGTCAGCGGGCTGCTGCTCGCCCACCCGGCCGCGCGCTACTTCGCCGTCGGCCGGATCGGCCGCGACCAGGTCGAGGACTACGCGGCGCGCAAGGGCGTGCCGGTCATCGAGGCGGAGTACTGGCTGCGGCCCAACCTGTCCTATGACCCAGCGTTAGCGCCCGCGGGGGTCAGTCCGGCTGGCTGAGCCAGCCGATGCTGACCGGCATGAGGTACCGGTCCGTGGTCGCGTTGAGCACGCGCCGCGCCTGGTGGAAGTGCTCTGCATGGTCCCGGAGCGCGGCGGCGGTATCCCTGGCGGTGGCCGTGCGGCGCGCGGCGAGCCGGTACCAGCTGGCGCCGAACCACTCGAACAGCTCCGCCGGGGCCAGCAGACCGGCCGGTGGCGCCGCGAGGCCCGTGGTCCGCGCCAGCCGGGCCGGGTCGAGCCGACCCGCCAGGGCTCGCTCGAGCGCGGCGGGGAACACCCCGGCCAGGAACAACGCGAGGTCGCCCAGCCGACGCCACACCGGCGGGCGCTGCTGATCGGGCAGGGCGTCCAGCAGGCCGGCCAGCCTGGTCAGGTCGAGATCGTTCCAGCGCCGTCGGCGCAGCCCGGTCGGCGTCTGGGCCACGATGACGCCGCTGGACGACCGGGCGAACGAAGCGAGCAGCTCGACCAGGAACAGCTGGTGTACCGGCTCGGCGAGGTAGGCGGCAAGCTGCGGGCCGTCGAACACCGGCACGCGCAGCCGGGGCGTCGTGCGCTCCGGCACGTAGCCGGTCGCGCTGAGATCGGCCGCGATCCGATGGATCGCGGCGGCGAAGACCAGGAACGGCGAGATCAGCGTGTACCGCTGCGGGTCGCCGGCCGACGCGAGATTCAGCAGGCCCGCCGAGACGGCCGGCCGGTCCAGCACATCGAGGAGAAGCGCGGGTGCCCGGCGCAGCGCGCCGATCCGCGCGTCCGCTTCCGCCAGGGAGACCTCGTCGGCGTGCACCAGGGCCTGCAGGTCGGCGTCGGTGAGGTGGTCCAGGTAAGCCGTGCCAATCCGGTCGAGATCGTCCATGCTGCCATTGTGCGCGCCGATCCGCGGTTGGCCAGCCAGGCCTTGGCCGTCAGGAGCTCAGCTCGGTCAGCGACGCGATCCGGGGTCCGGTCCAGCCGGTTTCCGCGCCCCGAATACGGGACTGCTGCCAGTCGGGGCCTGCCAGCAGCACGGCGCGCATGCCGACCGCGGTTGCGCCGGTGAGCTCCTGGCCGCCGCCGTCGCCGACGTAGAGGCACCGCGCCGGGTCGGCGGGCAGCCGCGCCGCGACCGAAAGGAACAGCCGCGGATCGGGCTTGCGCGTGCCCTCGACACAGGAGAACACCGCGGCGTCGACCAGGCCCGACAGCGGCAGCCGGGACCACGCGTCAGGCAGCTCGCAGGTGCAGTCGGACAGCAGGCCGATCAGCAGGCCGCGCTGCCGCAGCCGCGTGATGACCGGCAGCGCCTCCGGCCGCAGCGTGAACATGGCCTCCTGCCGCGCACGGCGGATCCGGCTCGCCTCATCGAGCTGGTCTTCAGTGAGCCCGACGCCGAGCCGCTCGGCCAGTACCCGCATGGTCTGCCCGACCGTGCCGAGCGCGCCGGTGATGCGCTCGGGGAACGAGTCGTCGAGCACGGCCACCAGCGCAGCCGGGGGCACGCCGAACGCCGCCGCCAGGGAGGCGGCGTTGCTGGCCCAGACCACGTCCGGACTGACCGGCGTCAGCGTTCCGTAGAAGTCGAACACCACCGCGGTCATCCCGTGAGCCAGTCCCGTCACCCGCCTATTCTGGGGCCACCGGCCGAGGCCGGGCGAGTCGCGCGTGGCGCGTACCGTGAAGGTCGCAGTCGCGCGACGAAGGGCAAGCAGAGAAATGAGCAGCGGACCGCTGTCGCCCCGCAGGCCAGCGGATCTGGCGGCAGCGGCCATGAGCCGGGGGCTCCGGCTCGGGCCGCGTCGCAACCCGATCACGATCGACCGCGCGGTTCCGGTACCGATGCGCGACGGCACGATCCTGCTCGCCGATCACTACGCGCCGGCCCGTCGCGCCGCCGAACCGGACCCGCCGACCGTGCTCATGCGCTGCCCATACGGCCGTGGCCCGCAGTTCGCCGTCAGCGCGTGGGCGCTGGCCGAGCGTGGCTACCACGTGCTGCTGCAGAGCACCAGGGGCACGTTCGGCTCGGGCGGCCGGTTCACCCCCGCCGTGGATGAGGCCGCCGACGGGCAGGACACCGTTGAGTGGCTGCGCGGCCAGCCCTGGTTTAGCGGCCAGCTGGCCCTGGTCGGGCCGAGCTACCTGGCGTTCACGGCCTGGGCACTGGCCGCCGACCCGCCGCCGGAGCTGACTGCGATGGCCCTCCACATCAGCCCGCACGACCTCGCCGAGGCCGGGTTCGGGCACGGCCCGTTCGAGCTGTACAACCTGCTGAGCTGGAGCGACCTGGTGGCTGGCCAGGAACGGATCGGCGCCGTCCGGCTGGTCTTGCGGACAATGACGGCCGAGCGACGGCTGGCCGCGCCGATGAGCATGTTGCCGATTATCGCCACCGGCGCCCATCTGGACCTCGACGCACCCTGGTACCGCGACTGGCTGGTCCACCCCGATCGCAGTGACCCGTACTGGAGCCCGTTCAGCGCCGCGGCGGCGCTCGACCGCGTGACCGTGCCCACGCTGCTGGTCAGCGGTTTCCATGACTTCTTCGTCGAGCAGACCGTGCGGCAGTACTCGGCGCTTCGCGCCCGCGGCGTGCCGACCCGGCTGATCCTCGGCCCCTGGGCACACATGACCCTTGACCTGAGCGTCGCGATGCGGGAAACGGTCGCCTGGCTCGACGCGTACGCCGCCGGCCCCGCGTCGGCGCAGCCGCCACAGCCGCAGCCGGTCCGGGTCTGGACTTCGGGCCTGAACCGGTGGCGCGACCTGCCGGACTGGCCGCCGCCCGGCACGTCGCAGCAGACCTGGTACCTGCGAGCGGGCCGCCGCCTCGCCCCGGTCGCGGCCGAGGAGGCGGTCGGGTCGGTGTTCCGGTACGACCCGGCCGATCCCACGCCCGCGGTCGGCGGCCGGCTCATGTCGGTGCGCGGTAGCGGCAGCCACGACAACACGGCGGTGGAGGCGCGCGGCGACGTCCTGACGTTCAGTACCGCGCCGCTCAGCGAGCCGGTCGAGGTGGCCGGCGTGCCGGTGGCGGAGCTGTACCTGAGCTCGGACAACCGGTTCTGCGACGTCTTCGTTCGGCTGTGCGACGTGGACCCGCTAGGACGGTCCCGAAATCTGACCGACCAGATCGTGCGGTGCCCTCCCGATCAGGTGGTACCCGGCGCGATTCGCCAGGTCAGGCTCGCGCTCACCGACGTGTCCCACGTGTTCCGCGCCGGGCACCGGATCCGGCTGCAGATCTCCGGCGGCGCCCACCCGCGCTTCGCGCGGAATCTGGGTACCGACGCCGATCCGCTCCGCGGCACGGCGACCGCCCCGGTGACGCACGAGATCCGGCACAGCGCGCGGCACCCGTCGGTGCTGCTGCTGCCGATCGTGACTCAGCCGGAGAACGCGCCGGGCCGGTAGGCGCGAAGGAACGCAGCCACTCCGCTGGTGGCCATCCGGACGATCTCGTCTTCCGGCGGCAGGACCGTGCCGAACATCGATCGGTTGTTCACCTGGCCCATGGTGAGCGCGAACAGGTGGTTGGCGGCATCCTCTGCGTCCGGCAGGTCTAGCAGGCCCCGGGCCGCCAGCTTCGCCAGCCGCTCGGCTAGGGCCGCGGTGATGCCCCGCGGCCGCATCTGGTCGGCCTGCAGCTGCGGGAAGTGCGACGCCTCGGCCATCATGAGCCTGATCAGCGGCGGACGATCCGACGACCGGGACACGAGCACGGCGAAGTCGCGGGCGAAGGACGCAAAGCCGCGCTCGACGTCCGCCGCGTCGGCGAGGTCGGTGAGGTACCTGTCCATGATCGCCATGACGGCCTCGACCAGCGCGCCGTAGGTGTCGCGCACGACCGAGAGGAACAGGGTCTCCTTGTCTGCGTAGTGGTTGTAGATGGTGCGCTTGGACACACCTGCGGCGGCAGCGATGGCGTCCATGCTGGTCCGGGCGAAGCCGTCGCGCTCGAACAGGTGCAGCGCAGCTGTCCTGATCGCGGCGCGCTTCTGCTCCGAGCCGCCGCTCGGCCGGCCAGGGCCTGACCGGCCCAGGGGCTCAAGCTGGCTCATCACGTACCGTCCTTCCTCGCCGGGACCACCCGCGCAGCTTACACTATACAGTGCAAAAAATTATACCGCCTAGTTTTACAAATATGCACTGCACTGTGTAGTATAATAAATATGACGAGACCTCAGCTGCCGGCTGGCCCGGACCCCGTACGTACCTGCCCGGCACCCGAGCCGGTCATCGCCCCCGCCGCTGACAGGGGTGCGAGCCGCCGCCCGGCCGGGCGCGAAAAGCTGGACCCGGCCCTCGGGCGGCTTGTGGTGATCCTGCTGCTCGGAGCCATTCCATCGCTGCTGGACACGACGATCGTCAACGTGGCCATTGCCTCGATCGGCCGCGATCTGCACACTTCGGTGTCGGAAATCCAGTGGGTGATCACCGGCTACCTGCTGTCGTTCGGGATGGTGATTCCGCTGAGCGGCTGGGCACTCGGCAGGTTCGGCGGGCGCGCGGTATGGGTCTGCTGCGTCACCGTGTTCCTGGCTGGCTCCGTGGCGTCCGGCGCCGCCTGGAGCGTAGGCAGCCTGATAGCTTTCCGGGTGCTGCAAGGCGCGGGCGGCGGGCTGTTGCTGCCGCTGCTGACGACGCTCATCACCGAGGCCGCTGGCACTGACCGGCTGGGTCGGCTGATGGCGACCATCAGCCTGCCGGTGGCCGTGGTGCCGATCCTCGGCCCCGTCATCAGCGGTCTGATCATCACCAATATCAGCTGGCGCTGGATCTTCTTCGTCAACGTGCCGATCTGCGTCGCCGCCATCGTGCTCGCGTGGCGCGGCCTGCCCCGCGGCTCTAGGCCGACAGCGCCGGCCTCCCACGGCGACGCCGCCCGGCCAGCCGCGGACCGCCCTTGGCTGGACGTCATCGGGCTCGTCCTGCTGTGCCCGGCGCTGGCTGGCGTGCTGTACGGGCTCGCCCAGGTGAGCACGGAGGCGGGTTTCGCTCACGCCCCTGTGGTCATCCCGATTACGGGCGGACTGGCGCTGCTGGCCGGGTTCATCGTGCACGCGCTGCGCACGCGCGGGGAGCCGCTCATCGACCTGCGCCTGTTCCGGTCGCGGGGGTTCACCGGGGCCAGCGGCCTGATGTTCCTGGCTGGACTGTCGATCTACGGCGCCATGCTACTGCTGCCGCTCTACTTCCAGGAGGCGCGCGGATACAGCGCACTGACCGCCGGGTTGCTGCTTGTCCCCCAGGGCGTTGGCAGCATCTTGCCGCGGACCATCGTCGGACGGCTCACCGATACGTTCGGGCCACGGCCGGTGTCGGTCGCCGGAATCGTGCTGGCAGGCCTTGGGACCGTGCCGTTCGCGGTCGCGACCGCCCATACGAGTGTCGCGTGGCTGGTTGCCGCGCTGCTGGTGCGCGGCGCGGGGCTCGGCGCCGCGACGATCGCGCTGATGACGGGTGCGTTCACCGGACTGACACGCAGTGACCTGCCGCACGCGAGCAGCGCGGTCAGGATCGCGCAGCAGGTCGGCGGCGCCTTTGGCGCTGCGGTGCTGGTCGTCATCCTGGCCAGTCAGATAGCGGCGCACGCGGCCGCCGGGCCGACCGGCACGGCGATCGCGTTCGGCCACACCTTCTGGTGGTGCGTCGGGTTCACCGCGCTGGCGGTCATCCCCGCGCTCGCGCTGCCTGGCCGTCCCGCAGCGCCAGGTCGTGCCGACCGGGCGGACACGGACGAGCACCGGACGGCGTAGCTAACCGGCCGGCCCTGGCTGCCGGCCTGCGGCATCGGTGAGCGGTTTTGCGTGGCCTTCAGGCTGGACTGCGAGCCGCATGGTTGCTGTCGTATCCCACCCGGTCGGGAAGGCGCGGAGGACTGCGGCGGTGCGGCTGGAGACCTGCAGCCGCTCGTAGATGTTTTCCAGGTGAGTGCGGACTGTGCTCTCAGAAACGTCGAGCCGCCGGGCAACCTGCCCGTTTGTGTGTCCAGCGGCGACCAGTTGCAGCACGTCGGTCTGGCGGCGAGTGAGCAGCGGAGCGGGGTGCCGGCGGCGCTGGGCGTCCAGATATGCCTGCTGCAGATGCGGGCGCAGCAGGGTCAGCGCTGCCCGGTCCTCGTCAGAAAAACCAGATCCCTGGGCCCGGCAAAAGCTCAGCCGCAGCGCACTGCCAGGTCCGCCCGGACATGGCAGATTCATGAAAAGCACATGCTCTATCCCGGCTAGCCCGCAGTGCTGGTAGAACTCATTGCGCATGCCGGTGGAACGCCATCGTCGCGTGGTGTAGAAGTCTGAAGTCTGCACCACGCCCGCCAGGTCGCCGGTCCGGTCGTGGTAGCTGCAGGGCTCGCAGTCCCAGTAGTGCTGCCAGAACGTCCGGTTCAGGTCCGCGATTCGCGTCCGAGCCCGCTCCTTGGCCCCCGGCGTCGGCGCGTCCGGGCCCGGTACGCCCTGAAGGAACCACTGCGTCTGCCGCTCGCTGTCCTGCCCGATGAAGAAGACGATGTCGCAGGGAATCTGGGCCTTCAGGTCCGCCAGCAGGGACGGCGGCAGCCCGTCCTCGGCTGGCACGTCCGGGCGGTCCTCACTGAGCATGCCAGCCAGAGCCCGCAAGTCTGGCCGGCTGCGCCGCGCCATGGTGCTCATCGCCGGACTGCTCGTCACTGTCCCTCCCCAGCTGGTGCTTCAACGATAGGCCGCGGCGGGACGGCCTGGCCATCCGTAGAACGTCCGATGGCGCGCAGCCTCGCCGACGGCCACAGTCGTACCTGACCGCTTGCCTGCGTGCTCGGGCCGCAGGCATCGCCAGGAAGGACGACCGTTATGAACCGCATTAAGCGCCTCAGATGGCTTGGCGCGACCGCGGCCGGGTTGTGCTCGGCCCTGCTGATGGCTGTCGCTGCCACTCCAGCCGCGACAGCCGGGCCGACGACGTCGTCGGCCAATCCTCCGATCACTGCGATCCCGATACTGGCAACCGCCGCGCTCGCTGCCGGCGGCACGGCGACCGGACCGGCCAGCCCGCCGATCACCGCCATCCCGGTGCTGGCGAGCAACGAGCTGGCAGCTGGCAGCATCGGGCCGGTGGCGCCGGTCCAGTCCCCGAAGGTGGCTCACGTGGTCGTCGTGCGCACAATCCCAGCCGGGATAGCCGACTGGCAGACCGCGCTGATCGCCATCGCGTCCGCTCTGCTGGCTGCCTCCGGCGCGGTCCTGGCTGACCGGGCCCGCGCCGGCCGCCGCAAGGCCGCCCTGTCGGTCGCGTGAAGGACAGGAGTAGCCATGCCCCAATTCATGGACTTCCACCCGGACCTCAAGCTGCCGGCCGAGGCGATCGCCCAGATCGCCGACGACACCCGGCATGCCCGGGCCGACCAGTTCGGCGTCCGGCAGCTCGACCTCTACCACAACGCCGAAGGCGCCGTGTACTGCCTGCTCGAAGGCCCCGATGAACAAGCCATCCGCCGCCACCACGCCGCGCTCGGCGTCCCCTGCGGCGACATCCACCAAGTAGATAACCTCGCCTGACAAGCGTGACCCGCTGCACCCGGCGTTTTTGCCGGAGGCACCGGGTCAGGCGGCCACATCCCGCCCCCAGCCGAGCCGATCGGTCATGAAGTCGGCCGTCGCGTCGGGGTCGTCGCAGGAGAGCCTGACCGCGCGTCGGACGGCAGCGGATCAGCCGGACACCCGCCAGCGGACCGGCAGGCCGTGTGCGGGCGCTGACCCGAGCACGCGGCGGTGTTCGCCGGGCCAGGTCGTCAGCGTCACCCGGCAGCCGCCCGCGCGCGACTGCTCGAAGTACAGGTAGGCGAACCGTGCCCGGGGCGTGGCGGCGGCGCCGAGCTCGGCCACACCGATCGCGAGCTCGGCCCGCTCCGCCTCATTCAGGTACTGCCGGAAGATGGAGTGCCACAGCACCGTCCAGGTACCGTCCCGCAGCGTCGTCCGCGCGAGCGTCGCGGACGCCGGCTCCGTCCGCAGCTCGGCTGGGACCTGCGCGGCTACGCGCAGCGCCCCGCGCAGGCGCTGCAGCCGGTCCAGCTGATCCGGCCAGACATAAGCCGTGAGCCGCAGGCTGCCGTCCTCGGTGAGCGGGTCGACCGGCGCGATGTCCCCGCCGACGCGCTCGACCACCTCGATCCGGCTGTCCGGCGGCGCATCCCCTTGCCAGCCATCGGCCAGCACGACCGCCGACCGCGGATCGCCGTAGCTGCCTGCAGGCCCTGGCACGCAAAACCAGTCCGCTCGAAGGTTCAGCCCGGCGCTGGCACCGACCTCCACGAGGCGGATCGGCAGGCTCGCCTCCGCCGCGATGTGGCGGAGCCCCCCGAGCAGCGCGGCCGCCCTTCCCACCTCGTTCGTCTGCGGCGGGTGGCCAAGCCACGACCGGACGTCCGCCGGGTGCTCAGCCAGTGCCTGCCGGAATGCCGCCCACGTCCGCGGGCTGCCCGTTGCCTGCTCGGGCGTACCGCCGGTGCTCGGGTAGAACGCCGCCAGCGCCGGCGCACCGCCGGACAGCACCTGCGCGTGCACCCCGCCGAGCAGCCGAAGCGCGAGGCCGCTGGCGAGCCGGTCGTCGAGATAGCCAGCCAGCACCCGCGCCGTCGGGCCGTCCCACTCCAGATCATCCGCGGTGTGCAGGAGCAGGTCACCGTAGAGCACGCTACCGAGCTCCCGGCAGGCGGCCGCCTGCAGCCGCAGGAGCCGCGCGGTGCGCGCCTGCGCGTCGCGGCGGCCGGGATCGTCTGTCGCGGGCACTGTGAAACTGTACGACCGGCGGTGCGGCCCGCTCGCCAGCCGCGACACGGACTAGCCGTTCTTGAGGCGCTGGCCGCCGTCGACAGCCAGCGCCACCCCGGTGATGAACCCGGCCTGCGGGGAGGCGAGGAAGAGCGCGGCCTCCGCGACATCCCAGGCCGTTCCCATCTTGCCGAGCGGGACCTGCGAGTCCCGCAGCGCGATCACCTGTTCCCGGCTCATCCCGTCCCTGCCTACCCGAGGCTCGATCGCCATCGGAGTGTTCATGAGCCCGGGCAGGATGCAGTTGACCCTGATGCCGTACCGCGCAAAGGTGATGGCGAGGTTCTCCGTGAGCGCGATGACTCCTGCCTTGGACGTCTTATAGGCAATGTTCGGATAGTCGAGCACGGCCGCGACGGACGAGATATTGACGATCACCCCGGCTTGCTGCGCCCGCATCACCTTGAGCACGTGCTTGCACGTCAGCACCATGCCGCGCAGGTTGGTGGCAATCACCAGGTCGAACGCCTCGCCGGTGATCTCGGCCACGGGACTGTCGCCGGCGGCGAGGCTGACGCCCACGTTGTTGTGCAGAACGTCGATGCGGCCAAATCGGCCAACGGTCTCCGCAACGAACCCCTCGATATCCCGTTCCACGGTGATGTCGGCTGCCAGCGCCAGCGCGGTGCCACCCTCCTCGCTCACGGCCCGCACCGTAGCCTCGGCGGCGTCGAGGTGACGGTCCACGGCAACCACGAGCGCACCCTCGCGACCGAACAGCACCGCGGTGGCCCGGCCGTTACCGACTGTCTGGCCAGGTGTCTGGCCAGCGCCGACGACAACGGCCACCTTGCCGTCAAGACGACCCATGCTCATCGCTCCGGACTGCGCAGCGAGACGCCGCCATCGACCGTAAGGACGACGCCGGTGATGTACCGGGCTTCGTCAGAGCAGAGGAAGACCGCCGCGTGGGCGACGTCCCACGCGGTGCCCTCGATGCCGAGCGGTGAGGCCCTCCGACGCCGCTCCCGCACCTCGGGGCTCATGCCCGCGGCATACACCATCGGGGTGTAAATCGGACCCGGTGCGATGCAGTTGACGCGGACGCAACTGCCGGCGTGATCCACCGCCATCGCCCTGGTCAGCGCGATGACCGCCCCCTTGGCGGTGCTGTACGGCGTCAGCCCGCGGGGCCGGAACGCCGAGATCGAGGAAATGTTGACGATCGCCCCGCCGGTGCGAGACAGGTACGGCAGCGCGGCGGCGCTGGCGAGGGCGATGGTCTTGACGTTGACGGTCATGACTAGATCCCACTGCTGCCAGTCAGCCTCGAGTATGGTCCCGGCGCCCTCCACCCCGACGTTGTTGTCGAGTATGTCGAGCCGACCCCACGTGCGCACGGCGTGCTCGGCCATCTCATGGCAGCTGTCCGCAGAGGTGATGTCGGCCACGTGGGCCGCCGCGATGCCGCCATCGGCTTCGATGAGGGCGACTGTCTGCTCGGCGGCGGCCCGATCCCGGTCGACCACGAGCACCCGCGCGCCGTTTCTGGCAAACAGGACCGCAGCCGCCCGGCCGGTGCCGAATCCGTCGGCGCGCGACCCTCCCCCGGTCACGACGGCCACCTTGCCCGCGAGCCGCGCGCGCCCGGCTGGGTAGCCCACCGCGTCGGCAGCGGCGTCGGTCACGGGACACCGTCCCGCTCAGCTAAGTACGGAATCCTCGCCACGCTCTCTCGCGACTTCGCGG
>Ga0187781_10003517_pt1 | contig 11764 bp, 11 predicted proteins | sample 0715_SJ02_MP02_2_FD_132447 | JGI IMG/M metagenome (GOLD analysis project Ga0187781, IMG submission 132447) | Tropical peat soil microbial communities from peatlands in Department of Meta, Colombia - 0715_SJ02_MP02_20_MG | ecosystem: Environmental > Terrestrial > Soil > Wetlands > Peat | place...
CGCGCTGGCCGAATGCCAGCTCTTTCCGGGAGACACCCTCGCCCTTTACACCGACGGCATAACCGAATCGTTCAGCGCGACGGGCGAAGAGTTCGGCGAGCATCGTCTGTGCGGAGCGTTACGGAGCCATTTTGAGCTGTCGGCCCCGTCCCTGCTGGATGCGATTGTGCATGCCGTCCGCCGCTTCAGCCCTCACGAACAACACGATGACATTACGCTAATTGTTGCCAAGTGCAAAAAGGGTTAGCGCATAGGTCTGGGCCTGTACCTTTCCTGAAGGCTCCACTTCTGAGTTCCAAAGCGCGTGGGGAGGCGGGCAGAGAGGACAAAGAGGCGACGAGAGCACGGCGTGATGCGGACAAAAAGTCGCTGCCCCCGGCCCTTCACCCCCAAAAGCCTCTTCTGGATGGAACGACCTATCACGGAATTCCTAACCCAACTCTTAACTGCCGACAACTCATGACTTCACGTCGGGCCCCTGCCTGCGAGTAGGCTTGTGCTTGGCCGCGCTCAGGCTCGGTGTTTCCAAACCCGATCGAGGTCTGAGCACTTGGCGCCTCTTCTTCCAACTTGCAGTTACGCCTCCACTGTGTTACGTTTTTTGAGTTTGAGCGTGGACTCACGCTTCCAGGCCCCCGTGAAGACAGAACCTCCTGAGTCGCGCCTTCTGGCACAAATCGATCTCGACCGTCTGCCCGGCCACATTGCCATTATTATGGACGGGAACGGGCGATGGGCGAAGAAGCGCCGCCTGCCGCGGATCGCTGGGCACCGCGCGGGGATCCGCGCCGTTCGGCAGTCGGTGGAGGCCTGCGCGCGCCTGGGCGTGCCTTATCTTACCCTGTACGCCTTCTCCGTTGAAAACTGGAAACGGCCTCACACCGAGATCACGCTTCTCATGAGTTTGCTGCGCGAGTATCTGAAGAAAGAGATTTCTGAGCTCAACCGGCAGAATATCCGGCTTGCCGTCATCGGCAGAATTCACGAACTGCCCAAGCCGGTGCAGCGCGACCTCGAGACGGCACTGGAAAATACCAGGCAGAACTCCGGGCTGCGCCTGACCTTGGCGCTCAACTATGGTGCCCGCGCGGAGCTTGTGGATGCGGTGCGTGAGCTCATCTCGACGGCCCGGCAGAATGGGGATGTAATCATCGATGAAGCTACTCTCAGCAGCCATCTCTACACCCGCGATTTGCCCGATCCTGACCTGCTCATTCGGACTAGTGGTGAACTGCGCTTGAGCAACTTCCTTCTCTGGCAGGTCGCCTACTCGGAGCTCTGGGTGACCGAAACCCTTTGGCCGGACTTTACCCAGGCGGACTTGTTCCAGGCCATCATCGATTATCAGAAGCGGGAACGCCGGTACGGAGGCATCGGGCTGGGATGATTGCCGATGGCGGATTGCCGATTGTCGATTGAAAGAGCGGCGTGGCGACTTCTGACGCAGCCAATCGTCAATCGAAAATCGGAAATCCCAGCCGTCCGGGGCCAAACGACGGGCGCAGAGATTCTCCTTGATGAAACCACGAATACTCACAGCGTTGTTGTTGATTCCCCCGGCAATCTATCTCATCGGCTGGTCACCGAAGTGGCTCCTGCTTGCAGCTGTGATAACGGTGGTGGAGCTTTGTCTCTATGAATTCTTTAACCTCTGCCGGCACGCGGGGCTCGAACCTTTATCGGCGCTGGGGTATTTGGCCGGCGCGGCGCTGTGCGCACTGCAAGCGGTGGATACCGACGGACGCGATGGGTACTCGTTCTTCCTGCTGGTCGCTCTCGTCCTTGTCACACTCACCGTCGCACTGGTGATGACACGTGAACTGAAAGCGTACTTGGGCGCCACAACCACAACCATCTTCGGTGTGCTTTACATTGGCCTGACGCTTTCCTGCCTTCTCCCGCTGAGGTTCTCGCAGTCCGGAGCGCGGAGCCTTGGCCTCGCCGGCACAGCAGGTGCCTCAGCGGGGCGGAATTTGATGCTGCTATTGTTCCTGGTGATTTGGGCCGATGATACTTTTGCATATCTGGTTGGCCGCGCATTTGGACGGAGAAGGCTCTTTCCCTCCATCTCGCCTCGAAAAACCCTGGAAGGTTCGCTGGCAGGATTGGCGGGTAGCCTTCTAGTCGCTTGGGGGTTTGCCCGCTTATTCTGGCAGACAGCCAGCTTGAAAAAAGTTATGCTGTTAGCAGGCTTGGTGGCGCTGGCTGGGCAGATCGGGGATCTAGCGGAATCGGCAATGAAGCGCGGGGCCAACTTGAAGGACTCGGGGTCGGTCTTGCCCGGCCACGGCGGTGTGCTCGACAGAGTAGATAGCCTGTTGTTTGGCGCGCCGGTTCTGTGGCTCAGTCTAGCCATCATGGATTTTTGGCGATGACAAAGGGTTTATGCATTTTGGGCGCTACGGGTTCGATTGGCCGGCAATGTCTGGCGGTCGTCAAGAATGCCCCGGAGCGTTTTCACGTTGTCGCCCTCTGCGCCGGAAAGAACGTGGAGTTGCTTGCCCAGCAGGTCGCTGATTTCACCCCAAACCTGGTCGTAGTCGCAAGTTGGGAGTGCCTTGAGCCCCTTCGAGAGCGACTTCGACATCTCGGGTTTTCCCGAACCGTTCAAATGGCCTACGGAGTGAGTGGGCAAATCGAGGCGGCGACCCACCTTGAGGTAGACATTGTCCTGTCCGCTTCCTATGGGACCACAGGGCTGGTCGCGACCTATAAAGCCATCCAGGCTGGGAAACGAATCGGGCTGGCGAACAAGGAGGTACTTGTCGCAGCGGGCGAGTTGACGACACGCGCCGTGCGGGAGCGAGGGGTTGAACTCCTGCCTGTGGACAGTGAACATTGCGCCCTCCATCAATGCCTCCGGTCCGGTAGCCGTGACGAAGTCCGCCGTCTCATATTGACGGCTTCAGGAGGCCCTTTCCTTAAAACCCCTCGCGAACACCTCGATCGCATTACCCCCGGAGAAGCTTTGCAGCATCCAATCTGGAAGATGGGCGGCCGCATTACGATCGACTCTGCCACCTTGATGAATAAGGGCCTGGAAATCATCGAGGCCCATTGGCTGTTTGGTTTCCCCTCGGAACAGATCGAGGTTCTTATTCACCCCGAATCAGCAATTCATTCCATGATAGAATTTAGAGATGGGTCGGTGATAGCCCAGATGTCAGTTCCGGATATGCGTTTGCCGATCCAGTACGCGCTGAATTATCCGGACCGGCTGGCGATGAACGGCGAATCACCGCGTCTGGACTTGATTGCACTCAGCAGATTGCGCTTTGCGGCGCCCGATACGCGGCGTTTTCCCTGTCTGGATTTGGCTCGCGAGGCCCTGCGCGCGGGGGGTTCGTTGCCCTGCGCCTTGAATGCGGCCGACGAGGTGGCCGTCGAAGCCTTTCTAGCCCGGCGGCTGCGCTTCTTGGATATTCCTCGCGTGATCGAGAGGGTTTTGGAGCAAACAACTCACTCGCGTTCATTCACCTCCCTGGACGACGTTCTGGAGTGCGACCAGGAAGCCCGACATCGCGCCCGGGAACATGTGACAATGCTTGCCGGCTCGCAGGGGGCTGGGAAGCCCTTGTGACGGCTGTCAGATGTATTTCCCGAAGTTCTTGTTAGGAAGTGTAAACGATATTATGGCAGGAAGCTTCATTACAGATGTGGTGGTGGTAGTCGCCGTACTGGGGCTCATGATCTTTGTTCATGAGCTTGGCCACTTCCTGGCGGCTAAGGCCTTTGGGGTTCGGGTGTTGGTTTTTTCCTTGGGGTTTGGCAAGCGACTGCTTCATTGGACAAGGGGAGGGACCGATTACCGGATCAGCGCCCTTCCCTTTGGCGGGTATGTCAGGATGGCCGGGGATGATCCCACCACTGAACGCCACGGTGACCCGGGGGAGTTTTTGGCTAAACCTCGTTGGCAGAGGTTCGTGGTGGTGGTGATGGGACCGACCATGAACATTCTGCTGGCCGTGCTTCTCTTGGCCGGTCTCTATAAGGTCCATTTCCAGAAGCCGGCTTACGATGAGCAGCCGGCGCGCGTGGGCGACGTCGAAGCAGACTCGCCGGCCAGCCAGATCGGCCTCGAACCCGGGGACCTCGTCATCCGCGTGGGCGGCCTTCAGGAACCGAGTTGGGAGGACTTCCAGGAGAAAATCCTGACCACGGTGGGCGAGGCTATGCCGCTCGAAGTCGAACGGGATGGCAAAATTCTGAACCTGGCGCTCACGCCCCGCGCGCAAGGCCCGGACCGGGTGGGGGATGCCGGTTTGTACCCTTATGCGCCCGCAATTATCGAAAAGGTCGAGTCGGGACTTCCGGCGAGCCAGGCGGGGCTCTTGCAGGGTGACGAGGTTGTGGGCGTGGGAGGGCACAAGGCCTTTTATTGGCCCCGTGTCGCCTACCTGATTCAGTCAAGCAAGGGGAAACCGGTTCAACTTTCAGTTCTTCGAGGTGGACGAGAATCCCAAACTACATTGACGCCGGTTCTTACTGAAGTGATGGGGGAAAAACGCTGGCGGATCGGAGTCTCTTTTCACAACGACATGATCGTAAGGAAATTGTCCTTGGGCGGTGCGCTTAAGGCTTCCTGCCAGGATAATTGGAGAAATTGCCGGGAGACCTTTGATGTGCTGGGAAAGATTTTGGCGCACCGCCTCTCCCCGCGCTCCCTCGCCGGCCCGATCGGGATCGCGCAACTCTCAGGTGAAGCGTACCGGGCGGGACTGCCCGAGCTCATCATGCTGGTCTCCTTCATCAGTCTTCAATTGGGTATCTTCAACTTGCTGCCTATTCCCATCATGGACGGGGGCCAGATCCTGCTGCTGTTAGTCGAGGGTTTGATTCGCCATGACCTGAGCGTGCGGGTGAAAGAACGGTTCGTGCAGGTCGGTTTCGTCTTCTTGTTGCTGCTGGCGGTGTTTCTCATGTGCAATGACATCATGAGGACGCTCAGGCCTTACTAGGGGCTGGGGACCGGGGGCTAGGGCAATTCTGAATGGTGAATAGTGAATTGCGAGTTTTCTAACCCTCCGCTGCGGGCAAGAGGGAATCTCGTATCTTGAATCCGACCGTTGTCCGGTCCCACAGGGGACTGAGAGCTGACGGCGCGCAACGGACCACGGATAACCGGCAACGGGCAACGCAGTGAATTTCAGCGACACAGAGCATTTTCCACCGCGGCGTAAGACGCGCGCCGTGCAGGTCGGCCGGCTCACGATAGGTAGCCAGTCGCCTATTGTGGTCCAGTCGATGACCAAGACGGACACGCGCGAGGTGGGAAAAACCGTCGAACAAATACATGAGATGGAGGCAGCAGGCTGCGAGATCGTGCGCCTGGCGGTCCCGGACGTAGAAGCCGCAAAGGCACTGCCTGAGATTCGCAAGCGCTGCCCCGATTCGATCCTCGTCTCGGACATTCACTTCCAGTACAAGTTAGCGCTGATGGCACTCGATGCCGGAGTGGACAAGCTCCGCATCAATCCCGGGAACATCGGCGATGCGGAGAAAGTTCGCCTGGTGGTGCGCCGCGCGCAGGAGCAGAGGGTCCCCATCCGCATCGGGGTGAATGCCGGGTCACTGGAGCGCCGATTGCTGGAGAAGTATGGTTATCCGACGCCCGAAGCTATGGTGGAGAGCGCCCTTTATCACCTCGGCATTCTGGAAGAATTAGGATTCACAGACACCGTTGTTTCCTTGAAAGCTTCCAATGTAAAGCTCTGCGTTTCGGCATATCGACTGCTCGCCAAGCAAGTTGATTATCCCTTGCACCTGGGGATCACCGAGGCGGGGACGCAGTTCACGGGGACCGTCAAATCGTGTGTGGGCATGGGGATGCTGTTGGCCGAAGGTATTGGCGATACGATTCGCGTCTCACTGGCCACCGATCCCGTCGCGGAAGTCCGCGTCGCCTACGAGATGCTCAAGGCACTGGAATTGCGCAGCCGCGGCCCGGTGGTAATTGCCTGTCCCACTTGCGGACGTTTGGAAGTAGACCTGTTCAAAATCGCTTCCGAAATCGAGAAGGCCACCGCGCACATCAAAACGCCCTTGAGCCTGGCCGTTATGGGCTGTGCCGTGAACGGTCCAGGCGAGGCGCGCGAGGCGGACCTGGGCGTGGCGGCGGGGCGCGGCAACGGCATGATCTACCGAGAAGGAAAGGCCATCCGGCGGGTCCGCGAAGAAGAGATCGTTCCTGCTTTGCTGGAAGAGATCGAGCGATTTGTGGCGGACAAAGCCGCCGGAATTGATACCTCGCCTAAAGAGATCACCACTGAACCAGCTCCTGCCGCTTTTTCCCCCTTTCCGATTCTGAAGTAACGTTGCGCCGGCCTGGTGCCGGCGTCATTTGTCGTAAATGAGCGCTCGTCGACCCGCCGGTTGCAAAACCAACCCCGCAGGAGTATAATATCTTACTTGAATCTTACCCGGCCTGGAGGCGAGGCTGGCATGGAAACGACTAAACTTTCTTCAAAGGGTCAAGTGGTGTTGCCCAAGTCGGTGCGCGATGCTCGGAGTTGGGAGCCGGGCACCAAGTTCACGGTCGAGGAAGTATCCGAGGGGATTCTCCTGCGGCCTTTGCGGCCCTTCCCCGCCGCCAGCATCGACGAGGTGTTTGGTTGCTTGAAGTACTCCGGTCGAGCGAAGACTCTCCGTGAAATGGAGAAGGCCATTGGGCGAGGCGTGAGGGCGCGGCATGATCGCGGTCGATACTAATGTTGTGGTTCGCTTCCTGGTGCGAGACGATCCCAAGCAGGCGGCTCGCGCAGCGGAACTGATCCGAGACAACCAGATTTGGATCTCCAAAACCGTGCTCCTGGAAACCGAGTGGGTGCTCCGCAGCCTGTACCGATTCTCACCGCAGAGCCTGGCTGGGGCTCTGAGGGCCCTGGTCGGACTCGAAAAGGTCTTCTTGGAAGATGAGATAGCAGTAGCCAAAGCCTTGGAATGGTTCCAGGAGGGTCTTGACTTTGCCGACGCCCTGCATTTGGCGAGTGCGGGCACTGCCAACCAGTTCGCCACCTTCGACGGGAAGCTCGCCAGGCAAGCCCGACGCATGACCACGCTCAAGACAGTTTCCCTCTGATCCGCGGGTGGCGCCTACGTGCCGACGTCTTATGTCGGCATGTAGGCGTCCCTCGGGATGGTCAGGGGGCGCAGACATGCCAAAAGACGGCACGTCTGCGCCGCCCACGAACGGGCTCAGCATCGCCAACGTCGCCACCTCCTCGCACTCCTACGACCTAGACAGCCCGTCAGCCGACGGGTCAGGCGCTCGCCGGCGTGGCCTTCAGGCGGCGCCAGAAGAAGTACGAGAGCCCCTGGAGCACGCATCTCTTTGGGTGGGGAAGAGCACCGAGCACCTTTCTCTCCACCGTTTTCACTGTCCGGTCATGATTTCGCATCTTCCAGTCGGCTGATCCGCTTTTCGTGAATCTCCGCCACATGCAGCAACCGAGCCGTTCCTTCAGCAATGTCATGGACCAGAACTTTCATATCGGAAAGGTCCTTGGTCAGCAACTCGACGGTCTGTGTAAGGGCTTCGTGGCGCTGGGTCAGCCGCTCCAGCCGTTCGTCAATATCCATGTTCGTCTCCGCGCTTTGTCACCTCCCTAAGCTTACTGCACGCCCTGCCGTTTCAGCAAATGTTCCCGAACTTCCATTCTGGAGGCCGCGCTGGCTTGTGAAAACGCCGTCGCGGGCCACCCTCTCCCTCAAGGAGGGGAGGGTTACAAGCACGCTCGGAGGAGAAGGCTATAGGCACGGTGGGCAGGGGGCATAACCTCGGCGGGGGAGGGCTACAGTCTTTCGCGGAAATGGCGCGGCACAGGGGCGCTATTCTGCGGCGGAGCCCTGCAGTATGGTTTTGCTGATTCGGCGTCGGGCGAAGGCACGCAAGAGGCGGAAAAACTTCAGCGAACGGCGGGCGTCTTCTTGGATTTGGACCTTGAGCATGGCGGGGTTCTGGAACTTGATCTCCTCGCGCAAGCGGTAGAGGAACTCGATTTCCATATCCGGCTCATGGACTTCACCCCCCGGAAAATTCAGGAGAAAGGTCTCCACTGTCAGTCTCTGATTATCGCCAAAGGTGGGTTTGTGGCCGACGTTGGTGACGGAGTCGTAGAGTTCCCCCCCCACTCTGGTACGAGTGACGTATACGCCAATCTTGGGAAGTTGTTCCTCGACGGGAGCGAGATTGAGCGTCGGGACGGTATGTTTATGGCCTACCCCCATCCCTGCCACAATCGGCCCATAAACGGAGAAGGGGCTCCCCAGCAGCCGGTTGGCCAAGTGCACCCTGCCTTCCACCAGCAATTCGCGGATGCGCGTGCTTGAGACTCGCTGCCCGCGCACCTCAAGTAGGGGAAGCACTTCCACTTCGAAGCCCTCTTGCCGTCCCAGCTCTTCGAGTATTTCCACGTCCCCCGCTTGACGATATCCAAAACGGAAACTCGGTCCGACAAGGATGGCTGCGGTGTGCAACGGCTGGACGAGAATGTTGCGCACGAACTCCAAGGGGGAAAGGTGCGCCAGTTCGCGGTTGAAGGGAAGAACCAACAGCATGTCAATGCCGCTGCGAGCGATGAGTCGAGCTTTCCGGGGGAAGGGGGTGAGAAGCTTTGGGGCGCGGGCAGGGGAAAGAAACTTGATGGGATGGGGCTCGAAAGTAATGGCGGCAGCTACCGCACCTCGAGGGCGGGCAACTTCCACCACCCTATCCAAGAGCTTCTGGTGCGCGAGATGGACTCCATCGAAGTTACCGATCGTTAGCACGCTGGCCGATGGCGGTGGGCGCAGTTCGTTGAGATGGTGAATGAGGCGCATAATTAGTCGAGAAGTCAAGGAGTCGAGGAGTTAAGCACTTCCCGACTTTTCGACTCCTTGACTCCTCGACTTCTAAGTAGAGCGAGATTCCTCGCTTCGCTCGAAATGGCGAACTCTAGAGAGGAGTTAAGAGACTTTTGACTTTTGACTCTTGACTCTTGACTCTCGACTTTCGACTCTCAACTCCTCTAAAACTCCAGTTGCAACCCATCGTAAGCCAGCCGCACGTGCGGCGGAAGCCGGGCGTTGGTTTCCTCGTGTCCCAATTCGTGCGCGATGTGCGTGCAATAGCCTTTCCGAACCCCCAACCGTTCCATCACGCTGAGGGCTTGCTCCACTGTCAGGTGAGTGGGGTGAGGACGGGGCCGCAAGGTATCAAGGATCAAGACTTCGAGACCTTCGAGTAGCGGGTAACTCGATTCGGGAATCTCGCTTACATCAGTCACGTAGGCCACTTCGTTGATACGGAACCCGAGGATAGGCAGATTGCCGTGCATCACCGGGACGGGAATGATTTTGAGACCTTCCACTTCGAAGGGTCCGTCAATGAGATGAGGTTCGAGACGTGCGATCCCGCCATAGGGATAGTTGCCGTCAAAGATGTACTTGAAGGTCTGCTGGATGTGATTCATGCACTGAGGGTCAGCGTAAATCGGAATCGGTTTTTGCTGCCGGAAGTAGAAGACACGAACGTCATCCAGCCCCAAGATGTGGTCGGCATGCGAGTGCGTGAAGAGCACGGCGTCCAGGCGGTCCAGGCCCTCACGCAAAGCTTGCGCGCGGAAATCCGGCGTCGTATCAATCACCAGGACGCGATCGTCGAAGCGCAGCAGCAGCGAAGGCCGGGTCCGCTTGTCGCGAGGATCGGCGGACGTGCAAACCTTGCAATGGCAGGCGAGGGTGGGAACCCCCGTGGAAGTCCCCGTACCCAAAAAGGTCAGTCTCATTTGCTCTTTCGGGCTTGGCGCTTTTGCACCTCGACAAAGCTCATGCGCAGTTCGTAGAGAACATCATCAAGCAGTCGAGCTTCACTGGAAGTAAGATTGCCTTGGGTTTTCTCCCGCAGAACCTCCAGAAGGTCGACGGTGCGCTTTGCGTTGGGCATGTCCGCGGGGATGCGCTCTCCCGACGGCCCGGCGATTAATCCGAGCTGAAACATCGCCGTGGTGCTCAGATAAGAAACCAGCGTTTCAAACCCAGAAGAAACCTCATCGTACGGGCCGCGGGGCTCGCTTTGCGTCTCGCCTGGCGCACTCCGATCCGGTGCCTCCGCTGCCTCCCCCCTTTTTTCCTCACCGGGGATATTCTCTTTTCTCGAGCCGTCGGCGGCAAATGGCCGGCGGTCTACCACCTTAAAGCCCGATGAGTTGCCTTCCTCCCTGGCCATTGCGTGCCTCCCTGCCCCGGCTTTGTAACCCGAAAACCTTGTCCCGATATGGCATCTATCCGCCGATTTCCAAGTTTACCAGCAATCCGATGAAGCAACAAGGTGGCGAACGTTGTCGCAGCATTTTGAGTGCAGAGCCGAGGCTCAGGTCGGTAAATGCAGGTTTCAAGCCCGTTGGTATGGGTCGAGCCAGGGCAGTACCAAAGCACCGGTCCACCCGCAATTACGACACACCCGCGATCACGGCATTGACACATGCACAGGATGTCATTAGTCTGGAGGAGTGGCAGTCGTACCGCTCCGACCTTACGCGGTGGAAGGGGGCGGGAGAAAGTGTCTCAGACGCCGGAACAACCCCGGAAGATGGGCGTCTTGAATGTCCCCAATTCTTGCGGCCTTCGTATTGACGATATGCGAACGTGTGCCCGCTGACGTGACCTTCACGCGTTCTCTCGTTGGTGGTGCTTGAAACAAAGGCTTGCGCGAAGTGACCCGAGCTGAGGAGTAATTCGGTATGAAAGCGAGGGCGCATCCGCCTGAACTCCGCAAGATAGTGATTCTCGCCACAGCTTTCGTCGCTATCGCCTTATGGTGCATGTCCTGCGGGGGTGCGGGTAGTATGGAAGTCCCTCCTCCTCCCACCCCGGGGTTCTCGTTGAGTCTCGCGAGCATTGATTTCGCTAACCAAGCTGTAGGAAGTTCCAGCACGCCTGTAACCGTCACGCTGACTAACGTTGGCAACGGGACTTTGACCCTTTCCAGTGTTGGGGTGACGGGCTCCAATGCCCGCGATTTTGCCTTGACCAACAATTGCGCCTCCTCGCTGGTGGCCTCGGCTCAATGCACATTCGCAGTCGCTTTTGCCCCTAGCGCTGCCGGAACCCGCACGGCCTCCGTGCTGTTCACGGACAATGCCGCTGGCAGTCCTCAAACGCTCAGCCTGTCTGGTACGGGCACGGCTCCTAGTGTTAGCCTTTCCGCCACGACCCTGACATTCGGTAACCAGTTCGTTGGGACTAGTAGTACGGCGCAGGCCATCACCCTGAGCAACACAGGCAGTGCGGCCTTGAGCATCACCAGCCTCGCGATCACAGGTGCCAATGCCAGCGACTTTGCCCAGACCAACACTTGCGGCAATGCGGTGGCGGCTGCCGGCGAGTGCACGATTAGCGTCACCTTCACGCCCACAGCCGGCGGCAGTCGCGCCGCCTCGCTCAGCATTACCGACAGTGCCAGTGGCAGCCCCCAGACGGTGGCCCTGTCCGGGACGGCCACGGTACCGGCCGGGGTCACCCTCTCTCCCAGCAGTCTCTCCTTTGGCAGCCAACCGGTTGCCACTACCAGCACGGCCCAGACGATCATCCTGAGCAACGGCAGCAGCGCCGCCTTGAGCATTACCAGCCTCGCGATCACGGGTACCAATGCCAGCGACTTTGCCGAGGTCGCAGACACCTGCGGCAGTTCGCTGGCGGCGGGTAGCACCTGTACGATTGGGGTGACGTTCACGCCTTCCGCCGCCGGGCAGCGCACAGCCACACTCAGCATCACGGACAATGGCAG
>Ga0187781_10003518_pt1 | contig 11763 bp, 13 predicted proteins | sample 0715_SJ02_MP02_2_FD_132447 | JGI IMG/M metagenome (GOLD analysis project Ga0187781, IMG submission 132447) | Tropical peat soil microbial communities from peatlands in Department of Meta, Colombia - 0715_SJ02_MP02_20_MG | ecosystem: Environmental > Terrestrial > Soil > Wetlands > Peat | place...
CGGCCCCACCGGCGCCCTGAGTCACGCGGCCGCCGAGCATCACGGGCAGCGAGGGCGCCAGCGCGCACACGAGCGTGCCGAGGCCGAGCGCCGTCATGACGACTCGGAGCATGCGGTCCTTGCCGTGGATGTCGCCCATCCGGCCGAGGACCGGGGTTAGCACGGCGGTGGCCAGCAGGTTCACTGTGAGGATCCAGGTGCCGCTCGAGGGACCGGCGCGCAGCGCGCGATCGATGTCGGGCAGCGCGGGCACGACGGCGGCCTGCAGGACGGCAAAAACCGCTCCGGCCAACGCGAGTACGGCCACCAGCAGATCACGACGACGGTCATTCATCACAACCTCCATGGACGAGGAAACGGAAGGACGCGTCGAACGATAAGCTCTACGACGAAGACGGTGAATACCTCAAACGCGCAAATAGATGTCCAATCGTCTCATCAAGGCCTCGACTTGGTCGGTGATGCCGTATCGGCGATGCGCACCGGGCAGCCCCAGGTTGCCCGCGCCCTGCTTCACGCCCCGTGGGGGCTGCGCTTCCCCGCCGCTGGAGCGATCGGCGTGCAGGTCATCCTCAAGGGCAGCGCCTGGCTGACGGGTCCCGGCGGGGACGAGCCGATCGCGCTCGGAGCCGGGGACCTGGCGCTCATCCGTCGCCACGGCCCCCACGCGCTCGCCGACGACCCCGCGACCCCTCTGTGGGACGCCGACTACGCGACCCACGTGCCCGCCGACCACTGGCCTGCCGACGGCAGCGCACTGGATCCCGCGACCGGCGGCACGGTGATGCTGGGCGGCACCTACGACCTGGGCGGCGCCCGACCACATCCCCTGTTCGCTGACCTGCCCGACGTGGTGCACCTGCCCGCCCGGGTCGGCGTCGCCTCCGAGGTACGCGCCGTCGTCGATCTGCTCGGCGCCGAGCTGGACCGCGATCTGCCGGGCACGAGCGCCGCCACGCCGGCGTTGCTCGACCTGCTGCTCCTCTATGCCCTGCGCGCGTGGTTCGAGGCGCCGCAGGCTCCGAGCGGGTGGGCCCGGGCCAGCCGGGACCCCGAGCTGAGCGTCGCCCTGCGGCTCATCCACGACCATCCGCAGCACGGGTGGACGGTCGCTGAACTGGCCGCCCGCTGCAACCTGTCACGGGCCGCCTTCGCCCGGCGGTTCACCGAGCTCACCGGGCAGCCGCCGCTGACCCACCTCACGTGGTGGCGGATGACCTTCGCCGCACGGCTGCTCCGCTCGGGCGATTACCCCCTCAGCGCGATCGCCGAGCGGGTCGGGTACGCGAGCGAGTACGCATTCTCGAAGGCGTTCCGGCGCGAGTTGGGGGTGGCGCCGTCCCGCTACCGCGCCGAGGCACAGCGTTAGCAGCGCATCGCGCGCTGGTCGAAGCACTCCTTTGCACGCCCGGTGTCGACGTCATGACACCGAGGTCTTGAGCTCCTTCTTCACGACCTTGCCGGTCGGCCCGATTGGAAGATCGTCCCAGAACTCGACGCTCCGCGCATACTTGTACGCCGCGATCGCTTCTTGACGTACTCGATGATCTCTCCTTCGCTCGGAGTGGCACCGACCTTGGGTTGCACGAAGGCCTTGATCTCCTCACCCACACGGTCGTCCGGGATCCCGATCACGGCCGCATTGGCAATGGCCGGATGGGTGTAGAGGACCTCTTCGACCTCGCGCGGATACACGTTGTAACCCGCTCGGATGATGAGGTCTTTCTTCCGATCCACGATGAAGTAGAACCCGTCCTCGTCGCAGTATCCGAGGTCACCCGAGTGAAACCAGCCGTCGGTGAAGGCCGCGGCGGTCTCCTTCGGCTTTCGGAAGTAGCCGCGCATCGTGTTGACTCCGCGGATCATGATCTCGCCGACGTTTTCGGAGCCGACCGGTAGCGGTTGCTTCTCGTCGTCCCAGATCTGCACCTCTACACCCCAGATTGGCTTCCCGACGCTGTAGATCTTGCGCTCGTCGGCGCTGACGTTGAAGGTCGTCGTCGACGCTGTTTCGGTGAGCCCGTACCCCTCGAGGATTACGATGCCAAATTTCTCCTCGAACGCATCCAGGACCTCCGCCGGCAGGGGAGCGCCCCCGGAGATCCCAATGCGAAGCGTCGATACGTCGTAGGCCCCGAGGTTCGGGGCTCGCAGCATCGCGACGTACATCGTCGGGACTCCCTCGAAGATGGTCACGCCATCCCGCTGTATCACCTCCAGCGCCTTGGTGGCGTCGAACCGCGGAACCAGGGACATGGTGGCGCCGAAGCGCACGCATACGTTGAGTTGACTGCTCAGGCCGAACACGTGGAACAGCGGCAGCGCCACCATGACGATGTCGTCGTCGCGGATGCCGAACACCCGACCCGGCGTGTCTGCATTCATGAACAGCTGAAAGTGCGTCAGCTCGGCGCCCTTAGGGGTTCCCGTAGTTCCGGATGTGTAGACGATCGCCGCCGTGTCGCCAGGGTCGGTCTGGACCATTGGAGGCGACTCGGGTTCCATGGCCAGGAGCTCCTCGAACCGGCGGCCGACTGAAGGCTCGGGAACACCGGGCGTGTTGACGACGCACAGCGCCGGGACCCCGGCCTCTCCGGCGCCCTTGATTGCCTCGTCCGCAATGCCCGCCCACGTGACCAGCATCCGGGCCTCCGCATCGCTGAGGCAGTACGCAAGCTCAGGCGCTTTCAGAAGGACGTTCAGCGGTATAGCAATGCACCCGGCCTTGAGGACCCCGAAGTAGGCGACGAGAAACTGGGGGATATTGGGCAGATGCAGCCCGACGCGGTCCCCACGGCCCAGGTCGGACGCCCGCAGGCCGGCGGCGAACCGGTCTGACAACGCGTCAAGTTCGGCGTAGCTGACGCGGCCGCCATCGTAGAGCGCAACCGGCTTGTTCGGATGCGCCACCGCTGACTCGCGCAGCATGGTGGCAAGGTTCAGACTCATCTTCCTTCACCTCCCTCGCCGGCGGACAGTTAGCAACGGACCGCATCTCCGCGAATGTCACCTGAGGACGCTGAGCCATCCACCACCGCCGGCGCAGTACGACGGGCTAAACCGAAAGTGGCATACGCCCCGAAGGCACCGAGGACTTCCGCCACCATCGAGTTCGACGCGTCGCGCGTCGCATAGCCAGAAGCTGCCATCTCGACCCATCCACGCGCATCCGACCCGCTCACGGAGCGACATAGGTAGTTATCACGCTTCTGCCACGTCGACCGAAGCCCACGGAGCGGCCATTGCCGGCCGGCTGCTTGGAGCTGAGGTGAGGGCCGGGGCCTAATCAGAGATCTGTCGGCTCCGAGGCCCGGTACAGCGGCTGAACGCCAAGGACGCGCAGGCGCAGGCACGCATCAATGGCGCCGGCGCGGGAGTACATGACGGCTTGGCCGTTTTCCACCAGGCAGTAGCTGTCGTCGACGAACGGACCGTCCCAGCCGGTAAGTAGCCCGACAGCGGTAGCGCCTCGCAGGATCGCACGTATGTAGCGCTTGCTCATGGCCGACCTCTTACCCAAAGAGGCTGGGTGCGTATCCGTGGAGGCTAAAGCTTGATATCCCCGATCGCAGCCACCGCAATGAGGCACTTCCGATGCTTGCGTGCCTCCCGGCGCTTTCCCGGCGGCGAGTTAGATCACTCGTCCAGGTCGGGACCATCGCCGCTCATCGTGGGTATCCGGGTCAGTGGCAGGGAGTCTCAAACGGTCTTCCATTTCAGAGGAGACTGGGGTGACGGGCGTGCCCATGACGCGACGCCAGGGACAGGATGACACCAGTCACCCGCGCGTGCGAACAGAACAGGCGTCGCCGCGCGGCCATCACCCCGCGGCCGGTGGACCATCGAGACGGCGGAGTCGCGTCCTAGCTCGCGATGCGGCCATTGCCTGACCGGCGATTGCGGCGGTCGGTATCAGTGCCGAGGATGGGGCCAGATCCCGGCCACGCTCGCTGAGTACGACCTGAACTCGTTCGACCACCTCGACTTCTACGACGTGTCGATGGTGGACGGCTCCAACCTGCCGATGTACATCACCATCGTGCACGGTCACGGTCAGGCTAGGGACCGGATCTCGGCCGACGGCTGCGAGCGAGGCCGCGGCTGCACGTCCACGGTCAAGTGCCCGTCGGCGCTGCAGGTCGACCGTGGGGGTCGGCTAGTCGGCTGCATCTCACCTTGCACCCGGCTCCACACCGACCGTTACTGCTGCAGCGGCCAGTACGCCAGCGGGTGCGCGCCGGCGAAGACGTGGCCCATCGACTACGCCCTGGTGTTCAAGCGCGCGGAGCCCTACGCCTACTCCTGGTCCGGCGATGACGCCACCAGCGTGTTCACCTGCGCCGGGAGGTGCGATTATCGGATCACTTTTGGGATCACCCCGCCAGGGATCGGCGGTCCGCCAGGCTGAGCCACCAACACCGGCGCGGCTCCGCCGAACGAAAGCGCTGGAGTCAGGCGAGCAGCTGTCGGACTGCGAGCTCGAGCGCGTCGTTCCGGTCGCGGGCGCCGTGGTCGGCGGCGATGAAGTGGTATCCGATCGCGAGCGCGAAGGCGAGCACCGCGCGCCCCTCGACTTCCTCCTCGTCGGCGCAGAAGGACGCGAAGAGCTGGCGCAGGTATTCCATGCGACGGTTGTCGACCCGGCGTAGGCGCTCCGCGACACCGGCGTCGTGGCGTGCCCAATCGCGGATCGCGAGGTCGATCGGCAGCAGCTCGTCGCTGAACGTGAGCGCTCCCGCCCGGCGCACCCGCTCGCGTGCGTCGCCCCCGCGGCGTTCGACCTGCTCGAGGACCTCGTCGACGGCGGCTCGTTCCCAGGTGTCGAGCATCGCGTTCAGCAGGGCGCCACGGTCCTTGAACTGACCGTAGAAGCCACCGCGGGTCACGCCCAGAGACTTGGCCAACGCATCGACCCGCACGGCATCGGGCCCGGCTCCCGTCGCTAGTGCGCGCAGTCCTGCGTCGATCCAGGCCTCGCGTGGCGTCCGGGTTGGGGGAGCCATCGCCCCTAGCGCTCCGACGGCGGGCTTGACACGGTCACGGATGATGCCTAGGCTCCATATATATACAGCACTGTATATATGGAGCGAGATCTATGACCGAAACACGACCGTCTGGCGCGTTGGTCCCCACCGTGAGCGAAATCTGGCTGCCGGCAGAGGCGCGGGCGCTCAGCACGCTCTCTCGGATCGACTACGTGGACGCGTTCACCGTTACCGGGGCGGCCGCGCGCACTCCGCAGCAGTGGCTCAGCGCCACCGTGCAGGAGGCTCCTCGGCGGGTGCGACGACGTCTGGTATTGGGATGGACCGCACTCGGCCTGAAGCTCGGCCCGCCATGGTCTCCGAACCGCGTGCTCGGCTGGAAGGTGGAGCACAGCGATCCAGCCTTCGTTCTTCTCGTCGCCGACTCATGGCTTGGGTTCCGCGGCCAGCTCTTGTTCCGAGGCGAGCCCGATGGTCTGCTGTTCGCCACGTTCGTCGAACAGACAAACCCGGGCGCGCGTGCGCTCTGGGGGGTGATCACACCCCACCACCGGCGCGTGGTCCGGTCGCTTCTGGCCCACGCCGCGAGCCGCAGACCAACTCGCTGAGGGGGCCGGGGCGAACCACCGCTCAGACTCTCGTCTATCGCGTTGGCCGACGGAGCGCGAGGTTCGCGTGCAGCACGGCATCGTCGCCGATCGACCCCAGCCGGTTCCAGGCCATGCCCGCTGCCTGGCGGGCTACGGTCGTTCTTCCTTCCAGGCGCAGCTTCCCGTCGGCGGTTAGCTCCGCGTTCACCGGAACCTCGAGTCGGATGCGCGACGCGCCCACAACCAGGTCCCCGTCGACCGTCAGACCGCCGTCCCGGACGGCGACCCCCGTCGCCGTGAACTCGATCCGCGGGAATCGCTCAATATCGAAGAAGTCTGCCGAGCGCAGGTGCCGATCACGCTTCTTGTGCCCGGTGTCGAGGCTGCCGGCCTCGATTGTCAGTTCGCCCCCGGCGCCGTCCTCGCCAACCATGAAACGGCCGCCATACGCGCGGAAGACGCCGCGAATGGTTTGCAGCCCCCAAAAGTTCTTGACGGCGAAACCGATCTCGCTCCGCTGCGGGTCGACACTCCAGACCCCCTCGGGGAGCGAAGGCTGGGCCGAGCGCTTCCAGGAGCGACGACGCCACCTGCGGGCGGTCGCCTACCGGATCCTCGGGTCGGTAAGCGAGGCTGACGACGTGCTCCAGGAGGCGTGGCTACGGCTCAGCCGCAGCGACGCGAGCAGCGTCGAGAACCTGGGGGGCTGGTTCACGACGATCGTGGCGCGCGTGTCGCTGAACATGCTCCGGGCGCGAAAAGCCAAGCGCGAAGAGCCGCTCGAGGGCCGGATCCCGGACCCGATCGTCAGTCCACCCGACGGGACCGACCCCGAGCACGAGGCCTTGATCGGCGACTCGCTGGGGCTCGCGCTGCTCGTGGTGCTCGAGTCGCTCGCCCCGGCCGAGCGAGTCGCCTTCGTGCTGCACGACATGTTCGGCGTGCCATTCGAGGAGATCGCCACGATCACGGAACGCTCTGCCGCGGCGGTCCGGCAGCTGGCCAGCCGTGCGCGGCGTCGTGTACAGGCCCAAGCCCGGCTCCCCGATCCGGACCTGACGCGCCAGAGGAGCGTCGTCGAGGCGTTCTCCGCAGCCAGCCGAGACGGCAACTTCGACGCGCTCGTCGCCGTGCTCGATCCGGACATCCTGCTTCGTGAGGACAACGGCACGCGACCTGGACGCGCGTCGCTCGTCGTTCGCGGCGCACGCGCGGTGACCGAGCGGGCCATGATGTTCTCGCACCTCGGGGCCTACGCACACCGGGCGCTGGTGAACGGAGCCCCCGGAGTCGTCGTGATACCCGAGGGCCGCCCATTCGCGGTCATGGCCTTCACCGTCTCGGACGGAAGGATCGTCGAGATCGACGTTCTCAACGATCCCGCACGCCTGAGCGAGCTCAAACTCCCGACCCTCGACTGAGCGAGCCGGGCAAGCCGCGTGCGACGTCGCGCGGGTACGCTTGGCAGGCGGGCCTGATCGTCTACCTGATGATCCTGTTCTTCATCGGTCTGTTCGTGGGATACGCCGGCCCGGCGCGCGCAAATAGCCGGCAGTGATCGCGCCGGGCCCCTCGTTCGAGTCCGCCCTCAGGCGGCGGCCAGCTCGGCCTCGGCCCGCAGCCAGTTCCCCAGTGGGTCGGCGCCGGACTGCTCGAGGTGGATGTAGTAGGCGCGCTCCGCGATCTCGGTATGAGACGGCTGGTGCGACTCGGCCTTCGGCTTGCGCGATCGGGTACGGCGGACGGCCGGCTTGCTCGTCTTCTCGGTCATGGACACTCTCCGGGTCGAAATCGGACGTGGCTCGTGCGCGCGGTGGCTCCCGCACGTGAGTACTTCTTCGACACGGCCGCGCACAGCCCTTCGTGCACGCATCTACTGATGTCCGGCGATCGGATGGGGAACGTAGAGCTCCTCCAACCGCTCGAGCTCGTGGGGAGTGAGCGACAGCTGCTCGGCGGCAAGCGCGTCTTCGAGGTGCGAGATCTTCGTCGCTCCAACGATGGGGGCGGTGACCCCCGGCCTTTGCAGCAGCCAGGCCAGAGCGACCTGCACCGGCGGGTCGCCTCGCTCGCCGGCTACCTCGACCAGGCGATCGATCACGTCGAAGTCGAGTTCGGCCTTGTACAGATTGTCGCCGAACGCGTCGGTCTGCGCCCGGGTCGTGAGCCGCTCGCCTTCCCGCGTGCGGTTGCCGGCCAGTAGCCCGCGGGCCAGCGGGCTCCACGGGATGATCCCGACGCCTTGATCCAGGCACTGCGGGATCATCTCCCGCTCTTCCTCGCGGTAGATCAGGTTGTAGTGGTTCTGCATCGAGACGAACCGCGTGCGGGCGACATGTTGCGCCTTCGCGAACTGCCACGCGAACATGCTGCTGGCCCCGATGTATCGCGCCTTCCCGGCGATCACGACGTCGTGGAGGGCATCCATCGTCTCCTCGATCGGGGTGGTCCGGTCCCAGCGGTGGATCTGGTAAAGATCGACGTACTCGAGGCCGAGGCGTGACAGGGACGCGTCGATCGAGGCGATGATGTGCTTACGGGACAGGCCGCGGCCGTTCTCCCCCGGCATCGTCGGCCCATGGACCTTGGTGGCGAGGACATATTCCTCGCGCATCCCGAACATCTTGCGCAGCAGCCGACCCGTGATCACCTCGCTTGTCCCACCGTTGTAGACGTCGGCGGTGTCGAAGAAGGTGATACCGCCCTCCACCGCGCGGCGGACGATCGGCTCCGCCTCGGCCTCCTCCAGCGCCCAGGGCCGGCTCTCGTGCTGGCCGTAGCTCATCATGCCGAGGCAGACGCGCGAGACGCGTAGTCCCGTCCTCCCAAGATTCACGTAATCCACGCTGTTGGCTCCTGTTCGTTCGACGGTTCCGAACGCCGCGATAGGCTCGCGCCGCCAACCCAGACCTTAGGAGCAACACGCGTGAACGTTTCCTCGCGATTCGAGATGGCCGGATTCGGTGTGATCGTGACCGGCGGCGCCAGCGGCCTTGGCCTCGCGTTCGGCGAGGTGCTGGCCGCCCACGGCGCGCGGGTCACCCTGATCGACGTCAACGCCGATGCCCTCGCCGAGCAGACGGACCGGTTGCAGGTCGAAGGCTTCGATGTCCGGAGCGCCACCGCCGACGTGACCGACCACGCGACCCTGGACCGCGTGATCGACGAGGCGGCCGGACTGTACGGCCGTCTCGACGTGGCCTTCGCCAACGCCGGCATCGACCCCGGCGTGGGCTTCGTCGGCGCGTGGGCAGGGAACACGCGCCCGCGGGTCCCCGAGGGTGCGATCGAGCGCTACGAGGACGGGCGCTGGAACCGGGTCATCGACATCAACCTCAGCGGGATCTTCGCCACCGCGCGCGCCGCCGCCCGGCACATGCGCCCGCGCCGGTTCGGGCGGATCGTCATCACCACCTCACTGGCGGCGACGACGGTCGAGGGTGCCATCGGTTCCGCCTACATGGCGGCGAAGGCGGGCGCCCGCCACTTCATGCACGCGCTCGCGCTCGAGTTGGCTGCGGACGGGATCATGGTCAACGCGATCGCGCCCGGGTTCTTCGTCACGAATATCGGCGGTGGCCACGCACAGCGTCAGGAGGTGCAGGCCGCGATGGGCAAGGTCATCCCGATGCACCGCGTCGGCTGGCCCGACGACATCAAGTCGCTGGCGCTGTTCCTGGCCTCGCCGGCGTGCGAGTACATCACCGGCCAGGAGATCGTGATCGACGGCGGCTGGGGCCTCGGCGTCGCCGACTAAGGCGCCGCCGTCAGGCGCCGCCGCCGCTCATCTGACATACGCCGCGATTGGGCCTCGCTCCGCTCGGCGTCCGTGGTTGCCCGGAGGCCAGCGCGGCGAGCAACGCACGCACGGCGAGCGTGACAGACCAGCAGTGGAGCGTCTAGCGGTTTCCCGACGTTAGGTCGAGCGGAGTGCTTCGGTGGGGCTGAGGCGTGCGGCTTTGGCGGCGGGGTAGAGGCCGGCGATGGCGCCGATGATGAATCCGGAGGTGGGGGCGGCGAGGAGCGCGTAGAGGGGTAGGACGAATGGTTCGTGGCGGCTGATGGCGTAGACCTGGGTGGCGGCGGCGCCGAGCGCGAGTCCGGCGATGGCGCCGAGGAGGGCGAGGAGGGCGGATTCGGTGAGGAATTGTGCGGTGATGTGGTGGCGGGTGGCGCCGAGCGCGCGGCGCAGGCCGATTTCGCCGCGGCGTTCGAGGACGGAGATGACCATGATGTTGGCGATTCCGATCGCGCCGACGAGGAGGGCGACGGCGCCGAGGCCGAGCAGGAGGGTGGTGAATTGGCCTTTGGCGTCGGCCTGTGCTTGTAGGGCGTCGGATGGGCGGCTGACTTGGACGCCGTCGGCGTTTTGCGGGTCGGCGGTGGCGGCGAGGATGTTCGAGACGCCGACGACGTCGTTCTGGTTGGCGCGGACGTAGATCTCCGACGGGTTGGGTTGGGTTTGGAAGAGCCGCTCGGCTTCGGGGAGGGAGATGAACACGGTCGCGTCGAGCGAGGTGTCGAGGACGGCCGAGCGCATGATTCCGATGACGGTGAACCAGGTGTTGCCCAGGTAGACCATGAGGTGTCCCGCGACGTGGTTGATCTGCAGGACCTGCGCGGCTTGCCATCCGAGCACGGCCTCGGGGAATTCGTTGGCGACCTGGCCCAGGAAGTGGCCGGAGGCCATGGTGGTGCCCATTACCGCGGGGAGGTTCTCGGCGGCGGCGTCGACGCCGATCCCGCCGGTCTCGGCGGCGGGGACGAGCGGGGTGCGGTACACGTTGGCGCCCGAGATCTGGTAGACGGCGGCGGCGCTGTGCACGTTGGTCTGGTGCTCGATCGACGGGACCGCGGTGTCGGGGAGGACCTCGTTCGCGCCCAGGAACGTCTGCCCGGGGGTGACCGTGAGGAGGTTGGTGCCGAGCGCGTCGATCTCGGCCAGCAGGTTCGCCTGCGCGGAGGCGGACACGCCGACGACGGCGACCATCGCGCCGATCCCGATCGCGATCCCCAACGCCGACAGCGCGGCGCGCAGCCGGCGCGTCTTGAGGCCTTGCAGCGCGGTGCCGAACAGCTCGCGGACGGGCAGCCGCGCGCGGTCGATCGCCGCCGGACGCGGCGCCGGCGCCGCCGGCGCGGCCGCGGTCGCGCTCGTCATGCGCGGTCGTCCCCGACGATCTCGCCGTCGCGCATCTGCACCCGCCGCGGGAAGCTCGACGCGATCCGCTCATCATGGGTGATCAACACCAGCGTCGCCCCGTCCGCCGCGAGCCCGTGCAACAGCGCGATCACCTCGCGCCCCGACCGCGAGTCGAGGTTCCCGGTCGGCTCGTCCGCGAGCACGATCACCGGACGCTTCGCGATCGCGCGCGCGATCGCGACCCGCTGACGCTCACCCCCCGACAGCTTGGCCGGCTTGAACTCCCGCCGGTGCCCCAACCCCACCCGGTCGAGCGCCCCCCGCGCGATCTCCCGCCGCTCCCGCAGAGGCATCCCCGTGTACAGCATCCCCAGCGCCACGTTATCCACCGCGCTCATCGCCTCCTGCAAATGAAACCCCTGAAACACAAACCCGATCTCACACGCCCTGAGCCCGGCGAGGTCGACATCCGACGCGCTCCCCACATCCCGCCCCGCGACCTCCACCCGCCCCGCCGTCGCGCGCTCCAACGTCCCCATGATCGTCAACATCGTCGTCTTCCCCGACCCCGACGGCCCCACCACCGCCACCCGATCACCATCCGGGATCTCCAACGACACCCCACGCAGCGCCGCCACGCCACCCGCGTACTCCTTCACCACCCCCTCCAGCCAGAGCGCCACGATCACCCCTGCGAATCGGTCACCTCGAGCCCCTGATAAATCCCCGGACCCGAGACCTGCACATACCCCGCCGCGAACAACCCCGTCCTCACCGCAACCAACGCGTGCGGCGCCGCCGCCTCCTGCACCTCATAACCCCCGCCCGCGCCCGCCAACAGCGCCGTGACCGGCACCGACAAAACATCGTTCGCCTCCGCCTCGGAGAAATTCACCGACACCGCGGCCTGATCCAGCCCCGCCCCCACATGACGCCCCATCAACACGATCGTCACCGGAACCAGCGCCCCACTCGAAGAACCACCACCACCCCCACCGCCACCGTTCCCGTTACCCCCGCCCCCGTCCCCGCCAGAACTCTGCGC
>Ga0187781_10003519_pt1 | contig 11761 bp, 8 predicted proteins | sample 0715_SJ02_MP02_2_FD_132447 | JGI IMG/M metagenome (GOLD analysis project Ga0187781, IMG submission 132447) | Tropical peat soil microbial communities from peatlands in Department of Meta, Colombia - 0715_SJ02_MP02_20_MG | ecosystem: Environmental > Terrestrial > Soil > Wetlands > Peat | place...
ACAAGTTCCGGATACATCTAATATCCGGCAATTGTATGCGTCGCAACCAGCAGGGTGCTGATGGTCTGAAGGACCGGACGCAACTTCTGAAATACGCTATTTAGTAAGTTACAGATAGCAAAGGTGCAACCGAGAAATCTGCAACGGAATGCGCGCCTTGACCTCTGTGATTAGTGCTTTTCGTTTCGCTATTCCATCTATCCTAAACGGCGAATTACCAGCGATAGTGTGGCTGAAAGTGGTCAGTTGTTGAAGCCCCTTTTTTCATCGGCAAATCCACAGGCAGTGACTGAGCGCTTAGCGAGCAGTCACTGCGAACTCTTCTTCGATTTGGCGGGACGACAATAAGGAGCGATTTCGTGCGTTTTGCTCAGATTTCTGCTCTTTGCCTCTTTGCCGGGTGAACGCTCAGAGTCGATGACCTTTCAAATTTCCCAAGAGCCTGTTTATTGCCAACTTTCGGTTGGCCGACCATTCGGCTTGGCACTGGCCTTCTGCGGCCCAGCCGAGACACATATGAAAGACCACAGCCCCGAGGTATTCTTTGCCATGAAGACCGCAGACTGGCGAAGCCACTGACCAAAAGACTATTAATTGGCTGGAGGAAACTGGAAGAGTAGCGCTCCCTTGTCGGAAAAAATGACGATGCTATTGGCACCATAGTCAGCAACGGCCAATCGAGCGTTCGAGAGCAGGGCCATGCCGTAAGGGGACCTCAACGGTGCGGATACGAATCCAGTTGCGATGGGCTTACTCGACCGAACATCCACGATGAAGATTCCCCTGCGTCCGGGATCGGCAACATAGAGCCTGCCAGCTTCCGGATCGAAAGACACGGCCGTTGGGGCGCTGAGATCCGAAGCCAGCACGGTCGTGGATTTCGTGGCGATTGAATACTTGTAGATGGCGCCGACTGCCACGTCGGCGATGTAGATTATTTGATTGGCCTCGTCGAAAGCCAGGGGGCCAAGTTTGGTGGCATTGGGAATCCGCGATACGTAAGTACTTTCTGTTCCCTGGGTATCCAGCCGGTAGATCTCATTGGAGTCAGACATGGCCACGTAAGCGGTGTGACTCCTCGGACCAAAGTCGATGCCAGAACAGATGTTCCGAAAGTTCCAGGTGCGCACCGACCTGCCGTCGAGAGAGTACATGGTGACGAGCCCGCGACCCATTTGCGACCCAGCAATGAGCACAGACCTTTGACCGCCTGATACCGCATATGTCATATCCGCGGGAGTGACAGTGGAGGGCAAAAAGATGCGCCCGTTTTCCGTGAGACTGTCTTGCGCAACCTGGAACTCATGCAGCGTTCCTGCGCTATCCAAAACGAAAAGATCGGGTCCGTCTCCGTCCATCATTATGGGCCGCTCAAGCCTGGTCTGACTGAAGCCGGGTCCGACTTGCGCTGCGAAGAGACTCAACGCGAGGATCAGACGGAGGCGAGGTGTTTTCAGCGGGGAAGAAACTGCGGGCGAGTGTGCAAACATAGTCCTCATGGTTTGCCAAACAGGCTTTTTGCATAGGAAACCACCGCGGAGCCACCACTGACCAGCATTGCGAGAATGAAGGCCGGCAATAGCTGTCGCGGGTCGATGTCGAAACCGAAGAGGACCAGTTTCGAGTTGCCATAGGCCGTCATCATTACCCCTACGGACTCCGCAATAAGCCCCAGCACCAATGCGGAAAGGATAGCGTGCAATGCGCGTTCGTTGTCCTTCCCCAGCTTGTCGGTCAGTAAGTATCTTGCTGTCAAGCCCAAGGTTATGCCTCCGCACAGCGCCAACGCGAGGCCGAATAGCCCGGGGCCAAAACGAATCTTCAGCGGTATGGTTTGCTTCCGGTCGGCTCCTCCAGGAACCGTGTGATAGACCAAGGTAAGAGCCAGGGTGTCGTGGGGTACATCCGGCTTGATCAGGACAGCACCCTGAAGAAGCGCAGGGATCGAATTGGCGACAAGATCAATGGGTAAGTTGACGCTGGTTCCCGGGTCAATGAGGAGCGGTTTTTTTTCACTGACCGCCGAAGAGATCTGCGTCCAACACGTTGGACACCCCGCGCTCACCGTTGCCTCCGTCACAAAGATCGCCAGTGCGTCGGGGGCATTCCCCAAACGCATCTGGATCGGCGTTGTGCCTGAAACGCTTATGTAAGCTGGTTCCTTCTGGTCTTCTGCAAGCAAGAGATCCGTCTTGGCGGCGTTGTAAACAGGCATCAGAATCGCGCCGGTAGCGTTGGCAGTACTGGTCTTTACATGGAACGAAACTCGCACCGGAGCATCCCGGAACGATCCGGTTGGGTTGCCGGTAATCTGAAACTTATAGATCTTTTCTCCCGTGGATTTCGGATCCGCGAGGTAGGCCGTAAAAGTGAAGGCGTTGAATCTGATCTGCTGAATGCTGTCACCATCCACGTAGAGCCGGAAGGCTTGATCGTCGGTCTGGCCCAACTGGAAACGGGGCGAAGGGAAGCTGGATTGGGAGTCCAATCCAAGAAATAGAACTGAGAACGTTACAACCCCTTCCTGCCTTACGTTCACCGGATCCAGAGCAAGTTGGAGACCTGCAGAGTCGGAACCACACAAAGTCACGGGAGTCGCAGCGATGAGGAGGAGGCCGCAAAAGCCGCCACGGCGGAGTCTGGAAAGGAAGCGTGAGACCATACTTGCCCGAGGTAGCATGGGTTGTCCTGCTGCGCCGATAGATCCTTCGCAGGCAAATACTGCGCAGAAGAATATCCTCCTGAGACGAAAGAACGCAATCAGTATTTCGTTTCTGGTTAACCCGTTCGCATGCATTCAGCCGGCGACTGTGCAATAGGGTTCGAGTTGATTTGCAAATCTGCGGTCGATGTCTTCGAGGTAGAGCTTCGGGCAGGACTCGGTCACCCCGGCGCACGAAATTGCACCGAATCCCAAAATGAATTGACACCAGAAGTGACACCCAGATTTTCGCTTTCCAGTCGTCATCCTGCGCGCTGCTGATGCAGTTGGCCCAAAGGGCATGGAAGCTCCAAAACCGAGGGATACTCGGGGCCGTCAAAGCGTCCAGATGATTGCTCTAATCGCGCGTTAGCGCAAGTTTGCACCGTTTGTTTTGCCCTCGGCTACAGAGCTCTTGATAGGGCGACGTTTCCCCATTTGACCCGCGCCCGCCGGAAAAGGGCTCTTGAGTCCGCCTGCCTATAGCAACTCCGCTTATATTGATTTGCCTCGGAGTCGAGCCTACAATTTTCAGCAGTGGGAGCGGGGGAAGGAGTGGTCTCCTCCATGGTGAGTGGGCCGGATGGTCACCTCAGCGGCCAGACCGTTTCTCACTATCGCATCGACGAGAAGTTGGGCGGTGGCGGGATGGGCGTAGTCTACAAGGCTGAAGACCTAACCCTGCACCGCTTCGTTGCCCTGAAGTTCCTGCCGGAGGAAGTTTCCCGTAACCCCGAGGCTTTGGCTCGCTTTCATCGAGAGGCGCACGCGGCCTCTGCTTTGAACCATCCCAATATCTGCACCATCCATGAGGTTAGGCAGCAAGACGGCCGACTCTTCATCGCTATGGAGTACCTAGAGGGCATGACGCTGAAGTACCGCATTGCGGGGCGTCCGCTAGAAATGGAAATCCTTCTTTCGTTGGCGATTGAAATTGCGGACGCCCTCGATACTGCCCACACGGCTGGCATTGTCCACAGGGACATTAAGCCAGCCAATATTTTCGTCACCAAGCGCGGACACGCAAAGATTCTGGATTTCGGGCTGGCGAAAGTGATTCCCCTGGGAGGCAACGCCATTGCGGTGGGAGACATCTCGCAGCCGACTGTCGAGTCGGGCGCCGAGCATCTGACTAGTCCCGGTACGACGGTGGGAACCATCGCCTACATGTCGCCGGAGCAAGTGCGTGCCAAGGAACTGGATTCCCGCACTGATCTGTTTTCCTTCGGCGCAGTTCTCTACGAGATGGCGACTGGAACGTTGCCTTTTCGGGGTGAAAGTTCAGGAGTAGTCTTCGAATCGATCCTCAACCAGACACCCGTCGCTCCGCTACGGCTGAATCCTGATTTACCTAGAGAATTCGAACAGATAATCCACAAGGCATTGGAGAAGGATCGCGAGCTGCGGTACCAGAATGCAGCAGACCTCAGAACTGATCTAGTGCGGCTTAGGCGTGATCTTCACTCAGGAGATATCAGGGCTGAAGCTGCCACGCCCGCCGAGCCTCGTAAGCACATCCCTAGGCTGATTAATTCCGTAGCCGTTCTGCCCTTTGAGAACGCAACTGGGGACGCTAGCAACGAATATCTGAGTGACGGCTTGACGGAGAGCGTGATCGATGGCTTGTCGCAAGTGCCGAAACTGCGAGTCATGGGTAGGACCACGGTGTTCAGATACAAGGGCCAAGCATTGGATGTTCGAGCGATTGGGACTGAGTTAAACGTCCGGGCCGTGGTTACCGGAAGAATCACTCAGCGGGGTGGGGATATTGCCATTCGGGCTGATTTGGTGGATGCGAATGATGGCTCGCAACTGTGGGGCCAACAATACCTACTCAAATCTCCTGGCCTCTTGACGACCGAACAGACAATTGCCAGTGAAATCTCGGAGAAACTGCAACTGCGACTGGCAGGAGAGAAGAGAAAGCAACCGACGAAAAGGTTGACCAAAAGTCCGAGCGCCTATGAAGCCTATTTGAAAGGTCGTTTCTACTGGAACAAACGTACGGAAGAGGCGGTCAAGAAAGCTGTTCAGTTTTTCAATCGAGCGATCGAGGAAGATCCCGTGTATGCATTGCCTTACGCCGGCTTGGCAGATGCATACGATACGCTTGCCATTTACGTGGGCCCACCGGGTGAGTTCTTCCCGAAGGCAAAGGCAGCGGCGGCAAAAGCCCTGGAGATTGACGAGACGCTCGCCGAGGCTCACGCCTCACTGGCGTATGCTCTCATGTATGGCGATTGGGATTGGTTGGCTGCATATCGAGAATTCGAATACGCAATTCGAGTGAATCCGAACTACGCAACTGCGCACAACTGGTGCTCCGAGTGTTTGGTAGCCCTGGGACACCTCGATGAAAGTCTCGCAGAAGTGCAACGAGCACAACAGCTTGATCCTCTATCAATGATGATAAACACGGATGTCGGATGGCATCACTACTTCTCTCGCGCATTTGATCAGGCCATAGAGTGGTACCGGAGAGCACTCGAAATAGACACGGATTTTGTGGTGGTCCACATCTTTCTTGCACAGGCCTACCTGCTGAAGGCGATGTATGAAAAGGCGCTAGAAGAATCGCAGAAGGCAGTATCCCTGTCTGGGCGAAGCCCTAGATCCCTGTCGGTTCTCGGATCTGCCTACGCAATGTCGGGAAGAACGGACGAGGCACAGCAAATTTTGACGGAACTGGAACAGCTATCCCAGCGGAAGTACGTTTCACCAATCTACAAAGCGTTTGTCTATGTGGCTCAAGGTGACAAAGAAGAAGCGTTCCAGGCGTTGCTGAGGGCTTACGATGAGCGCAGCTGGGAACTCGTTTTTCTCAGAGTCGAGCCGCTCTGGGACAACCTGCGTTGCGATTCTCGTTTCCAAAACCTCGTTGGCCGCGTAGGCTTGCTACCCTAAGTACCGCGCGGGCGTTCCAATCAGCCCTTACTTCACGGATCCGCCGGCGTCTTGGAAAAGCATTCATATACGAAACCTGCTCTCGCACACTTCGGGTTTGCCGGATGTGGTAGAGGAATACGTGGGAGGCGTGGAGTTGATCTCATACTCCACTGAGCAGTCGTTGGCCAACATTAAGAGGCAGGACCTGCTGTTTCCTCCCGGCACGGGATACGAATACACCGACGCGGGGCCTATCCTCTGCCAACTGATTACGGAGAAAGCCGGCGGGATGTCGTGGTGGCGCTTCGTGACCGAACGCCTCTTCATCCCTGCGCTGCGCGACCAGATGTGGACGCCGCAGGCGCGAGCCAATCGTGTTCTAGGTTGGCTCGATTACGGCTTTGCCTGGGGAGTCGATCGCTATCGCGGAGTGAAGATTGTCATGCATTCCGGTTACACGGGCACGGGCATCGTGATGTTGCCGGAACAGCGGACCGCGGTGATCGTGTTTACGAACCTCGATAACCGCTTCGGCACCGACGCCCATGGGCTCGCTCTCGGCGTCGCCGGAATGTATGTTCCCGAAATCTCCCTGCTCGCTATGCAGCCCAAGGCCGATCCTGACCCCGCCCGCACGAAGCGCGTTCAGGATGAATTTCTCCGGCTCGCGAAAGGGGCACCGGATTATAGCCACTACTCGGCCGCGATGCTCCACGGTATCCAGGAGGCCGTGACTGACTTCGCGACCAGAACTCCTCACCTGGGTGCCTTCCAGTCGCTCTCTTTTCTCGAAGAGCGAAACGACGACAAGCTCGTCTACTACCGCGCGGATTTCTCGAACGCCCGGCTTTTCCTTAGGGTGGGTTTCGACAGTACAGGAAAGATCAATTGCTTCCAGGTGATTCACGTCTGACGCCGTGTATTGGCTTTGGAAATACAGAATTTCTGTCCCCGCGCGGGCCAATAGCTCTTGTGGTGAATTAGAACCTGGTCGCCGAATTTCCGGTCGAGCTATATGGTCGCTCTTGCGACTGTGGGCGGATCGCGGACAAGCCACGAACTGGCCAGGCTCGTGACACAAATGTGCATCGGAATCTATCGTTTTCACGGGATCACTCCTCGCGGAGTAATCGGGCGGGATCGATCGACAGAGACTGTCGTGCGGGAATCCACGTGGCGAGCAGACCAAGCAACGCCATGGTTAACATCGTCCCGCCCAGCACCAATGGATCATACGGCGTTGCTTGATAAACAATCTGCGCCAGCAAACGGCTGGCGAACATTCCCAGAGCCAGACCGGCGACGGAACCAGAAAGCAACAGCAGCAGTGGCCGGCCGAGAGCTGCTCGAATCAGTTCCACACGCGCTGCGCCCAGGGCCACGCGGATGCCAAATTCTTTCATCCGCTTTGAGACGCTATAGGTGGCCACTCCGAACGTGCCGGTGATGGCTAGCATCGCGGCCAGCAAACCCATGATGCCCAGTGCGGAGGTGGCCGCTCGTGCGGGGAAGAAGGCGAGATCTAGTGCATCTGGCCAGCTATGCAATGTCAACGGCAGATTCCGATCGATGTCGCTCAGAGTGCGATCGAGCATGGCGGCTAGCTCCGTGGGCGGTAACGCCGAGCGCACGACCAGCACGGTGTAATCATCATTGATCTCCTGTGTCAGCGGAAAAAACATAGCCGGTTGCGGGTCTTCAGTCAGCGACTGGTACTTGCCGTCCTCTACCACTCCAACCACTTCTTTCGGGAGCTGCCCTTGATAGAGCAGGAAATGCTGGCCCAGCGCAGGAGTGTTACCAAACATCATCCGGGCAAACGTTACGTTGACGAGAACCACGGGAGGAGAGTCGGCGGTGTCGCGCCACGCGAAGTTTCTCCCCGAAAGCAATCGCATGCCGGAGGCTGCAAGATACTCCGGAGAGATTGAGAAATTGCGGGCACCGAAGAGCTCTTTTCGGAAGTCAGTCGTACCTGGTCTGAAAACAGCTTCACTTCCACAACAACCTTCTCCCAACAGGGTGCGGTCAATGATGCCCACAGCAGAAACGCCGGGAATCCGCGCCGTTTCTTCCAACATACGCTTTTGCACTGGCAGAAACTGTTCTTCGCGGTAGCCCGCCATGGTCAGGTCGGTTCCGGCCAGCATGACACCTTGCGGCTGAAAGCCCAGCGGTGCGTGGAGCGAGCGCTGCATCCCGCGCAGAGCCACCAGTGAAGCCGTTACGAGCAGCGTGCACAGCGCGATCTGCACGCAAAGCAGCACGTCTCGCAATGCAAATCGCCGGACGAACATTTCTGCGGCGATGCTGCTCTTCATCAGTTGCGCGGCATCGGACCGCCGGATCTGCCGCGCCGGCAAAAGGCCGAACAAAATGCCGCTGCCCAGGGATAACAGGAGGGCCACGAGGCAGACATTCGCGTCAGGAAGAACGCCGACGTGAAACGGAAATTCCGAGAAGGGCTGCCAACGACTTAACCCGTGCAACAGGGCCCAGGCGAGGAACGTGCCGGCTGCGCCGCCTGCCAGCGAGACCAGAATCGCTTCGGCGAGCACACCCCGCAGTATCACCCAACGGCTGGAACCAATCGCCAGCCGGATCGCCAGCTCCCGGCTGCGCTCGGCCGCACGCGTCGCGAAGATGCTGCCAAGATTCGCACAAGCGGCTAACAACACGAGCAACGCCAATGCCATGACTCCCACGAGAAAATCGCGGACAGAATCGCCCCACATATCGCCCATCAACCCCGGTTTCACGAGGCGGGCATCCAGTCCATAGTCAGCAGTCGGATACTGTTCAGCCAGTTGGCGGCAAATGGAATTCAAATTGTCGCTTGCCTGATGCGGCGTCACACCGGCTTTCAACTTTCCTAAGACGAAAGGATTGCTGGTGCTGCGGTTTTCCAGGTAGTGATGGCTGTACCCAATCAATGGCCCGTTGGTGATGGGAGTCCAGAAGTCCGGCCAGAAGAAGATTTCGGTTCCGTGAAAGTCTTTTGGTGCGATGCCAATTACCGTCAGCGGTTGCTTGTTTAAATGTACTGTGGTGCCAATGATGTTCTCATCGCTGTTGAAGCGCACGCGCCAGAAGTCGTAGCTCAGCACGATATATGGAATGGGGTTCATTCCACGCTCGTCGTTCGCATGAAAGAAGCGGCCCAGCAGTGGCTGAACGCCCAGCACGTCGAAATAGTTGCCGGAGGCGAGATAGCCAAAGTTCTTGGTGGTAGTCTGGCGGGTAGCCAGCGCGGCACTCATCGAATCGTAGGCCACCATGCCGTCGAAGGTGCTGTTTCTGTCCCGGTAATCGAGATAGTTGGGATACGACTGCGAATACCAGCCATGTACCTTGTGCTCGATGTTATAGAGGCGCTGCGGGTCCGAAACGTTCAACGGGCGAACGATTAGCGCATTCAGGACGCTGAAGACTACGACGTTCGCTCCGATCCCCAGAGTCAATGTCAGGATGGCGGTCAACGCAAAACCAGGATGCTTCCATAACTGTCGCAGGGCATACTTTAGGTCCGCCCGTATGGCTTCGAGTTCCGGCCAGATCCATTCTTCGCGACTGCGTTCCTCAATGAGCCCGACATTACCAAATGCGCGCCGTGCCGCCTGCATTGCTTCCTCGCGCGACATACCGTCTTCCATCAGCTCGTCGGTTTTTTCTTCCAGATGGTCCTGAATTGAAATCGATAGGTCCTGGTAGCGACGACGGCGGCAGAAAACCCGTCTGATCCATTCCATGCCCTCCTCCTATGCCTTACTCGCGGCGAGTACACGCGCAATTCCAGCAAACATTGTTTCGAAGCCAGATTTTTCCCGTTCGAGGTGCTTGATACCTGCTCGGGTCAGCCGGTAAATCCGCGTCGGCCGTCCTTTAGCCGAAATGCCCTCTTTGGATTCCAAGAGGCCAGCCCGCAACAAGCGCTGCAGCGCTGGATATAGAGATCCTTCTTCTATCTTCAACAGATCGTCGGATACGAGCTTGATGTGCTTCACCAGCGCATAACCATGCATCGGTTTCAGACGAAGGGAGTGCAGGATCATCAATTCCAGAGCGCCAGCAAATAAATCACGATGTTCAGCGTTCTTGGCCATGAAGCGGAATTCTATACCACACATAGCTATTTTTAAAATAGGGTTATCAAGCATAGTTTTGCTGACAGCTAGGCTAGCAATGAGGAGGCATGCTTTGTCTGAGAATGTTGGACATGGGTTACGACAACTCTCAGATAACGAGCTACCCTTACGTAATCCGGTAAGGTAAGGTTTGCCGACCGACCGGGAGCTTTCGCATGTTGGCTTACAGAATCTCTTTCCTCTCCTGCTTCAGGCTGCTATCCCTGCGCACTACCGACGGAAGTCTGTCAAGGCTTTGTCCTGCGGCGCTGCTGTTGTTCCTGGGCGCGCATGATCCGCTTGATCTTGCTTTTGTGCTTCATTGCTGACAGCGGATCCCTCTGCCGATCGAGATGGTCCAGTTCGCGACGAAAGCGACGGAGACTTTCGAGCCTGTCCACGTCAATCTGTCCTGTCGCGATACCCGCAGCCACGGCGCATCCGGGCTCTCCCTCGTGTTGACAGTCGCGAAATCGGCAATGGATCGCGAGCTCGGAAATTTCAGGGAAGGTCTGTGCCACCGCTGTATCGCTTGCCCACAGTGGCACCTCACGGAGTCCGGGTGTGTCGATCAGGAGCACCCCGGAGGGCAGCCGGACGAGATGTCGGTCAGTTGTAGCGTGCCTTCCCTTACCGTCTTTTTCGCGGACGCTTTTGGTCTCGCGCATGTCAGCTCCGCCGAGCACATTGACCAGGGTGGATTTGCCCACTCCTGAAGAACCGAGCAGGACAACGGTTTCGCCCACAACCAGCGAGGAACGGAGTTCGCCGATCCCGTCGCCCGACACGATACTGGTGTAGAGCACCGGGAAGCCGAGAGCGCACTTTTCCGCTTCTCGGCGGAACAGGCCGACATCGGTCGCCAAGTCAGCTTTCGTCAGTACGATGATCGGGGTGGCGCCGGTCTCCCAGATCAACGTCAGGTACCGCTCCAGACGCCGCACACTGAAGTCCTGATTCATCGACGTGACCAGCAAGACGCGATCCACATTCGCGGCCAACACTTGTGCCGCCGCGTGCGACCCCGCCTGTTTGCGAACAATGGCCGTACGGCGCTGCAGGATGCTCTCCACCACGTATCTGTCATCGTCAGCAGATTCCACCAACACCCAATCGCCCACTACGGGAGGAAAGCCCGCCTGATTCCGTAAACGCCCTCTGGGCGACGCGGGCAGCTCGCGCACGCCGTCGTGGACGAGAAAAAGATCAGTACCCTCGGAAACTACACGGCAGGGGCGTAACGGGGTATTCTGCAGATGCGCTTCGAAAAATGCACTCCAGCCAAGCGATTGCAATGTCATAGACAAGCCGACCTCAGCGGCATTCGAGTCAGTTACACGTGTGGTATCGAGGACGTGCGCAAGATGCGGCTGGGTGCCGCTATCGCCCTCTAAAGACTGAGGCTGGTGATGGCAGTCATAGGCAACTCGGTTGCTGCCAGAATCCGTGCAGACAGAGACTAAGCATACGAGATCGCTGATTCTGAATCAATATCCCATTGCCTTGCCTATCTCCATTGCCTAGATCCCCTTGTCGGGAGATGCCTCGCGTTTGCCCATGGCGCGGTTGTCCGGTGCGTGTCCGGCAGAGATCCCGTTCGGATCACGGGCGACTCGGAAACTGAGCATCTTCATTCCAAAAACAAGTGTTTCTGGAAACTCCAGTCGGGGAATTTCGCCAGCGCAGAATCAATGAAGAAGAGGGTGCCAATCACTACGCCTTCGCAGCCCCGAAAACGGAGACAGGACTCCCGGTGATATGATCTTTTGTGCATCCCCTGCGACTTGATCTGCGGTGTTACATCTGTGAGCGGTTAGCCCCGTCCGGCCTGTAATTCCCACATCCACTGCTCTCAAGCTCGATCTTCCGATCCTCTTCCATTAAACCGTGCGCTCGTGCGGACGCGTGAAAACTTCACAGGAAAGGGGACTCTTATGAGACTGCTGGTGATTGGCTCTGGAATGATGGGGTTCGCGGCGGCCTTCGACATGGCCCGTACGCTCGAGGTCGATTCTGTAACTTTGGCAGATAAGGATAAAAAGCGGGCACG
>Ga0187781_10003520_pt1 | contig 11761 bp, 7 predicted proteins | sample 0715_SJ02_MP02_2_FD_132447 | JGI IMG/M metagenome (GOLD analysis project Ga0187781, IMG submission 132447) | Tropical peat soil microbial communities from peatlands in Department of Meta, Colombia - 0715_SJ02_MP02_20_MG | ecosystem: Environmental > Terrestrial > Soil > Wetlands > Peat | place...
CTCGCTCTGGGCGCTCAGGATAAACTCCGCGAGGAATCTCGCCCTGGTCTTTGGAAGAACGATTCAGAGCGAGACTCCTCTCCGTCGGCTGACGGATCGGAATGACAGAGTGACGCCCCGTAAGAGCTTGGATGAATCATGCTGAAGATTACGATTGATAACATTATGACCGCTGCCACCCTGAAACTGGAGGGAAGACTCGCCGGCCCCTGGGTGGGCGAGCTGGAACGAAGCTGGCGCGCGGCAAAGGACGACTCGCGAGACAAGCCGGTGACGGTAGACCTCTGCGAAGTGACCTTCGTCGATGCCGAGGGCAGGAAGCTGCTTGGTTGGATGTACGAGCAGGGAGCGCGATTGAGGACGTTCGGGTGTCTGGCAAAAGGCATTGTGGAAGAAATAGTCCAGGAGCACAGCCGGGCCGGATAGGGGGGCCGCTTTCCGTGTAGGGCAAGGCCAGGAGCTAATCCCTGGCGATGAGCTTATGCTCGATGTAGATGGCCGGGGGAACGGCTTCTCCGTTGAGGCACTGAAGGACAATGGGGAGAATCATCCTTCCATATTTCTCGGGGAAGTAGGCCACAGCGCCGATTAGAGGACTATCGGTTTTCGAGATTTCCTCTTCGAGGCCTTCATCCGGGCCCCAGCCTTGCGCCATGATCGCGGTGATGTCTTCCCGGCCCGCTTCACGAACGGCACGAATTGCACCCCGAGCGCTATTGTCATTGGCCGCCGCGATGAGCAGGTGCTCGCGCTTCGCCAAGGACCTGAGCACACGCCGCGTGGCCAAATAGCCACCCATCTCAGTTCCTTTGCCATTCCTGTGCAGCACGCATTTCTCGCTCAGTTTTGGCAGGACACTCCTCATTCCATCGAGAGTGCCAATGACGCGCGCATGAGGAACCGGACCCGCTTCAGGGATTTCCAGCAGCAGAATGCGATCCACGCACCCGCGCCAATGCCTTTTGGCGAACCCCGCCAGCGCTTCGCCACCCAGAGTGCCCGCGGCGTAATTATTGACGCCGAAATAGATGGCGCTGGGCATAGGAATGTCAATTGCCAATATCGGCATTCCGGCTTTCTGAAACATATTGGCCAGGACCGGTCCAACTCGATAATGGAACTCATACTCGATGACGAAATCCACTTTCTGCGAGATCAGCCAGGCGGCATTTTTCAGGGCTTCCTCCGGGCTGTCGCGATTATCCGCGACGAGTAACTCGAGGTGGGAAAGGGCGGCGGCGTCCGTCAAGCTTTGAGTGACCTTGCGGGGAAAGGGCTGGTCGCCGGAAAGCTGCGCATATCCGATGCGAAAGGCTCTGTGACCCAGGCAGTGCCTGAACCTCTTGGTTTTGCTGTCGCGCAACACGTAGCCACGACCCTCCAAAGTGCGAAGCAACCGAAACGCGGTGCTGGTGTCGAGGTGCGCTCTTTCAGCGATATCCGTCAGGCGCAATTCCGTTCGCGAAGCCCTCAGCACGTCCAGGACATCGAGCCCCTTTCCCAGAACTTCGACATAGTAGCGAGCCGGCCGAGTTTGAGCACGGGCCTTCATCTCGGACCCTTCCTCCCAGGATGGCTGTTTTTGATTTGGCGGCATGATTACCATTCATACCCCCTCGTTTCTGTGGCGTCAAGAATTTTCAACCAATAAAATAAGTTTTTTCTTGACAAACAATGCGTTGGGAGCTACAAGTGGGAACATAGCGTCGAGTCGGATTGGTATGGTAGGCCCGCAAGATGAAGGGCTTGCCCTACAGGGGTTTATTCGTTGTAGCCTGGGGAGCGGGTGACGGCTGATGAGTCCCCCCGTCTAACTTCCTCCAATACTGGTTACTGCAGGCGATCGAGGGCGAAACTCACCGAGGCCTGCACTGGCCAAGCTGATGGTGTTGTGGGCACCCACAAGGGGCGCCCCGACGAGAAACTTTGTGGAGGTGTGAGATGTTAAGCGCACGATCGAAAGGCATGGCAGTAGCGTTGTTCGCTTTTCTATTGTTGGCATCCAGCCGCCCCGGATATGGGCAGGCCATTACGGGCGATATTCTTGGTACGGTTTACGATTCGACGAAAGCCGTCGTGCCAAGTGCCAAGGTCACTCTCACGGCGGTGGACACCGGCATCAAGTTCGAGGCGCCTTCTGATGATGCGGGAAACTACCTCTTCGCCTCCTTGAAACCCGGTCGTTACAGCGTGCAGGCTTCCAAAGAAGGATTCCAGACTTCCGAAGTCACCAATATCGACCTGCTGGTGGGTGGCCGGCCCCGCGTCGACATCATCCTGCAAGTCGGGGCAGTAAGCCAGACCGTCGAGGTGATTGCGAGCGGTTTGGCGCAACTGGAAACCCAAACATCCTCGATGAGCCAAGTGACGGAGGAGACGGCGGTGGCCAATCTGCCCATCGTGGGCCGCGATTTCATCGACTTAGTCGCCCTTTCGGCGGGAGTCGCCCCTATCGGTCAAGGGAACTCCCCGGCCGCTAGCTGGGTAGGCCCCTCCGGCCACACGACCACCAGCGTAGCCGGGCTCCGGGAAACGAACGAGAGCTTTATTGTTGATGGCATCGAGTCGCGCAACGCCCGTTTCGGCAGCGCCAACTTGCGCCCTTCCTTTGACTCCATCCAGGAAATTAACGTTCAAACCAGCGACTTCTCGGCGGAGTACGGGAAGTCCGCTGCCGTGATCAACACCACGCTGAGGTCCGGCTCCAACGATTTCCACGGCTCGGCCTACGACTATGTCGAGAACGACATCCTTAACTCGAACAGTTTCTTCAACAACCTGGCCAGCTTGCCGAAACCCATCTCGCGCTACAACGATTTCGGGGCGTCCATCGGTGGTCCCGTGATCCTCCCCCACTACAATGGCCGGGACAAGATGTTTTTCTTTTTCAATTACGAGGGCCTGCGCAATCCCACGGTGAACATTGAGACGGCGCTCAACCCCAGCCCCGCCCAATTGGCGGGGAACCTCGCCGACAACAGCTACGGGACGGGATTTTTCCCCACCACTTCCTCCTACTGCACGAGCCTCCCGGGCGGCCCGAGTTCTTCGCCCCATTGCGTGAATGTGATTAATCCTGCGACGGGGCAGCCCTTCGCGGGAAACGTGATCCCCACGGGCATGCTCAGCGCGTACGATCAAAAGTGGCTTCCCTTCTGGCCATCCCCCAACGTCACGAACGCGCCTCTTGCTGCCCCGAACGGGTTCCCGATTTACAACTATTACACTGCGGCGAGGGGTTACATTAACGCCAATCAGTATACCGCCCGGGTGGACAAAGTCTTGACTTCGCGCGACCAGCTCTGGGGCGCCTTTACTCTCGATAATCGCCCCAGCTTCGTTCCGTACAATGAGCCCCTGTCCGGGACAGCGTGGCCTCTTACCGATCGGCTCCTGACCATTACGGAGACCCATACCTTTTCGCCCAACGTCGTGAACGAGGGACGCTTTGGGTACAATCGCGGCAGGACCTTCCAGGTCGGCCAGGGCGCCAATACGCAGAACTATGCGTTGAGTGTTTTCGGCATGACGAATACCTCGGGGAACCCCTTCGATTTCGGTGTCCCCGGTGCCGGTGTTTCCGACTTCAGCGATCCGGGCTCTCCCTCGGAATCCATTGGGGCGATCGATACCGACTTTCAGTGGGTCGATAACTTGAGCATCGTGCACGGCAGCCACAACCTCAAGATGGGAATCAATTACATTCACGAGAAGTTCTATCAAATTACCGATTTTGGTGGCATACCAACTGTCAGCTTCTCGGAAGATTACAGCGGCAATAGCTTAGGCGACTTCCTTTTGGGTGATCCGTATAGCGCCACGGCTTCCGTCGGCGACTCCTCGCAGAATCTGGTGAGCAATTACTACGCCGGGTACTTGCAGGATAACTGGCGGGTGCGTCCCAGCCTGACCTTCAATATTGGTCTGCGGTATGAGTTCAGTCAAACCCCGTTCGACACCAGTTCCAAGACCGGGTGGTTTGATCCCTCGACGCAGCTCGTGGAATATTCCCGTACTGGGGCCGTGCGGAACGGGATCGTGGATCCCTGCTGGAGAAATTGGGGTCCACGCTTCGGATTCGCGTACAGCCCGTCGTGGCTCAAGAATACGGTAGTGCGTAGCGCCTTCGGCGTCTTTTACTCCACCGACAACTGGAACGAGCTCCAGTTTGAGGTGATCCTGCCCGCCTATTACACCACCCAAACGTTGTATTCAAATCCCACCACGCCGACGCTCTCAATGTCGAGCCTGTTCCCGGTGGGCACTTTTGGCAGCGGCACCACGGTTCCGTTCAGTCTCGACAAGCGCAGCCGAATCCCCTACGTCATGCAGTGGGACTACGACGTTCAGCACACATTTTCGCACGGCATGTTCCTGGATGTGGGATACATGGGCAATGTGGGCCAGAAGCTTCCCCAGCGGCGCAATTCTGACAGCCCCACCTTTGAAAACCCGGCCACAGCCACGACGCCCATTGCCGACCGCGTCCCCTACCCGGCGTATAGCTGGATTCTGCTCGATTACAACGGGGGCTGGTCCAGTTACAACGGCTTAGCGGTGCGGTTCACCAAGCGCTTAGGCAGCAATATGTTCCTCCAGGCCGCCTACACCTATAGCCATGCGCTCGACATCGGTATTACGGATGACTTTTCCGCGTCCAATTGCTGCTTCAAGACCATCGACAAAGGCAACGGAGACTACGATGTTCGTCACCGCTTTGTGCTGAGCTACGTGTATGATTTGCCCTTCGGCAAGGGTCAGCGCTACTTTTCCGGCGCGACGGGAGCGCTGAACAAGCTGGTTGGGGGTTGGCAGGTGAGTGGTATCACGACGTTTTCGACCGGTCAATACGAGACCGCCTATCTACCCGTGGACTGGCAGATTATGGGAACCTTTTCGACATCGTTTCCCGAGAAGGTGGGCCCGGCTTATACCCCCAAAGCTTCGCGCACCATCGGCGATTGGTATAACATCAACTCGTTCACTTACCCGGGGTGCCCCGTCGGCGTGTTCTCGCCAACCACGGCCGACTGCCCCAACGCCCTCCATATCCAGGGAGATACTGCCCGCAACAGCATGGAGATACCTGGAATCAATAACTGGGATCTCGCCGCGTTCAAGCACATCCCCATCACTGAACGCTTGAACACCGAGTTTCGGGCGGAATTCTACAACGCGTGGAATCACACCCAGTTCGCCGCCCCTGGTCTTAGCCTTGTTCCCGGGACTTTTGGAGTCATCACGTATTTGCTCGAGCCGCCCAGGGTAATTCAGTTGGCGTTCAAGCTGATTTGGTAAGGTTGTTCATTGTGGGGCGGCCCGTGTGGCCGCCCTGCGCCGTCAGGTAGTGGACTCACCACAGAGGACGCAGAGTTCGCAGAGAGACAGTAACTGTTTTCTCTGTGGTCTCTGTGGCCTTTGTGGTGAGTTTTTGCTTTGTAAGGTTGAATCTTGCGGCCGCCCGGTATGGAACTATCCGCCAGCCGGTGTATCTGCTGTATGATGTCAGGCACCCACGAGGGGTGCCCCTACTTCATTTTGGAGGACTCTTATGAGAATCAAAACAGGCGCGAACCTCAAGTGCATAGGTCCACGCTGCGTTGCTTTATTCTTGTTCGTTGTTGTCCTAGCTGGGTGTACACAGAAGGAAACCGCACCCCAGCAGCCGGGTGCAGTCGAAAAAGCCAAGGTTACCGTCAACTGGGACAAGGTGGTGACCGTCTCGAAAACCACGCCCACACTTCAGGTGGTGGTCAATCCACCTTTGCGCCGCGGCTCGCAGATTCATGATCGGGTGTTCCAAGCTTTGCACGAATTGGGCGCCGACTATGTTCGCTACGTACCCTGGCTGCCCTACCCGAAGCTGGGGGTGGCGGAACTCGAGCCGCCCGCCGGCGGGAAGACGTCCTGGGACTTTTCCCTGATCGATCCCATGATGGAGGATTTCATGAAGGCCCAGGAGGGCCATTCGGTAGTTATAAATTTCAGCACTATTCCGCAGTGGATGTTCAAGACGGAAAAGCCGGTGCCGTATCCTTCCGATCCGGACCAAGTGACATGGGAATACGAGAAGGGGACGGAGTTACATGATCCGAGCTTGAAGGAAGTGGGGGACTACTACGCGCGCCTGGTGAGCTGGTACACGCAGGGGGGATTCACGGACGAATATGGGAAGCGCCACGATTCCGGGCATCATTACAAGATCGCTTACTGGGAAGTCCTCAACGAGATTGACGGCGAACATAGTATGACGCCGGAAACCTACACGCACGTCTACGACGCCATGGTTACGGCTGTCCACCGCGTCGATCCCCAGATCAAGTTCGTGGGGATGGGACTGGGCGGCACTGGTAAGGAGTACTTCGAGTACTTCCTGAACCACAAGAATCACAAGCCCGGCATCCCCATTTACATGATCTCTTACCATTTTTACGCCGTGCCCACTGCCGATCAGACGCCGGAGGTCATGCAATACACCTATTGGGAGCAGGCGGACCATTTCCTGGAAGTGGTCGGATATATCCAAGAGGTTCGCGCGCGGCTCTCGCCGGAAACGCAGACGGATACGGATGAACTCGGTTCGATTTCCGCCGACGACATCGACCAGGGCAAGCCGGGCCACGTGGTGAAACCGATTCCGAACTCTTACTGGAATCTCTGCGCGGGATTGTACGCTTACCTTTATTCCGAACTCGCCAAACGCGGCGTGGAGGTTGCCGGTGAGTCACAGCTTGTCGGTTACCCGACCCAGTTCCCCAGCGTATCGATGGTGGATTGGACTAGCGGCCAGCCCAACGCCCGCTTCTGGGTCCTGAAGCTGTTGCACGATAACTTCGGTCCGGGCGATAAACTGGTCGACACGAACGTGGATATTCCCTACGTTTATGCGCAGGCTTTCATGACCCACGACGGCAAGCGCAAACTGCTACTGATCAACAAAAGGGATCGACCCTCTGAGGTCGCGACTCCCGCGTCGCCAGGCGCCGGGGTTGCGTTCGTTAATCAAACCACCGGTTTTCAGCCGCCTGCCTCTGCTCAGTTAGGCGCTACTCCCCTGACCCTCAGCGGTTATGAGGTCGCGGTCCTGACGCTGTAACGGCAACCCTTGTGGTCGCCCGGTTGTAAGGTCGCCCGTACAGAAATGCCGGTGGCCACAAGGGCCGTCCCCCTGGACTTTGGCCCTCTGGGACTCAGGTGCGCGCGACCTCACAGCCGCAGACGGGACGGGCCTACAGGCTTGCCGGCCTTGAGCGATTCGGCGTTGGTACGCGAGCCGTCGGTCGCAGGCTTGCGGAATGTGAGTGCGTAGAATCTGTTCTTCCCGACGACGTTCAGAATTTCGACGTGCTTCTCGAGCATCTCCGGCGGGACGAGGTCAACAGGGGCGACCACCGCTTCCTTGCGGTTCTTGAAATAGCCTCCGGTAATAGGCGCGCGTTCAAAGGTAGCTTTCACGTGTTCCTCGGTTTCGTCTGCAATGAGAATTCGGCTGCCCGGCCTGGCTACCCGAATCATCTCGCAGATCGCCTTGGCGCGATCATTGAAGAAGTTGATCCCGCCGACGTGAAAAACCACATCGAAGCTGGAATCGGCGAAGGGTAAGCTCTCCGCGTTGCCTAAAAACAGATCGGCGTGGAGATGCCAGCGGCGCAGGTTGGATTGGCAGTTGACCAGCATCTCTCGAGCAAGATCGATGCCGTAAAGCCTGACGCCTCGCGGCAGATACTTGAAATTGAGACCCGTTCCCACCGAAGTCTCCAGCACCGAATCGCCTGCTTTCACTTCGAGCAAGCCAAGGTAGCTCATCACGTACGCGTCCCTGTCAATCCCGGTCAAGGCGCATCCGACCCGCTGTGTGTCGTCGTAAAAGCCGCCAATAGTCTCGTAGAGGCGATTGTATTTCTGGTTGAATCCTGTGAGGTCTTCGGGACGGCGCAGATCGGCAATGCCGGCACGCATGGGAAACCTCTCGCCCGTGGAACTGGTCAGAACTTCTCCATCGCCCTGATGAACAAGGTGCAAAGGTTCACCGGTGGCGGGGCTTCGGAGGATGCTCAGGGTCTCGGGCCTGCATTTCCAGCCGCGATCCTTCCCTGACCGGAAAAGCACCCAGCCGCTCAGCACCACTGCTCCGGCGACTGAGACCCAGGTGCACGCTGCGCCAACAGGCAGCGCTGGAGGCAGCGCGTTGCCCCTGAGCTCGCGAAACACTCCGAAACCGGCGGCCAGAGCGCAGGCTCCCGCGAAGATACTTGCCCCCCTGCGGATGGAGGTGGCGCGGAATTCATGATTCCACATCCAGACCGTCATCGCCGCAAACCAGTCGACGAAGAATACCAGCGCGGTTGCTCCAAAGACCGCACCGAATTGCAAAAGCGTAACGTTCAGTCTCTGGCTTTGGAATCCGTCGATGCCGGCCGGCAACCACGCCGTTTCAATGGCCATGAACGCGACCCCGAAGAACGGGAGCGGAAGGGTCGAGAGGAATCCCGGCAGGTGTGGGCTGGTCACACGATAAAAAGTGAACGGCAGAACGCTGAGCACGAGGGCAAGGAGTGCCCAGCACGCATAGGCGGCCAGCGGACCGGGGCCGGTATGTGGAAGGTGACGCCACAGGTGCGGCAATGCAAAAAGCAGCGCGAACCCGAGCATCCACAGAAATCCGCGGCGAAGGCGCTGCGTACCCACGAACCACGCGCCGAGGATCGGGCCCGTCCACGTGCCGACAGGCGGATAGAAGAAACCGAGCAGGAAGATGCAGACTACGACCCAGGCAAGCATCTGCTTGGAACGACGGGATCTGACATTTAAGTTCATATTGCGGCCCTCATCTGATGCTACTACTCAGCGTCCGTACACCATCTTACTTTCGGTCGACGTTGAACGCCAGTTCATGAACCAGGTGTACAGAAAGCCGAAGTAACCGCCCCACTCGATGACGAGTAAGTCGCTTGGCGGGGTATGAGGACGTGAACGATGCGGAGCGGCTATGCCACGACCCGGCATTCCGACTCATCGGCTGCGAAAAGGTCTGGGATCGGGCCGCCGCTCTGACTTCCCGGCAGGGACGGAAAAGTGTGCGAGACCACGGTTGGGGAATCGACAACCTCAAGCTTCTGGGACTCTGAGAGAGGGAGGACGTGTGCTTCTGGTGGTCAGCGAGGCGCTGAACATCGAAAACCCGACTGGCCATTGCACTGGGAGGGGGTCAGTAGTATAGTGACTCTAGCGGTCAGGATCGAAAACGGAAATTCCCGGTAAATGCAAGCAGGGCAGAAGACTTCGTTTTAAGCAGAAGTAGAGCCGACATCGAGAATCCTGGCGAAGCCAGTTAGTGAAGGGAGAAGCCTTAATGAAGACGATAGCCTATCTTTTGGCGTCTATCATCGCTTGCGGTGTGCTATTGATGCCGACCAGCATGGTCTTGGCCGCCGATCAACCCGCAAGGCTTGCCGTGGCATGGGAGATGACCTCCGAGGGCCGCGACGGTCCCATGACCCCGACCCTGACCATATCGCAGGACGGTGTGAGCCTTAAGGGAACCCTGACACGACGCTGCGGCGACCCGCCACCTGAGGGTGCCGTTACGGAGGACAAGCTGAATTTCACGGTCAAACGGCATACCCCGGACGGCGACAGATCGGTCATTGAATACCTCGGAACGGCCGAAGGGGATTCCGTCAAGGGGCCATTCCAGAGCGGACTATTCGACTGGGGACATGAAACAGAGGGATCGTGCGCTCAACCTGCCACGCCGTTTTACGTCCCTTTGAGTGGGGTAGGCCGGCTTGCCGCTCTCAGTTTTGCCCCGACAGAAAGTGTCGGGGTCTTCACGTCCGCTCAGGCCTTGTACTCGAGTTCGACCGAATATAGTGGATCGGCTGAGCCATCACCCGTGCCGGCTCCGCCGGCTGGTCCTGGTCCACGGGGAATTGGCGCGGGCGTTAGAGTTTCCTCGCTCGGTATCGGAGGCGAGGCTGCCGTCGAGCTTACTGGTTCAACCAACCTGCGGGGTGGATTCAACTTATTTGGCTACAGTCGTGGCTTTTCCAAAGACGGGATCAGCTACGCCGCCAGTCTAAGCTGGCACTCCGCGGAAGCACATTTCGACTGGTTCCCCTTTGGCGGTAGGATTCATCTCAGTCCCGGTCTATTGGTGTACAATGGCAACACGATCAGCGCCAATGCGAGCGTTCCGGGGGGGCGCACGCTCACACTGAACGGCGTCAATTATTTGAGCGACCCCGCCAATCCGGTTTCAGGCAGCGGGAAGATTGGCTTCAACAAGGCTGGCCCGTCAGTCATGTTGGGATGGGGAAATCTTGTTCGACGCCGCGGCAAGGGCTTCGTTGTTAATTTTGAGGCCGGAATCGCTTATCAGGGAGCGCCTAAAGCGACGCTCAATCTGGGCGGTGGGGTGTGCAGTTCCAATGGCGTTAACTGTCGGAGTATCGCGAGCGATTCGGTAGTGCAAGCGAATGTCGCCGCCGAACAAACAAAGATCAACCATGACATGTCACCTTTCAAGGTTTATCCCTTAATCTCGCTTGGCCTTGGCTACAGGTTTCGATGAGGTTGGAAACCGCGCTGTTGCCGCCCGGGCTCACATTTACCTGGTGGAATCCTCAGGGCTCCAACTTAGCGGGTCCGGCGGGTCATTTCGTAGTCCGCCATGCTGCGGGGATATTCGCCACAAGCGCCAGGTCCGAGTCTATTCACTGACTGCAAACTGCGTGCGATACGTATGCGAACCGCGCATATCTGCCTTTGTATCTCTGCGCCCCGCCCGTGATGGAATTGGTCTGTGGAAGGAGCGATGCAGAAGAATCATCAATCGGTCACTGATGCTGGGGGGCGCAAGACGGCTGTAATCCTACCAATCGAAGAACGTAACTCGTAACATTCACGCCGTTGTAGCCGCCGTAAGCGTCGGCGAGCAGAACCTGGGTGTAATCCTTCAGAAACTGTTGCGGCTGCGGCGCGTAACCTCGTGCTTCGCCGACGCCCGCAGGAAGTAATGCGCGGTCTCTTCGTCACGGGTGCGGAGGGTCATCGTGGTGTTGGGAGCCGAGGTGACGTCTTCTTTGAATGCACGGCCGACTTGCATGAGTTGTGGCGATGATTGCATGGAAAACAGAAACGCGGGAATTCCGGTCTTGGGTCGTTCGCCCCGAACTGAGGCACTTAGGGTGGTCGGCCGAAAGCGACGTTATGTCCGTTTCAGCGGCGGCGGCAGCCCATCGGACACAGGTTGACCGTGTGCTTGATCCGAAGAACGACATCACACTTTCGAGCTTCCGGCGGGCCGCCGCTATGGTCGGGCGCCGGGTAATAGTGGAGTTGGTCTGAGTGGGACACGTGCGCGAATGGGCTCGGGTGTAAGTACGTAGCCGAGGATCCTGAAGCCCAGGCCGCTCCGAAGATCGTCCGCGCTGTGAACGAACTTGCGCGTGTCGGGGTCGGAGTCAGAGATGCGGGCTTCGGGTGAGCTTTGGCGGTCAGATGGCGGAGATGATCCTGACCGTGGAAATGGTCGAGACGTGGCATGGGGACAGTCTGTATCACTTGCCCGGAGGGCGCGGACGTCAAAGACAATGTCTGCGCCAGCCGGCGGTCACTTCAAGCACCATAAGAACGCCAGCGTCGCTTCGCTCCGAAAACGCCCGGCTTCACCTCGGAACCGGCGACCGGGATCAAATCGGAATCACTGACCAGCTTCAGCGGAATAAGCACGGAGGTCTGTCACGTCGAAGCCCCCTTA
>Ga0187781_10003524_pt1 | contig 11753 bp, 6 predicted proteins | sample 0715_SJ02_MP02_2_FD_132447 | JGI IMG/M metagenome (GOLD analysis project Ga0187781, IMG submission 132447) | Tropical peat soil microbial communities from peatlands in Department of Meta, Colombia - 0715_SJ02_MP02_20_MG | ecosystem: Environmental > Terrestrial > Soil > Wetlands > Peat | place...
AACATCCCACGCCAGGCCAAGCCTGGGGCCGAAAAGCCGAGTCGCATTGTTCTGAGTAAATGCCGAACCAGCCACGCGCGGGCTAGTAAGAAGAACGCCTTGCGCATCGGTAATGTAGTTAGCGGCTCGGCCAGACTCCTCATTCCAGCCGGTCGTAAACTCATGCCGCACGCCAGCTTCTAGCGTGAGATTCGAACGGACCTTGATCGCATCCTCGAGGTACCAAGCTCCAAACAAGCTCCTCCAGCCAAGCTCATTGGGATTGGGAACTACTTGAAATGTGCTCACAGTTCCCTGAAGAAAAGTTGCCAGACTGGTGAAAGTCGCCTGGCCGAGTTGTCGTGACGCACTGTCCTCATTATCCTGAAGCCGCTGGAACCATAGTCCGAGGCTGATCTGGTGAATGCCCTTGCTGATCTGGACGGTGTCGGTCACGGTAAACAGATTCCGGCGGTTCCACACGCCTGCAGCGTTGTTCGGACCCGCCGATGTCAGAGTGCCTAAGCCGGTTGTCGTGACGCCGCCGCCAATGACGATGCCGCCAGGGCCAGCGCCGGACACAAACGACAGGCTGGACGGGAAGGATGCCAGCAAAGACGAATCCAGATGGAACGCGGCGCGCGAGAACCCGGTGCGGAATGTGTTGAGCACCTCCGGGGACAAGACATGTGTTTCCTGCAAACTGGCTACTTGCATACGCAGCGTAGTGTAAGAACCAAAGAGCGGATCGGTCAGCGGGATCAGGCTGTTGCCATCATCGATCGTATACGCCGCCGAAAAAGAATCTTGATCCCGTGGCGTGTAATCGGTTCGCAGCGTGCCGAAGTCTTCACGGATGGACTGTCTTGGATTGTTGTAGGCCAGCGCCATTCCGCTTGGCGAACCATTCGCCAACAGTTCCGGACCGTTCGGCTGAGGCCAGAACGTCATGTACGGCAACATCGCCGGATTCAGGTTGGCAACCTTGGTTTCCACGCCGGAGGAATTCGGCAGCAAGCCCTCGCGAGCCTGCTGATCCGGTACGACGCTGACGTTGCTCACCGCCAGTGCCTGGCGGAATCCCTCGTAATTCCCGAACAGAAACAACCTATTCTTTTGGATGGGGCCGCCAAGCGCACCGCCAAATTGGTTCCGCCGGAATGGGGGAACGGACGCCTGGTCGAAAAAATTCCGCGCATCGAGCACACTGTTTCGCAGAAACTCAAAAAGAGATCCTTGCAGCGCGTTGCTGCCAGACTGAGTCACGATAATAATCTGCCCACCGGCGCGTTTGCCGTACTCGGCCGGGTATGAGCCGGTCAGGACATTGAACTCCCGGATAGCGTCGATTCCAAGCAACTCCCCGCTGACGCCGCCAGGTGTTACCGCAAGCTGGCTCGATCCGCCGTATTCCACACCGTTCAGCAAAAACAGGTTATCCGTCGTTCGTCGCCCTTCTATTGAGAACGTGTTTCCATTGCTCGTGCTCGTGTTCAGACTCTTCTGAGAGCTGTAATTGATTGTCCCCGGGTTGAGGGTAATCAAGTTGTCGAAGCTGCGTCCATTCAGCGGCAGCCCCTTAACCAGGCTCTCCCCGACGACTCCTGAAATCGAATTCGTCGTCGTATTGACTACGGGGTTCTGCTCCGAGACCGTAAGCTCCTGGACGAAGTCGCCGACTTCCAGCCGCAGGTTCACAACGGCCTGCTGCCCTACGGATAAATTGACCCCGGTCCTGACTCGCGCCTTGAATCCTTGCTTTTCTGCCTTCACCTCTTGCGGACCCAGAGGCAGAGAAAGGGCTCTATAATCGCCCGCGTCGTCGGCCGTCGCAACACGTGTCGCACCAGTCTCCAAACTCTTCACAGTGACGGTTGCGCCGCTTACACCGGCTCCGGAAGGGTCCTCCACCTTTCCGGAGATCGCCGCGCTCACCTGGGCCCAAACTGGCGCCGCACTCACTGTCATCGAAAGTGTCGCAAAGAACAGCTTTGCGCAACGCAGCCTCGAACTCATGTGCGACCACAATGCCATACCGCGCGCCCAGAACGCGAGTATACACATGTCGTAGGTGGACGAGGCGCCGCCCGAGTTGGCAACGGCGAGAGCACGTGCTCAAATCGGCGTTTCGTCACAACAGGGTTGCCGGCGCTCCACGATAACAAGGATGCGTGCAAATTGAAATCGGCCTCGGAAGGCAGTCAAAAGACGCCATGCTCCAACTGCCGAAGATAATAATCGATGGTTTCGATTCGGATCCGCATGGACGCGGCCGGCTTGTTTTCATCGAGGTCACGGAACGAAAAGTACGGTTTTCCGGCCGACTCGAGAATAGTTTGGATCAGCTGATAAGCGGGTGCGTCGTGGCCGCATTTGAAATTGGAAACTTCGATTCCAATCAGATGCGGATGCCGGGCGACAAATTTGGCTGCCCACACCTTTTGTGAAGTGCTGGTTGAAAAGCTGTGCTTCCACACGTCTTCGATGTCCAAAGGATGATCTCCGCCGAACACGTGTTCCAAAGTTTCCGCGTCCATCGGCAGCGAAGTTTGCGAGAGCACCGGGTATCCGAGTTTCTGAAACTCCTCGAAGATCCCGTGATTCAGACCGGGGTCGTGCTGATAGACGCGCCCCAGCATCACAATCCCGATGCCGTTCTTGCCTTCGAGCTGATCGAGCACGGCACGGCCCTGACGGCGCAGATCGAGTAGCCACCGCTGCTGAGCATCGAGTCCCGCCTGGATGGCACGTGCGTTCTCGGCATCGGTCAAACCGAGCAGCGGATTCCAGCACTCGTGCATCTGACGGGTCAGCAGTGGGATCTCACAGAAGTTCAGCAGAGGATGCAGATAAGCGACGCGTTCCGCCGCGAATGTGTCTCGATCGGTGCGGAAAGCGGCGGCGACGGCCAGGGGCGTGGCGCTCGCCGTCGGGCACGCATTGCTGCCCGCGCATTTTTCAAGTGAGCTGGCCAGTATGTCGAACTGCGGCAGAAAAATGGCCGCAAGCGGTTTTCGCGCGTGGTATTTGAAGAGCAGGTTATGCACGTGCGCCACCGCAACTTTCGAGGGATAACAGGGATCGATCGCGCCCCTTCTGGCTCCCTCGCGATACAGCTTTTCGCTGGTGACATCCGACCAGACAATGTTCTCAGACGTCACGCCCAGGCTCTCCAGGTATGCGGAGAAAAAGGGTCCATAGAGATACTGGTTGAAAACACGTGCGATTCCTATGCGGATGTTCCCTCGACCGGTGACCAGCCGATTCCGTGCGGCCTGCCGCGGCGTCAACACCAACCGCCGCGGCGGATCAGCCACGCATCGCGAGCGCTGTGGAAGCGTGATGGTTCGCGCCGCAAGCTCAATCAGATTGGGATTGGCGTCCTTCACTCGGCGCAGGCGATGTACGGTGTCGCGCAATTCCTGTGAGTTCTGCGTGGCTCCCTTTTCGCATGACGCGAGAATGACGCGCTCGCGGTGTTCGCCGATTCCATAGTCGATGAAAGTACGCAGGCAATGGTTGGCGCAGTAGCTGCAGCGTGTCGCCTCACCGGTCGCGGTTTCGAAATGGAGCTCGCGCAGTTTTGCCAGGCCCGGAAACCGGGTCATATGCCCCCGCCGGTACAGTCGCGCCGCCTCGAGCGCGGCGCCGATCGCGCCCGCTTCGGCGCTGTGGTCGTGAACAGTGACCTCCGGCGCCACGCCGAAGCCATTCATCCGGCTTCGCAGATAATCCACCTGCGCTTTCACGGCTGCGAGATTCTTCTGAGTGCCTCCCTGTAAGAGGAACCGGTGCCCTAGGGCCGCCAAATTGGATACCTTGGCGACATAGAGCCAGATATTTTTCGGCAGCACGGCAGCCAGGCCCGCGAGGATTTCGTCAGCGGTCCAGCCCTGCCGCTGAAAATTGACAATGTCGGCTTGCAGGAATACGGCGCAGCCGTAACTGAATTCGGGCATGCGTTCCGCGCGAAAAGCACATGCGGCGTAATCGTAAGGCGACACGCCGAAAGAGCGCGCTGTGGCCTGCAGGAAGTAACCGTTGCCCGCTGAACACTGGGTGTTCAGCATGAAATCCCGCACTTGGCCGTTCTTCAAAACAATCAATTTGATGTCCTGCCCGCCCACATCGACGATCACGTCGACGTCGGGCCGGAGCGCCAGCCCCGAACGTGCGTGCGCTACGGTTTCGACTAACTCCGCATCGGCCTGAATCACTTCCGCAAGAAGATGCTTCGCATACCCCGTGGTGACCGCGCCCAGAATTTCCCATCGGGCGCCCCGATATTGGGCATGCTGCTCCAACTCGCCGGCGATTTCGACCGTGTCGTGGATGGGATTCCCCTGCGAGAGCCGGTATGCCTTGGCAAGTACGGCCCCATTCTCGTCCATGAGCACGGCCTTGGTCGAGGTCGAGCCGCCGTCCACACCCAGAAATACGCGAGACCGGCCCTCGAGCGCCGGTGGAGACCAGGGTGGGCGCTGATACTCCGCGAAGAAGGCCTCAAGTTCCCTCTCCGAGCCGCGCAACCCGGGCACGCCCGAACGCCCGCGGGCCTGTGCCCCATGCTCGCCATCAAGCCATCTCTCCAGGCTCTCGGGTCCCGTCCACGGCAGGATCTCATCACCCTGCTCACGCGCGAACTCGATGGCGCCGAGCGCTCCATAGTACTCGGCATTTTCCGGCGCGAAAACCAGTTCCTCGATCGTCGTTTTCGGCGGCACGGCGATTCCCCGCTCTTGCCACATACGCGGAATGTGCTCCTGCCACGCCTCGCGCAAGCCGGGCAAAAAGGTGTTCGGGCCGCCCAATAGCAGCACCTTGGGACAGAGCACGCGGCCGCGAGTCAGCACGGTGAGATTCTGAATCACGATCGCCTCAAACAGCGAGGCCATCAGCTCACCGGCGGGAACACCCTGCTTCTGCAAACCGTTGATGTCCGTCTCGGCGAATACACCACACTTTCCCGCGACGTTATGCAAGGAATACCCGCGGTACCTCTGCCGGCACAACCGCTCGCGCGGTATGGACAATTTGGCGCTCAGCTTGTCAATGAACGCCCCGGTACCACCCGCGCACTTGTCATTCATGCTAGCCGCGCGCTTGCGGCCAGCACCTGCCGGCTGTGTGTCGAAGAACAGAACTTTCGCGTCCTGTCCGCCCAACTCGATCGCTGACCGGGCGTCGGGATTGCGCGCCTCAATGGCCAGGGAGACCGCATTCACTTCCTGGACGAAGCGGCCCTCGGTGATGCTCGCGATCTCGCGCGCTCCTGATCCCGTCAGACACAGCCGGACCGTTCGTCCAGCCATGCCCAGATCGTTCCAGATTCTCTTCAGGAAACCGAGAGCCGTCCGGCCCTGCTCGGTTTCGTGACGGCGATAGTCCTGCCAAATGATCTGGTTCTCCGTGGCCGGCATCACCACCGCTTTGACAGTCGTAGATCCCACGTCCAGGCCGATCACTAGCGAGCTAGCGGCCATTCTCTCTCCGTATCTTCTCCGCCACGTGCGCGACGAAGCTGGCGCCAGTGCCTGCCAGACCGGGCCGGTGGCGCAATGAATAGAACGGCCGGCGCAGTTCTCGATGCTCGGCAACATAATCGCGAATCTGTTGGATCTCGACGTGGCCGTCCTCGAGGACGCGCTGGAATTCCGCGCGCGCCCGCCGCCGGGCATCGCCCAACGCCATCTGAATTCGGCTCAGAACGTGAACTTCCCCCTCTGCGGAGGTCTCGATCGGCAGGAAAAGCAGGTCAGGGTTTTGCGCGCAAACTCCCGCCATCACGCCGTCCGATTGCGTAGATGGCAAGCAGCCGAATGGTTTCACGCTCAACACCAGATGGCATTTCCGGCTTTGCGAATAGTAGAGCGCTTTGGCGACCTCCAGGTGCCCTTCGCCGCCGCGTGTCAACGGGTCATACCATGGTGCCGCCAGCTTACTCAGGACGTTTTGTGCTGCGAGCGGATGCGCCAACCCGCCCAGGGCGTTCCGCACACGATCGTATTGACGCGTCCAGAACCAGATGCACGTGCGAAACAGCAGATCCTTGCGCCAGAATTCCCCCTCGCTCTGCAAACCTCGCCGGCGCTGATTGTGCATCCCCGCCTGATGAAGCCAGTACTGGATCAAGCTCACGATGGACTCGACCCAGACCTCCGCGCCCTCATGTTCGAGAAAGGCAAACAGATTGTAATTAGTGTCGCCCTCGGTAAGAGCCGAAAAAAATTCTCCGGTGATCTTGACCACAGGCTTCACGCGGGTGCGATCCACTTCAATGCTGTCCAGGCGCTCGCGCACGCGGTCCAATAAGCCTAAATAGTCTGTGCCGTACAAATGGTGGCGCAGCTTGGCCGCAATCGAGGCCCACTTCTTCACGGCGGGCAGATGGAGCAGCAGCCGGACCGCCCATGTTGGCACGCGCTCGATCAACTCGAAGTTGCGGCGCGTCTCCAGAAACTTCGCTGCGTCTTCCACGCACTCGGCCATGACGCGGTTCGTTTCGCCGGGATGAACCTCAAACGGCCGGATCTGGTATGTCAGGTCGAATAGCGCGTCTCCAAGATTCAAGGCATTAAACATGCCGACCCCGAAGTTGACCGTGTAGCGTAGCCCGGGGTGCTGGGATCCGTCCTGAATGGCGCGTGCGCTCTGAAACGTGAGCACCCGGAATCCCTCAAATCCAGCGTTTTCCAAGGCCTGCCGGTATTCGCCTTCATACATGCCGAAGCGGCACGGCCCGCACCCGCCGGCAGTGAAATATACGTACCTGCGCACCACCTCTTCGGGAGTAAGCCCTGCGTGCACTCGTTCTCGCAGGTATTCGATCAATGTGCCGGCCGTGAAGTAATTGGGATTGCACAGTCCGTTGTTGCAGAACTCCTTGCCGGTATCGTGGGCCCGGTGCGTTGGAAGCGGCAGGTTCTCACAAGCGTAGCCGGCTCCCCGAAAAACAGCTCGAATGAATGCCTCATGCTTGGGGGTGAGTGTTCCGAACAGGATTGTGGTGCGGTCTCGATCGTCCTCCAGAAAAGGGATCTCCCGCGCCCTTTTGTAATGAGACTCCTGCATGTTCGAATGAAAAAGGCGATGCAGTTGAATGGCCAAGGAGCCTGGATGAAAACAATGTGCCAGGCGATGTTCAGGCCTGGCACCCGGAGCCGGATCTACCCGCCGTTCCCGGAGAAGTGCGGCGATGTGGAGCCTGATCCTAAGTGCCTGCCAATGAGCGGGAATCCGTATTGCACGGTGGTCTCGCTGCCGATGATTTCGAGGGCCAGCCGGGCCCCAGTTTGTCCACAAGGTGGTTTTTTACGCGGTGAAACATGGGTTCTGGGTCTATGTCCCCACAAACGGCCGCTTGATGCGTCCAGATGTCACCGATAAGCCCGGGTGACGCCAGCGGGCCGACCATAAACCCCGCCATTAACTCAGTTGAACATCGGCCCGGAACCCCCGAAAGCGCTTGGCCATACTTCGATTTGCCTAATCAAAAACCAGTATGCGTACCTCAAGTCTCCCGGAACAGGCTCCCATTGTCCTGATGTGGCTGCATCAGACTTTGCCCCAAAGGTTGCCCTTCGGCCTACATTAACGTCGGCCATTTTAAAGGATTGGCGCGCCAGCAATCGAAGGATACCCCAGTTACCAGGAGTGAACCATGCATAAACTGCTGAGGAAAGTTGCCACTGACGAGCAGGGCCAGGACCTACGATGAGCCCATCCGAGACGTGGGCATCAGGGTATTGTTCCTTGGCGAACGGGACAACCGGCCCTGTGCGACGCGTTCTGGACGTGGGAGCTACAATCGTCAAAGACGGATGAGTACATCCGTGGAACCTGTTGATCCGCATGTTGAGCTGACGCTGGAGGTCGAATCGGCCGACGGCTACCTGCACGCCATCTTCAGTGGACCCGTCTCTAGGGGCAGAGCTTTCGACCTCTACAAGGAGATGTGTGCTGAGGCAGTAGCCCGTGGCTTCCAAAAGGTTCTGATGGATTGGTCGGCGGTAACGGGCGAGCTTTCAAATCGTGAAAGGTATACGTTCGCAACAGATGGAGTGCAATACCAGCGCCAGAATCAGATGTCGCTGAAGATCGCACTTTTGGGTAAGGAACCTATCGTGACGGGACTTGGCGTGGCCGTTAGCCAGAATCGCGGACGAAATGTCGAATTCTTCTCGGACTACCAACGAGCGGTGGCCTGGCTGAATAAACCCCGTTCCACGTAGTTTTCTCGCATCGACTCATTTCGGGCTTTCAGCCCGAAGGTCATCAGGCCGACAGAACGTATGCGTTGTGATTGCCCAGTGCCAGGCGGTGCGCGTTCTATTAGTACAGGTGGAGCACGATCCTGACGCCCGAGTAGTCAGCGACATGAATCTATGCGCTTGTGCTAGCGGCCCAGAGCTCTGAGTGAGTTTTCAGAGCACTATCCACTTTGCCGAATTGCGCTGTGAACCAGAATGAACTTCCCTCGCCAACTGTGCTCTCTACCCAGATTTTTCCATCCATGAGTTCCACCAGGCGTGCTGAAATGGCCAATCCCAGCCCGGTGCCCCCATACTTCCTTGTTGTGGAGCCGTCTGCCTGACGAAATGCTTCGAATATGATCTTTTGCTTGTCTGGAGCAATCCCCGGTCCCGTGTCGCAAACGGCGAATCTTGCATAGATGGCGGCTTCGTTTTCCCAGTCGACTTGGGCCGTGACCGTCACGGAGCCTCGCTCCGTGAATTTCACTGCATTGCCCACGAGATTCAGTAGCACTTGGCGTAGTCTCACGGGATCAGCGGCGACCGGGCGGAACAGATCGGGTGTTACCGTGTAGCGAAGTTCTATGCCTTTCTGCATCGCCGTATGGCGAAGCAGCTGTGTAGCTTCCCTAACGACATCGACAATGACAACCGGGGTGGGATTCAATTCCATCCGCCCTGCCTCAATTTTTGAGAGATCCAGAATGTCGTTCAGGAGCGCAAGTAAGGATTCCGCGGAGTTGTTCAAGTCGGTGAGATATTCGTCCTGCTCGTCGCGCGAATTGGCCTCTCTTGCCAACCTGGTCATACCCAGAATGCCGTTCATCGGCGTGCGGATTTCGTGGCTCATATTCGCGAGAAATTCGCTTTTCAGCTGGGTTGCCTCTTGGGCGCGCCTCAGCGCCGCTCCTAGTTCCTCGTTCTTATGCCGCAGCTCGAGGGTCTGAGCGCGCACTCGGCGTCGTAGCACAAGGACCCAGGCAGAGCTCGCAAAGGCGATCAACGCTACCAGGCCCAGAATCGACAGGGCTCTCCCAAGAGTCCACCAGGATGGATTGCTCAGCACGACGATGTCTTCAGGTGAACGCAACAGAATCTTGAACAACTGCGGCTGCCCAAACCCGTCCTTCTCCATCACCAGGATTCCGGTCAAACGAACTAGGCTGCCTTCGCGCACCGGTTCTTTCGCAGCCGTCGGCTTCCACTGGCCGATGGCACTGAACGAAGTTGTGCCCTCCTTCATGACCAGCACTTCTTCACTGGGGAGAACAGCACGGGCGGTCAGCTGGCCTTCAATGGCGACCAGGGCAGAATCGTAGGTGTCGTCCTCCAGTACTTTATCGGCCTTTACTGGTATGGCGTCCGGAACCGGCGCAATGCCCGTCTTGCGGTAAATGGCCTCCTTCACGACTGGCCGATAATCCACGAAGCCAGGGAAACCAACCACTTCAACCCGATCACCCGGAACGAGTGGCGCGGTCTGGTTGGTTTCGACGTGGACACTGCCGGTCTCATCCGCGATGTAGAGATCCTTTTTCTGAAAACGGGCCGTGACGATCCCCGAGGCTTTCACCCGGTGCTCCGGACGCCCTGTAAAGGTGAACCTCTGCAAGGACTCGACCGGACGAGCGGCAGCCGCGAACGGGTCAATAGGACCAGGATCAATCGTTTTGATGTGCTCCATCGAGGGAACATACAGGATCACGCCAACGATCTGATTCTTGGCTGTATATATGGCGCCACAAGCTCCGTGAATCCGAACGTAGGAATCCACCAGTCTGTCGGGAACTGTCGGCTGTCCATTGACGCGAACGACAATGCGGCCTTCCGGTACTTCGAGGATAAACTGGAGGCAGCAATCGTTTGGCGGGACCTCGGCCGACCGCACGAGCCCTTCGATTTCTACCCACCGTGCATCCACGGAAGTCGAGGCCATTTCCTCAAACGTCACGCGCTTCGCCGGCGGCAGAGGGACTTCGCCGATCACCGTCCAGTGCGCCTTGTCGATATCGGGGGAAAAATCGGTCTGGATTGTGACCCCCCACAAATCGATCAGCTGCCCCGGCCGCGGTTTTGGGGAGTTCGTTGACCAACGCACCCAGCCGCTTCCGGTCCCGTCTTGAATGAACATCTCAGGGGAAGTGGCGGTGTCTTCGAAGTAGGTGACCACCGCCTTTAAATGGACGGGATAACCTTGGACTGCCTGGCTACGCGTCAGGCTGCGTACCTGACCGACTTGTGTGAGGATTGGTAGCGGTGAGGCTGAAGACGTACGACTGTTCTGGCTTGAGCAAATGGTCACACTAAGGACGCCGCAGAGAACCAGACCCAGAGCTTGACTTTTTTGCATATACAGCCCGACTGAAGCCAGTCACATAGTCGTGCGCCGAAGCCGGGGCGCACTCGTTTCTACAACATCATTGCGATATTACGTACTGGCTGGCAATGATGACTTTCGGCAACGTTGCTTTGCTGAACTACGATAACTGGTGTGTAACTGCACCGCGAGGGGGCGAACGCGATGCGTGTGCTGAGCAAGCCCGATATGACATTCGCCAACCCATACACGGCCTCAGGCACACCTTCGCCACGCGGCTCGCTGACAACGGGGCCTCCAAATCCACGATGCTCGCCCTGATGGGGCACGGGCCATACTGGAGCGCTATTCCCATATCCGGATTGCGGCAAAGCGGGATGCCGATGCTGGGCTAACGCTCAGATCAAAGAGTCAGAATTCCGAGGTGGTCCCTGTGAAAGTCCCTGTAGTGGAGTCGCTCCGGCTCCTTCAATGAGGGAAATCTGTCCGCAAGTTCTTGAAAAAACTGGAGCCACCCGCCGGGCTTGAACCGGCGACCTGCTGATTACGAACCAAGGGGAGCAGGTTTTCTAGACGCCCACCGAGGCCTAACTGGTTGATTCTAAACAAGTGGACTTTTCTGGAGATTGCTCGAAAACGATCCAAACCACTGCAAACCGCTGCAGACCACTGCAAGTGCCGGCCGCTGTTGCCGCGCCGCTTTTGGCGGCGATCGGCGACTGAATCACACAATGGTAGAGTGTTTCCAGGGGCCGTGACACCAATGGAGATTACCGTAAGCATCCCCGGCGAACTCGCGCGTCAGATTATTCCCGAAGGCCTCGATCCTTCCCGCCATGCTTTAGAGGATATGGCCGTCGAAGCGTACCGCGCACACCGTCTCACCGGGGCGCAACTCCGTCGCGTGTTGGGTATCGCCTCCCGATACGAGCTTGACGCCTTTCTAAAGCAGCGTGGTGTCTGGTTGGAATACACGGTGGAGGATTTCCGGCGCGAAGGAGAGATTACGGCGCCTTTGCCGGCGCCACGGGGAGAACAAAACGAGCAGAAGCGCGGAAGCCGTGACCGGTCGGAATGATCGTAGTCGCCGATACCACTCGCTCCGCTACTTGGTGGTGATTGAGCGCGACCATTTGTTACCAGCGCTCTATGGTCGCGTCTTCATCCCCCCGGCTGTCGCGGAAGAACTAGTACGCGCTTAGCTG
>Ga0187781_10003525_pt1 | contig 11750 bp, 10 predicted proteins | sample 0715_SJ02_MP02_2_FD_132447 | JGI IMG/M metagenome (GOLD analysis project Ga0187781, IMG submission 132447) | Tropical peat soil microbial communities from peatlands in Department of Meta, Colombia - 0715_SJ02_MP02_20_MG | ecosystem: Environmental > Terrestrial > Soil > Wetlands > Peat | place...
ATTCACGAGCGCATCGACCAACTCGTGCAGCGCCTGACGCACCTGGGTTTCATTGCACCCGATAAGCAGCGCATCTTCCAGCGCATCTTGCGCCGTTTGCTGCAACTCGGTGTAGTTCTCGTTAAGCACCTTGATCTTTTCCAGGCACGAAACGGGCGTGCCATCGTCGTGGCGCCAGACCGGTGGCTTGCCGCGGGAGGCCTTTGCCTTGTGGGCGGATTTGGCGCCCGGCTTGGAGTGACTGGCAGCCGAACTGCTATGGGGTTTGGTGCTCATATGGCGGCATTATGCCAAGCGGGAGGGTTTTTGAGCCAATCGACCAAAGTCCGCCTGCGCTAGACTCGCGCGCAAATGCTTCGGATCGCCTCAACGTTGCTCTTGTCGCTGCTGGTTGTCGCTGCCCAGCAGGCGGCGCTATTGCACGAGATCGATCACGGTTTCGCGCATGGGGCGCCCTTGGCGGGCCTTTTCGCCACCGCTAACGACCGCTTGGCAGATCGCAAAACGCCAGGCAAGGAAGCTTCCTCTTCGTATTGCGAAAAGTGCTTCCAGTTTGCGCACGTTTGCGGTGCCGTCTTTTCGTCCCCCGTCACGGTCGTTTTTATCGCAGCGCGCGCCCAGGCAGTGCGCGCGGGCGTAGTGGCCGAGCTGGCTGCCGATCCTCCGGCAAACCGAAGCCGGGGCCCTCCCGTTCTCCTCTGAAATCTTGAACGCTTAAAGCCGCTTGCGCCACGACCGACGCAAAAGCGGTCCGCATTCTTGCTTTCGGAGGTGCGATCATGTCTTGCCCAGCCACGCGCGACCTCGCGGTGCTGTTGCTACTGCTGCCAAGCGCGCTCCTAGCGCAACAAACACTCGTTGAACCCTCGTTGCCCCCCGCCACGAACCCGGAGGCCACGGGACTCGATAGCTCCGCGCCGCCCTTCCCCGCGGCGCCGCCCGACCAAACATCCGGGTCCCCCGTACCGGTTCCGGTCGGCACAACCACGGTTCTTGAGCCTATCGAGGTAGTCTCTCGGCGCTTGAACGAGGCGCGCACCGGCATCGAGACCCAGACCGGTGCTTCCGTCTACACGATCGATGCCGCGGCCATCGCGGCCATGCCCGGAGGCGACAACGTATTGCTGAACCAGGTGGTGCTGCAGGCGCCGGAAGTGGCACAAGACTCCTTTGGCCAGTTTCATGTGCGCGGCGAGCACAACGGCCTGCAATACCGGCTCAACGGCATCATCTTGCCCGAGGGCATCAGCGCTTTTGGGCAAACGCTTGACCCCCGTCTGCTCTCGTCCATGCAACTGATCACGGGTGCGCTCCCCGCAGAGTACGGGCTGCGCACCGCGGGCATCATTGATCTGACAACAAAAAGCGGCGCGCTGACGCCAGGCGGATCCGCATCGATCTACGGCGGCACGCACGGAACCATCGAGCCCAGCGTTAACTACGGCGGCACAAGCGGGCGCGTGAACTACTTTTTCTCGGGTGACTTTCTTGCCAATGACCTGGGTATCGAATCGCCGGATGGTTCTTCTACGCCCTTGCACGACCGTACCAAGCAATTTCACCTATTCGGTTATTTTGAGGACATCGTGGACTCGCACAACCGTGCGACTCTGATCCTAAGCGCCTCAGCCGGGGGCTTTCAAATTCCCGATAAGAACGGCACGCCGCCCGTGTACTCGGTATACGGCCTGTCGAGCTTTAATAGCGGCACACTCAACGAAAACCAGCGCGAGCAGACGCAGTTTGCCATCCTCAGTTGGCAACATTCCAGCGGTCGGCTGGACTATCAGACTTCACTCACGGTGCGCAACTCCACGCTGCAATTTACGCCAGATCCCATCGGGGACCTGATGTTTAACGGTGTTTCCCAGCAGGCCTACAAGCGCAACATCGCCTACGATTGGCAAACCGACAGCGCCTATCGTCTAAGCGATTCGCATACGCTGCGCGCCGGCCTGTACGTACAGACTGATACCTCCACCAGCCTGACGGGCTCGATGGTGCTGCCGGCCAATAGCGCTGGAGTGCAGACAAGCCAGATCCCCGAAACGATCGTCGACGATGCCGCCAAAACCGAAAACATCGAAAGCGTCTATCTGCAGGACGAATGGAAGTGGACGCAGACGTTGACGCTGAACTACGGGGTGCGCCTTGATACCTTCACGGCCTATACGAGCGCCACGCAGCTCAGTCCGCGCGTGAACATGGTCTGGAAGGCGACCCCCGAAACGACCGTGCACGCGGGCTACGCGCGCTACCTTTCGCCGCCGCCCTTCGAGCTCGTTGGTACAAAGGATGTCTCGCTATTTCTGGACACAACCGCTGCGCCGCAAGTGGCACAGGACGACACACCCAAGGCCGAGCGCGCCAATTACACGGACCTGGGCGTGCTGCAAAACATTACGCAAAAACTCGCCGTCGGCCTGGATACCTACTACAAGTTATCGACGAACCTGATCGACGAAGGTCAATTTGGCGCCCCGATCATTCTTACGCCTTTTAATTATGAATGGGGACGCCAGTACGGCGAGGAGCTGACCTTCAATTACTCGGGCGATGCCTTCGCCGCCTATGGCAACCTGTCGTGGCAAAGTGCGATGGGCAAGAACATTGACTCGGCGCAATTTAACTTCTCCGCGCTAGACCTCGCATACATTGCCAACAACTACATCCACCTGGACCACGAGCAAAAGGTCACAGCTTCCAGCGGCGCTTCGTACAAATGGGGCGACACGCGCGTGAGCGGCGATTTTCTTCTGGGCTCGGGGTTGCGCGCGAACCTCGTGTTGCCTAACGGTTCGGATATTCCCAACGGCATGCACCTGCCCTACTACACGCAGGTCAACGCGGGGGCGAGCCACGTATTTCGCCTACGGGGCGACGGCACGTTGACGGCGCGTTTTGACGTCGTCAACCTTTTTGACCGGGAGTACCAGATCCGTAACGGCACCGGCGTGGGCGTGGGTGCCCCGCAGTTTGGCCCCCGGCGAGGCTATTTTGTGGGTCTGGCCAAGTCGCTCTAGGCGCTGGCTATAGCGACACGACCCCTCGCAGCGCATGGTCTGTCAAGCGTACGCTTATTTGCTCCCGGAAGTTGCGGGCAGCTGACGATGCAAAGGAGGCCGATCATGGCAACGGTATATGAAACGCATGGAGCCTTTAGTTGGAACGAGCTGCTGACGAGCGACGCGCCTGCGGCGCGTAAGTTTTATAGCGAATTGCTCGGCTGGAAGATCCGAGAGATGGAAGGCTCGCCCATGAACTATCAGATTATCAGCGCGGGCGGCCAGGACATCGGGGGAATGATGGCGATTCCAGAAAAGGCCAAGGGAATGGCGCCAGCCTGGGGCGCCTACGTGACCGTCAAGAACGTCGATGAAACCGTGGGCAAGGTCAAATCGTTGGGCGGTAAGGTCTTCATGGCGCCGCAGGATATTCCGGGGGTCGGACGCTTTGCGGTGATCATCGACCCGCAGGGTGCGGTGCTCTCACTGATTACGTACGTGCAGCGTTAGCGTCCGGTACATGGCGGCCGGCAGGGCGGACGCGCATTGCCGGCCGCTAGGAAGTGCACACGGCCTGCAAAGCTTGCGCCAAGTCCGCACGAAGATCGTTAATCTCTTCGATGCCGACCGACAGGCGGACTAAGCCGTCGGCAATTCCCATCTGGTGGCGCCGCTCAGCCCCCATCTCGTGGTAGATCGTTTCGGCCACGGGGATCGCGAGCGTGCGGTTATCGGCCAAATGACTCGAGAGAATGATCAGGCGCAGCGCATCGAGAAAAGCAAAGTGGTTGATCTCATCTTTCAGCTCGAAACTTAACAGGGCACCGAATCCGCCAAACAGCGTCTTGGCGCGCTCGTGCTGTTTGTGGCTCGCAAGGCCCGGGTAGTACACACGGCGCACCTGCGGTTGCGCCTCGAGCCATTGCGCCAGTGCGGTGGCATTGGCGCAGTTGCGTTCCATACGCAACTGCAGGGTCTCCGCCCCAATGGCGATTCGATGTGCGTCCTCGGCGCGCAACGTCCCGCCGAAATCGCGCAAGCCCTTCTTGCGGATTTGCTGCAAACCCCATCCGGCTGCATCGCCACGGCGATAAGACGGCAAAATGTTGGGAAAGCTCTTCCAGTCGAACAGGCCCGTATCGCATACGGCGCCACCCATGGCGTCGCCGTGGCCACCGATTGCCTTGCTTAGCGAATGCACGATCAGCCCGGCCTGCACCGAGCGGGGACGAAACAGCACCGGGGTCGTCAGCGTGTTATCAACAACGTACAGCAAACCGCGCTGCGCGCACAGCGTACCGATGCCGGCGAGGTCCGCAATTTGCGTGCGCGGGTTGGCGATCGTTTCCACAAAGACCAACCGTGTGTTCTCTTGGAGGGCCTCTTCGACCGCACCGGCGCGCGTAGCGTCCACGTAACTCACCGCAACACCCAATGCCTGCAGGGTCTGCAGCAGGCTGTTCGTGTTTCCAAATAAGTACTGGCTGCTGACCACGTGATCGCCTGCGCGCAGTAGTGCGATGAATATCGCCGCGACGGCCGCCATGCCGGTGCCAAAACAAGCCGTTGCGCGCGCCTCTTCGAGCAGCGAAATCTGCGCTTCGAGCGCCGCACCTGTCGGATTGCCTTGTCGGGCGTAGATGTAACCGGGTTTTTCGCCTTGGAACACGGCAGCCAGCTCGCTGGCGCTCCGGTAGGCAAAGGCCACACCGGTATGCATCGGTTTGTGCGCCGCGCCGTGCTCTACGCCGCCCAGGCGATCGGCGTGCAGGATGCGAGTGGTCAGGCCGTATTTCATGGCAAATGGCTATGGCGTTGCACAGTCGCAATTGTATGCGCCCGGGCACGTCTTTCGTCGCTCGTGGCTATCGCTACCACGGCGCGCCTTATTCCTTATTCTTTGGCAGGTCGCTTAAGCAACTTGCGTTGCAAGGTGCGTCGATGCATCTTTAGCGCTCGCGCCGTGGCTGAGACATTGCCATCGTTTTCCGCAAGCACGCGCTGGATGTGCTCCCACTCTAGGCGCGGAACCGAAAGCGTTTCCTCCGGTGCGGCGTCGGCATCCGGTGCCTGGTCCTGCAGCAACGCCCGCACGATGGCCTCGACGTCGACGGGCTTGGCAAGGTACTGGCGCGCCCCGAGCTTGATGGCATCGACTGCCGTCGAGATGCTGGCATAGCCAGTGAGCACGACAATCGCGCAATCGCCGTTGGAGCGCTGCAGCACCTCGATGAGCCGTAGTCCCGAGCCGCCGCCAAGGTTCAGATCAAGCAGCGCGAAGTCGGGGATGTAGCCCTGTGCAAGTAGTGCCGTGCACGACGAGAGCGAATCGACGCTTTGGACTGCAAAGCCGCGTGCGCCCAGGGCGCGCGCGAGTACACGGGTCAACACCGCGTCGTCATCGACGATCAGCAGGTTCCCGTGATGGGATGCGGGCGCCGCAGAACTCACGCGGCAACCGCGCCCGCCGGTGCGAGCAAAGCATCGAGGGGAAGGCGCACTTGTGCAACGGTACCGCCTCCTTCGCGTGCACTTAGGTTCAGCTGGCCGCCACTTCGCTCGATAGCCGCATAAGCGAGCACCAGACCCAAGCCGCGCCCCTCACCACGAGTGCTCACGAGATCGCGTCCCAGGTGCGCCTGCACCTCGTCGGTAATCCCAGCTCCGCGATCTAGAACACGAAGTCGCAGCTCTTGTTCGTCCCAGGAAACCTCGATCTCGACTTTGTCGGGGCTGGCGTCGGCCGCATTGTTAAACAAGTTCAGAAAAGCCTGACCAAGGGTGGCCTCGACCGCAAGCCGCGGGCCGGGCCGCGCGCCGGCCAGACGCACGCTAGGCGCAATCAAGGGCCGCTGCACCCGCCAGCGTTGCAGCAGCTCGTCGATCCAGGCGGCAAGCGTCATCGTGCGCAAAGATTCCGCGCGGGAGGTACCCGCTTGTGCCGCAAGTTCGGTGATGATGCGCTTACAGTCGTTGATCTGCGCCTGCATCAATTCGATATCCGGACGTTGCGAGGCACCGAGTGCGGGATCGCGCAGCAGTTCTCCAGCCAGTACAGCCATCGTCGCCAGTGGCGTGCCGAGTTCGTGCGCCGCTCCGGCGGCCAGATTGCCCAACTCTACCACTCGCTCATTGCGCAGCGCCGCCTCGCGCGCAGCGGCCAATTCGGCATCGCGCTGTCGCACCGCGGCGGTCAGGCGGATCACGGACCAGCAGATCGCCACGGCGGAGAACACAAAGATCAGCCACATGCCGATCAAATGAATCTCCAGTGCCTTGACCGGATCATGAATGTGCACAGCAGCGTGCACAAAGTTCACGAGCGAGTAGCAGGCGATCGACGCCGCGGCCAAGATCGTGGCCATGCGCGCCTGCAGCATCGCGGCGCCCGCAGCGATCCACAGCAGATACAGACTGATGAGTGGGTTGGTCGAACCGCCAGCCAGATACGCGATGCCAGTCAGCGCAGCGATATCGAACAGCAATTGCGCGAACAACTGTCCATCGCTAGCGGACTCGCCGTGATGGCGGTAGGCGATCGACGCAAGGTTCAGCCCCAGCTGCGCCGTGCAAATGGCCAGCACCGGTTCAATCGCCGCTGCGGTGCCCAGCCACTGTGTCGTGAGCACAACGAGTCCGAGTTCTGCGAGGACTGCGACCCACCGCAGCGTCACAAGGCGCTGCAAGCGATTGGACGGGTTAGACGTTGGAGCGAAGCGGGCGATCATCGCGGCGGCAGGACGCCGGCATCATACGGGAGCCACGCCGCAGTTAACCGGGAACTCGCGCCAGCACTGTCGCGAGCACTGCATAGCCGTCACGGCGCCCTTAGCCGGTTCGTCCGACTTGTGGCTTTAGCGGGCGATTATCCAAAACAAGACTCCGCATGCCAACCAGCACAGGAGCCAAAAGGCGAGCCAAGCGATGGCCGAGGGTGTCGAATTCGCTGTCGCGACAAGTCTGCGCGGGGTCCAAGCGCTAGGAGTTCGCATGAGAGAGCGTCTCGCTTGCAGTCTGAGTCGATCCTTGGCCCTGCGGCCAGCCATCCACTGACGGTGGCTCGCTGCGGCGCGCAACGGCACATCGTCAAGGGAGGCTGGCCCCGCAGGAACCTTGGCCGCGGTTCTCGCATGGTTCCGCCGCAGCCGCAATGCTTGTCGCCACCGGCCCGGTCCGAGGACAGGTCTTATCCAAGGAAAAAGCAATATGTGTGCCCACCCTCCCGCCATGATGGTATGAGCGCGTGTTCCAGAACAAAATCAGCCTACTGGGCGGTCAGGACGGGACATTGCGTTCGAGGATGACCCTGGTGGGAGTCGATGCGGCCAAAAGTCGCGCGTCACGGTTGTGCAGTTTCTGGCAGCGCTGCCCTAGATTGGACCAGCGCCACGCAACAGCTTCGTGCAGCGGCGTGTGCCGGCCGGAAAAACTCCATACGCTTGTAGAACATTGCCATTAAGCCGAGCGCTATCACCGTCGTAAACAAAAGCGGAAATAACAGCGCCCAAAGCGCCCAATGGCGCTGGCGCCGCGCCTGGCGGCGCAACCGCTCTCGCGTGGCGCCGTCCTTCGAGTCTGTCTGCGTCGGCGCAATCGGCCGGGGGCTCCTGGATGCCATGATCCTCGGATCTACTGCGGGTTCGCCGTGGTCACCCACGGCACATCAAGACACAAAAGACACGGCACGATATGCTCGCGCGTGCCCAACACTTGAATTCTTACCCCTGCCGAAAGCCAGCGTATCGACCGATGAGTGTACTTTCGACGAATATCGACCCGCGTTCAGAGGAGTTTCAGGCAAATGCTACTGCGATGCGCGCGCTGGTGCAGGAACTGCGTGCGCGCGCCGAGTCCGTTTCCCAAGGCGGCGGCGCGGCGGCGTGCGAGAAACACGTGGCGCGCGGCAAGCTGCTGGTGCGTGACCGTATCGACCAGTTGATTGACTCGGGCACACCGTTTCTGGAAATCGGACAGCTGGCTGCGTATGGGATGTATGAGGGCGACGCGCCGGCTGCGGGTCTAGTGGCTGGGATCGGCATGGTCCAGGGCGTGCATTGCATGCTCGTTGCCAACGACGCGACGGTAAAGGGCGGCACTTACTACCCCATGACCGTGAAAAAGCACCTGCGCGCGCAAGAGATCGCCCAGCAAAACCGCCTGCCGTGCATTTATCTAGTCGACTCTGGAGGCGCTTTCTTGCCCCGGCAGGACGAAGTATTTCCGGATCGCGACCACTTTGGCCGCATTTTCTACAACCAAGCCAACATGTCGGCCTTGGGTATACCTCAGGTGGCTGTCGTCATGGGGTCGTGCACTGCCGGCGGCGCCTACGTGCCAGCGATGTGCGACGAGACGGTTATCGTGCGCGAACAAGGGACGATTTTTTTGGGCGGCCCCCCGCTTGTGCGGGCGGCCACAGGAGAGGTTGTCAGCGCCGAGGACCTCGGTGGCGCGGATGTGCACACGCGCATCAGTGGGGTGGCCGATCACTTGGCGCAGGACGATCGACACGCGCTGGCTATTGGCCGGCGAATCATTGCCAATTTGCACCGCGCCGCCAAAAGCCCGATAGCGTCCGCATCGGATGCGGCGCCTATTGAAGAGCCGCTGTACGACCCCAGCGAAATTTACGGCATCGTCCCGGTCGATATACGCAGACCCTACGACGTGCGAGAAGTGATTGCGCGCGTTGTCGATGGCTCGCGCCTGGACGAATTCAAGGCCCGTTACGGCACGACCTTGGTGACGGGATTTGCGCGACTGTATGGGCAGGCCGTTGGCATTCTTGCCAACAATGGCATTTTATTTGGCGAGTCGGCACAAAAGGCGGCGCACTTCATCGAGCTTTGTGTGCAGCGGGAAATCCCCTTATTGTTTTTGCAGAACATTACTGGCTTTATGGTGGGCCGCGCTGTGGAAAACAGTGGCATTGCCAAGGACGGCGCGAAGATGGTGACGGCAGTGGCCACGGCACAAGTGCCCAAGATCACAGTGCTGATCGGTGGTTCGTTTGGTGCCGGCAATTACGGCATGTGCGGAAGGGCGTATTCGCCGCGTTTTTTATGGACTTGGCCCAACAGCCGCATTTCGGTGATGGGCGGCGAGCAGGCTGCCGCGGTCCTGGCGACTGTGCGCCGCGAGGGCATTGAGGCGCGCGGCGGCTCGGTAAATGCCCAAGAGGAGGAGGACTTCAAGGGGCCTATTCGCGAGCAGTACGAGCAGCAGGGCAACCCCTATTACGCTACGGCCCGGTTATGGGACGATGGGTTGATCGACCCGGCGCAGACCCGGCGCATCTTGGGCCTGTCAGTGGCGGTGACGAGCAACGCCCCGGTTGCGCCAACGCGCTTTGGCCTGTTTCGCATGTAAGGCCAACGGCCGCAAGATCAAACTGGCTATCAGGAGTTTTCCAATGTTGGTCGTGACCACCGAAAACATTTCCGGCCACCGGGTCCTCGAGGTGAAGGGTCAGGTCTTTGGCGTGGTCGTGCGCTCACGCGGACTTGCCGGCAACATCATGGCGGGTTTGCGCTCGATCGTTGGCGGAGAAATTGCGGAATACACGCAACTGCTCGAGGAAGCGCGCCGCCACGCCATTGACCGCATGGTACGCAACGCCCACCAGATGGGCGGCAACGCCGTCGTGATGATGCGTTTTGACTCATCCGAGATGGGCCAGACGATGAGCGAGATCGTGGCCTACGGCACCGCCGTCGTAATAGAAAGAAGCGCGCCCTAACGATGTTACGCAGGGCCCTGCTCCTTGTAGCGCTGGCAATTGTCGCGATAGGCTTAGGCGGCTTGCTGCTAGGTGCGCCCTCGGGCTTACCAATGGCGATATGGGGGGCGGTGCTATTGGCCGCAGTGCTCGTTGAGCGATGGCGCTACCGCCCATCGAGCCTTGCGCGCCCAGATGCCTGGAAGCCTACCGGCGAACGCTTTATTGATCCAGAGTCGGGCCGCCCGATGCAGGTTTTATACAACCCGAGCACCGGCGAGCGGCGCTACGAATGGGTACAGCCGCAAGATCCGCCGGTGCCGTGATGTTTTCGAGCCTGCTCATTGCCAACCGTGGCGAGATTGCTTGCCGCATCATTCGAACGGCGCGCCGCATGGGGCTGCGTACTGTCGCCGTGTACTCCACCGCCGACGAGGGCGCGCTGCACGTGCGAATGGCCGATGCCGCAGTATGCATAGGGCCGGCTCCGGCGCGCGAGAGCTACCTGCACGCGGACCGGATCGTCGCCGCGGCCCGCGCCAACGGGGCCCAGGCGATCCATCCGGGCTACGGCTTTTTGTCCGAATCGCCGCATCTGGCGCAAGCTTGCGAGCAGGCCGGCATGCGCTTTGTCGGCCCCCCAGCCGAAGCCATCCGCGCGATGGGCTCCAAGTCCGCAGCCAAGGGCTTGCTGCAGGCAGCCGGCGTGCCGCTCACGCCCGGCTATCACGGCGCCAACCAAGATGCCACGTTTCTTGCCACCGAAGCGGGGCGCATCGGATTTCCGGTGCTCATCAAGGCCAGCGCAGGCGGCGGCGGCAAGGGGATGCGGCGCGTCGATCAGGCGAGGGATTTTGCCGCTGCGCTGGCTGCCTGCCAGCGCGAGGCTCTGAGCGCCTTCGGATCGGCGCAAGTGCTGATTGAGAAATTTATCCAGCAGCCACGGCATATCGAGGTGCAGATCTTTGCCGACAGCCAAGGCAATGTGGTGCATTTGTTCGAGCGGGACTGCTCGGTGCAGCGCCGCCATCAAAAGGTTCTGGAGGAAGCTCCCGCCCCTGGCTTGGCCCCCGGGCGACGGGCTCAGATGGGACGCGCCGCAATTCAGGTTGCACGCGCCGTGGGCTACGTTGGCGCGGGCACGGTCGAATTCATCGTACCCCATGCGGCGCGTGCCCACGACGTGGGCGAAAGCTTTTACTTCATGGAAATGAACACCCGTCTGCAGGTCGAGCACGCGGTCACGGAGATGATAACGGGAGTCGATCTGGTGGAGTGGCAGCTGCGCGTTGCCGCCGGCGAGCCGCTGCCCTGTGCCCAAGAGCAGCTGCAGTACCGTGGCCACGCGATCGAAGCGCGCATTTATGCCGAGGATGCCGAGCGAGGATTTACGCCCGCCAGCGGAACTATCGAGTACCTACAGTGGCCGCCGACTTCGGCCAATGTGCGCCTGGACGCGGGAGTGGAGCGAGGCGACGCGATTTCGCCCTATTACGACCCGATGATCGCCAAACTAATTGCCTGGGATATCAACCGCGAAGGCGCACGCGCGCGCTTGCGAGCTGCCTTGGCGCAAACGCGCATCGTCGGGCTCACCAGTAACGTCGCTTTTTTGTGCCGGCTAGTGGATGCGCCCTCGTTTGCGGGTGCCGCGCTGGACACCGAACTCATTGAGCGCGATGCGCAATCTCTTTTGCCTGCGGGCAGGCCGCCTCCACGCGAATTCTGGTTGCTCGTGGCTTTGGCGCAGCTGGAGAACGAAGACGCGGAAGATGCGCGCGCGGGTCGCTCTCGCACCGCATGGGGCGGACGCGATAGCTGGCGAACGAACCGGCGCGGGACACGGACTCTGGAGCTCGTATGGCACGGCGTTGCGCGCCACGAACAGCGCCAAGTTTCGGTGCGCGCGCAAGCCGGCGTGCGCGCGCTCACACTGGAGGGACACACAGTCGGGGGCCACGCTCGGTTTGTGCAGGCGCTACGCAACGGAGGGCGCCTTCAGGCTCATCTGGACGGTACTGCAATCG
>Ga0187781_10003527_pt1 | contig 11749 bp, 8 predicted proteins | sample 0715_SJ02_MP02_2_FD_132447 | JGI IMG/M metagenome (GOLD analysis project Ga0187781, IMG submission 132447) | Tropical peat soil microbial communities from peatlands in Department of Meta, Colombia - 0715_SJ02_MP02_20_MG | ecosystem: Environmental > Terrestrial > Soil > Wetlands > Peat | place...
CCACCCGACCCTCTCCGAAAACCGCTTTGAGAGGGCCGTGTTCAGTTACTGGCAGCTTAGCAGTATCGCCATCGTCCGTAGCGGCTTTCCCGTGAACCTCACAACCAGCGGTACTGGACCGGATGGAAACACGAGCGAGCAACGCCCCAACTTAGTTCCCGGCCAGCCGTACTACTTGCCCGGTGGAGCTTTCAATCCCAGCGCCTTTTGCACTCCCGGCACCGCGGACCCGCTTTATCCAGGAGGAATGTGCCCCGCTGGATTCGGCGATGTTCCACGCAATTTCCTGCGGGGTCCTGGGGCCGCGCAGTGGGATTGGGGAGTTTCTAAACGCATTCCGATCACCGAGCGGGTACAGTTCCAGTTCCGGGCTGAGGTGTTCAACATTGCTAACCGAGCGCAGTTTGCTAGTCCGGATGGCCTGATTTCGGCTTCCGACTTCGGCAAGATCTATCTGCCTTTGAATACAACTCCGATAGGAACGGGCACGCCGCGCCAGTTCCAGTTTCTGTTCAAATTACAGTTCTGAAGGCTTATGAGCCGAAAATTCACCGTGGGCAGGCACTGCTGGACCTTCGGTTGGAAAGCATTAACCCGATTATGACACGCAATTCACAGAACAGAGGTATTCAGTCCGGTGGCCCGCATCGTCGCTCCCGATGTACGTAGGAAAGTTGGATATCTGCGGACGGACATGGTCTTGTTGGTGCCGTCCTCGAGATTCCGTGTACCCTCGGGGCCCCAGCCACCGAGAGGATACCGGCTGCCCAGTTTCAACTCGCTGCGACCGCTCGTCGAGGCCGCGCGAACTTCGGTGCTAGGACGATTTGACTATGAAAATTCTGGTAGTTGAGGACGAGGTGAAGACCGCCAAGTTTCTCAAGAAGGGACTTGAGGAAACTGGTTTTGTGGTGGACGTAGCCGGGGACGGGCTAGAAGGTCTCCATTTGGCGCGCGAATTGGAGTTTGACTTGATCATTTTGGACGTGATGCTTCCGAGCCTGGACGGTTGGCAGGTCCTTACCCTTCTTCGCCAGATGGGGCGGCGTTCGCTGGTGCTTCTTTTGACCGCGCGTGACGCCATACACGAACGGGTTCGAGGCTTCGAACTGGGTGCCGACGATTATCTGGTCAAGCCTTTCGCCTTTTCCGAACTGCTGGCGCGGGTGCGATCGCTGTTGCGACGAGGGCCGGCCCGTCAGCCAGAAACGATCTGTATGGCCGACCTCGAGATCGATCTGTTGCGCCAGCGTGTGACGCGAGCCGGCCAGAGAGTGGATCTGACCTCAAAGGAGTTTTCACTGCTGACGCTATTGGCGAGGCGACCAGGCGAGGTCCTTTCGCGAACCTTGATTGCCGAAGCGGTTTGGGACATGAATTTTGACAGCGACACGAATGTTGTGGACGTAAACGTCCGGAGGCTACGCGCCAAGGTGGATGAACCTTTTTCCCTCAAGTTGATCCATACCGTCCGAGGCGCGGGTTATGTCATGGAATGTAGCCAGTAGTCTCGTGCGAATGTCGCGGTGGTCGGGCACGCTTGCGTTTCGCCTGACGGCAGGTTATGCGCTGGCGGGTTTGCTGATGGTCTTGTTCGCCACCGCAAGCCTGTACTTCGTGCTGGTCACGGAACTCGAGCGAAGCACCGATTTATTCCTGGCTGACAAACTGAACGTGATCCGTACCATGCTACGTGATCGCCCCGACGACTGGGACACCCTGCGGGAGGAAGTGGAACTGGAATCGGCGGCGCGACAATACGAGCAGTTCTATATCCGACTCCTGGACGAACGAAACACTCCTTTGATGACCACTCCGGGCATGTCGGAGCAATTGGATCTTCAGCAATTTCCCCGTCAGGCACAAAATCCATCGAACCATGCTCATGCAATGAAAGGAAGGAGCGGCCGACCCTTCCGTGTCACCACGGCGGCGGTGCCGGTAGGGTCGCCTCCGACTGGCAGCGACACGATTCAAATTGCAATCGACGTGTCACAGAAAGAAGAGTTGCTGGCACGTTATCGGCATTGGTTCTGGGCGATCCTCCTCGGTTCGCTGGGTATTTTTCCGATGGTCGGATATCAGATCGCACGCCAGGGCATTCGGCCCGTGGAAGAGATCGCGACAACGGCTCGCCACATCAGTTCCACGAATCTGCGCGAGCGCATTCATCCCGAAGGGTACGCATCGGAGCTGGCTTCACTGGCCGGAACCTTCAATCAAATGCTGGACCGCCTGGAAGAATCATTCGAACGAATTTCAAGATTCTCCGCCGATATTGCACATGATCTGCGCACGCCGGTAAACAACATTCGCGGCGAAGCGGAAGTGGCCCTGGCGAGGGCGCGAACGGTGGACGAATACCGCGATGTGCTTGGATCCTGTCTGGAAGAAACGGTGCGCCTCTCGGACCTGATCAGCGACTTGCTGTTTTTGGCCCGCGCCGAGAATCCATTGGCACATCTCCATTGGGGGCGTGTGGATGTGCGCGAATTGTTAAGCAGTGTGCGCGAGTACTATGAAGGTGCGGCGGCCGAAGGCGGAATCACACTCACGACGGCGAACGGCGACGAGCCGGTGATCGCGGAAGTGGATCGTACACTGATGCAGCGGGCGGTGGGCAACCTGGTGGCAAACGCGGTTGCGCACACCCCCCCGGGAGGAACGGTCGTGCTGCGAGCAAATGCCGACCCGGACTCCATCCGCATCGAAGTTTCCGATTCGGGTGTCGGCATTCCACCGGAGGCCTTGCCGAGGGTATTCGACCGGTTCTTCCGCGTGGACAAGTCGCGTTCCCAGGCGTCGGGCGGCACGGGCTTGGGCCTGGCGATCGTGCAGAGCATTATGGTGCTTCACAACGGCAATGCTGAAATTCAGAGCCAACCAGGGCACGGCACTCGCGTCACGCTGCGCATGCCGACCGTTGCGGCGAGATGAAAGACGGACATCGACCTCCGCTTTCTTTTTCTATAGCCATGGCGGTCCGGGCCAGGTCTCGATCCCGACGAGCGCGACGGTGCGCTGGTGGTTGTGACGCGTGGGAGGACGCGCCGCTACCTGTAAGAAAGAGGGGTCAGTTTGCAGCAGCCTGTGTCTCTGGATTCTTCTTGGTGACCACGTACCACTCGGCGGTGGGTGTGCGCAGGTATTTGAGGCGAAGTTCGGCCTTCTCCACGGCTTGTTGATTGTTGAGCTTCTGCTCGGCAACGATCAACTGCTGGACGATCAAGGGCGAGTGCAAATCGCAGGAAAGCTCGTCGACAGCATTGGCGTAATCGCCGTTGGCGCTCATGACCAGACCGTGAGAAGACTCGTAGATATTTTCGACTTTCTGGTCACGGGAAGCGGCGGCGAGTTGATCGAGCTTTTGGACCTGCGCGTCGGCGGCGGCCAAGTTGTGACTGGCCAGAGCCAGGCGAACTTCTTCACGGAGAACGGTCGCGTATTCCTGGTTGCGTTCGGATGTTACCTGATTCGCGGGCACCTGCGCGAGATGGTCTTCCATGACCGCAAGCAGATCAGATGCACTCTGTGAATCCGGGGTGAGAAGAACACGGGCATAGTCAATTTCAAACTGTGCCATGGAGTCGTTCGCTTCTGCCGCTTTTTCGGAAAGCTTGGCAAGCTCGGTTCCGCCGGTGCGGGGGTCTCTTTGCCAGAAGTAGACCAGGGCATTTTGAAATTCGATATGCAGGACGTCATGCTCCGTCTTTGCGATTTTCAAGGCCTTGTCGTACTCGGTGCGAGCCAGGCCGTATTTGCCCATCAGTGTGTAGGTGTCACCGCGTCCGTATTGGGAGGTAATAAAGGTCGGGGAGATATCGAGCGCGGCAGCGTAGCGGGCTAGGGAACCAGAATCATCGCCGATCATCCGCAACACCTCACCGAGCGAATCCTGAGGGTTCGGATCGTCGGGCAACACTTCTGCGTAACGCCTCAAAAGATCGATGCCTTTGGCGGGTTCCGGATCAAGTGACTCCACATACGCATAACCAAGCGTGTTCAATGCCGGAGGAAACTTTGCATCCAACTGCAAGGACTTTTCCATGAGCTCCCGGCCACGGACATAATCTTCCTGGAAGAAGAGCCATTCGCCGGCTAGGTAGAGCACGTGCTTGTCTTTTGGATGTTTGTTAACAAGGTCGTTCATGGCCATGATTGCAGGAAGCGCATCCGCCTCCTGGGTGCCGGTCATGAACGTCACCAGAAGTTTTTCGTCTGCAGCACTCTTGGCCGAGAGAGCAAGCGCTTTTTGCACAACGTCTGGCGAGGGAATGGTCCAGCGGGCGGCGTAGGACCACAGCGCAAACGCCAGGGCGCAGTTTGGATCCTTCTCCACGGCCAGCTTGGAGTGTTCTATGGACTCGGCGTATTGGGCGTTCTCGTAGCGCTCGAGCGCGAGCTCCAGTTGCTGGCGTGCTTCGATCGACTTCGAAGCGATGCCGATCGAACCGAAAACGTGCTGCGACGCCGGGATGACCTTTACGGCCGTGGCCTTTGACGGCAGGGCCTTGGTATTTGAAACGTGAGCGGTCTGCTGCGCCGAGCAGGGTAAGCCGTGCAGGATCGCGAGAACCAGCAGGAGACGTAGGGCTGGTGTGTGCCGCATAGCAGTGCACTCCTTGATTCGGCTGGAAGCTCTTCCGGGATACTCCTTGAAAGTATCGGGATACGCGGTGTGCTCGATACTGGACCGAGGGACAGGTGTGCGCAGTCTCCAAGCAGGGAGGGGAGACAGCAGGTTGGACACATCGCGCCTAGGTGGCACTTGTGCCGGACACAACCAATCTCGAAACTATGGGCAACCTGCCGGAAAGGTGTGTGGTGGGATGAAAGAAGAACGCCATTAGTGCGACTGCTGCAATTTTGTGTGGTCTTGTGTCTCACTTTCGCTTTTGTCGTGCCTCTTCCTTCCGCAGTCAGGAACTGGGCACTCATTGTCTCCGCGAGCAGCAAGCTTCAAGACATTCCCCTTGCCGACCTCGTAAAACTCTGCAAAGGCACCCAGAAAGCTTGGCCTGACGGCAAAAATTTTACGTTCGTTATGCATGACCCGGAATCGTCGGAAATGCGCTCGGCGGTTCAGAAGCTCTTTGGCGTGGGTGCGGCTGAGGTGAAGCCTCTTGTCGCCAAGCTCAACGAATCGCGCACGATAATAAAGGTCGTGCAAAGCGATGAGGACCTGATGCGCACAGTCGAGGCCACTCCCGGCGCGGTCGGCCTGGTCGACGTGTACGCCATCAACAGTTCGGTAAAGGTTTTGCGCATCGATGGTAAGCTGCCGTTCGACGTCGGGTACGTGCTTAAGGGAAACTAGAAGCCATCGCAATCCACATTGTGATTGAGGTTTTGCCTTCTGGGTACTACGTCATCTTTGTCCCGAGGTTAGGCTAGCGTGGTCGCTCTCGTCTTCTGATCCATCGGGCGGTACTGACCCGCTCGCGATCCTCTTCTGAAATTCACGAGATTTCAAGAGATTGTCGGACCCTCTCTGACGCGTCAGCTCCATAAAGGAGTTGGTTCCGAAAGATGTACGCGATGGCATCAGCCAGAATCTTTTGAAGGACTGGTTCGTTCTCTTTCATTATTCGGCTGTCCCCGTCATCGGTGAAGAATTCACCCGTGCCTCGATGGATAGAGTAGAAAGACTTGCCCGTAAGCTGTGGATTGCCAAGGGCGCTCACCCGTATAGACTGGCGAGGGCCAGCTAGGCCAACGATGAAGCAACAACAGAAAGGACGCAAGGAACATGGCAGAAAAGCTGACGAGGCGATCCATGATCCGGAATCTGCTTGGCGCTGCCGCCGTGGCAGGATTTGGTGCGCCTGCGATTCTTGGCGCTCAGGACGGTGAAGGCCGTGGCATCGGGAGGGCGCGTGGGGAGATGGGAAGGCTCGCGGCGGAGTTCAAGCGGTCGTTCTCCGTCCCAGGGCTCTCCATAGCCATTGCGCGGAACGGTCAGTTTGTGTACGACAGGGCCTTTGGAATTGCCGATCGGGATAAAGCGTTTCAAACGGAGCAATCGAGTCTCTTTCGGATTGCGAGCGTCACGAAGCCCATCACCTCGGTGACGGTCTTCCGTTTGATTGAGCAGGGCAAGCTTAACCTCCATGACAAAGTCTTCGGCCCCTCGGGGGTTCTGGGCACGAAATATGGGAAGCAACCGTACAAGCAGTACGTCACCGACATCGCGGTCGACCATCTCCTGACGCACACCTGCGGGGGCTGGCCAAACGATGCAACCGATCCTATGTTTCAGCATGACTCGTGGGATCACGAGAAACTGATTTCCTGGACGCTCGAGAATTTGCCGCTCACCTACCCTCCAGGACAGCACTGGGCTTACTCCAATTTTGGATACTGCGTGCTCGGCCGCGTAGTCGAGCAGGTTACCGGCCAACCTTATGAAAACTATGTGCAGACCAGTATTCTCGCGCCCTGTGGCATAACCGCCATGCAAATTGGCCGAAACAAGGAGAGCCAGCGCTTCCCGAATGAGGTCGTTTATTACGGGCAGTACAGCGAAGATCCCTACAAAATGAATGTCACGCGTATGGATTCCCATGGCGGATGGATCGCCACGCCATCCGACCTCGTGCAGTTTCTCAATCATCTGGGCGGCTTTCCAAACAATCCTGCTCTGCTGAAACCGGAAACGGTTCGCAGGATGACAACACCCGCTCCTGCGTATCCGCAGAATTCCGCGGTGAAGTACGCACGCGGGTGGAATGTGCGAGAAGATGGAAACGGGAACTGGTGGCACAACGGTAGCCTGCCGGGTACCACCGCACTTATGGTTCGCACCAGCACGGGGATGTGCTGGGCTGCACTTGCGAACACACGCACGGAACCGCACGAGCAAATCGACACCGCACTCGATCAGCTCATCTGGAACATGGTTCGCCTGGTCCCGGCCTGGTCCGCATGAAGACCCGAAACCCCTCACCTCACGCGCTAGGAAGCTTTGCTACGTGACTGCATGGCCATGGCCACGAGTGCGCCGATGAATACGGCAGGGAAGAGTTGACCGACCAAAGCCTCCGCAATCGTGAGCGACCGGGCAATCGGAGAAACAGGACTGACCTCGCTTCCGAGTGTGGTCAGTGTGCAAAAGCTGTAGTAAGTCAGTTTCGAAATGAGCTGGTCAAAGTTGAGCGGTGGGCCAACGAAGCGAAAAGAACCGGGTCGATACTGTTCGAGCACCTGAAATGCCGACGCCCAAGCCATGCCAAGAAGCAGATACGCGCAAACGCCTCCCTGGATTCGGCTCCACGTGATCCTCCCCGCCCGAAACATCACAAGCAGAACGACTCGAACGTAGAGGAGCAGCGTAATTGTGGCAAGAACGCTGCCGACCTGGTGCAGAAATGCCGAGGGATGCAGACGCGCCACGCCCAGAATGATGGCTGTCAAAGAAATAAAGCCCACGACAGAGATCGCTGCCAAGCGTCCCTGTTTGACGGTAACAGTGCCGCACACCATGAGGGCTACAATGATCAACTCGAGAACGGCGCGACCCGAGAGTGCTGCCTCGCGCAGTGGCGTGATAACAAAAACAAGCAGCACCAGCGAAATCGTGACCAATGTGAGGCCGATGTCACCTGACCAGAATTCTCCCATCTGCAGCCGAAGGAACGTATTTTGAGGCTGAGCTGTAGTCGTTGCCATAAGGTGCACCTCGTTCGAAGGATACGGCGCTAACAACCGCGGCCAGTATGGTTGTGATTCTACCTGCCAAAACGAAAACATGGACGAAACCTGAGTTCCTGCTCCACGTAAAGGAAGTAAGCGTTTCAGAAGCCTCCGGGATTTCTTGAAATCTCGTGAATTTCCGAATAGCCTCGAAAGGCGAGTTCGCCTAGCTTGATGCTTTTGAACAGGTATATCTGGCCGCTCCCGTGCATTAGTGTGGCACGAGGTGAGGAGGAGTCATGAGAACCCCAAGCGCAAAACTCTTTGCTGTCCTGGTGGCCTTTCTGCTGTTGGGCGTTGCCCTTGTCGGCCACGGGCAAGAACCTCCTGCCGAAAAGCCTCCGGCCAATGTTGCCGGGAAGTGGACAATCTATTCGAAAGCGGCGAATGGTGAAACCGCGACAAAGTACATCGAGTTGAAGCAGGACGGCAATACGATCACCGGGCATTTCAAGGGGCCTAACCAGTCCGGCAGCCTCGAAGGCACCATAAACGAGCAGCACATCGTATTTCGTACCAAAACTCGCTGGGTATTTGTCTTTCGTGGCAGGGTCGATGGCAATGCGATGCAGGGCACATTCCACGACCGCCGAGGAACCGGAGAGTGGCAGGCCGTACGCTCGGAGTAACACTCCTTCATTTATTCAAGCGCTGCAGCTTGCGCTGTATTCCCGGTGGGTTTCGCAGAACGGACAGAACATCGTTCAGCACACAAACAGGTCCCCGCTCTTTGGCGACGACCGTACATTGAGCGAGTGGGACTTCTTTAACTGAACGCATCCCAATTTCTCATACAAGGTTATAATTCGGCACTTATGCCTCTCGCTCCAGGTATGAAGCTCGGACCTTATGAGATTGTGTCAGCGCTCGGCACGGGTGGCATGGGCGAGGTCTACCGCGCGAAGGATACGCGACTGGGACGAGATGTGGCTATCAAGATCTTGCCGAGGGAAATGTCGCTAGACCTGACGAGGAGGCAGCGGTTTGAGCGCGAAGCAAAGATTATCTCCGGATTGAATCACCCGAACATTTGTGTGTTGCATGACGTGGGCCATCAGGATGGCCTGGACTACCTGGTCATGGAGTGCTTGGAGGGGGAGACCCTGGCGGAGCGGCTTAAAAGAGGTCCTTTGGCGCTCGGCCAGGTGTTGAAATACGGAGCCCAGATTGCGGATGCTCTCGGCAAGGCACATCGCAGCGGCATTGTGCACCGCGATCTGAAGCCTGGAAACATCATGCTCACGAAGATGGGTGCGAAGTTGCTGGATTTTGGGTTGGCGAAGCCCTCAGAAGAGGCCCCAGCAACCACTCTGACGACTCTTCCCGCCGATGCGAAGGCCTCAAGCAGCAGGCACAGCGAATTAACAGAAGAGGGCGCCATTTTGGGAACGTTGCGTTACATGTCCCCGGAAAGGCTGGAAGGCAAAGAAGCGGACGAACGCTCGGATGTCTTCGCACTGGGAGCGGTACTGTACGAGATGACGACGGGAAAGCGCGCGTTCGAGGGCAAGACCCTGACGAGCGTGATAGCTGCGATTCTCGAAAGACAACCAACTGCGCCCTCGCAGGTGCAGCCAATGACACCGCCGAGTTTGGACCGGCTGGTCACGCAATGCCTTGCCAAGGACCCAGATGAACGGATGCAGTCGGCGCATGACGTTAAACTGCAACTCGAGGGGATCTCGGAAGCTGGAACCTCGGGGTCAACGGGAGCGGAAAGGGGGACCTGGCGAACAGCGGCGTGGGCCCTTGCGGCATTGTGCGTAGGCGCAGCAATCCTGTTTGGAGTCACCTCCCGGTTGCGTCCGTCACAGCCAAAGCAGATTGTACGCTCGCTGCTCCTGCCGCCAGCGGGTACATCGTTCAAGCAATACAACTTCGCACTATCACCCGATGGCAGGCGACTGGCATTTGCAGCCACAGGTCGAGATGGAACGGATACCATCTGGCTGCGAACGCTATCCGGCGCCGGTGTCCAGTCGATGGAAGGAACCGAGGGCGCGATGTACCCGTTCTGGTCACCGGATAGCCGGAGTCTGGGCTTTTTTGCCGAGGGCAAGCTAAAGGTGATGGACATTGCCAGTGGTACGGCACGAACCTTATGCAATGCCAGTGAGGGACGAGGAGGCACATGGAATCAAGAAGGTACGATCCTCTTCGCTCCTGATATCAGCGGTCCGTTGTACCGCATCGGGGAGGGCGGGGGGGAGCCAGCGCGGGTCACGGAGCTTTCCCCGGCGAGTGGCGGGCAAGCGCATCGTTGGCCTTTTTTTCTGCCGGACGGCAATCACTTCCTTTATTTCGTGGACTGGAGCTCTCCTGACGATCCACAGAATAATGGTATCTATGTGAGCTCGCTCGACGGACAAAAGCCGAAACTGATTTCTTCCGAGCTGGCCGGAAACGTGATATTTGCGTTGGGCAGGCTTCTCTACGTGCGTGATCGTAGCTTAATGGCTCAGCCATTCAGCGAATCGCAGCTGGAATTTACAGGACCTGCGGTTTCCTTGGCCCAACAAGAAGTAGCAAGCGACCTGGGTTTTTCACAATCCGGATTCACCGCATCGCAAGAAGGGGTTCTGGTTTTTCAATCTACAACGGACACAACCTCGCAGTTGGCGTGGTTTGATTCGGCGGGAAAGGAGCTAGGCGCGCTTGGCGAGAGCGGGTACGGAGAGCCCCGGATTTCACCCGATGGGCGCTTCGTGGCATTCGACTCGGATGACGAACGTAATGGCAAGTCCTACATACGGATTCATGATATAGGCCGAGGTATTTCCACGCGTTTGACGGAGGGCGGGAATGAAATGAATCCAGCCTGGTCGCCGGACGGAAAATGGGTCGCCTACGAAGTGGGCTTTCGTGCGGGAACTTCAGTTTACGAGGTTGCGGCGGATGGGTCGGGAGCTCCGCAGTTATTGCTGAAAGGGGCGAAGATGGCGCACATCGATTGGTCCCTGGACGACCGCATATTGTTTTCAAGCTGGGCAAAAGGCCGCCCTCTCCTTAATGTTTATTCCCTCGCGGACAAACGCATCCTGGACACAGGGACACACGGCGCAGAAGGTCGGCTTTCTCCGAATGGTAAATGGATCGCGTGCGTGGGGATTCGAATCGGGGTGAACGTGTTGCCTTTTCCTGAAGCCCACGGGCGCGTGCAGATATCCTCTGGAAACGCATCCCAGCCAGTATGGAGCCGGGACGGAAAGAAGCTTTTTTTCATTGCGCCCGATAAGACAATGATGGTGTCCACTTTCAATCCTGAAACCGGAAGGGCGGGAACGCCAGAGGCCTTATTCAAGACTCGCATCATCGCCAGTAGTTTCGTCGGAACGCAGTATGATGTGGCACCCGACGGGAAGTTTCTAATTCACTCATTGCCCGCGGATCACGCCTCTCCACTGACCTTGTTGACAGACTGGGCTACAACCCCGATCAAGTAGCCCCAAGCGTCGACTCCGACAAATTCGCAAGTGCCCTCCGAGGGGCCCGGTCGAGAATCACTCGAGCAAAGGGTGACAGCACGACAAGCCGACTGTGTTCTCGAGCGTCAAGTTGCCGCGTGCATCGAGGGCTTGGTCGGAGGGGAGTGTGGCTGAACCGCCGATGGCCGGGACGGAATAGCTTCCTTCAGCAGCTGGGCTCCACGCTCGAACAGTGTTTCCTTTGACAGTCTGCCTGCGTCCACATCGGCGAGTATCGCCCGCTGTGCCTTGTATTCGCGATTTTCAATGCCGGCTTTGCTCTGCAACATCCGCCAGGCCTTACGCCGCTCGACACAAAACAGAACGAGTTGCCGCGAAATCGTCCGGTACTCGATGTCTCCGTTGGATCCCTGGATCTTGATGTAGACACCAAAGTCGGGAACATAGGCTCGATGATTGGGGATCAGATAGCGGCGATAGACCACGTCCTGTTGTGTAATGCAAACCAGCATGTTTTCGAGAGGGATCAGCTTGGCTGCGTCGCTCTCCTTGATCTTCTTGAGGTGGTTGCGGAAGCGAGCCTCGGTGGCGCACCAGTGCGCCACGGTGAATCGGTACGGTTCGCCGCTGGC
>Ga0187781_10003528_pt1 | contig 11747 bp, 7 predicted proteins | sample 0715_SJ02_MP02_2_FD_132447 | JGI IMG/M metagenome (GOLD analysis project Ga0187781, IMG submission 132447) | Tropical peat soil microbial communities from peatlands in Department of Meta, Colombia - 0715_SJ02_MP02_20_MG | ecosystem: Environmental > Terrestrial > Soil > Wetlands > Peat | place...
CACATTCCATCGGCCGCGAGCTGCGCGCCCGCTCGGTGCCGAGATAATGCGAGCTCGGCTTGTCGCTCCAGCGGCCGCTCAGGCGAGGTCGAGCACCTCAGTCCTCGCTGCCTGTCTTCGCGGGCGAGGATCCTGTTGCACACTGCAAGCCAGTCCGGCTCCCAAGTAGGCTCACGCCGGAGAGTGGTTTCATCCGTTCAGCCTCAAGCCACTCGCGGATGACCAACGGATGCGGCGTCGGGAGAGGGTACTTTCTTGCATAGCGTCATAATGCTGGCGGAACTGGCCCTCCTGTCGACCGTAGTGGTGACCTTACTCTCTATCGTGGGCGCAGTACCCGTCGCGCTCCTTTTGCCAGACCTCGGGGGAGTCAAGTTTCTGTTCAGCCCTTTCGCAGGCCTCGCGCTCCTATATTTCGTTTGCCAATGGCTTTCACCCCTGATGGCTAGTTCTGGGATTGTGATCGACACTTGCGCCGTGTCCGCATTACTTGCGTGCCTGATTGCGTGGCGCCAGCGGCGTAGCTGGATGTCTAATCCCTCCCGCATGGGAGCCGACCTGTGGATCGTGGTAGTGGGTGGACTTCTCATCACATTTTCCCTTCAAATACCGATGCTCCATAGGGGAGTCTTCACCCTCGCGAATTTTAGCGGCGACGACCTCTTCACCTGGACTCCAACCGCCTACTACATGGCGCATCACGCGTATGCTGCGGGCCAACCACTCGCATACGTCTCCCCTCTCCTTTGGGTTCTGCCGACGAACATTTACCCGGGAAGCGCAGGAACTGTAGACGGTGGACTCGCGGCTCTTCTTCATATGCAGCCCTATCAGTTCGTGGAACCGTTCACCGCCATCTGCCTCGCCTTGGGTGCTGTCGGTGTATATCTGCTGGTGCGTCTGGCCCTCAGGCTTCCCCGTTGGACGGCTTTGCTCGCCATGGCTTTGGCTGCCACCAGCCAGAATCGGTTTGTCGTCGCTGGGTTCGGGTTCGCGCAATCGTCGCGAGGAGCGGTGTTGATGATTGGCTCCCTTGCCCTATTTGTGATTGCGATCCGTGAAGAGAGCTGGCGTGCTGGAGCGCTATCCGGCGCCATGGCTGCCGTGTTAACTGCTGTGTACATGCCGTTATTCTTGGTGGTGGCCGCCTCAATGCTCGGTGGAGTCGCCATCGCAGTCACAACCGCGCTCGTGCGACGGACGCCTAAGTGGCCGTGGACACCAGTGGCCGCGCTCGCGGGTGGCGGTCTAGTAATCGGGGCCGCGAATATTCGGTGGTTATTTTTCGGCGGCGGTCTGCACGCTTGGTCCCTCCAAACGAGTTACGGGACCGAACTGTGGTTTGTTCATTATCCCTTCAATTATTTGGTAGGCATGGCGCCATTCGAGACCTTGTATCGGGCTGCTGGCGACTTGCCTCTATCGTTATACAAACCGCTCTTTTGGAACTCAGTATGGGGAGCGATCTCTAATTGGATCGCGATACTCGTGCTCCTGTTGCTTGGAGGGGGCCTGCTCGCCATGGTCATGTTGAAACGATGGCTTGAGCTCGCGTGCCTGTTGGTTCCAATGTTGTACGGTGTGGGCGTCTATTTCGCTACTAATGGCGGCTTCGGCGGGTTCCAGAGCGTGTTGTATCTGACACCTATCGGTTGTATGATCGCTGCTTACGGTGCATACGGCTTTTCAATGTTGGCTCGTCGGCGCTCGGTAGCTCGCTCCAGCTCGATGGCCAGGCAGGAGATGGTTGTCTCGCTTCGATCTTCCGTTCTCGCTGTTGTCGTTCTGGTGGTACTCGTGTTCCAGGTCGCGGCCACGGTGGAGATGGAGGCCTTCTTCGTTGAGCAGCCGGGAATGATACCGGCGACGAACCTGAAGTTGAGTGCTATTGCATCGGAAATTCCAAAGGGGGCTTCAGTTCTCATGTACCCGTCGGACGGTGCCAATGGTGCAGCAACCGAGAGGAACACGGCGAACCTTACTGCGGCGGCGTACTTTCTACCGGACAGGAATGTGACGATCGAGGGGCATTACTTTGCCGGTGCTTACCTGCCTAGCGAGGGTGCCACTATTAGGTACCTGCTAACGCGGAGATACTCATATGTCCTTCATGTAGATGACCCACAGATCGGAGATCCACCGGTAACTGCTGACTATCGAGTCGTGTGGCGCTTCCAACCAGACAATCTTGTGCTATATCGGCGTCGTTAATGAGGCCGTGGATACCGAGGGAGCTTCGATGTTCTGCCGGAAGTGGAGTTCTTGGTACGGAGGAAGCGAGAGAGGAGCAGACCAGTGTGGGGCGTTGCGGGCGTGGTGACGATTTGTCAGGTCAGCTTGATGGTTCGTACGGAGCCTCGCAGCGGGGCGCCGAAGTTGAAGACGTCGCCGTCGGAGGCCACTAGCCAGTATCCACCTCTCACTGCGTCCGGCGCTAGGCCGACGATCGGCTGAGGGAGCTCCAGTGTGGCCATGGATCCGTGGTACTCCGCGTCCCCGAAGGTGAAGACCCCTCCGTCTGAGGCGACGAGCCAGTAACCCCTGCCCTCGGCCGTGGCCGCCATCCCCACGATCGGGCTGTTCAGGCGGTCGCCGGCGAGAGAGCCGTGGAACCCGAGGTCCCCGAAGGTGAAGACCCCTCCGTCTGAGGCGACGAGCCAGTAACCCCTGCCGTCGGCCGTGGCCGCCATCCCCACGATCGGGCTGTTCAGGCGGTCGCCGGCGAGAGAGCCGTGGAACCCGAGGTCACCGAAGGTGAAGACCCCTCCGTCTGAGGCGACGAGCCAGTAACCCCTGCCGTCGGCCGTGGCCGCCATCCCCACGATCGGGCTGTTCAGCACGACCCTGTACGATGCTCTGCTCGCGGCGGCGTCGTTATACGCGCCCCAAGGGATCATCGCATCTCCGTTTCAGTTCCGACCTTCCACAGTGTCAGCTCAATCTCGGCCAAGCGCGCCGCCGTCGAACGCGCCTCAAGCGATGCAGCAGGGTCCGTGAGTGTGACGCTCGGCGGTGGAACCGACAACTCTCGTCGGCTCGTGCCTCGAGAGCTGGATCACCAGCTCAGAGCACGATCTTCTCGCGTTCCCGAATCGGTCTCGTCTGACGCATCACTCACGCGGTCACCCGTGAGATTACGAACTCCAGGATAAGTGGTCCCACCACTATGATCCGCGGCAACGTGACAGCAACGACGACACCGCCGCAGTTAGCCCCTGCAGCCGCGCTGGAGACCCTTCGTGCGAGCGGACCACAGCCGACACCTGTTCCTCGTAGGCAGGCCCGGCGCGTTCCAATAGCCGGCGCAATGATGAGCTTCGCTTCCAGTCTCGTCTTCCTCCTTGTCGTTCGAGTCCTTCTTCCTCCGTACGAGGGCCTCTGGCACGCCCTCATGACATGGGACGCCAGTTGGTACCGAGACATAGCAATCCACGGCTACTCCTGGCATCCAACCAGCGCTCGTGGCCAAAATCCGGCTTTCTTCCCCCTCTACCCCCTTTTCGAGCGCTTCGCGCACGCTCTCACCCGTCTCTCAATCACGGGCATCGCCATCGGCTCGAGCATCCTGTTCCAAGCTGTTGCGGCCGGGCTGCTTGCGTTGATCGCACTAGGAGAGGGCGCAACCGACCGGCAGGCGCTGGCGTGGGTCACGCTCTTCCTCGTGAGCCCACCGGCCGTCTTCGACATCATGGGCTACTACAGCGCCCTGTTCTGCGTGTTGTGCTTCCTCGCGCTTCTCTTCGCGCAGCGCCGCAGGCTCTGGCTCGTTGCGCTCGCCATTGGCCTTGCGAGCGGGATGAACCCGCTCGGCATCGCCTTTGCCGCTGGCTTCGTTCTGTGGTCGGTGATCGAGCTCGTCGCGAAGAGGCAGGTGAGCTTCCGCTCGACCGGCGTGCTCGTCGGGCAGGCGTTCTTGAGCATCACCGGCCTGTTCGGGTATGCCCTCTACCTGCTCGTTCGCTTCGGCAACCCGCTGGTCTTCTACCAGGCGCTCAAGGGATGGTCATTGCCCCTTCCCGTCTCCACGCTGCTCACTCGCATCGTCACTTTCGAGCCCGTGCGCTCGTCCTTCACGCAGTGGGCGGCTGTGCCCTATGGTCGAAACACGAGCTTTCTGATCGACGCTGTTACCGCCCTTGTCGTCGCCACCCTCGTCGTGGCCCTTGCCGCCGCGAAGGGGGGATGCCGGACGCTTGGCCTCTGGCTGGTCGTCTTCGCCTTCTTGGTCGTGCAGGTGCAGTCGGCCCGATGGGGTAGCGAGGCAAGTGCAACTCGCTTTCTCCTCCCCGTCAGCTTCGGGGTCGCCGCCATCGCGCCCGTACGCCGCAGGCTGACGCGCCCGGCCGTGTTTACAGTCACGATCATTGTCCTACTGGCCGGCACGGCCGTGTTCCTGCAGCATCTTGTGACGGGGCAGTGGATCGATTGAGGCGAGTTCGAGTGCCGCGTGAGGGGCCTGGGGCACGGAGGGTGCCGCGCGCTCGCTACCTCGTCGCCGCCGGACTCGGAGTCTGGGTTGTAGCGAGCCTGGTTCCGTTGGCTTGGACCCTTCCGCCTGCTCTCAGGTCCGGCACTGCTGTCCGGCGGCTGCACAACCAAATCGGCACGCTCCTCGGCTCTGGCTGGTTGGGCGAAATCACTTCGTCCGCAGCCACGGAGGCTAAGGGTCCTGCCGCTTGGGAGTGGTCATCCGGCCCGAACTCGACAATCACGATTCAGCCAACTTGGACCGCGATTTCGCTTGAGCTGAAGCCTATCACCTGCGCGGACCGGAAGCGGCAACGTATCGTCGTCTCGAGCTCGGACACCAGAGCAACCCAGACCCTCATCCTCAAGAGAGGATTTCACTGGTACAGGATTGATCTCGACAGGGTCCATGGAAATGAACTTAGGTTCTCGTACAGGTGCGTACAGGCGCCGATCGCCATTGATAATGGTCTCCGCCACAGACAACCTCTGGGCGTAGCCATCGCGGGCCTCCGGGTGCAGGGTGGCGGCTGAGGCGTGCGGGCAAGCAAGTCTGAGGCGCCGCAAACCAGCGAGACCGGCTCTTCGGGTGACAGTCGAAGGCCGACAACGAGAAGAAATGGGGCGTTCACCCGTCAGGAACGCGACATGCGTTGTGTTGTGGTACGGTAGAGGTTCGAGACCATTTGGGCAGCTCGGAACGACCTTGACAGTCGGAGTTCGTCGTACCGTTGCTTTAGCATCTCGAGTTCCACTGTGAGTTGTGCGACTTCTGGTATCTGACGACTAGGGGTCGCAAGGAGGCCTCGGTACGCAGTGACCAGTCCTTCGGCCGTTGAGTCCCAGGTGTAAATTGAACCGGCACGAAGCCGGGTGCTCGTCTGTCGAATGGCGAGATCGTGGTCGTCCAAAAGTCTCTGCGCCGCCGACGCAAGTGACTGTGGCCTCCAGTCGGCTGCAGAAACAGGTATCTCGCCCGACAATTCTCTGAAGGGGCCATAGTTCACGGTCAATGCCGGCGTACCAAACCGTGCCGCCTCAAAAGGAACCAAGCCAAAGCCTTCGGCCGAGCTCGTGCATAATACAAGGGCGGAATGGCGAAGCAGCCAGTTCCTCTCGACCGAAGTGACCTCCGGAAGCGTGAATAGTCCTTCGGATGGCATCCATTCGGCCTCGAGCGCACGTGAGGTCCCAAACGGAACGGCTCCTCCGGCCATAACCAAAGCGTGCTTCAGTCCGCGTCTTCTAAGCTCCTTCCATGTTGCCAACGCAATATCACGATTTCGGCATGCATAGTTGGTGCCGAGGCAAAGAAGGAAATCGACGGAATCGAACCCCCGTTGAATCAATTCACTTGGTATCTCCTCGTCTTCTGTGCCCGTAAGGTGGTCCGTACCCAACGGCACCGTGAAAACCCGTGACGACTCGATGGGTAGGTGTTCGCGTGACACAATTTCGGCGACATCGTTCGAAATAACGACGATCCCATCCACGATTTGTGCCGACCTGCGTATGCACTCCCTATATGCGAGCCATCCATCCAGCGTGCGGAAGTAGTCCCCTACATCGAAGGCGATGAGGTCTTGTATCGTGAGGACAACCCGATCCGCGACGCTCCGCCATTGATCCACCGAGTAGTACCCGGTGCCTGGGATAACAGGAGTATGAGCAATGTCAACTCGTCCGAAGACAGACAACTCGCCCAGAGTCACAATCTCTGTTTGTATTTTGGGACTCGACAGCGCACGCCGCGTGTATAGACCCACCTCAGCGGGCAGGGCAACACATAACTCTCTCACGTCGTCTCGTCTCGCCAACGCCTCTATCATTGAGAGCGTGGCTACTTGGCTGCCCTGTTCCTTCGAGCTGAGACAGTTTCCGTCGATGAGGATGCGTAGACCCTGCACCTTCACGCGAGCGACATTGTGTCCAAGGGCCAAGCTTGAGTGCTCAACGGCACTTTCAAGCGCCATGAACGAGCTAGCTTGGTAATGTCGCTGGTAGAGCCATTTCTCGTCCTCCTCAGCCAAGTCCGAAGGGGGCGGTGCGACCCACGGCTCGACATCCCACTTTCGGGTGTTGAGATCTGAGGGGCGAAGTACGTAAGTTCCGCAATCGACCAGTGCTGCAAATCCCCTGAGTCTTGCCGTCAGGGACAGGTCGGCTATGACGGGGGCTAGTCCACCGGACGGGGCATCTGCCAACGTATCGATCACGCCGAGCGCTGTCCGCGACACCAGGACTACACTGCCCACCGCAAGAGGCACGTTGGCGAGGGTCGGCGGAGGAGTCAGCGACCGAAGTCGTCTGGTGATTGAAAGCTCGTCGTGACCTGCCATGGTCACGGGGTCAGCATGATTGCGATATGGAAAGCTCAATAATCCCGCGTCATTGCTGAAAAATGACACCGTCGCGATACGGGGGTCTGCTTCGACTGCATTGAGAGCGAGATCGAGGAAACCAGGCGGCGGAGCGATCCCTCCCGAGATAGCCAGTATATGCGCGCCGTAACGTTCCCATACCGCGTTGAGAAAGTTCGCAGCTGAGTCTGCTGTGACGAAGTCAGCCCTCAATCCTTCCCCTGTTGCGGGAGATCGCGCGCCCGGACCTCCTAACACAACGCGGATCTGCGCCATCCTGGTGAGGAGTCTTGTGGTTACAATCCACCAGTCGTCCAACGGCTCAGAAGCGTAGAGAGCGGCCACAACGGCTTCGTAGGTTGCCGGTGTGTCTGAGGAGGAGCTATTCATGGAACCCTCCGTCTGCGTAGGTAACGGAGGGACGTTACCCAAAAAGGGACCTTGGTGCGGTAAGGGAATCACGTCCGCGCAAGAAATCCTCGAGAGGGCTCGGCTCCGCTTGGAGGTGTCTCAAACATCTCACGTCCTTCGCGCTCGCCGGCTGCGTCCGGTGGTGCGTGTTCCCCGTTCTTCGATCCAATCGCCTTATCGCGATGGAGGATTCCTTCGAGCCACAGCGGCCTGTCGGACCGGCACCGCGTATGAAAGGACCGGCGCAACACCCCCTCGGGTCGTCGCTAGGATCACCGCGGTGACCCACAGGTGCGGCGCGGCTGCGGTTGGCTTCGTGCGCGACGGTCAGGCGTTTGATCAAACTATGCTGCCCGGCCGACGGCACTAGCGAAGCCGTCATGGCGATGGCCCCGCCGTTACGCACGTGACGACGACTCCAGGAGCGATGTCAAGGCCCTCAGTAGCTACGGCCGCGCGGGCGGCCCCTGCTGCGAGACGGGCACGGTTGGGCGTCCTTGCTGGCTCGCAGGCCCGCCGGCTTCCTCTTGCCGCCGCCGTCTTGAGCGCCGCGTCCAGCCTCGTCCTCGTGTTGGCCGTACGGATCCTTCTTCCTCCGCACGAGAGCCTCTCGCACGTCCTCATGATGTGGGACGCCGCCTGGTACCGAGGGATCGCCCTCTACGGCTACTCCTGGAATCCGCACAGCGCCGCCCAGCAGAACCCGAATTTCTTCCCGCTCTACCCCCTCTTCGAGCGCTACGCGCACGCTCTCACCGGCCTTTCAATCGATGCCGTCGCCATCGGCTCGAGCATCCTGTTCCAAGCTGTCGCGGCCGCGCTGCTCGCCTTGATCGCACGAGGACAGGGCGCAACTGACCGGCACGCCCTGCTGTGGGTCACGCTCTTCCTCGTGAGCCCACCCGCCGTCTTCGACATCATGGGCTACTACAGCGCGCTGTTCTGCGTGCTGTGCTTTCTCGCGCTCCTCTTCGCACAACGCCACAGGCCCTGGCTCGGGGCGCTTGCGATCGGGCTTGCGAGCGGGATGAACCCGCTCGGCATCGCCTTTGCCGGTGGCTTCGTCGTGTGGTCGATGATCGATCTCGTCTCGAGCAGGTCGGTCACCTTCCGCTCGATCGGCGTGCTGGCCGGGCAAGCGCTCGTGAGCGTGACCGGGCTGCTCGGGTACGCCCTCTACCTGCTCGTTCGCTTCGGCGACCCGCTGGTCTTCTACCAGGCGGCGAGAGCGTGGTCGGTACCGCTCGCTGCTCAAACGCTGCTCACTCGCATCGCCACCTTCCAGCCCGTGCGCTCGTCCTTCACGCAGTGGGCGGCTATGCCGTACGGCTGGAACACGAGCTTTCTGATCGACGCCGTCGTCGCCCTCGTCGTCGTCGCCCTCGTCGTCGCCCTTGCCGCCATGAAGGGGAGATGCCGAACGCTTGGCCTCTGGCTGATCGTCTTCGCCTTCTTGGTCGTGCAGGTGCAGTCGGCCCGGTGGGGTGACGAGATCGGCGCCACTCGTTATCTCCTCCCTGTCGGCTTTGGGGTCGGCGCTATCGCGCCTGTGCGTCGCCTGCTGACGCGCCCCGCCGTGTTTGCAGTCACGATCATTGTCCTCTTGGCCGGCACGGCCGTGTTCCTGCAGCATCTTGTGACGGGGCAATGGATCGACTGAGGCGAGCTCGCGCCGTTGGGACCTGCGTGCTCATCGCAGCCGCCATCCATGAGGACGACGACGCCGAACCGTTACCCGGCGTCGTCGACTGCGTCCTTCGGCGGCAGCTTCTGGCCTCCGTCTAACGAAGTCGGGCTACCAGCGCCGTGAGTACGCGGGCGCCTTGGTGTGTTGACCGGACCTTCCAGGCAGCGTCGTCGACGGGTTCCTCGGCGTTTGCGGACTGGCCGCGGAGTGGGCTCAACCCGCCTTTCACCTCCCGCCCGGTTCGCCGGGTCGGGGGCTTGGTGGGTCGCCGTTGACGGTGAGTCGTTCAAGGCAGCAGTTCAACGATCCTTGTTACAAATCGTTCATGGGCTCTCCGGACGCTCGCAGCAGCAGCGGTCGCAAGCCGATCGCGTTCAGCCGGATCCGACAGGGCCAAGAGGGCGTCTTTCCAGGCTTCCACCGGTGCGTCGGGAGCAACCAGCAAGCCGGTCACGCCATGCTCGATCTGCTCGGGAATGCCGCCGACGGCCGAAGCGATCACGGGCGAGCCAAGCGCCTGGGCGAGCACGACGGCTGCACTTTGGGAGGCTCGGACATACGGCAACAATGTGGCGTCTGATCCCGCCACGGTTGCGACGAGTTCGGCTGGATCGAGGAAACGCCCTACCGTCTCCGCGCCGGTCGCTCTCGCTGGAGCCCCCTTGCCCACGAGAGCAAAGCGCCATCCGGGCACGGTCCGCTCGGCCAGTCCCTGCACGGTGGCCGACCCCTTGTAGTCACGATGCAGATTCCCGAAGTGCAAGGCCACGGGCACGTCACTCGGAGCCAGGACGGACGGCGCCGTGCCGAGGAGGTCAAGGAGGCCAAGCGGGAGCGGGAGAGGAACGACCTCAATGTCCCTGCGACCCGTACGTCGGAAAAGCTCCTCAGCAACGAAGCTCGAGTGGGCGATCACGATGTCTGCAGAACGTACGAGCCTCACGTACGATCTCGTCTTTCCTGGCGAGCGGCGCGTAACCGTGGACTCGTGTGCCACGAGGACAACGGGATTGCCGCCACCTCGAGCACTCCTTGCGAGCCGCAATTCGAGCTGGGGCAGCACCGAACCCTGCAGGACGACCGTGCACTTCGTCCGCTCCCGAACGGCCCTAATTGCCGCTCGGACGACCTCCGCGTGCCCGATGAGGGCGCCTCCTCGTGCTCCCGCTCCGATCCGGTCAGGCACCAAGCGGTCGAGCTCTCGTCCTGCCCGGGTGACGACGCTCGTTGCCTGGCCGCGAACGGCGCGTTCCCGCACCCATGCCTCCGTCGTGTGAGCGATCCCACCGCGGCCGAGCCAATCGACGATAACCACCATCTCTCGGCTCTGGGACGGATCGTGCACACGCAGGACGCTACGCGGTGACAGATCGCCAAGGCGCGATCCACACTCCGAAAGATGCCACGATGTGCGTGGTGAGCCGCAGGATGACGTCGTCACAGACCCACAGTGGAGCCGCCGCTGTCCGCCTCGCGAACGCCTCCTGAGCGCGAGCACGACTTGAGCGACCCGCGTCTGCAAACTCGCCGCATCGCCTTCGGGACGACGGCACGCCTGGTCGGGAGAACGCTCGGAGCGATCATCTCCCTCCTCGCCCTCCGGGAGGCGACCCGATTCTTCGGTCCCGTCCAGTGGGGGCCGATCACGGCGGCGCTGGCGTGGTTCACGGTCTTTTCCTACCTCGGTAGTCCGGGTTTGGCGACCCTGACGATGCGTGAGATTGCTCGTCCCCGAGCTGACGTCGGCTCAGTATTCGGGCGGGCACTCGAAGCCACGCTGATGGTCTCCCTGGGCGCTGCGCTCGTTTCCCTGGTGCTCGCGCTACCCGTCTATTGGGGCAGGAGCATCACGCTGTCGATGGTGTTGATCCTTGCCCCAGGGGTACCCCTGACGGCGCTCTTCCTGACGAGTGGCTCGGTACTCGTGGGCACGCGGCGCAGCGGCGCACGCGCCCTGTTGGACCTGGTGTCGAGCCTTTTCCTGCTCGGGGCAACTCTCTTCGTCGTCGATACGCAGTTACGGCCTCGGGGCTATGCGGTGGCCTTCGTGGTATCCCTGGCTGCGACCGCCTTAGTCGCCGTCGGGCTGGCGGTCAGCGCCGTTCGTCCAAAGTTCAACGGCACACGAGAAGAGCTCGTGGGCATGCTACGTGCGTCGCTGCCCCTTGGTCAGTTCGACTTGTTCGCTGTCGTCTACGCCCGCGCCGACAGCATTATGCTCTTCTTGATAAAGGGGAGCCGCCCGACGGCGTTGTACGGCTTGGCCTTTCAGGTCGCCACGTTTCTCTTTGCTCTGCCCGCCCTGTTGGCGAACACGGTCCTACCCGACTTCATGAGCGAGAGCACCGAACGTCGTCACTTCCTCGCTCGCCGGGCTCTGGACGTGCTCTTGACCGTTTCGCTGCCACTGCCGGTCTTCGGATTTCTTTTCGCCCGACCTTTCGTCATCTGGCTGGCCGGAAAGGGCTTCAGCCGGGCCGGACCACTGCTGGCAATCCTGACGATCGCTGCCGCCATTGCCCTCGTGAACGGATACCTCTTCCAGATGGCCGTCTACGCGGGCGCAGAGAAGGGTCTGTGGCGGGCAGTCGGAGTCGTGACCGCAGCCAATCTCGCAGCAAACGCCGTGGCCGTCACCGTGTGGGGCGCCCCGGGCGCTGCCGTCGTAATGATATTGAGTGAAGCCGTTGGTCTCGGTCTTTACTGGCGCGTGTATCGAGCCACGATGCCGAGTCCGCTCGGTCGCCGATACCCCCTGTCAGTAGTTCTGGCCACCCTTGGGCTCATCGGTATCTGGTGGGCCCTTCACGTCGGGCTCGGGC
>Ga0187781_10003529_pt1 | contig 11747 bp, 23 predicted proteins | sample 0715_SJ02_MP02_2_FD_132447 | JGI IMG/M metagenome (GOLD analysis project Ga0187781, IMG submission 132447) | Tropical peat soil microbial communities from peatlands in Department of Meta, Colombia - 0715_SJ02_MP02_20_MG | ecosystem: Environmental > Terrestrial > Soil > Wetlands > Peat | place...
ACGTACCCGAAGCTCACGTCCCCGGATTTCCAGTGCCAGAACCTCGAGAGGCGCTCGCGCTGCCCGTGGTGCGGCAAGGCGTCGGTCGTGCCGCTCGAGGACGAGGAGGTCATGAGGCTCGCCGCCGAGCAGATCCCGTGGACGGACAAGTGCGACCCGGACCGCGGCGGCGCCTGCCGGAAGACGAGCGGCGAGCCCGGCGTCCGGAAGTTCCAGCAGTCGCAGGACGTCTGGCCCGAGTGGGTCTGGGTCGGGGAGCAGCCGAAGCACCCGGTCCAGCTCGTCGTCGACGAGGCGCACTACTGCAAGAACAAGAACGCCCAGCGCACGATCGCGACGCGCACCATCGCCGCGGCCTGCGCCGCTGGATCCGCGGGTCGTGCCTCGACGGTCTGGCTCCTCACGGGCACGCCGCTCTTGAACGAGCCTCCGGAGCTGTGGTCGCTCTGCCAGCTCTTCCCCGGTGCGACGGGCCACTTCGACGACGGGGCATGGGACACGTTCGGGTCGTGGAGCGCGTTCGTCGAGATGTTCGACGGGCGCAAGCAGATCGTCGGCGGCCAGTCGCGCGGCTACGAGTGGGGCGGCAAGATCAAGCCCGAGGCCCGCGACTGCCTCGGGTCGGTCATGCTCCGGCGCATGCGGCAGGAGGTGCTCCCGGACTTGCCGAAGAAGACGCGCAGGCACCTCGCCGTCCCGGTGAACGCCCGAGCGCTCAGCAAGGACGCGATCCTGACCGAGAACCTGATGCTGCTCTTCAAGGAGTGGTCCGACGACAAGGTGCTCGCCGAGTGCGCCGTCGGCGGCGCGCTCTCGCAGCTCAGGAAGGAACTCGCCGACCTCAAGCTCCCGATGCTCCTCAAGCTCGTCAAGGAGTACGAGGAGGTCAGCGAGCCCCTCGTCGTGTTCTCGTACCACCGCGACCCCATCATCGAGTTAGGACAACGGAAGGGTTGGGCGGCCATCACGGGGAGCACCTCCGACGGCGAGCGCACGGCGCTCGTCGAGCGGTTCCAGAAGGGGTTGCTCAAGGGCCTCGCCGGCACCATCGGCGCGATGGGCGTAGGCGTGACGCTCACGCACGCCGCGAACATGATCTTCCTAGACCGCGATTTCGTCCCCGCGAACAACCTCCAGGCCGAGGACCGCGAGCTTCGGATCGGCCAGGACCGCGGCGTCGTCATCACGATCCTCGACGCCGTCCACCCGATCGACGAGCGCGTAGCGATCATCCTCGAGAAGAAGGAGATGCTGCTCGAGGCGATGGACCTCGCGGAGGAGAAGAACCTCGCGCCGGCGAACGCGAACGCCGGTGCGCAGGGCGAGCTGATGGGGATCGCGCGATGAGCGCGTGGACCGACCCGGGGAGGTGCTCGAGCTGCAAGCACTGTGCGCTCGACATCGACAAGGACCCGTCCTGCACGCACCCCGAGGTCGTGAAGTTCTTCCGGTACGGCGTGAACTTGACCAAGGCCGTCGCCGACTTCTGCGGCGAGGGCCTGAAGCTGCGAGAACCGAAGGAAGCGAAGGGAGACGTGTGACATGGGCGAGGGCGAGAGGGAAGAGCTTGTGGTGCCGCCGTTCAGGATGATCGTGACGGCGGTGTCGAACGCGTTCGGCAGGGGCGAGGGCGACGTCGCGGTGACGGACGTGCTCTACGGCCTCGACGACAAGGGCCGCGTCTGGCAGTGGATGCTCGGCGACCCAGACTGGGAGGGCTCCGAGGACGGCTGGGAGCTTCTCCCGAACACGGTGTACAACGAGGGCAAGGAGCCGCCCGCGAAGCCGAGGTCGCGGTGAGTGGGATGGCGAGGTACTTCGAGATCTCCTGCAACGACGACGGGGAAATCTGCGTGCATTCGTACACGACGAAGGCGGAGTTCGAGGCGAAGCTCGCGCGGGCGGCGGAGCTTGGGGAACCGGCGCACGAGTTCGCGGCGAGCGTCCCCGGCGAGGACCCGCAATACTGGGGCGGCAAGCGGATCGTCATCAAGGGCGAGATCGTGGTGCCCGCGGCGCGCGAGGTCGTGAAGACCTGGGAGGTGCCATGAGGAAGACGACCGTCTCGAAGCCCGAGATCGAGCGCACGATCGCGTGGCTCCTCGCGCACAAGCAGAAGGACGTCCAGGCGGTGCTCCGCAAGTTCCGCAAGCTCTCGCCGAACAAGCAGCGCCTGCTCGACCACAAGCTCTTGTACCTCGCGTCGATCCTCGACCACGCGAGCGGCGGCAAGAGGGTCCGCGTGCGCTGCAAGACGTGCGGCCACCCGATGCACGAGAGGTGGTTCGGGTGCCAGAACCCCGTGGCCGACGCCGGGCGAGCCGCCGCCGACCGCCGCAGCAGCAAGAGGGAGAAGAAGTGAGGCCGCTCACCATCATCGTCGCGATGACTCCGAGCGGGATCATCGGCAAGCAAGGTAGGATCCCGTGGCACTACCCGGAGGACCTCAAGCGCTTCAAGGCGCTCACGACGGGCCACGCGATCGTCATGGGCCGCAAGACCTTCGAGTCGATCGGCAAGCCGCTCCCGAACCGGCACAACATCGTCATCACGCGGGACGTGAACAAGGAAGACGTCGACAAGGACGGCAAGCACCTCCTCACGTGGGCGCACTCGCTGGAGGACGCGCTCGGCATAGCCTACGAGGAGGACGACTCGCCCTTCGTGATCGGCGGCGCGGAGATCTACAAGCTCGCGCTGCCGCTCGCGACGCGCGCGGAGATGACGCTCGTGCACGGGCAGGAGATCGAGGGCGACGCGTTCTTCCCCGAGACCGATCACGAGGGCTCGCCGCTCTCGCGGAGCACGTGGGGCCCGTGGCGCATCGAGAAGGCGCAGGCCGGCGAGGCGTGGGAGATCGAGTACCTGACGTTCGAGCGGAGGCCCAGGACCGCATGAGCATCGTGCCGTCCAAGCGCGCTATGGACTGGGAGAAGGGCGCGGCCCCGTTCGACGTCGGCCGCATGACGTGCGTGCGGACCACGCCCAAGGCCATCCTCGTCGAGGGCAAGCTCCGCGACGGCAAGGTCGGGCAGGTCTGGGCGCCGAAGAGCGTGCTCCACAAGAAGAACAAGCTCAAGAAGAAGGGCGACGTCGGCGCGTTCGTCGTCCAGGCGTGGTGGGGAGAGAAGAATTTATGAGCGACAAGAAGAAGCGGTCGAAGAAGGCGGCGCGCCAGCAGCGCTCCGCCGCCAAGTCGCGCGAGCTGTCCGACCGGTTCAACGCGGTCGTGCGCAAGCACATGAAAGGTTCTTCGTTCTCCGGGGTGACGCTCGACTCCGAGCTGATGCTCGTGCTCGTCGGCGCGGGCCTCGCGTCGTTCGCGCCGAGCGGGAAGTTCGTGCTCCACGACGGCGGCGAGCCCGTCGAGTTCTCGAAGAAGGAAGTGAAGCGCGCGGGGGAGAACCTGATCGCCGACTGGCTGCTCGGCTCGCTCGGGAAGGTGATGAAGCCGTGAACGAGAAGAAGCTCTCGGACGAGGAGGCGAAGGAGATGCTCAAGAGACTCAGCGAGCACTTCGGCGAGCCCGTGATGCCGGCCGGTCAATACTGCGCCGCCCTGAACCTCTGGGCCGCGGCGCTGCGCGGCAAGGTCGAGCGCCTCGAAGCTGCCATGCGCGAGCCCGGCCACTCCGCGAGCGACGAGCACAAGCACTGCAAGGAGTTCGCCAACATGGTCGGCCATGTCTTCATGCAGATCTACAAATCGAACCTCCTCCACCGCCTCATCTACCAGGGCGAGTCGCTCCGCACGGAGATGTGTCCGATCCACAAGGGCGTCTGGAGCGGTTGCGTTCCGCCGGACGAGAACCCGTGCGCGTGCCAGAAGACTCAGTCGGGCGGCACCGGTTCGAACGTGACGGGGTGGTTACCGTGATGCGGACCGAGAGGTGGTTCCGGTCTGTACGCGACGGGGTAGTCACCGTGACGCGGATTACCTCTGAGAGGTCGCAAGTCGCGCCCATGCCAGGGCAGCAAGCTGGTGACGACAACCACGACGGGGCGGCCCTCATGACGACGAGGAGCGAAAGGCTCTCGCAGGTCACGCAGCAGGCCAGCGACGATGACCATGTCTGGGCCAGGAACCCGAAGGACGCGCTCGTCATGTACATCGTCGTCCCGAGGTCGCTCAAGATGAGCGCGGGAAAGGTCGGCGCCACCTGCGGGCACGCGGCGCAGCTCCTCATGCAGAGGTACTGGGACGTGAAGGAGCGCCACGGCTCGGACCGCGAGGACTGCCGGAGGATGGTCGCGTGGCTCGAGACGAGCTACCCGAAGATCGTCCTCGGCGCGAGCGACGAGGAGTTTCAGATCGTCAGGCACCTCGACGGCGCGATCCTGGTCGTCGACATCGGCCTGAAAGAGGTCGCGCCCGGCTCGGTGACCGCGGTCTCCTTCTGGCCGGTCCGAAAAACCAACGCGCCGACGATCATTCAGGGACTCAGGCCGTTATGAAGGTGATCTTCCTGGATTTCGACGGCGTCCTCAATTCGCGCCGCTTCATGCTGGAGTGCGCGGAGGGAGGCAGATCGGGCGTGACGGGCCTGGACCCGAAGGCGGTCGCGCACTTGAATCGCATCTGTAGGCAGACCGGGGCCGCTATCGTCGTCTCGTCGTCGTGGCGCATCGGCCGCACGCTCGAGCAGCTCAGGGAAGTGCTTCGCGAGGCGGGCTGCACCGCCGCCGTGGAGGACGCGACGCCGCGCTCGTACGAGATCGCGGACGCCAAGCTCGCGAGGGCGTTCGCTGAGCGCGGGATAGGATTGACGGACGAGGAGGCCGGGCACGTCCTCGTGGCCGCCAAAGGCCGCGGCCGCGAGATCGACGCGTGGCTCTCGAAGCGGGAAGGGAAGGTCGAGTCGTTCGTCGTGCTCGACGACGACTCCGACGTCGCCCCGCACGGGGACCGGCACGTCAAGACCACGTTCGCCGACGGGCTCATGGGCGAGCACGTGCCGCTCGCGCTCGAGATCCTGTCCCGCCCGTGGGGCCGGCCTTGATGGCGTTCCTGAGGCGCGAGGGACTCTCGGTCCTCTTCGCGGTTTTCTTGGCCGTGATCGTGGGCTGGCTTATCGTGTACGCCCCGCATTTCCGGATGGGTGCCGGAGGGCCGTGAGAAAGAGGTGATCGCCATGATGTTCCGCGTGAAGTTCGAGAACAAAAACGAAGAAGTCGTCGACGCAGCCTTCCCGAGCGTCGCGGCAGTCTAGGCCGGCGAGAAGCTCGGCCTGCAGGGCGACAGGTCCTGCGCCGTCGTCGAACCGGACGGGAACGTGACCCACTGGCGCGTGTCGCTCATGAAGGCCCGGTACGCCTACCCGCTCGTGAACGGGTGAAGAAGTGATCGTCGTCGAGCGCCGCTGCGACCACCACGCCGAGGGCACGAGGGCGATCGTGATGTTCGTGATCGCCGGGCTCATCGTGCCGGAGACGTGGATGCCGTGCCCCACGTGCAGCAAGATCGCTTTCGTCGTTCGCTCGTTCGGGCGCGCGTCCGGCGAGGCCGAGGAGCCGCCCGCCGTGCTCCAGGAGTCCCGATGAAGCTCCAAACCGCCTCCCCGGCGGACCTCTGCGTCGACGTCGACGAGGTCCTGGTAGCCTCGCAGTGCGCGGGCCTGCGCGCGGCGAGCGTCAAGGGCGTCTTCCGTTACCTCTCGGACCTGACGCCGGGAGAAATCTCCGCCATCACGGGTTCAGGTTTGACGCTCTACTTCGTGAACCACTCGCGCCTGCCCGGCTGGATCCCGTCGTCCGTGGACGGGACCGCGGACGGCAACCGCGACGTCTCGCAGCTCCAGAAGCTCGGCGTCCCGAAGGGCGTCCACATGTTCTTCGACCTCGAGGGCGTCGGGGACGGCCCGATCCCGACTGCGGCGCGCGGCCAGGCGAACGTCGTCGCGCATGTCTCGGCGTGGGCTGCGGTCGTGTCTGCCGCGGGTTACATCCCCGCGCTCTACGTCGGCGCGCAGGCGCTCCTCACGAGCGCGCAGCTTTACGCGCTCCCGGTTTTCTTGTACTGGGCTTCGGCCTCAAATATCACGGATGCGGCGGAAAATGCCGCTGTGCCAGAGTGCAATTGGAGCGTCATCCAGGGCCGCCCCGTCGACGTGATGGTCGCGGGCGTCGAGGCAGACTACGACTCGGTCTACCAGGACAACAAGGGTCGGCTCCCGATCGGCGTGGCAGCGTGAGGATGCGCGAACATGCCCACGTTTCGTTCGGCGGAGCGGCGCAGCCGCGGAGGACGAGGTGAGCGGGCATGATCATGCTCGGCGGTTTCAGCATCGTCGCGCAGGCCAACTGGATGGAGCTGATCGAGTGGACGTGTCCGCCCGGGACCTCCGGGACGATCCTCTCCGTGTCCGTGAACGCCTCGTGCCGGGACGCGTTCCTGCTGCTCGAATTCTACCAGAAGCGCGGGGCCGAGATCATCGAGCGGTTGACCGACTACAAGGAGCTTCCGCCCACCACGACGACGGCGGGCGGGACCACGTACACGCTCCCGAACTGGAGCGGCGGCCTGCACATGGTCTGCTTCCACGACCTCTGCGCGGGCGGGATTCCTTGGCTGCTCGAGGAAGGCGACGTCGTCGGGGCGCGCATCTACAACCGGAGCGCCGCGCACCAGTTCTTCGACATGGCCATCAAGGTGGGCGGCTGCGCGGAGCACTCTGATTGCCGCGAGCACCACGCCCTCGGCAACGAGTGCGCCAGGCGATCGATCGGAAGTTGAGAATTGGAGAACGGCGAGGTGAACGATGATGAACAACAGGCTCGACGACGTGGCGCCCCTCGATCCGGGCTGTCCGTACTGCGGGAGCGCGACGCCGCACCCAAGCTCATCCCCGCCGGGCAAGACTGCGGCGCCGCCGAGACCAGCACCGAAGTCGCCGGTGCCGCGGGCGAAGCCCGAAGCGGTGAAGGTCGGATCGAATCCTGGGCCGAAAGCCGCGCCGGTGCCGCGCGCGGACGGCAAGCTCGCGTACGACATCTTCGTGGAGCACATCGGCACCAAGGAACAAGCAGTGCCCTGGGAGAAGCTCCCCGACAAAGCGCAGCGCGTCTGGACGATGGTGGCTCGCGGCGTGGAGCGCCGGACGGTGGAAGTCATCGCCCAGCAAGCCCCGCCGCGCGCCGGCTAGGGAAAAAGGAACGGAACCGTTCGTCGCCGTCAATTTGCCGTTGACGCGTCCGGCGTCCGTGTATAACGATCACCTCTCACTCCGAAAGAGGGAGAAGAGGTGATGGCAGCCACGGTCGGACCTGGACCGCTCGCCCCGCAGCTCGTCGCGCACATCGCGACGACGGCGGCCGAGCACGTCATGGAGGCGAAGAAGCGGAGGAAGCAGGGCGAGGTGCCGAAGGCGCTCGTCCGCGCGGTGCGGGCCGAGCTTCGCGCGCTCCTCGACGGCGACCTCGAGGACAACCTCACGCAGATCGAGCAGGTCACCGCCAAGGCGCGCGAACTCTTCATGTCGATACGCGGGCCGGGCGCGCAGTTCGCGCGGGGACCGCAGTTGATATCCCCGCAGGGCATGGGCGGCTCGACGTCGACCGTCACGTTCGGCGCCGGCACCTCGTACTCGAACCCGGAGCAGTTCGGCGCCTCGGCGATCCGCCAGCTCGTGAGCCTCGTGCCGGAGATCCTCGGATCGCAGAACAACTCCCCCGACAAGCTCATGGCGGCGATCGTGCTCGCCGAGGAGAAGGGCCACCACGACGTAGCCGAGAGCTTGAAGAAGAAATTGCTCGGAGGAGACGCTGCCAGCGAGCTGAAGAGATTCGAGCCCCATGTTCATGCGGAGCCAGTGCAAGCGAACGGCGCGGTCAACGGGGGCGGATCCCAGTCCGCCGTTAACGGGTCCGCGGTCGTCGTCACGGAGGCAGCGACATGATCGGCGCCTGGTACATCCCCGCGTGGAACGGCGATTGGCGGCTCGAGCCGGATCCCGACGCACCGGACGAGAAGACGATCCTGACGATCAAGTGCCCGACGGCGGAGGAGAAGCGCCTGCTCCGGTCGCTCGAGGCCGAGTTCACGAAGAAGGGCTGGATCGGCAAGAAGGGCAGCAAGACCATGCAGAGCCCTCCGTCGTGGCTCAGGGGCGAGGCGCTGATCGACGCGCCGCTCTCCGAGGTCGGGCCGGTCGTCGCGAGCATCTGCAAGCCCGGCCCGAACGTGCTCACCGCGGTGAAATTCAAGGACGGGCGCATCGAGGTGTGCGAAACGAGCGAGTCGGGCGCGAGCGCCCGCAAGCCGCAGCCGTACCGCTCGCCGAGCGATCCCCCGGGCACCGGTGCCCATGCAGCCAAGCCAGCGGACGACAAACCGAGCGACGAGAGCAAGGCGCTCGCGAAGGAGGAAGACGCCGAGGCCGCCGCGACGGTCAAAAGGCCGACCCCCTGCTGCCCCGATTGCCAAACCTCGCCGGACTGCAACAAGCCAGCGACAGAGGTCCTCCTCGCCTTCATGGACGAAGAGCAGCACGAGTCGTGGAGGAAGCACCGGTTCTTGATCGCCCACGGCGGCATCACGCGGCACAGATACCTCGTCGCTCACCGGAACTCGCCCGCCGCGGAGAAGAACAGGCGCATGTGCTTCGACCTCGACGACAACCAGGTGATGCACTTCCACGATTGGACGGTCCCGCCCGAAGAAGAGGCGCTCGCGGCGATGCTCATCCTGAGGCACCGCGAGCCTTGGCTCAGGAACGAGGCCACGGCCCTCGGCATGCACAAGCACGTCTTCAAGAACCCGTTCGGCGACGGCGGCGACGGCGTCCGCGACTCGATGCTGACGGCGCAGATCGGCGCGGCGCTGCTCGACCTCCTCGGCGAGCGCCGCGGGCGGCCGCAGCCGCCCGGCGCCATCGCGTACAACTCGAGCGGCACGCTCGTGAACGAGGTCTCGATGTTCACGTGGTACACGGGGATCGCATGACGCTCGCGTTCGAGCACGACGAGGACGAACCCGGCGATGAACTCGGGTGGTGTTCGCTCTGCGAGGGCCGCGCGGCCCGCGGCGTGCGCGTCCGGCGCGCCGGGGTGACGGGTGGCCTCCCGCAGATCGGCGCCACGTTCGACCGGGACGGCGACGCCGAAGTGCGCCGTGGCAAGGACGGATTCTTCTACCGCATCGGCGCGTGCTGCATCGGCAAAATGGTCACTGCCCTGGAGAAGAAGGGCCGATGACCGATCGCTACCACGCCCTCGTGGTCGTCCTCGAGCGCGACACGCGTGACGACGACGCCAAGGCGCTCATCAACGTCATCAAGAGCCTGCGCGGCGTGGAGGCCGTGACGGGCGAGGTCGTCGACATCGAGACCTACTCGGCGCGCGAGCGCGCGCTCAGCGAGCTTCGCGAGAAGCTCTGGGACGTCGTCTTCAAGCCGAAGTGGCTGGACAAAGAGAAGTGAAGAAAGAGGAGAGGCAAGATGGCATCTGAGCTGACGAACGAAGCGTTCACCGCGCCGCCCGACGGCAAGCACTGGATGGCGGTCACCGACGAGACCGGCGACACAAAAATCATGTGGAGCAAGGACAACGAGGACGAGATCGAGGTCGCGCGCGCGACGTTCAAGAAGATGAAGGACAAGGGCTACACGGCTTTCCGCGTCACGGGCAAGAACGGCGAGCCCGGCGAGCAGATGCGCGAGTTCGACCCGGACGCCGAGAGGATCATCTTCACGAAGCCGCAAGCCGGCGGCTGATCGTGCCGGAACTCATCATCAACGATTTCGGCGCCGGGACCCGAGGGACGGGTTCCGCCGCCTGGATCGAGGTCGTCGGGGGTGTCGGGTACGGCCCGATGCTCGTCGCGCAGTCGGTGACCAGCACGGTGACCAGCACGATCCCCGCCTCGACCGGCAACGCGAACACCATCATCAACATGGCAGGGAACATGGCACAAGACATCGACACGTGGCGGGAATGGAACTCGATCTACACGCTCTCCTGGGGCGGGACGGGGGCCGCGATCACGGAGCACAACGGCTGGCCCTTCACGACGCAGTACACGACGAGCGGCGTCGCGAACACGTTCGCGTGGAACATCTGGTGCGACAAGTACGACCGCATCCGCGCCGCGGGGACGCGCGCGGCCGAGATCCAGCGCTACTCGCGGCGCAAGCTCACCGAGGAAGAACTCCTCGCGGCGCTCGAGCAGGAGAAGAAGGCGCGCGAGGAAGCCGAGAAGCGCGCCGCCGCGGCGCGCCTCGCGGAGAAGCGCGCCGAGGACCTCCTCTCGCTCTGCCTCTCGCCGCAGCAGCGCGAGGATCTCGAGAAGAAGAAGTGCTTCTACGTCGAGATCGCCGGCAAGGCGGGGAAGAAGGAGCGCTACCGCATCGACCGCGGCAGCCACGGCAACGTCAAGCAGATCGACGAGCGGGGATCGATCATCCGCCAGTTCTGCATCCAGCCATCCGGCGTCCCCGCAGGAGACATCCTCCTCACGCAGAAGCTCTGGCTCGAGGCGAGCGACGAGACGCGCGACGAGTTCTGGGCGACGGCGAACATCACGACGCTCATGCGCGAAAAGGAAGTCCCGGCCGCGGTCCCGCGCAAGGAGCGCCGCCGCTACGCCGAGGCCCACAACCTGCTCCACTGAGCGAGAAAGAAAAAAGAAAAAGAACATGGAGACCGTGACCTTCCAGTGCGACTTCTGCGGCATGAAATCCGAGGAGGAGTCCGCCGTCTGGCGCCGCCCGCGTTGCTCGGTGGAGCTGGTGCTCCGGGGCCGGAGGTTCCAGACCATGCTCGGCTCGCACTCGCTCTACGGCGTTCCGTTCTCGGCGCCGGACATCGAGGACGAGCGCTGGGCCGCGACGCTCTGCGACCGCTGCATGCGGCGCATCGCGGCCCTCTTCGGCCTCGGCCTCGAGACGGCCGAGGAGGCGCGCTGGCGCCAGGAGGAGCTTGCGAGCCGCGTGGCGTCGGAGGTCGCGCGCGTCGCCGGCGGCGGCCTCCCGACCGACTCGGGGATGCGCGGCAAGATGGTCGACCAGTTCGAGACGCCGCCGCACCCCGCCGGTAGGTCCATCCCGACGGCGCCGGTGAGCGTCGTGCAGTACCCCACGCCGAAGACCATCGATCCCGAGAAGGTGGCGGGCGAGGGGAAGACCGATGACGACGCTTCGCCGGGAACGCTGGAGAAGAACGAGAAGAAGGGCGAAGAGAGGGAAACCGGCAACTAGGCGTGATGGCGCGATGACGTTCTTCTCGGTCTGCTCCATCCTGGGCTTCCTCTCCGTGGTCGTGATGGCGCGCATGGTGAAGAGATCCGCCAAGTTCGCGTTGAAATGCTCCGAGGACGCGCTCGAGACCCAGCGCAAGCTCGTGGCGGCGCTGGTGGACCATAGGGAGACGCTCGACAAGCTCGCCCAAGCGAACCGCGAGATCCTTGGTCTGCGGGCCAAGGACGCCATGGGGCGCGTCATGGACGATTTCCTCCGTGGGCGCGCCAAGGACGTCGGTGCGTTCGCGCTCGACGCCCAGACGATCTCGCTCATCCGGCTCGCGGTCTCGAACCCCAGCGAGAACGAGCGCAAGAGCGCCGCGCTCATCGTGTGCGAGAGGCTGAAAGCCCAGATCGACCGAGGGGGCGCGTGAGCGCCCACGACGGTTCCTTCGACGCAGCGGCGCAAGCCGTGGAGATCGAGCCATGATCGCCGGCGTCCTCCTTGTGCTCGCGGCCGGCGTGCTTACTGTGCTCTCGGTGGTGCTCTGGCGCAGGATTTTCGAGAAAGCAGA
>Ga0187781_10003530_pt1 | contig 11747 bp, 10 predicted proteins | sample 0715_SJ02_MP02_2_FD_132447 | JGI IMG/M metagenome (GOLD analysis project Ga0187781, IMG submission 132447) | Tropical peat soil microbial communities from peatlands in Department of Meta, Colombia - 0715_SJ02_MP02_20_MG | ecosystem: Environmental > Terrestrial > Soil > Wetlands > Peat | place...
CGCGCGAGCAATCTCCTCCACGAGTTCCTTCATAGGGCCCCCTGCTGAACGTCAACTTGTACTTGTTACGCGACCCTTCCCCCCTGAATGGCGCGTTTCCCACTCTCGCTACCGGGAACCTGGACCCGGCTGCGATACCTGCTGGAACATGTACTTGTATCTCCGTTTACGCGATCTTCTGCTGTTTAATAAAGCTTCGGACCGTGTCGCTTGGTTGTGCCCCCACGCGAAGCCAGTATTTAATCCGCTCAGAATCCAACTTGATCTCCGCGGGCTTTTTCAACGGATCATACGTTCCCACTGCGTCGCGTACGCGCCCATCCCGGGCTCGCGTCCTTTCAATCACTACCACCCGGTAATATGGCTTCTTTTTCTTGCCAATTCTGGCCAAACGAATCGTTAGCACTAAAGTACGTCCTCCTAGTAAACTCTTTTAGTTTAACGTGAGACGGTTCACCCGGCAAACCGTCCTGACCGATCAACCTGTGGGCGGGCAAGCCGATGCGGAAAGCGCATCCTATAGCATTATGTTACTGATTGTCTATCACTAGTGTGTTTGGAATTTGCCCGAGTGTCCCGGCATCAAGTATCCCTTCGCAGCAATTAGAAGGCCCGCACAAACTAGCCCACTACGCGGCTTGGCTCTTCTCGACTTTCTGCCCTCTTAAGTACAATAGGCGCGGTCCTTTCCTCTTTCTCGAAACTCCGCGCCTTCAAACGAGTGCCTATCGTGCCGCGCAGCAACGAAAAGTCAAAGATCATTGACCATTACGACCGTGTCAGCCCCTATTACTACTCGCTCTGGGGCGACCACCTGCACCACGGCTACTGGATCCGCGGCGACGAATCCAAAGAGACAGCGCAGCTTCAGCTCATCGAGCATCTCGCCCGTCTTGCCGACGTCCGGCTGGGCTCGGAAGTGCTCGATATCGGTTGCGGCTTTGGCGGTAGCAGCATGTTCCTAGCCCGGCAATATAGTGCGGCGGCCACCGGGATCACCATTTCTCCCGTTCAAGTCGAAATGGCGAATCGCGCCGCACAATCTGCTGGGGTTCGCGCCACATTTCTGTTGATGGACGCCGAGGATCTGCACTTCGATAAACAGTTCGACCTGCTTTGGTCCGTCGAATCCATCTCTCATTACCAAGACATTCCGAAATTCTTTGCCTCGGCAGCGAAATTTCTGAAGCCCGGAGGCACGTTCGCGCTGACCGACTGGTTCAAGAAGGAAAATCTCTCGCCCGCGAAACACGAAAAGCTCATTTCGCCGATCGAGCAGGGCATGATGGTCGAACTGCAAACCATGGACGATTACGCCGGGTATCTAGACACGAGCGGACTTCAGATCGTCTGCCGGCAAGTTCTTACACCGAACTGCGCAAAAACCTGGGACCTGTGCCTGGATATCATCAAAGATAAGTCATTCTGGACGCTGGCTGCGCAGCAAGGGGCGGAGTTCCTCGCCTACCTGCGCGCTTTCCGCGCCATGCGTGCGGCCTTCGCCTCCGGCGTATTTGTCTACGGTCTCTTCGTTGCCCGCGCGCGGCACCTCACCACCTAGCTTTTTCTTGGGATCCCCGAAAAGCCTAGCGTCATTCCCTAACCCAGCCGGTTCAGCCCGTTGAAGGCAGCCGCCTTGTAGCACTCCGCGAGCGTGGGGTAATTGAAAACCGTGTTGATGAAATAGGTGATTTTGCCCTTCAGGAGCAGCACCGCCTGGCCGATGTGCAGCAGTTCCGCAGCATTTTCTCCGAAGATGTGCACGCCGAGAAGGTCGAGGCTTTCCCGATGGAAGAGCAACTTCAAGCGCCCATCGGTATGCCCGGAGATTTGCCCGCGCGCGATTTCGCGATAATACGCCACGCCCACTTCGTACGGCACGTCCTCTTCGGTAAGTTGCTCTTCCGTCTTCCCGATGAACGAGATTTGCGGAATGGTATAGATGCCGTACGGATATCCCGCCGGATCGGATTCCACGTGCAGGCCAAAAGCGTGTGCAGATGCCAGGCGTCCCTGCTCCATGGATACGGAGGCCAGGCTGGGAAAGCCAATCACGTCGCCCACGGCGAAGATATTCTTTTGCGTGGTTCGGTATTCTGGGTCCACTTTCACGCGTCCGCGGTCGTCAGACTCCACGCCGGCGGCCGTCAAGTTCAATTTATCTATGTTCCCCTGTCGGCCTACAGCGTACAGCAGCGCATCGGCCACGATGCGTTTCTTGCTGACCAGGTTGGCGGCCACTTTGCCCTCGGGGAGTTCTTCCACGCTTTCCACTTCTTCACTCAGCCGCATGGTGGCGCGCCGGTCGCGCATGTGATAGCTCAGCGCTTCGACCATTTCCGCGTCCGCAAATTCCAGCAGACGTGGGCGCTTCTCGACGATAATCACGCGCACGCCTAGGGTAGAAAACATACACGCGTACTCCACGCCGATCACGCCGCCACCCACAACGACGAGCGTCTTGGGGATCACCGGCATGTTCAGGATCTGATCGCTATTGACGATGTTGCGGCCATTGGTCGGCACTTTGGGGTTGGCGGTGGGCTTGGTTCCCACAGCGAGCACAACATATTCGCTCTCCAATTCGCTGTACCCGGTGGTGTTTTCCACGCGGATGTGGTGGCCGTCTGTGAATGACCCCATGCCGTGGTACAGCTCCACGCCATTGCGCTTCAATTGATCCTGCAGAACCGCCGCCTCGCTCTCAATCACGCGGGTGACGCGAAAACTCAGATCACTCATGGTGATGTTTTCTTTGACGTGGTAATTCGCGCCGTAGAACGCCTGGTCGTAGAAGCCCGAAAGGTGCAGCACCGCTTCGCGCATGGTCTTGCTGGGGATCGTGCCGGTATTGATGCACACGCCGCCGACGGTGGTCTGTTTTTCCACCACCGCGACGCGCTTCCCCACTTTAGCCGCCTGGATGGCGGCTCTTTGCCCGCCAGGCCCGGAACCGATCACCACCAGGTCATACGCTTGCATTTGTAGAATCCTGCGCTTCCAGTTCGAGAGTCTCAGTTGGAGTCACAGCGCCTGCCCTCGGCTCTGGCTCATTATAGGCGATTGTCAATTGACTTCCTGGCACCCCTGAACCGTTCACCGGAGCCTGCGCCAACTCCATCAAGTGGCCTTGGACGCTGAAGTTCTTGATGCCTTTTGTCCTGCGCACTTGGGTGTAGACCCCGTCGGGTCCCATCACGCGGGCCTTCCGCGTGTCTGCCAGGTACGACGGCAGAATCTCCTCGCACAGGCGCCGACGCAACAACTCGTCCTTCACCGGGAAGAGCACCTCCACACGTTCGTAGAGATTGCGCGGCATCCAGTCGGCGCTACCCAAGTAAACCTCCGGCTCGCCGCCGTTTTCGAAATAATAGATGCGGCTATGCTCCAAAAACCGTCCCACGATGCTGCGCACCCGAATGCGGCTGCTGATCCCGCGGAGTCCCGGCAAAAGAGTGCACTGCCCACGAACGATCAAATCGATCTCCACACCCGCTTGCGATGCCCGGTACAATGCGCGAATCACCGGCGGATCCACCACCGCGTTACATTTGGCGATGATTCGCGCAGCACGCCCGCGTCGCGCGTGACGTGCCTCCCGATCGATCAGCGCAATGCAGGTTTTCGCCATATCCTTGGGCGCCACCAGCAACGGCCTGTAATGTGCTTTATCGGCATAAGCGGTCAAATAATTAAAGACATCGTGAACCGCGGAGGTAATTCGTTCGTCACACGAAAAGAAGCTGAAATCGGTATAGAACCTCGCCGTCGACGGATTGTAGTTTCCTGTTCCCAAATGCACGTAGCGCCGGATTTTCCCGTCGCGATCCTGCCTGACGACCAACGCCAGTTTTGCGTGCGTCTTCAGCCCGACAAGCCCGTGGAAAACCTGCACGCCGGCGTCTTCGAAGCTTCGCGCCCAGCGAATGTTGGACGCTTCATCGAAACTCGCTTTTAGCTCCACCACCACAGTCACTTCTTTCTTGCCGGCAGCTTCCAGCAGAGCCCGCGCGACCGGCGAATCCGAATTCGTCCGATACAACGTCTGTTTCATGGACAACACGCGCGGGTCGCGTGCCGCGGTGTGCAGGAAGCCCACCACGGTGTCGTAACAATCGTAAGGATGGTGCAGCAGAACGTCCTGCCGGCGCACCGATTCAAACATGGAATCCGCGTCATGTCCGATGGACACGTGCCGCGGCGTGAACTTGTCAAACTTCAGATCCGGACGCGGCGTCTGGTCATAAAGATGAAAGAGTCGCTGCAAATTGACCGGTCCCGGAACCCGAAACACCAGCGATTCGTCGAGTTCGAACGTGGACACCAGATGCGAAACGATCTCCGGGTGCGCTCCCGCTTCAATCTCCAACCGCACCGCTTCACCTTTCCGCCGCTGCGCCACCTGGGAGTCCACCGCGTCCATCAAGGTTCGCGCTTCTTCTTCCTCCAGGTACAGATTGCTGTTGCGTGTGATGCGAAATGCCGCCGAAGCCAGAATCTCGTAACCTCTGTATAGTTGATCGGCGCAGTGCGAAAGGATGTCCTGGATAAACACAAAATGGATGCCGCCATTTCCGGTGGGCACGCGCAGAAGCCGTGGCAGGGCGCGCGGCACGGTGACAACTCCGAACAGGGGCTTGTCACCGGGTTTTTTCTTGCGCCGTAGCAAGAACGCAATGCATAGCGCCTTGTTCAGCACATGCGGAAACGGATGTGACGGATCTACCGTGACCGGCGTGAGCATCGGATACACGCGGCGGTCGTAGAACGCCTTGGCCATCCGCGCCGCTTTGTCGTTCAGCTGATCCAGGGCCAGCACGCGAATCTGATGTTTGCCGAGTGCAGGCAGAAGTTCTTCATTCCAGCACTTGTACTGCTCCCTCACGAATCGCTGCATGGATCCCGAAATACGTTCGAGTTCCTCGACGGGCGTCAGGCCGTCCGGACTGATCGATTGTTTGCCGTGCTCAATCTTCTGTAAGAAGCCGGACACCCGAATCTCGACGAATTCGTCCAGGTTGTTTGCCGTAATGGCCAGAAATCTCACGCGCTCGAGCAGTGGGTTGCCGGTGTCGCGCGCCTCCTCAAGGACGCGCTGGTTGAACGCCAGCCACTGCAGGTGCCGGTTCGAGTACAGCGAGGGATCATCTAGCTTGATGCGTTTCATAAAGGCCCGGGTGAGCGCTCAGCATTATCTCAGCCGTGTTACGCGCAGATAAACGGCCGGTAGGGATGCTATGCTGGCTCGACTTGCGGAGGCGTTCATGCGAATCGCGCTCATTTGTGGCCTTGCCATCCTATTCCTTTTGGCTACGGCCGTCCAACCTGCTTGCTCTCAAACCCAAGGTGCAAACGAACGCCAACTCGACGCGCTTTTTCGACAGATTACGTCTCCGGACGAACCCGGATGCGCCGCGCTGGTCAAGTATCACGGGACCATTCTTCTTGAAAAGGGCTTCGGCGTCCGGGAGTTGCGCAGCCACGCCAAAATCGACCCACGCACGAATTTCCGGCTTGCCTCCGTCACCAAACAATTTACGGCCATGGCCGTGATGCTCTTGGTTCATGACGGAAAACTTCACTATGACGAACGGTTGACGGACATTTTTCCGGAATTCCCAGCCTACGGAAAACCCATCACCGTTCGCCATCTCCTGACGCACACTTCCGGCCTGCCGGACTATGAAGAGCTAATGGAGAAGGAAGAAAAGGCCAAGGGGCCGATCTGGTCGGTGGAGCACCAGATTCAAGATGCAGAGGTCCTCTCCTTGCTCGAGCACGAGACGTCGGGAAAATTCGCGCCTGGCACAAGCTGGGCTTACAGCAATTCGGCCTATGTGGTGCTCGGGTTGATCATCGCGAAGGCCGCCGGGATGCCGTATCGCGATTTTTTGCAAAAGCGCATCTTCTTACCTGCGGGCATGAATCATTCCATCGTCTATCAAAAGGGGATCAATGAAGTCGCCGACCGCGCCTTTGGCCATTCCAACAAAGGCGACAAATTCGTCGAAACCGACCAGAGCCACACATCTGCAACGTTGGGCGACGGCGCTGTTTACTCGAATCTTGAGGATCTGCAAAAGTGGGATAACGCGCTAGCCAATCATTTGCTGCTAAGCGAAAAGGAAATGGCGCCAACTCTCACGCCCGTGAAGCTCGCCGACGCACTGGCCAAAAACGCCCACTGAGGACAATCCCGCCGGCGGCAAGCCGGTTTCCTATGGCTTCGGCTGGTTCCTCGATTCTTGGGAAGGTCACCCGCGCATGCGCCACAGCGGCGGAACGATGGGCTTTCGCACTGAGATCGAGCGCTTCACTGCCGACGGGCTCACCATCGTGATCCTGTGCAATCGCCTCGACCTCGAACCCGGGACACTAGCCGAACAAGCCGCCGCCCTCGTTCTCGGATCTAGATGAACTAGACGCGAGGAGTCCGATCGTCTGAGTCGCCCTCACTAGCCGACGATTGGGCAATTCGTCTTTGCACGCAGCTACCAACGGGTGCATAATTCGCCATCATGAGCCAGGTCAGTTGTCAGGGCTGCTCCCAGAGCCTTCCCGGCGGCGAAGGTTACGAACTAAATGGAATGACATACTGCGCAACGTGCGTGCAGGCCGCGGCGCAACGCGCAAAAGACGCAGGGCAGCCTGTGCAGATCACGCGCTATGTCGACAAATCGATTTGCGCGCGCTGCAACACGTACATTGGGCAAGGTGGCGGTGTCTCCGTGGGGCTGGCGCAGCTTTGCTTCCGCTGCTCTGAGTTGGTGAAGAACTGGCCTTATCCACAATGGCTCAAGTTCAGCTTGGCGGCGTTATTGCTTCTGCTTGTGGTCGCGTTGTATAGCGGACGAAAATATTTCCAGGCCGGCAAGGACCTATACCGCGGTGAGCAGTTAGTGGAACAGGGCCAATATCAACAGGCCTTGCCCTACCTGAAAGCGACCGTCAAGCTGGCACCGAATTCAGACAAGGGAGTGCTCCTAACCGCAAAAGCGGCGATCCTGAGCGGTGATTTGCAGGCGGCATCGCAGGCGCTTGAAGGACACAATGGCGGGCGCTTTGAGAACGCCGACAAACCCGAATTTCAGGAAGTGAGGAGCCTTTGGAGAAACGCCACAGTGGCACTGGCAAAGCTAGAACAAGCCGCCAAGCTGGAAGCACAAGACGGGCAAGAAGTAGAAGCGGCAAAACTCGTTCACGAAGCGGCGGCGATGTATCCGCAACTCCCTAACATCAACATCCTTGTCGACCAGTACGACGGAGGCGCGGCTTTCGCTCAGAAAAATTATGACGCCTTCCTGGCCCTCGCCCAGAAAGATTGGGACTTACTACCTTCGGCCGGCACAGCAGCGATGCGAGCGAGCGCCTTGGCTTGCAAATATGCAACCACAGGGGAAGCCATTTATCGCCAGCGTTCCGAGGACATGCTGACAAAAGCCAAGGAACTGGCCAAGGGTGACAAGGAAAGCACGGACCGGCTGACGGAGTTCGAGCAGCGCAATCGTTACCGCCTGGACACCCGGCAGATCATCACGAAGGCCGAATACGATAAGAAATTCCGTAGCGGTGGGAACACCGCGAAGTGAGGTGATGCCGTGTTTTTCATCCCCGGGCAGGTCATCGCTCTGGTCACGTTTCCGGGCGTGATTATTCACGAGGCCGCGCACCTGTTTTTTTGCAAGCTGTTTAGGCTGAAGGTGCTCGACGTTTGCTTTTTCCGTTTCGCCAATCCCGCGGGATACGTAATCCACGAAGTTTCCGAAAACTTCACAGCGTTGTTCTTCGTCAGCATGGGTCCTTTTTTCATCAATACCCTTCTCTGCGTGGTTTTCTGCACGGCTGCGTTTCTGCCGGTCTGGGAACTGAAGGTCAACGATCCGGTCGCATATTTTTCCTACTGGCTCGGGCTGTCGATCGGCATGCACGCGTTTCCGTCCACCACTGATTTGTCACATTTGTGGAACACCGCGCCAGGTTTGGCGAAAAAAGGGAATTTGCTGGCGATCGTCAGCTTGCCACTTAGCGGTGTTCTCGTGGTTCTGAACTATGCGCGGGTAATTTGGGCGGATTTAGGCTACGGAATCGCCGTGGGTGTACTCGGGCCCATTGCGATCTTTCGGGCCCTCGCACGCATATGAGGCTCAGCCCAGCCCAGCGAGTTTGCCGAGGCCTTTCATCTTGGCACGTGCGGCCATTGCGCCGTACTGCTTCATCATTTGGCGCATCTGCAGGTATTGCTTGAGCACCTGATTGACGTCCTGCACCGTGGTGCCGCTGCCTTTAGCGATGCGCTTGCGCCGCTTGCCGTCGATGACGTTGTGGTCGTGGCGCTCTTCGTTGGTCATTGAATTAATGATGGCCTCGACCTGCTTGAGTTTCTTCTCGTCCACCGACGCGTCCTTCGGCAGATTCTGTAGCGGGCCTACTTTCGGCAGCATATCGACAAGCTGCTCCAGCGGTCCCATCTTGCGGATTTGCCGCAACTGGTCGCGAAAATCCTCGAGCGTGAATTCTTCCTTGCGGAGCTTGCGCTCCAGCTCCATCGCGGCTTTCTTATCGAACGCCGACTCGGCGCGCTCAATCAGCGACAAAATGTCGCCCATTCCCAGAACCCGCGACACGATACGCTCAGGATAGAATCCTTCGAGCGCGTCGTATTTCTCGCCCAGGCCCACGAACTTTACCGGCGCGCCGGACACTTTGCTGATGGAAAGCGCCGCGCCCCCACGCGCATCGCCATCCAGCTTTGTCAGGATGACGCCTGTCAGCCCCAGCCGTTTGTGAAACTCTCCCGCTGAGCGCACCGCGTCCTGCCCAATCATGGCGTCGGCGATAAACATGATTTCGCTGGGCTGCAATTCTTTCTTTAGCATCGAGAGCTCGTTCATCAGCTCATCATCGATGTGCAATCGGCCCGCCGTGTCCACCAGGATCACGTCGCTTGCCGAGAGTTTCGCTTCTTTGATCGCCCCGCGCACAATCTCCAGCGGCTTGTCCGTGCCCGTTCCCGGCCACAGTGGTGCGCCAATGGCCTTCGCTACCTGGCTCAACTGTTCGCGCGCTGCGGGGCGATACACGTCGGTCGAAACAACGATCGGCCGGTGCCCATGTTGCGAAAGCCACTTTGCCAGCTTGCCCGTGGTGGTCGTCTTACCGGAGCCTTGCAACCCCACGATCATCCAAACCGATGGCGGCCGCGACGCAAAGAGCGGCTTGGCGTGCTTGCCCAGCAGGTTCTGCAACTCATCGCGGACGATCTTTACGACCTGCTGGTCCGGCGAAAGCTGCAGCATCACTTCTGCGCCCAGCGCTTTCTTGCGGATATTCGCTAGCAGTTCATCGGCCACGGGCACCGCAACGTCACCTTCGAGCAGCGCCTCGCGAATCTCGGCCAGCGCCACGTCCAGGTGCTCTTCGCTTAGCTTGCCCTGCCCGCGCAGGTTCTTGAAGGTTCGTTGCAGCCGTTCTGTCAGGTTCTCAAACATTTTCCATGCCTTGATTCGACCTATCCATTGTACAGGCAGGGGCAGTGGGGCGCAGCTAGTCGCGCTTTCTACCTATGAATTTGTGGCGGCCGCCTTCCGAGGCGGGCGTCTTTTCTTTAGCTGCCGTCAGAACGACAGCTTGACGCCCAGTTGTGCAGCGAAGGGAATGCCGACGGTCGTGCCTGGGCCAAAGAAATCACCCAAAGCTCCAGCGGGAAAACGGAGCTGATTCAGGCTGGTGATGGGAACATTGCACGCGGGGGTCGGGCACAAGGCAGTGGCATTCGCCAGATTGTTCACCGGAACTGGGAACGCGGAAATGTCCGTAACATAAAATGCCCCGGGATTGTTGCGATTGAACAGGTTGAAGAACTCTGCGAAGGGCGTCAATGCCCACCGCTCGCCAAGTTGCACCGGCCTGCTCACACGCATATCGAACTGCACGTAAGGCGAGCCGCGCATGTCATCCAGGGTTGTCTCCACGCCATTCACGACCGCGCGAGTGCCGTCGGGTGTAGTCAGCGTAAACGGCCGGGCGCTTTCCGCCTGGCCGAGCAGCGACAGCACGAACCCAGCCGGCACATGAAATGTCCCCGCAATGACAAACCGGTGGCGCACATCTTCTCCCGACGGACCATAGTCGCCCGGAGCAAATGCATCATTCGGATTACACACGCCGTTCACGTAATCGAACAACTCGCCTAAAACGCATCCCCACGTTTTCGCGCTCGAAAGCGTGTAGTTCGCCGTAAGGTTCACGCGATGCGCAATATTCCCTTGAAGGTGCAGCGACATACCGTCGTACGCCGAGCGATTGTCCGACCGGAACACCGAGGCCTGCGGAAACGGATAATCCCGATAGCCGTGCATTCCGGTCTCCCGCGTGTAATCCGCGCTAAACATCCAATTTGCATTAATCGCATGTTGCACGCCCGCCGTCGCATGCAACGCATAAGGCGTGTGGTAATTGGGGTCGATCAACGAAGGCTTCGTCGGCCCGTTTATTATGCTCCAGGTGTTTACCGACTGAAACGCTGTGACCCATCCGTTCTGCGCTAAGTCGTTGTAATACATGCCGACGCCAGCGCGAATCACGGTTTTCTGCGAGCCACCGAGCGTCTTGGCAATTCCGAGCCGCGGGGCAAACGCCTTACGATAGTCGTGCGGGATGCCATCGACCAAACCGGTGCTCAGCGCCGGATTGAAGGCTTGACTGCGCCCCGAGGCGATGAATAGACCAAAGGTCGTGTCGTAGCGCAAGCCGTAGTTTACCGTCAGGCTAGGGGTCAAACGCCAGGAATCCTCGGCATATAGTCCGAGCCGCTGCACGTTTTGCGAGAAGCTGCCGTCGCTCGCGGGAGTAAACACGGCTCCATTCTGGTAGTCCGTGGTGAACTGCGTTGGATTCGCAAGGTAGTACACGGGGTCCTGGGGAAAAGTCACTAGAGTTTCGGCATTCGCGCTCAGCGCGCCGCTCAACACCGGCTCGTGGATGAAATTAACTCCGAAGCGTGGCGTATGCGCCCCGCTCACGTGACTCACGTCGTAACGAAGCTGGTATTTCTCCTGATTCCGCAACACCGGAAAATCGGCGATGCCGGTGACGAACTGATTGTCCCCGTAAGTTTCGAATTGTCGATGGGGAACCGCGCGTTCAGCGCTGCGGCGCGCTCATAAAAGGCCCTTCGCCGTGCCAAGTGTTCGATCTGCTGCGTGTTGTGATCACTATGGATCCGGCCGTTGTTCGTCCTGTATCCGCCTCGGCTTGCGCGGTGCGAAACGCGAATTCCTGGATCGCATCCGGGGAAAAGTTCTGCAGAAAGCCACCGATATAATCGTCAGAGTTATCGGCACCGTCCACGGAAAGCTCATTGTTCAGGCCGGAACTCCCGCCCGTCGAAACCGCAGTAATTCTCGCTTTGGTAGGGTCTGATGGACCGCGCTAGCCGTGTCCAGCGGCTCCGTGGTGATTGACTCCGGTGCCGCGCTTACCATGACTTTCTCGGCAACTGTTTTCGGCCGCAGCACCACGCTGACTTCCGTCACCGAACTCACGGCGACTGTAACCACCGATCGAGCTTCAGCAAAACCCGGTGCGCTGACGGACAATTCGTACGAACCCCGCGGCAAATCTTCCAGCCGAAATTCACCCCGCGCGTCGGCCTGATTCTGCCGGATCAGCGATCTCTCTGGATTCTTCGCCGGAACAATCGCAGTAGGAACGCGCCCTCCGCTGGCGTCCACCACAATTCCGCGCAC
>Ga0187781_10003531_pt1 | contig 11745 bp, 10 predicted proteins | sample 0715_SJ02_MP02_2_FD_132447 | JGI IMG/M metagenome (GOLD analysis project Ga0187781, IMG submission 132447) | Tropical peat soil microbial communities from peatlands in Department of Meta, Colombia - 0715_SJ02_MP02_20_MG | ecosystem: Environmental > Terrestrial > Soil > Wetlands > Peat | place...
GCAGAGGATGCCCAGGCCGGTCAGGCGGTGCAGGATGTAGGCGTAGCGTTCGATACCCCATCGCCCTCCCCCCAGCCACCCCCAGATTCCCAGCCGATTGTCGTGCCGTTGGATTGCGGCCATGCAAGTCTCCTTCGAGGATTGACGATTGCCGATTGTCGATTGAAGAAGCTGTCAGCCATCAGCCGTCAGCTATCAGCCTTCGGCTATCAGCCAAATTGCCTGTCATCCTGAGGAGCCCCGATCTGATCGGGACGACGAAGGATCTCAGCAGTTCTTTCGTAACGATGGCCACCGGCCCTCCAAAGCAATTGCTGGGATGCTTCGCTGCGCTCGGAGCTTATAACTTTTTTGAGTCGGAGGTCGTTTTGAACAACCCGACCAGCTCGAGACCCTGTCATCCTGAGCGAAGCGAAGGATCTGCATTTGTTCGTAAACGCTGAGCCAAAAGCAACTGCAGATCCTACGCTTCGCTCAGGATGACAGGGCCGCGAATTGAGATGTTGACTCGACATCCCTTACAGCCCCAAAAAAGTCACACGCTCTCAGCATGACAGACGAATGCACAATTCACTGTTCGCTAATCACTAATTCAATTTCCCCCGTCTCTTCAGTCGGCGGCGAACGGAACGAAGCGCCTCGCGGGGTTCATGCTTCCTGCTTTCGGCCAGCCAATTGTCGTAGACATCTTCCCACAGGCGTCCGTGCTTTTTGAGGTTTATCACAACCCCAGTTTTCTTTCCTTTTGAATCGACTAAGAACCGAACGCCACTCATTTGCTTGGCCTTCTGATTCACTCGAGATGGGCGCAGCGTGGCCACTACAGTCTCACCTAATCTGCTCAAGAAATTCCACAATGTCGATGTCGGCGTCCGCAAGCGCGCCTTTAAGCGTGTATCGATCGATTTCGTCGTGGAAGGGGAACACAATCCTTCTTCCGTCCGGATGTTCCATCTTGACGTGACTTCCCTTGCGGTGAATCTCCACGAAGCCGAGGCGTCGCAAGGCGGCGAGCACTTCCCGACCGGAGAGCAAGGGTAACTTCATAGGGAGAGTTCGACGACTTCTTGGGTTTCATCCGGCGTAACTTCGTTGGGCGGTGGCTCCAGATACAACTCAATCGCCTCTCGCACATTCGCGAGCGCTTCTTCGCGAGTTTTCCCCTGCGACCAGCAACTCTTTAGCGACGGACAATTGGCCACAAAATAGCCATCCTCACCTCGTCTCACGACCACTTTAAGGATCATTCGACCTCCAACCCCCACATTCTATCACTGACACGCCATTGGTCGATCGCCCTTGACAGCCTACCCTTACTCACGTTGACTTGCCCGCTCGAGGACGCCGTTGTGTCGGCTCACCTCATCAGCTATTCGTCCGGCCGCAATGTCACGGACACTCATTTTTCCCCTTCAACCAACGAACGAAATTGATCAGGAGCACCTCCTTTTCGGGGTCCGGCTTTCCCGTTACGCGCCCCTCAATGATTAACTGAAGCCAGCGAGCGACCCAAAGGTCATTTGCGTGCTCCTTAACCTGCTGATCCACCGTGGACCGAGCCACATACTCCTCGACCCACTCACCGCTGGCCTTGAGGTACCCAAGTCGGACGCCCTCGGCTTTATCTGCCGGTGGCGCCTCGTCCGGCATCACCAAGCGGCTGTGCGCGAACTTGTTTCGAAGTTCCCTGAGTAATTCGAGACGCTTAAGGAGGAACTTGAACGGTTCGTCAAGATCTGGGTAGGACGCTCTGTGCAAGCGCCTGAGGATTCGGATCTTCTTCGCGAATCCGATTTCGCCCTCGCGAAACAGCAAAGCCATAAACAGGCCATGTTTCATCGGGTCTGGGCAGAAGTGCCAAGCGATTATCTCGTCGACGACCCCCTCTAAGGAGATTGCCTGGTACAGAAGCTGGGATCGGAACAATCGATCGTACGCGAGAATTCGCTGTATATGTTCTGGTACGTCCATGCTCCCTCCGCCCCGCCTAGCAGCCACCCCAAGTTTCGCAGGTTATTACTTACTGTTCCCACGGCACCGCTGCGACCACCCAACCGGTTTCGCCAAGCAACAAATACGAACTACCCATCGCGGTTCCCGGACCCTCGAAGAAACCCCTCACCCGTCCCGCTTCCCGATGAAGTGCATCGGGACAGCGGGACACCCTCTCCCCCGGGAGAGGGTTCTCGATTCAAATGGCGCCGTCCGTACTCACCGCGCTGCTGTCAGCTTTCATCCTTTACCCTTTATCCTTTAACCTTCGACTTTCGACCTTCGACTTTTAGCTGCCGTTAATACTTCCTTTCCACCGGTTTCCAATTCGTAATCGCGACGGGCTTATATTCCAGCCTTGGTTTGCCGCACTCGTTATAGACCATCGAATGACCGAGGAATTTTTGGTCGTCGCGTTTGGGAAAATCGGTGCGGGCGTGGGCGCCGCGGGATTCCTGGCGGGCGAGACCGGCGAAGAGAAGCACCTCGGCCAAGTCGAGCATGTTTTCGGTTTCGAGCGTTTGGATGAGGTTGGTGTTATAAATGCGGCTCTTGTCTTGCACGGTGATTTTGCGAAAACGCTGCTTGAGTTCGGCAATCTTATCCAATCCCTCTTGCATGGATTCGCCGCTGCGGTAGACGCCGGCGTGCTGATCCATCAGGGTGCGAAGTTCGCGGCGGATGCGGGCGGGGTTCTCGGGCCCGCTCTGCTGGAGCAAGCCTTCGAAGATGCGTTTCTCTTCTTCGCAGGCTTTGCTTTCCGGCCCGTCGCTCAGCATCGCATCTTGGGCCAGGTACTCCGCGATCTCGCCGCCGGTGATGCCGCCCCACACGAGGCATTCGGCGGTAGAGTTACAACCCAGGCGGTTCGCGCCGTGCATCGAATGGCACGCCACCTCGCCCGCGGCCCAAATGTTTTCCACTTTCGTCCGGCCGTCGATATCGGCCTCGATGCCGCCCATCGAGTAGTGCGCCACGGGCCGGATCGGAATAGCCGTCGAGATCGGGTCGATGCCGAGGAACTTCATGCACACTTCGCGGATCAAAGGCAGGCGTTTGTTGATGCGTTCAGCGCCCAGGTGGGTCAAATCCAGGTTGATGTAATCGAGGCCGTCGGGGCCCGGGAAGCCGCGCCCTTCGAGGATTTCCGTCATCTCGGAGCGCGAGACGATATCGCGTGGCGCCAACTCCATCATCTTGGGCGCGTATTTCTCCATGAAGCGTTCGCCCCGGTTGTTGCGCAGGTAGCCGCCCTCGCCGCGACACCCTTCCGTCATCAGGATGCCCGAGGGCACGAGGCCGGTAGGATGAAACTGGAGGAACTCCGGGTCTTCGATCGCTAATCCAGCACGATAGGCAAGGGCCTGGCCATCGCCGGTGACGGTTTGGGAATAAGTGGTGAATCCGTAGAGATTGCCGAGCCCCCCGGAAGCGATCAACAGAGCCTTGCCGCGCAGCACACAAAACTCTCCCGAGGGCAGATCGTAAAGCGTGAGGCCGGCGAAGCGCCCGCCCTCGAGCAGGATCGAAGTCACGAAGCCTTCGTCGTAGCGCGTGAAATTCTGGTATTTCAGAAGCGTGTCGTAGAGGGCCTGCATTTCGAAGAAGCCCGTCTTGTCCGCCGCCATGCAGGCGCGCGGGAACGAGTGACCTCCGAACGGGCGCTGCATAATCCGGCCATCCTCGCGGCGCGACCAGGGGCAGCCCCAGTGCTCGAGCAGACGGATTTCGTCCGGCGCGGCCTTCACGAAGCGATCCACCACGTCCTGGTCCGCCAGAAAGTCGGAACCCTTCACGGTGTCCCAGGCGTGCAACTCGAGGCTGTCGCCTTCCTCAGGACGCATCACCGCGCCCGTGCCGCCCTCCGCGCAGACCGAATGCGAGCGCATCACCTGCACCTTGGAAACGATGCCAATGTCGGCGGCGCCGCGGGTGCGGATCGAAAGCTCGACCGCGGCGCGCAACCCGGCGAGGCCAGTCCCGAAGATCAAGACGTCATGAGTGATCTGCTGCATGCTTCGTGTGCTCCTCCGAGCCGACTACCGTGTGATGTGCCGCTCGCTCGTGGCCTGGCGCAGCGGCGAAACCCGAGCCAAGCAACACCCGCGAGCGAAACGGCCGCACTTTCGCGGCTGGCCATTTTGGCACCTGCCTGGCCATGATGTCGAGAGACAAACAGTCACTCAAGAGCAACAAACGATTCACCACGGAGTTCACAGAGATCGCAGAGAAGAGCTTCTCGGCTCTCCTCCGTGCTCTCTGTGATCTCTGTGGTAAGATCTTCAGGTTGTGGTCACAGGCCGCCTCTTCCACAAATAAAAAGCGTCCCCGGACTTCCTGTCTCTTGACAAAATGAGAAATATAGGCTACAGTAGTACAGGGTGCCGAGGCAGGCCGATGACGGCGGTCGGCCAGGCATCCCGCTGCGTGTGTTGGCCGCGTGTGACGCCGGGGATGGATGAATGTTCGGAAAACAGTTGAATGCTGTTATTCTGACTGCATATCGGCCTGCGACCCACCCATCGATATGGAAGTTACTAACGTCGTCGTCCTCGCGCAAGCGGGGACCCACGTCCGGTGGATTCCCGCTTTCGCGGGAATGACGTGACTTTCGACGGAGGGGAGCGAAGGATCTGCAGTTCCGATCCGACCCGAGGCAATGCAGATTCTTCGCTCCGCTCAGAATGACAGACTTTCGAGTGAACGGAGCGGAGAATCCGGGCAGTTCAGACCGCAGAAGAAGATTGCCGTGCTCGAAAAATCCAACGAACGAACCGGGAATGTCTATGAAAACAAAGGATAAGTTAAAAAAGTCGGTCTCTGGCGCCCGCCCTTGAATCACCTTGTGGGGAAGTCCGACTGGAAGCCCCGAGCAAGCTCGCGGCCGAGAAAGCGGCAGCAAGCTGCCGCACTCAAAACTGAGGGAACAAAGCCGGAATGTCTATGAAAACAAAGGGTCGGAGTTTCTTAGCGAAGGCAGACTGACAACTGCTGAGGAGGAAGACTTGTGACACTGAAACCAAGGTTACCGACACGTCGACAGTCGCTCCTGAACTTGGCGCTGCTGCTGGCCATGTACGGCGCGGCCAAAGTGTTCATCCGCCACGACGCACACGCCATCTGGATGCCGATCCTCGCGGGCGCCATCGCAGGAGCCACGCTGCTCTTCGGGCGTTTCGACATGCGCCTGAAGAAGAGGTGGGTCGAACCAGACAAACGCAGTCAAGTGAAACTTTGATGCCGGGTTGACCGTTCGCCGCAGCACTCCAGAATTGAGGGAACAAAGCCGAAATGTCTATGAAAACAAAAGGTCGCCCTTAAAAGCCCCTGCGCTAGTCTTGTATCTATGTGAAAACAAGCAAGTTACTAGTAAAATGAATATATCTAGTTGAAAATAAATGAGTTAATAAGATTATGCCAAAACTGGTTCTGTTAGTGACCCGCGAAGGTCTTGGACATGTTGACGCAGCGGACAAATTGTTCGGGCTGGAGATGTTCGACCGCTTCCTGCACGCCTTCGAAAGCCAACCGCTCAAGCCGCTCTCCATCTGCTTTTACACCGACGGCGTGAAGCTGCTCTGCCAGGGTTCGCCGGCGCTCTTGGGCCTGAAGATCCTCGAGAGCCAGGGTGTTCGGCTAGTCGCCTGCCGGACCTGCCTGGAGCACTTCGCTCTGACGGAGAAGCTTGCCGTGGGGGAAATTGGAGGAATGAACGACATTGTCCGCCTGCTCGCGGAGGCGGACAGCGTGGTCACAGTTTAGGCCCGTTCGCTTGCCTGTTGGACGAGCGCCCGCTCGGCCTCGTGGTCCAATCGCTCGAGCGCCTTGCGCAGTGTCATCCAGTGAATGGACAGAACTTCTTCCGAACTCTCGAAGTTGGACTCGCCGATCGGCCGCATATTCCAGAAACGAACCACCTTGGTGATCTCGCGGGTGTCATAACAGACCCAACCCGCATGGCTCTCGACCTCGACGTCGTAGCCGGTCTCTTCCCGGACTTCGCGGACCGCACACTCCAGCCACGATTCGCCCGGTTTGACTTTACCCTTGGGCAGCGTCCAGTCTTCGTGGCGCCTTCTGTAGATGACGATCAACTCGCGTTCGCCACTCGCCTGCCGCCAGATGAGTCCGCCGGCCGCCGGGACGACTTTCACAGGGTGATCATGAGAGTTCATCAGAGTATTCCTGCACCTCGACTCTTGCTCAATCCCGCGGTAACACTACGTCCTGAAAGTGCGACACATGAAGTCCGGCTCTCTCGCACTCGCCACAAAGCGGACTGTCCGTGGTCAGCAATAGCGCTCCATCCCGCGCATGACGGAGCGCCAACCCCATCAGGCTTACGTCCACTGAACCCAGCTTCGCCAACATGCCCAGTCCCAGCTCGCCCGCAGAGGCCATGTCCACCAGCCGCACCACTTCCTCGTCCATCTGCATTTCCCGGAACTCCTCGGCAACTCGATTCCAGAGCCGCTCCAGACCTGCGGGCTCAGTACGCCGAATCCAGTAGTTCAGCTCCGCTACAACTGAGGCGCTGGTGGTCTTGCTCCTGAAGGAACCGATGAATTGACTGCTTCGCTCGTAAGATTCTGGATCCGTGATGAAATGCAACTCTTCCTGCAACCGCTCGAATCCATACTCCGCAACGGCACGAAAAGTGACCATCTCGCGGATGGGCCCTGTGTCGAGAATCAAAACCTTCTCTCTTGTCTTAAATGGCGAAGATATCGGCACTGTGGCTCGGGCTTCGACCCACGGGTATTGGAGCAGCAGGGATGTCGAATGTGCGGCAAAGCAACTGGCGATGGGCATTCATATCGTGCAACAGCTTATCCGCGAGTTCCTTGAGAGCCTCACGCACCTGCACGAGAGCCTGGAAGGCTTGGCGTTCTCCGTAAGGTTCGAGCTCTTCTACCGCCACGTCGAACTTGTTCCGGTAGTTATTCCAGAACTTGGCGGTCCCGTAATGCTCCGGCAGGGCCTCTATGCGATTGACCAGCAATTCAGCGATGGCGCGGGGAAGAGTTCCCTTCAGCGACTCGTCATACCTGTAGAGAGGATTAGTGCGCGCCAACAACCTGTACTCTTCCAGGGACTCGTGCATCTGTCTGACGAACACGCCCGCGTGGATCAGTCCATTCGAGAACTGGCTCGCCTTAAGCTCCACCTCCGCAAGCGCACGGTCATGAGCCGCATACTTCTCTGCAAAACCCGTGTTCAGGGGGTCGCCAAGAAAGTCTTCGTAGTTGGGCCGTTGGGCCAAGCCTACGTAATCACGGATGGGGTGAATATACTCGCACTTCTTCGAATAGAACCGCCAACTCAAATTCCCCTTACTCAACAAGAAGATCTCGCGTTGCAGGCTCTCGATGACAGGGTTCAACACCGCATAGACCCACGCCTCCACGCGCTTCGAGTGTTGGGGAGGGCTGGCCACATCGGGAACCATGACAAGGGTATCTTAACACAGGGCCGTGAGGCCCTCACAGTGCCAAGTCCAGGTTGCCGCGGAGCGTTAAATCCGGCCTGCTCAGGTCTTGACCCTGAGCAACAGGTACGACCCCGCCAGGCCGAAGAGGACATCCGGAGACCAGGCGGCGACGAAAGGCGGCAACTGGCTGAGGTTACCCATAGCTTCAAACATGCTCGAGATCGACCAATAGAGTATCGCGATGCCGATGCTGAGGGCGACGCCCGAGAGCGCGCCTTTGCTGCCCGTGGTGAACGAGAAGGGGATGCCGATCAAGGCCACGACGAAGGCGATCAGCGGGTAAGAGAACTTCCGATAGAACTGCACGGAGAGGCGGACCACATCAAACCCGCTCTGGCTCAGTTCGCGGATGTAGCGCCGCAACTCGAGCGCGCTCATCTGCTCGGAAGCTCTCACCTCTTTCTTGAAGTAGCCTGGTTCTTCCAACATCTCCGGGAAGGTGTCGACTGAAAAGGGGAAGTACTTTTCCACCCGATCCCCCTCGAGGTCGCGCACCCAGCCGTTCTCGAGCACCCAGCCCCGGATGGCGGGTTCCCAGAACGCCCGGGCGGCGTAGACGCGCCGCGTCAGGCGAAAGGAATGAGGATCGAATTCGAAGCAGGTGAGGTCGGCGAAGACATCCTTGTAGGGATCGAAAAACCGGTAGTTGTAAATGCGATTGGCCCGGCCGAAAATCCATTGCCGTTCGGGGCGATAGTAAGTCTGCGGAGGCTTTCCCTTGATCTGATTGCGGAAGGAGTCCTGTTGCTGATTGGTTTGCGGCAAGAAATCATCCGAGAGAAAGAACATGCCGATACTGAGAAGGATAGCAACCATGAGCACCGGGGCGGAGATGCGATAAAGACTGACACCCGCAGCCTTGATGGCGGTAATCTGGTTGGACTTGGTGAGCAGCCCGAAATTGACCAGCGTCGCCACCAGGATGCTGAGCGGCAGCATCAGGTAAACGATTTGAGGGAGGAGAAAACGGTAATAGTTGAGAACCACGGCCGCGGAAGCATGATTGCGAACCATGTCGCCCAGGAGTTGGAAGAAGTCGAAGATAATGTAAATGCCCGCGAACGCCACCAGGAGGACGAAAAAGTAGAAGAACCAGCTTTGGATAATGTAGACATCGAGGATCTGAAAGATGCCGCTGCCGGGAGCGCGGGATTGCAAGGGCGGTTCGGTGGTTCGTCTTCGGCGCGGGCGAGCCTGCCGCGCTTCCCAACGTCGAGCCAGGTCGTCCAGCCAATCCTGAAAGAACTGGAGGTGGGTACGCACGCTGCGAAGTTGAGCCAGCATCAAAACCCCGGCGACCACAAAGATGACATTGGCAAGCCAGAGTCCGATGAAGGGAGGCAGCCGGCCTTGCTTCGAGAAGCTGAGACCGAAGACCATGATGATGTAATAGACGAAGACCAGCACCATGGTCAGAATCATGCCCACGGCCTTGCCGCCCTTGCGGGTGGAGAGGCCGAGCGAGATTCCCACCAGCGCCAGAACCAGGCTGGCCACAGGGAGAGCAAAGCGATAATGGAGTTCCACGAGAGCGGCTTGGCGCTGGCCAGGATCGTGTGTTTGGGCGATCAGATGCCGGAGGGAAAGGAGGGGAACGGAGAGGCTTTCAGGGCCTGAGGCGGATCCCTGCTCGAGTGGCACAGGAATGTCCGTGTTGGTGAAGGTCACCACCGAGTATTGCGCGGGGTTTTGAGGATCGATTTCGTGGGTCATCCCCTGATTCAGGTGGATGACCAGCCGGTCGTTGGCGGCTTCGTTGACAAGCACCCCGCTTTCCGCTAAGGTTACTTTGACTTCGTCGCGTTGCGTGGTGTCCGCAATGAAGACGCCTCGCCAGCGGGCACGGGAGCCTGTGACGTCCTCCAAGTAAAGAAGCAGATTGGGAAATTGCTCGATAAACACACGCGGTTGGATCTCATACGGCACTTGGCTGGCCTTGAGCCCGGCCTCCATGCGATTGAGTTTGCGGCCCGCCTGGGGCGCGAGGAACAAGCTCATCCACAGGGTAATAGCCCAACCCGCAAAGGCAAAGAGCAGCACCGGCCTGACGAACTGGCCGAGCCCGATGCCCGAGGCCCGGGCAGCTATCACCTCGCCATCCGCAGCCATCCGGCTCAGGCCGATGAGCGTCCCCACCAGGACCGCCATCGGCACCGTCAGCACCAGGATGCTCGGAATGGGTAGCATGAAGAGAGTCAACATGTCGGGGAGAGGCAAGCTGTGCCGGACCACCAATTCCAGCAGATGTCCCAGGCGGGGGATGAAGATGGCGAACGTGAAGACCAGGAGACCGAGCAGCGAGTGAGAAGAGATTTCGCGGAGAATGTAGCGGGTGAGTATGCGCATAAATCCTGGCGCGGACAGCAGGCAGGCGCGATAGAGGGAGCCCTTGTGCCGCCCTCGTGCATCGTAGCACATCAATTTCAGGGCCGCCAAGGACCTGCGTCCTCGAAAACGCCTGTAGCGGCGGGTGGATCTCGCCAAGGGGTGGAAAACAACCGGTTCGACCTATGGCTCAGACTTACTTGATGCTGCTCTGGCACATGCACCAGCCTTATTACAAGGACTTGGCGGAGGGCCGCTATGCCATGCCTTGGACGCGGCTGCACGCCTTGAAAGACTATTTCGGCATGGTGGCGATGCTGCGCGATTTCCCCAGCGTGCACATGACCTTCAACCTGGTTCCTTCACTGGTCGCGCAATTGCAGGACTACGCGCAGGATACAGCGCTCGAGCGCCCCTATGAGGTTGCCTTCCAGCGCGCCGACAAGCTGAGCCGCGAGGACCGCCAGTTCCTGTTGCAAAGCGCCTTCCAGCTAAATCGTCAAAACCTGCTCAACCGCTATCCCCGATTCCGCGAGTTGTGGGACAAGGCAAGCGCCACGGACGCCGCCACGGCTGCACGCTTCTTCTCGACGCACGACCTGCTCGATCTGCAAGTCCTTTCGCAACTTGCCTGGTTTGATGAGATTTACCTTGCCGGTGACCCGCAGATCGGAAAGCTGGTGAAGCAAGAACGCGGTTATAACGAGGAGGATAAGACTCTGCTTCGCCAGAAGGAAGTGGAGATATTTCGCAAGACTCTGGAAGAGTACAAGCTCGCCAGTGAGCGCGGGCAGGTTGAGGTTTCAACTTCGCCGTTCTATCATCCCATTCTTCCCCTTGTCTGCGATTCGAACATCGCGTCGGAATCACGCCCGGGAATCCGTTTGCCGCGCCACCACTTTCAGCACCCGGAAGATGCCCGCGACCAGCTCCGAGCTGCGGTCAGGCTCCACCAGCAGGTTTTTGGCGCCAAGCCGCGCGGGCTTTGGCCGAGCGAGGGAAGCGTATCGGACGAGGTCTTGCGCCTGGCGGCCGACGAGGGTTTCGCGTGGGCAGCCACAGATGAAGGGGTACTGGGCCGCTCGATTCGGACGAATTTCAGCCGGAGGAGCGACGGCACCACGGAAGGAGGCGCGGAGCTCTACCGTCCGCATGTCTTCTCCTCCGAGGGGCGCAGCATCTCGATGTTCTTTCGGGACCACCAACTCTCCGACCTGGTGGGCTTCGTCTATTCGCGCATGGAGCCGCAAGCCGCGGCTGTGGACTTGCACCAGCGAATTAAAGCGGCGGGACGCAGCACCGGGGGCAAACCGGCGGTCGTATCGGTGATTCTGGATGGCGAGAACGCTTGGGAATATTATCGGGGAAACGGCAGGGAGTTCCTGAAGAGTTTCTATGCCCGGCTGGCGACCGATTCCGAACTCAAGGCGGTGACCGCCACGGAAGCCCTGCGGGTCACCGAACCTGGGCGGTTCACTCACGTGCATCCGGGATCGTGGATTAACGCCAATTATGACATATGGATCGGAGCCGAAGAAGACAACCGCGCCTGGGACTTGCTTTCGGAAGCCCGCGATTTCTACGCGCAGAACTCCGGGCGAGCCTCTAAAGCCGATACGGAACTGGCGCAGCAGGAGCTGTGGATTGCCGAGGGCAGTGACTGGTGCTGGTGGTACGGTCCGGAGCACTCAACCGCCAACGACGAAGAGTTCGACCTGCTTTACCGTAAACATCTGAGCAACCTTTATAAAATGCTGGGAGGTTCTCCCACTGACGAGTTGGCCGTGCCGATCAAGCGCCCGCGCGCTACAGCTTTCAGCGTTCCACCCACGGCACTCATCCAGCCCCGCATCGACGGCATGGTCAGCAATTACTTTGAGTGGTTGGGCTCTGGCCTCTATTTACCCGATCCGCGCTCCGGCTCAATGCACGGGGCC
>Ga0187781_10003532_pt1 | contig 11745 bp, 6 predicted proteins | sample 0715_SJ02_MP02_2_FD_132447 | JGI IMG/M metagenome (GOLD analysis project Ga0187781, IMG submission 132447) | Tropical peat soil microbial communities from peatlands in Department of Meta, Colombia - 0715_SJ02_MP02_20_MG | ecosystem: Environmental > Terrestrial > Soil > Wetlands > Peat | place...
TGGATCACCTTGCTTTGAAGCAGCCGGTTTTGGTTGGCTGGTCGATGGCGTGCGGCGAGTTGCTCAAATATGTCGAACAGTTCGGCACCGACAACCTCAGCGGGCTGGTGCTGGTCGATGGGTATATCGCCGAAAAAGCCAGCCCTGAGATGTTCAACGGCATTTCCCAGTGGATGAACCTGCTCCAACAGGATCGCCAGAAGCAAGCCGATGGTTTCGTTCGCAGCATGTACAAGAAGCCGCAGCCGGAGGATTACATCAAGCGTGTAATCGATGCCTCTACGCAGACGCCGCCCGACACGGCGGTCGTCCTTATCTACAACATGCTCACAGCTAAGGACGTCACGGCCGGCCTCGCCAAAATGAATCGGCCTGTGCTCTTTGCCTATCAGCCACAAACCCAAGCAAGCGCCGACTTTTTGAAATCGCAGCTCGGAGACAGGGTCCAGCTCACGAAATTCGACGGGGTGGGCCATGCGCTTTTTGTCGACGATTCGGAGAAGTTTAATCAAGTGCTCGAGCAATTCCTGGAAGGCCCGGCAAAATAACGAGTAACAGTGCGCAAGGTGCTAAGCGCCACCATCTGGTTGTTGACTCGAGTGCTTTGCCGGCGTCGGTGCTTTCGTTGACTTGTCTGGAGCTCTCGCCCTAAGATTTCGGCCATGATTGGACAGACCGTCTCGCGCTACCGGATCGTTGAGCGACTGGGCGGCGGGGGGATGGGGGTTGTCTACAAGGCGGAAGACGTCACGCTGCACCGTTTTGTCGCCTTGAAATTCTTGCCGGAAGACGTGGCGAAGGACGCGCATGCGCTAGCGCGGTTTCAGCGTGAGGCGCAAGCGGCTTCGGCGTTAAGTCACCCGAATATCTGCACCATCTATGAAATTGGCGAGGAGAAGGGCGATCCCTTCATCGCCATGGAGTTTCTCGATGGCCTGACCCTGAAGCATTGGATCGGGAGGAAACCGGTCGCCACTGACGTTTTATTCGGCTTGGCCATCGAGATTGCCGACGCTCTCGACGCAGCACATTCCCGTGGAATCATTCACCGCGACATCAAGCCCGCCAACATCTTCGTCACCAAGCGCGGACATGCGAAGATTCTCGATTTTGGCCTGGCCAAGGTGGAAGCGGCTCCGACTTCATCGAGTGGAATCACGGCCGCCTCGGTGCACGCCGTCATGGTCGAGGAATCGCATCTTACCAGTCCAGGCTCGACGCTGGGCACAGTAGCGTATATGTCGCCCGAGCAGGCCCGGGCGAGGGAACTAGATGCACGCACGGATCTGTTTTCTTTCGGCGCGGTGCTCTACGAGATGGCGACGGGGACGCAGCCGTTTCGCGGTGAAAGCTCAGCGGTGATCTTCAAGGCAATTCTGGATGCAGCGCCGACTTCGGTCGTGCGGCTAAATCCGGATGTGCCGCCGGAGCTGGAGAGGATCATCAACAAGGCGCTGGAGAAGGACCGCAACCTGCGGTACCAGACTGCCGCGGACATGCGGACCGACTTGCGGCGGCTGAAGCGGGATACGGATTCGCAATCGGCAGCCGAAATTTCATCGCAGAGCAACAGCGAAGTTGCGGCAAAAGCGGCTGCAACCCGTGGGAGTTGGGGAAAGACCCTTCCCGCGGAGGCCGGAGCAAAGAGTGGCCTCGCGAAACTCAGCATGTTTGCTGCCGCCGCTCTGATTGTCGGGCTGCTGGTCGCGGGCGGAATCTACTATGGCTCCCAGGCAAACAAGGGCCTGACCGACAAGGACTCGGTTGTGCTTACGGATTTTTCGAACAGCACGGGCGACGCGGTGTTCGACGATACGCTCAAGACGGCTCTCAGTGTTGCCCTCAACCAGTCGCCATTTCTAAACGTGCTCTCCGAAAACAAGGTGGCGGAAACGCTGCAGCAAATGACGCGTCCGGCGGGGACGAAGCTTACGCCTGACCTGGCGCGCGAGCTTTGCCTGCGGACGCACAGCAAAGCCTACATCGCCGGTTCAATTGGCAGCCTGGGCAGCGAGTACGTAGTAGGGCTGAAGGCGGTGAATTGCCAAAGCGGAGATCTGCTGGCGCAGGAACAAGTGACAGCTTCGTCGAAAGAGAAAGTGCTAGACGTGCTCGGCGGTGCGGCTTCGAAGCTGCGCGGTGAACTTGGCGAGTCTCTGGCGACCGTTCAGCGTTTTGACGTTCCGTTGGAACAGGCCACAACGTCCTCGCTCGAAGCGCTGAAGACCTACAGTTTGGGCCAGAAAGCCGATCGCGAAAAAGGGCCGGGCGCGGCGTTGCCTTACCATCAACGAGCCATCCAGCTCGATCCGAACTTTGCGATGGGTTACCTGGCGGTGGGCGGAGAGTACTTCAGTCTGGCAGAACCGGGGCGCGCGAGCGAATACTTCACCAAGGCCTTTCAACTGCGCGACCGCGCCAGTGAACGGGAGAAGCTCGCGCTGGCGGCGAACTACTATCTCAATGTCACCGGAGAGTTGGACAAGGCGGCGCAGAATTATCAGGAAGAGATCGAGTACTACCCAAAGAAGTCGCGAGCCTGTCTTAATCTGGGAGTGGTTTACGCAGAACTGGGGCAACATGAGAAATCGGAGGAATTGACCCGCCAGGACCTGCAGATCAACTCCGACAACGTGGCGCCGTGGGATAACCTGGCGAATGCCTATCTGGCATTGCAGCGATATGACGACGCGCGCAAGACCCTCAGCGAGATGCAGGGGCGCAAGCTGGAGGACTACATTACCCACAACGCGCTCTACGCGCTGGCTTTTCTTTCGTCGGACGCGGCCGGCATGGCGGACCAGCAGAAGTGGTATGCGGGCAAACCGGAGGAGAACTACGGGCTTTCGCTTGAGTCCGATACGGAGGCGTATTCGGGGCGCTTGCGTAAGGCGCGTGAACTGACCAAACAGTCTGTCGATTCCGCCATTCGTGCTGACAGCAAAGAAAACGGAGGCATCTGGCTGGAGAATGCCGCGCTGCGCGAAGCGGCATTTGGCAACGCAAGGGAGGCGCGCCAGCAGGCCGCGGAAGGATTGAAGCTCGCGCCCGCGAGCCAGGGAGTTCAGACGGAAGCAGCCCTCGCATTCGCCATGGCGGACGATCCGGCTCAGGCCGAATCGCTGATAAAAGACCTGAATGCGCGTTATCCGTTGGATACGCAGGTGCAGTCGCTATGGCTGCCGGCGATTCGGGCGCAGCTGGAGCTGAATCGGAAAAATCCGGAGGTTGCGCTGAATGCTCTGCGAGCTTCGTCCAGCGGTGAGTTGGGACAGATTACGTTCATCAGCAACCTCTCCTGCCTGTATAACGTTTACCTTCGCGGCGAGGCGTACCTTGCTGCCGGACGCCCAATCGAAGCGAATGCCGAGTTTGAGAAGATCAGCAGCCATGGCGGTCTGGTCTGGAACTGCTGGACTGGAGCGCTAGCGCGTCTGGAGGTGGCTCGGGCTAACGCCCTGCAGGCAAGTAATTCGCAGGGCGCCGATTCCGATGCCGCGCGGGTACGGGCGCTCGCCGCATACAAGGATTTCTTGACGCTCTGGAAAGATGCTGACGCCGACGTCCCCATCCTGAAGCAAGCCAAGACAGAGTACGCGAAGCTACAATAAAGCCATAAAGAGAGGAATCGAGCCAGCACCCGGTGTTCGGGACTCGGCTGGCGTGCGAATGGCGTGCGCGCTCGACTCGGAGGGGCTAAGCGGCGTTCCTTCTTTTGTTCAACGAAGGCGGATTACAAAGATCAGCTCCAAAAGCCGCTTCGGCCCTGGCCACGAACTTCTCTTCATCCTCTTCCGCAAGCAGAGCGGTCCACTCTCCGGCGGTCATGCGATCTCGAGCCGCTGCCAGCGTTTCGGCGTCGGCTCCGACGGGGTAGCGCAGCTTGGTGCCGCCTTCCTCGACAACGTCGTAGATGGCGCGCGCCACAACCTCGGGCAACGTACCGCCGTCCATCTGGGCTCCGAACAGGCGGTACAGCCTGCCCATCGCTTGCTGATAAGGATGTCCCTCGGGCATCAGTGCCTCAGCCTTCGTCCAGATTGGCGTGAGGATGACGCCCGGTTCGATGATGGCCACGCGAATTCCGAACGGCTTGACTTCGATCGCGAGCGCCTCACTCACTGCCGCGAGCGCGAATTTGGTAGCGGCATAAAAGCCGTGACAGCCCAAGGTCAAGCGGCCCATGATCGAGGTTACGTTTACTACCGTGCCGCTTCTGCGCTCTCGCATTGACGGCAGCACCGCCTGCATCATGCGGACCGCGCCGAAGAAGTTTGTTTCGAACAAGCCGCGAGCTCTTTCGAACGGAACCATTTCGATGGCGCCCGCGATACCAACACCCGCGTTGTTCACGAGCACGTCGATCGCGCCAGCATCGTGCAACACGTCGGAAACGCAGGCGCGGACGCTCTCGTCCTGATCGACGTCCAGTTTTACGGGCACGATGTTTGGATGTGGCTCGATGACCTCGGGTTTTCGGGCACCTGCAAATACGCGATATCCCCGGCGGGCGAAGTGAAGAGCGGTTTCAAGCCCGATTCCAGTGCTTGTTCCGGTTACGAGTGCAGTCGGCATCGGACAACCATAGCACAGCGCAGGATTCGATTGACGGCCAGATAGCTGCTCCGTAAGATGAAGCGACTCGAAGGGGCGCGCATCGTCCAGTGATCGGCGAAACCATCTCTCATTACCGAATCGTTGAAAAGCTTGGCGGCGGAGGGATGGGTGTGGTTTATAAGGCCGAGGATACCGAACTCGGCCGCTTTGTGGCGCTCAAATTCCTTCCCGATGAGCTGTCGCGAGACCCTCAAGCGCTGGAACGCTTTCGACGAGAAGCGCGGGCGGCGTCGGCCCTGAATCATCCGAACATTTGCACAATCTACGAAATCGGCAAGCATGGCGAGCAGTCATTCATTGCCATGGAATTTCTGGATGGCGTGACGCTGAAGCACATGATTGCGGGGAAGCCGCTGGACAACGAGACTGCCCTCGCGCTTGCCATTCAGATCGCGGATGGCCTCGATGCCGCTCACTCGCAGGGCATCGTTCACCGCGACATCAAGCCGGCGAATATTTTTGTTACCAAGCGCGGCCACGCCAAGATCCTGGATTTCGGGCTAGCAAAGGTTGCTCCCACGGCCAGTTCTTCGCGCCAAGCAGCATCGGCGAACACCGCCACCACGGCTATCGCGGAAGAGCACCTCACCAGTCCCGGCTCGACCATGGGCACCGTCGCCTACATGTCGCCCGAGCAGGTGCGCGGCAAAGAACTCGACGCGCGCAGCGATCTGTTTTCGTTCGGTGTAGTTCTCTACGAGATGGTCACCGGCACGCTGCCATTTCGCGGCGACAGTACGGGCGTGATCTTCGATGGCATCATGAATCGCGCTCCGGCTTCGGTGGCCCGCTTGAATCCGGCTCTTCCCGCCGAGTTCGAGCGCATCCTCGATAAGTCGCTCGAGAAGGACCGTGCCCTCCGCTATCAGTCCGCTGCCGAGATGCGCGCGGACTTGAAGCGCCTCCAGCGTGGTACCGAGTCCGGCCGAGTTGCCGCACCGGCTGCCGAACAAGCGCGGCCGGCCTCCAAGCGCGGAATCATTGCCGCGACCGCCGTCCCGATCATTTTGCTCGCCGCCAGCGCAGGGATTTTCTGGTTCAAGAAAAACTCTTCTGCGCCATCCGCGGCCGTAGCGGCCAAGCCTTCCGTTGCCGTCCTTCCCCTGCAAAACCTGAGCGCCGAGCCGGACAGCGCTTATTTCAGCGACGGAATGACCGACGAGATCACCACCAAGCTCTCGAAGATTCAGGGCATCGACGTGACCTCCCATTCCGCGGTCACCGCGCTGAAAACATCCGACAAAAGCCCCGCCGAAATCGGCAAAGCCCTCGGCGTCCGTTATCTGCTCGAAGGGAGTGTGCGCAAGGCGGCCGATCAGGTCCGCATCAACGTCCATCTCATCGACTCCACCAGCGGCTTCCAGGTCTGGGCCGACGATTTCACCGGCGAAACGAAGGACGTGTTCTCCCTGCAAGAGCAAACTGCACTGAAGATTGCCGGATCGCTCAACCTCAAGCTCACGCCGCAGGAGCAGCAGGCGATCGAGCATCGTTACACGCAGAATCCTCAGGCCTACGATGCTTACCTGCGCGGCGAGGATATCATCCGTTACGGCGGCGACCAGGTGGAACGGTTGGAAGCAGCCCGGCAGCAATTCGAAGAGGCGCTCCGGTTCGACCCCGATTATCCTCGCGCCATCGCGGGGTTGGGGTGGGTAGAAGCGCAGATCTATCGCAACCTCGATGCGAATCCGTCGCACCTGGAGCGCGCGGAACAGTTCGCGCAGCGTGCCCTGTCACTTGCTCCGCAATTGGCGGAGACCCACGTCGCTGTGGGATTTGTGGACGCCGACAAATATGATTACGCGGGCGCGGCGCACGAGTTCCAGGCCGCCGTGGATGCCGAGCCCGACGATTCCTTTGCTTGGGACTCGCTTTCGTGGGCTCTGGCTTATGAACAACCTCCGCAGGGTGCAGCGGCGGAGAAGGCCGCTCGGGAGTCGCTGCGCCTGCGGCCTTCGCAGCCCCAAACCTACTATCACCTTGGCCGCGCTCTTCTCGTCGAGCACCGCTACCAGGAGGCAATTGCCGCCTTCGAGCAGGTCCAGGAATTAAGCCCAAACAACTCTTATGCGCCCCTGGGACTGGGCCAAGCCTATTTAGCGCAGGGTGAATACGACAAAGCAGTAGCCGCTCTTTCCAGGGGCCTGCGTCCGGCAAGCATCAATCATTTCTGGCTGGCCGCGGCCTACGCCGCTCGCGGCGACCAGGAGAAGGCCTTGGCGACTTTGCAAAAGGCATTCGACCTGGGCTTCAAGGATTTCGCCGCTCTCGACTCCAGCCCTTACTTCGCCAAGTTGCGAAACGACCAGCGCTTTCAGCAATTGATGCAGCGGTATCGGAAGTAAAGGAAATCGCTCCAAATCGCCATCTTGGGCAACCTGTGTTGCAAGTGCGGGCAGGGGTGGGCCCCCTAGACAGCCGGCAGCCACCGCGGCTTGCGAAAAGCGCGCGGTCTGGAGACCCCGAGTCGCTGGCGCTACGCGCTAGAAGGGCTTTCGCGGTGTGATTTCGTCATCCTTAATAAAGAATTGGGCTGAGCATTGAGAGGAGCCGCAGATGGTGGGGAGCAGGCCGGCCATTTGTTTGCGGGTGATTAAGCCCAACGTGCCGCACGAAGGGCAGGAGAGTACGGCCCAGTAGGGATCTTCTTTTTCGCCTACTTCGCCCGCATTCTCGAGCACGAACACGGTCCCCGGTTCCATCTGTTCGGGAATCCACTCGTTGATGATGCTCAATTCACCGATCATCATGCCTCCGCTTGCGTTCCTGGGTTGCTTACAGCCGGGCGTCAGGCCTTGCGAGCCTGGCGAAACGGCGCAACCCCGGCTGAAGCTGCAAGTTTCTTGGGTGAACCAGTTTTGGGTGAACCAGTTTTGGCTGAACCAGTCTTGTGCGAGTCAGTTCTGTGTGACTCGGCGCTGTACGACCAGTTTTTTTGAGACAGAATCCTCCCGCGAGCCAATTCTCCTTTAACCCGGCGCACTTCATCGCTCAGGCATATATCGAACATCGGCTGCGAAGAATTTTTTAATAAGTCGACGACCTGGCGAGCGGAAGTGCGGAGGTATAAGTGCGTACCATCGGTAAGCAGGTGATATTCGGACGCGGCACGAACCGTCGCTGCCAGGCTGGTGCCGAATTCTTGGGCAAGAAATGCGATCACCTTGCGCACGCGCTGCAGGGAGAATCCGCGGCGGCGAAGCTGGCAGATAACGGCTGCGGTTACGAGCTGATCCCAGTTGTAAATGCGCCGGTGTCCGTGACGCACGGGTCTGATCAAAGCGCGCTCATCCCACCATTGCAATTGGCGGGCCGTGATGCCGGTGAGGCTGATCACATCGTTGGTTGAGAAATGGCGCTTCATTCCCCGCTCGTTCTGTTTCAAACAAATAAATTGAGAAATGTTTGAAACATTTTAGGCGGCAAGTGGCTGAAGTCAATGTACGTTTTGTGAATATTCCTGTTGACTACACGGGTACGCAGACATTGTTAAGCGGGTTTCGGGCGCAAGCGCTATTGTGGGGGTTTGAACGTTATGCGGGTGCGGCTTTACCATAGGCGAACGTCAATTCTGTAGTTTTGGGGAAAACAATTTCATGATTCGACGACTGGATTTTTTTGTCGTGGCCGGTGCGATACTCGCACTGTTTCTGTGCATTCCCTCTTTCTCCCAACAAAAAGAGCGAAACCGCAAGCTGGATGCGGCGCAGAAGGCTGTGCCTGGCGCCAACGAGCCAGCTGGTAAGGACGATAAAGACAAGGAAGAGAAGAACGAGGGCGATCCTCTGTTTCGAGGGATGAAGTATCGATTGATTGGGCCTTTCCGGGGCGGCCGGTCGCTGACCGCATCCGGGATTCCGGGAGACCCGACGACTTACTACTTTGGCGCGACCGGCGGCGGAGTCTGGAAATCAACGGATGGTGCAAACACCTGGTCGCCGATCTTCGATCATGACGGAGCGCCGTCGATAGGCTCGCTCGCGGTCGCTGTTTCCGATCCGAATGTGATTTACGTGGGAACGGGCGAGGCCTGTATTCGCGGAAATATCTCGCAGGGCGACGGCGTCTGGAAGTCGGTGGATGCCGGAAAGACATGGACAAACGCTGGCCTGAAGGATTCGCGCGCGATCGGAAAGGTGATTGTGAATCCGCATAACGCGGACATTGTGTTTGTGGCTGCTCTCGGGCATCCCTATGGGCCGAACTCGGAGCGAGGCGTTTTCCGTAGCTTGGACGGCGGCAAGACTTGGGAAAAGGTTCTTTACAAAGACGAGAACACCGGCGCGATCGATGTAGCCTTCGATCCGCAAAATGCGAATGTTCTTTTTGCTGCTCTCTGGCAAGCTCGGAGGACGCCTTGGTCGCTTGCGAGCGGCGGACCGGGCAGCGGAATTTATCGGTCCAATGACGGCGGAACGACATGGAAGCATCTTGGGGAACATGGGTTACCCAAGGGGCCGTACGGGCGCGTGGGCGTGGCCACAGCGGCAAACTCGGAACGCGTCTTTGCGCTGATTGAGGCAAAGGAAAAAGGAGGCTTGTACCGCTCCGACGATGGGGGAGACAGCTGGAATCTGGTAAACGGCAACCATTCTCTGTATCAGCGGCCCTGGTACTACATGCACGTTATTGCCGATCCGCAGGATGCGGACACGGTTTACGTGGCAGATGTGGAGTTCTTCAAGTCAACCGACGGCGGTCGCACCTTCAACAAGGTGAAAGTTCCGCATGGCGACAATCACGGGCTCTGGATCGATCCGAAGAATCCGAAGCGCATGATCGCCTCGAACGACGGCGGTGTGACGGTAAGCCTGGACGGAGGGAAATCGTGGACACGCGAGGACAACCAGCCGACCGCGCAGTTTTATCACGTGATCACCGACACGCGCACTCCGTATTACGTCTATGGGTCGCAGCAAGACAATTCGAGCGTGGCAATTGCCAGCCGCAGTGACGATGGAGCGATCGGACGCGACAATTGGTATCCAGTCGGAGGCGGAGAAGCAGGCTATATCGCTCCCTTGCCATCGGATCCGAACATCGTGTATGCCGGCGATTATCAGGGGAACCTTACGCGCTTTGACCGGCGAACGAACCAGGCGCAAGACATCGCGGTGTGGCCGGAGTTGTCGGACGCGCGCGGCGCGGCGTCGCTAGAACATCGTTTTCAATGGACGGCGCCGATCGTAGTCTCGCCCCAGGACCCGAACACTCTGTATTGCGGCGGGGAGCGGGTGTTCAAAACGACCGATGGAGGAATGCATTGGGAGGCGATCAGTCCGGACCTGACGCGGAATGATAAGTCGAAGCAGCAGGCATCAGGCGGGCCGGTCACGATTGACGATACGGGAACCGAGTATTACGACACGGTGTTTTCGATTGCGCCCTCGCCGGTTGCGAAAGGCCTGATCTGGGCGGGGACGGACGATGGCCTGATTCAGATGACTCGGGATGAAGGGAAGAATTGGACCAACGTCACGCCGAAGGATTTGCCGGAGTGGAGCCGGGTCAGTCTGATCGAGGCGTCGCCGTTTGACGCGGGAACTGCATACGTCGCCGTTGACCGGCACCAGAATGACGATCTGGGTGTGTACCTATTCAAGACCGCTGATTACGGTTCTACCTGGAGTCAAATTGCCAATGGGATTCCCGAGGGAGCCTTCGTGCGCGCCGTGCGCGAGGATCCGAAGCGGAAGGGGTTGCTGTATGCGGGAACGGAGCGCGGAGTTTATGTTTCCTTTGACGATGGCGCTCACTGGCGCAGCTTGCAACTCAATTTGCCGAACGCGCCCGTGCACGACCTTGTGATCCAGAACGATGATCTGGTCGTCGCGACGCATGGGCGAGCGTTCTGGATTTTGGACGACGTTTCACCGCTGCGGCAGTACGCGGACCTCGTGGCCGGCGAAGACATGCATCTTTACAACCCCGCGAGCGCATACCGGCTGCACACAGGCGAAGGGCCGAGAAGCCACGTTTTCACCGGCGAGAATCCTCCAAACGGCGCGGTGATTTACTACTACTTCAAGAAAGCGTCCAAGGAGGAAGTGAAGATCGAGATTCTTGACGCCGCCGGGAACGTAATCCGCAGCTATTCGAGCAAGTGGGCGGAGCCGCTCGATGAGCCTCTGGACCCCGACGACAAGAAGCCGGAAAAACAGATCAGGCCAGAAGATGGTCTCAACCGCTTTGTTTGGGATCTCCATTATGAGGAGGCTCACCGCGTTCCCGGCTATTACTTGTGGGAGTATGGCGATGGAGCGCGTGGGCCGCTGGCGGTGCCGGGCAATTACCAGGTGAGGCTTATCGCCGACGGCAAGACGCAGACTGCTCCGTTGGAATTGAAGATCGATCCACGGGTTACGGTTTCGCAGGCCGATCTGGAGAAGCAGTTCAAGCTACAGATGGACGTGCGCGAGCAATTGAATCGCGTGTACGACGCAGTAAACCAGATTCAGGATGTGCGCGAGCAACTGGCGGGGTTGAAGAAGCGGCTGGCGCCTAGCGACTCGTCGAAGACACTAATGGATGGCGTAGGTGCGCTGGATGCGAAGTTGATCGAAGTGCGCAATCCGCTGATCAACTTCAAGATCAGCGCGAGCGAAGATTCCCTGGCGTATGCGCCGGGGATCGACGGCAGACTGGCGTTTCTTTCGATGGCGGTAAGCGGATTCGCCGATTCGGCGCCGACTGCCGCGGAGTATCAGGAATTCGACAGGTTGAAAAAGCAGACCGATGAGCTGCTGGCGCGCTGGGAACAGGTACGAAGCGTAGACATTGGCAACTTCCAGAAGCTGGCTGCCGCACAGAATGTGCAGCCGATCTACGTACCCGATGCGCGCAGCGCGCGGGTGCTGGGCGGCGAAGAAGAGCGCGGAAGTGAGGATCAATAAACGGAATGGCGAAAACACTCCGTCCGGCGAGCCAAGTTGACTCGAACGGCGTTACAGGGACGGGAAGCCGTTGAGTTTTGGTTTGGGCTGCTAACTCCCGAACCTTAGATGAACATCTCGTCCTGCGGAACGCCCATGCCGTTCTTGGGCTGGCGGCGTTTATGGCCGAGGAAAACATCGACGCCGGTTGAGATGGCAGCCATCAGCCCGTTCACCTGGCGGAGAGGAGACA